>Ga0111539_10013565_pt1 | contig 10187 bp, 5 predicted proteins | sample RhiMethybrSRZTD1_FD_79667 | JGI IMG/M metagenome (GOLD analysis project Ga0111539, IMG submission 79667) | Populus rhizosphere microbial communities from Tennessee, USA - Rhizosphere MetaG P. TD hybrid SRZTD1 (version 2) (version 2) | ecosystem: Host-associated > Plants > Roots > Rhizosphere >... | reverse complement strand
GAGGGTGGTGGTGCCGGCCTTGATCTTCTCCAGGCCGCTCATGCGCAGGGTGAGCATGCCCTCCTCGAGGGCCTTCCTCTTGATCTCCACCGCGGTGGCGCCCACCATGATGAGGTCGCGGATCCCCTCGGAGATCTCCATCACCTCGTACAGGCCTACGCGCCCCTTGTAGCCGGTCCCGTTGCACACCGGGCAGCCGCGGCCCTTGTACAGCTTGAAGGTGCCGACCTCCTCGGGCGGGAAGCCGATCTCGATGAGGGTCTTGCTGGGGACGTCCTTCAGCTCCTCTTTGCAGTTGCTGCAGATCCGACGGATGAGGCGCTGGGCCTGGATGAGGTTGACCGCCGTCCCCACCAGGAACGGCTCGATGCCCATGTTCACCAGGCGCGAGACCGTGGAGGGCGCGTCGTTGGTGTGGAGGGTGGAAAGCACCAGGTGGCCCGTCAGCGCGGCCTTGACCGCGATCTCCGCCGTCTCGTAGTCGCGGATCTCGCCCACCAGGATGATGTTGGGGTCCTGGCGCAGGAACGCCCGCAAGGCGGAGGCAAAGTTCAGGCCGATGGCGTCCTTGATCTGGACCTGGTTGATCCCCATCAGGTTGAACTCAACCGGGTCCTCGGCGGTCATGATGTTGGTGTCCGGCTTGTTGAGCTGCGCGATGGCCGAGTACAGCGTGTTGGTCTTGCCTGACCCGGTGGGCCCCGTGACCAGCACGATCCCGTAGGGCTTGGAGATGGCGCGCTTGAAGCGCTCGAGCGACTCCTGCTCGAAGCCCAGCTTGGTCATGTCCAGCATGAGCTTGGTCTTGTCCAGGAGGCGGAGCACGATCTTCTCGCCCCAGAGCGTGGGCAGCGAGGAGACTCGGAAGTCCATCTCGCGGCTCCGGTCCTCGACCTTCAGCCGGATCTTGATGCGGCCGTCCTGGGGCAGGCGCTTCTCCGAGATGTCCAGCTTGGCCATGATCTTGATGCGCGACAGCAGCGGGTCGCGCAGCTTCATGGGCAGGGCCATCACGTTGTACAGCACGCCGTCGATCCGGAAGCGGACGCGGAACTCCTTCTCGTAGGGCTCGATGTGTATGTCGGAGGCCCCCCGCTTCAGGGCGTCGATCAGCAGCACGTTGCTGAGCTTGATGACGGGGGCGGCCTCGGAGGACTTGGCCAGGGCCCCGAGGTCGATCTCCTCGTCGTCGGTCTTCACGGTCTCGACGTCCGCGCCCTCGTCGCCCATGGCGTCGAGGTCCACCTCGGACAGGCCGACCGAGGCCATGTCGTCGAAGGAGAGGGAGGGGCCCTCCATCATGTCCTTGAGCGACGGCGCGTCGCCGAGCTTCAGCCCGCCCGCGCCCAGGCCCACCTGGCTGGCCAGGTCCTGCTTCAGCTGCAGCGAGCGCGTGGACCCGTAGTACTTCTCGATGGCGTCCTCGAGCGAGCTCTCCGACGCCACCACCGGCTCAACGTTGTAGCCAGTCATGAACTTGATGTCGTCCATGGCGAACACGTTGGTGGGGTCGGCCATGGCGATGGTCAGGGTGGCGCCGGACCGGGAGAGGGGCAATATCTGGTACTTCCGCGTCGTCTCCGCGGGGATGATCTTGATGATGGAGGGGTCCACCTCGAAGTGGTCCAGGTTGATGGACGGGACCCCGTACTGGCGGGAGAGGAGGCTGGTGATTTCCTCGTCGCGCACGTAGCCGAGGGACACGAAGGCCTTGCCCAGCTTGCCCCCGTTCATCTTTTGATGAGAGAGGGCCTCCTGGAGCTGCTGGGGAGTGACCATGTTCTCCTTCAGCAGCAGTTCGCCGAGCTTAACGGGCATTCTCTATTCTAAAAACTCTAGACGTCTCTTGCATTTAGTCGCGCGATGCTATCGCGACGCTTTGGCTGCTGTCAAGGGCCGGCGTCACTCCCGGCGAGGGATGATCGTCCCCGGCCGGGGGTGCTACGATACGGCCGCTTGAGACCCCGCCCCGACGCCCCGGCGGCCAAGGGCCGTCCCCTCGCCCTCTCGGCGCCCTGGTTCGACGAGAGCGAGCTGGCGAGGGTCCGCGAGGCCCTGGCCGGCCGCACCAGCGGTGACGGCCCGTTCGGCCGCCGGGTGGAGGCGCGGCTGGCCGAGGCGCTGGGCGTGCCGCGGGTGCTGCTCACCACCTCGTGCACCCACGCCCTGGAGCTGGCGCTCCTGGCCCTGGGGATAGGGCCCGGCCAGGAGGTGATCTGCCCGTCCTTCACCTTCGTCTCCACCGCCAACGCCGTGCTGCGGGTGGGCGCCAGCCCCGTCCTGGCCGTCATCGAGGAGACGACCCTCGGCCTCGACGCCGCGGACACGGAAGCGCGCCTGACGCCGCGCACGGCCGCCATCCTCCCCGTCCATTACGCGGGGTTCGCGGCGGACATGGACGGCCTCCTCGACCTGGCCCGGAGGCGCGGGCTGAAGGTGGTGGAGGACGCGGCCCAGGGGCTGGGCGCGTCGTTCCGCGGGACGCCCCTCGGTGCCCTGGGGGACGCGGGGTGCTTCAGCTTCCACGAGACGAAGAACGTGACCTGCGGCGAGGGCGGCGCCATCGCCTTGCGCGACAGGGCCGTGGCGGAAAGGGCGGAGATCATCCGGGAGAAGGGGACCAACCGCGCCGCGTTCCTGCGGGGCGAGGTCGACAAGTACACCTGGGTGGCGGAAGGCAGCAGCTACGTGCTGTCGGACGTGCTGGCGGCCATCCTCGACGCGCAGCTCGACAAGCAGGATCGGATCGGGTCGCGGCGGGCGGAGATCGCCGCACGCTACCGCCGCGGCCTGGCCCACTGGGCCGCGGCCCAAGGGGTGCGCCTGCCCGCGCAGTCCCCCGACCGGGCGACCAACGACCACATCTTCCACCTGATCTTCCCCTCCGAGGAGGCGCGGGACGCCTGCCAGGGCGCGCTGCGCCGGGAGGGGATCGGGGCCACGTTCCACTACGTGCCGCTGCACTCGTCGCCGTTCGGCCGCCGGCTGCCGGGGACGCGCGGCGCGTTCCCGGTCAGCGAGCGGATCGCGGGAGGGCTCCTGCGGCTGCCCATGCACCCGCTCCTGGAGGACGCCGACGTGGACCGGGTGATCGAGGCGGTCACGGGCCGGCCGGCCTGAGCGATGGCCGCCGCTCCGTACCTCAGCCTGGTCCTGGCCTGCTACAACGAAGAGGAGATCCTGGCCGAGAGCTTCCGCGAGATCCGGGAGACCCTCGACGGCCTGGGGCGGTCCTATGAGATCGTCTGCGTGGACGACGTCAGCCGCGACCGCACGCGGGAGATCCTGCGCGGCATCGTGGCCGAAAATCCCGACGTCTCGCTGAACGTGATCCTGCACGACACGAACAAGGGCCGCGGCGCCACCGTGACCGACGGCTTCCGGGCGGCCCGCGGCGAGATCGCCGGATACATCGACGTCGACCTGGAGGTCCACCCCCGCTACATCCCGTCCCTGGTGCGGGCCATCGAGAAGGGGGCGGACGTGGCGGTGGTGCGCCGGATCTACGCCTTCCAGCTGCGCAGCCTGGACCGGTACTTCATGAGCCGCGGCTACTCCTGGCTGGTCCGCGAGCTGCTCCAGGTCCCGCTGCGGGACACCGAGACGGGCTACAAGTTCTTCCGCCGGGCCGCGCTGCTCCCGGTCATCGACGCCATCGAGGACCCGGCCTGGTTCTGGGACACCGAGTTCATGGTGCGCGCCCTGCGGCGCGGCTTCCGCATCGAGGAGGTGCCGGGGGCCTACGTGCGCCGTGACGACAAGACGTCGACCGTGCGCGGCCTGCGTGACTCCGTCATCTACTTCAGGAAGCTCCTCGCGTTCCGCCGGGCCGATGCCGCGGCCCGGCGCGGCGCGAGGGCGGCGGGCCGGACCACCGCCGACCCCAGCCCGCCGCGGTGAAGGCCGCGGAAGAGGTCGGCTGGGCCAGGATGGCCCGATTCGGCCTGATGACGCTGGCCATGATCCCCTATCGCGTGGCCCTCGTCCCTCCCCTGCGCGCGGGGTGGCTGCGCCTTCTCGGCGCGCGCGTCGGGCCCCGGGTGGTGATGCACGACGTGCGGTTCTTCAACCTCTACCGGCGCGGCCTGTCCGGGCTGGTCATCGGGGACGAGTCCTTCCTGGGCGACGAGTGCCTGCTGGACCTGGCGGAGGGGATCGTGCTGGGCCCGCAGGTGACGCTGGCGGAGCGGGTCCTGATCCTCACCCACACCAACGTGGGCTACAAGGACCATCCCCTCCAGAGGCACTTCCCCGCCGCGGCGGCGCCGGTCCGCATCGAGGGTGGATCCTTCGTGGGCGCCAACGTCACCATCCTCCCGGGGATCACGGTGGGGGCCGGCTCTTTCGTGGCCGCGGGCGCCGTCGTCACCGCCGACGTGCCCCCGAGAACCCTGGTGGCCGGGGTGCCCGCGCGGCCCCTGCGGGCGCTCGACTGAACGGGATGGGCCGCGGGCCCGCGCGCCCGCCGTGGCTCGCGCCGGCGGCGGCGCTGGGAGTCCTGCTCGTCGCGCTCTTCTGGAAGGTCTTCCTGCGCGGCGAGGTCTTCTACGAGCGGGACATCCACCTGATCTTCCTCGGTCAGACGGAGACTTTCGTGCGCGCCGTCCTGGGCGGATCCTGGCCGCTGTGGGATCCGCATCCCGGCTTCGGCCAGCCGATGCTCGCCAACCCCGACGCGCAGGTGCTCTACCCGTTCATGTGGCTGAACCTGCTCATGTCTCCGGCGACCTACTACGTGGTGTTCGTCCTGGCCCATCTCTTCTTTTCCGCGTGGGGCATGCGCGCGCTGGCCCGCCGGCTGGGCCTCTCGGAGAGCGCATCCTTCGTGGCCGCCGTCCTGTGGATGCTGTGCGGGCCGTTCCTCTCCCTGGTCAACGTCTGGCACCACTTCGCGAGCGCGTCCTGGATCCCGTGGGTGCTTCTGGCCGCGGACCGGGCGGTGGCGAGCGGGCGCCGGCTGGACACGGTCTTGTGGGGCGCGGCCCTGGCCGCGCAGGTCCTCGGCGGGTCGGCCGACATGTCCATCATGACCGGGCTGCTGGCGCTGGCGCTGGCGGGACGTCACGCCGTGTCCCGCGCGGCGGATGCGGCCAGGGCGCCGCTCGTGCGATCGCTGGTCGTCCTTGCCGCGGCGGGGGCCATCGCGCTGGCCCTGTCCGCCGGCCTGTGGATGCCCACGCTCGAGGCCGCCCATCGCTCGCAGCGCTGGGGCCTGCCCTGGGAGTCGCGGACCCCCTGGAGCGTCCATCCCGCGGCCCTTGCGCAGGTGATCCTGCCCGTTCCCCTGCACCAGCTGCCGCTGAGCGAGCGGTGGAGCGCGGCGCTCTTCGATTCGCGCGAGCCCTTCCTGGCCTCTCTCTACCTGGGGGCCGCGGCCTCGGCCCTGGCCGCCGCCGCGCTGGCCGGCCCGCGGCGCAGCGGGCGCGGCATCCTCGCGGGGACGGCCGTCGTGGCCACGCTCATCGCGCTGGGGAAGCACAGCGTCTTCTACGCCGTGCTGACGGCCGTGGTCTTCCCGCTGCGGATGATCCGCTATCCCTCGAAGGCGATGGTCTTCACGGCGTTCGCCTGGGCCCTCCTGGCCGCGATGGGCTACGACTCCTGGCAGTCGCCGGCCGAAGAGGGCGGACGCCGGACGCGCCGGGCGGCGGCGGTGGCCGCGGCCACCATCGCGGGCTTGGCCCTGATCGCGGCGGCCACGGCGTGGATCGCCGCACCGTCCGTGGCCCGGTGGATCCTCGATCCGGGAATCGCGGCGGCCGATGTGTCCGCCAGCCTGGCCACCCCCGCGTGGCGGCTCTTCACCGTCGGCCTCGGCTGTGCCGCGGTGTCGGCGCTCGTCTCCACCTCCGGCCCTCGGGCCCGGACCACGGCCGCCGCCGGCGTCGTCCTCCTGGCCGCCGGCGACCTCCTCCTGGCCCACACGGGCCTGAACCGCACCGCGCCGCGGAAGATCCTGACCTACCGGCCCCCCACGCTGGACCACATCGACCAGCGCGACCGCTCGCGCCTGTACTCGTACGACTATTACGGCGTGGCCGGGAAGCGCGAGCGCTACCTGCCGGCCCTCCCGCTGGCAGAGCGGCGCCGCGTGCGGCAGGAGCAGTGGCCGTTCCTCTACGGCGAGGTGATCCGCGCGCGCACCGAGCTGCTCCCGCCGGTGGGCGCGATCTGGGGCCTCTTCGGCAGCTTCGACGTGGACCTGCGCGGCCTCTACCCGACGGAGCTGTCGCGCCTGGACCTGCTGCTCCGTGCGGTGGAAGGGACGCCCGGCCACCTCCGTCTCCTCCGCATCGGCGCGGTCAGCCGCGTGGTTGCCCGTAACTCCGAACGGCTCGAGGAGCTCGTCAGCCTGGCCACGTTGACGGGCTTCGGGACGGAGCCGCTGCGCGTCTACGGCGTGCCCGATCCGCTGCCACGGGCCTACGTCGTCTCCGGGGCGCGCGTGGCCCAGGGCGACGACGCCTACGTGGCCCTGGTCGACCCCGCGTTCGACGCGCGCCGCGAGGTGGTCCTCGCCGCGGGCGCGGGCCGGCCGCCGGACCCCGGCTTCGTGGGCAGCGCCCGCCTCGCGGACCTCCGCGCCGACCGCGCGCGCCTCGAGGTCGAGCTCAGCGCGCCCGGGTGGGCCGTCCTCGTGGACGGGTACGACCCGGGCTGGCGCGCCACGGTGGACGGAGCGGCGGCGGAGGTCCTGCGCGCGAACGTCGCGTTCCGCGCGGTCCCGGTGGCGGCCGGACGCCATGTGGTCGACCTCGTCTATCGTCCCCGCTCGGCCGAGGTGGGGTTGGCGGTCACGGGCGCGGGCCTGCTGATCGCCGCGGCCGCCGCCCTCTCCTCGCGCGGCGGCGCCGGCCGCTGATGCGGCGGTGGGGCGCGGTCGCCGGCCATCGGCTCGCGCTTGCCGCGATCGTGGCGCTCGCGCTGGCGCTCTTCCCGCGGGCCGTCTTCCGCGGCGAGGCCTTCTACGAGCGCGACGTCCATCTCGTCTGGCACTCGCAGGTCGAGGCCTTCGTGCGCTCCGTTCACGCCGGGTCGTGGCCGGTCTGGAACCCGTTCCTGTCCTTCGGGCACCCGCTGCTCGCCAACCCGCACACGCAGGTGCTGTATCCCTTCACGTGGCTGAACCTGCTGCTGCCGCCGTGGACGCTCTACACGGTGTTCGTGGTTTTTCACCTGGCCTTCGCCGGGGTGGGCCTCTATCTCCTGGCGCGGTTCCTCGGTATCTCCAGGGCCGGGGGTCTGGTGGCCGCCGCCTGCTGGATGGCGTCCGGCCCCATGGTCTCGCTGGCGAACATGTGGATCCAGATGGCCGGGGCGAGCTGGATCCCCTGGGTGCTCCTGGCCGGGGGCCGCGCGCTCACCTCGCGGCGGGCGTGCCCCGCGGTGCTGTGGGGAGCCGCCGTGGCCGTACAACTGTTCGCCGGTTCCCCCGACATGAGCGTCATGACCGCCGCCGCCGCCGCCGCGTGGACGCTGGCCTCGATCCGTCCCCGCGGTTCGACCAGTGGTCCGGACATCCGGGTCCTGATCACGGCCGCCATCGCCGGCGCCTTCGCGGCCGCCCTCTCCGCCGCCCTCTGGCTCCCCGCGCTGGAGCTCACCCGCGGCAGCGCGCGATGGACCATGGAGAGCGCGCAGCGCGCGGTATGGTCCGTCGATTTCCTGGGCCTGGCCGAGGTCTTCTCTCCCGTCCCGCTGACCGACCTGCCCATCGACGCCGGCCTCCGTAGCCGGCTCTACGACGGCGGCGTCCCCCTGATGCACGCGCTCTACCTGGGCGGCCCGGCGCTGGCCCTGGTGGCGGCCGCGTTCGCCGGCGCCGCGTCGCGCGCGCGGGCCGCCGCGGCGGCGGGCCTGGCCGCCGCCGTGATCTTCGCCCTCGGGCGCCACACGCCGCTCTACGAGATCGCGGTGGCCCTCGTGCCGCCGCTCCGCGTCCTGCGCTTCCCCTCGAAGGCGATGGTGTTGGTGGCCTTCGCGTGGGCGCTGCTGGCGGGGATCGGCTTCGACCGGTGGCGGAGCGCGGACGCCGTGGCGGGCAAGCGGTGGCTGGCGGCGGTGGCCGCCCCGATGGTGGCGCTGGCCGCGGGCGCCGCCGCGATCGCGGCCCTGCTGTGGCGGCGTCCGGCGGTCTTCCAACGGGTTCTCGCTCCCCAGCCGACCTCGTCGCAGGCGGGAAGCCTGGCATCGGCCTCGCTCGCCCTCGCGGTCATGGCCGGCCTGGCCACGGTGGTGGCCGTGGCGGCGATCGCCCGCTGGCGGCGGCCCCGCGTCGCGCCGGCGCTGGCGGGAGCGGTGGCGGCCGTGTCGGTGCTCGACCTGGTGGTGGCGGGCCTGGCCGTGAACCCGACCGTGCCCGTCGAGTTCTTCCGCTTCCGGCCGCCGATCCTCGACGCGGTCCGGCAGACCGACCTCTCCCGGTTGTTTGTCTACCGCTATCCGCTCCTGGGCGTTCTCCCGGAATCCGGCCCCGGGGCCGACGACCCCTACCGCATCGCGCGGTATCCGCCGAGGATGTCCCTCGACGCGGGGCGCGCGCTCGCGGCGCGGCTGTACCTGATGCCGCCGGTCGGCGGGTGCTGGGACCTCTTCGGGAGCTACGAGCCCGACCTCATCGGCCTCTACCCGGCGCACGTGGCCGAGCTGGTCCGCTGGATGGAGCAGTCGGAAGGCACGCGCGACTATTCCCGCTTCCTGCGCCTCGGCGCGGTGAGGCACGTGTCTTCCCTGCGGCGCCACGGCGGCTTCGAGGACCTCGACGTGTTGGGTGTCTACCCGAACCTGCTGGCGCGCCCGATCCTCCTGTTCGAGGTCCCGGGGACGCTGCCGCGCTCCTACGTGGTGGGGACCGCGCGGGCGGCCGACGGCGAGGCCGCGCGGCGGGTCCTGCTCGACCCCGGCTTCGACATCCGGCGGGAGGTGGTGCTTCCCGACGCATCGTTCGCGGCCGGGCCGGGTTTCACCGGGACGAGCCGCATCGTGGACATGCGGCCGGATCGCGTGCGCGTGGAGGTCGAGCTGAGCGAGCCCGGGCTGCTGGTCCTGGTGGATACCTACGATCCCGGCTGGAAGGCGACCGTGGACGGGCGGCCCGAGCCTCTCCTGCGCGCGAACGTGGCGTTCCGCGGCGTGCGCGTGCCGGCGGGGCGGCACGTGGTGGAGCAGGTCTATCGGCCAGCGAGCGTGGTGTACGGGCTCTGGATCTCGGCGGCGTCGGCGCTCGCCGGTCTGGCCGTAGCGTTGGCCGGCCATCGGCGCGGCACGGCGCCCCACCGATAGATGCCGAGGGAGGAGCGCCAGCGTGCGCTGTGGCCCTCGCTGTGGCCCTTCCTGGCGCACGTCCCCGTCGTGTTGTGGTTGTTCGCGGGACCGCTGTTCGGGGGGCGAGTCCTGTTCTTCCGGGACATCACCGCGGGATACGTTCCCGACTACACGTTCGCCGAGCAGGCGTTGCGCCAGGGGATCTGGCCTCTGTGGAACCCCACCGCCGACGCCGGCGCCCCGTTCCTGCTGGCGTATCCCGTGGACCTGCTGCTGCTGCTGGTCACGGGCGCGAAGGGGGCGCTCCGGCTGGGTCCCCCGCTCCACGTGCTGCTGGCGATGTGCGGCGCCACGCTTCTCGCGCGCGCCCTCGGCGCGGCGCGGGCCGCGGCCTGGGCGGCCGGCCTCTTCTATGGCCTCTCCGGCTTCCTGCTCTCGGCCGTGAACCTCATGGAGCTGTTCGAGGCCGCGGCCTGGGCGCCGTGGGTGCTCACCGCCTGCGTGACGCTGGCGGCGGATCCCTCGCCCTGGCGATCCGCGCTCCTGGCGCTGGCGGCCGCGGCGGAGGTGGCCACGCTGTCGGGCGAGGTGGTGGTCCAGACCGCGCTGGCGGCGCTGGTCCTGGTGGGCGCTCGCCGGCTCATCACGCGGCGGGTGGCGGTGGCCTTCGCCATCGCGGGCGTCCTCGCGCTGGCCCTGGCCAGTCCGGCGCTCTTCGGGGCCCGCGCGCTCATCGAGGGGACGAAGCGGGCCGCGGGGTTCGCGCCGCGCGAGGCCCTGGCCTGGTCGGCCAGCCCGATGGTGCTGCTGGACGCGGTCCTGCCGCGGTTCTTCGGGGACGTCCACACCTTCTCCGACCTCGGCTACTGGGGCCAGCCGTTCTTCCCCGAGGGCTTTCCCTATCTCCTGAGCCTGTACCTGGG
>Ga0111539_10013563_pt1 | contig 10188 bp, 7 predicted proteins | sample RhiMethybrSRZTD1_FD_79667 | JGI IMG/M metagenome (GOLD analysis project Ga0111539, IMG submission 79667) | Populus rhizosphere microbial communities from Tennessee, USA - Rhizosphere MetaG P. TD hybrid SRZTD1 (version 2) (version 2) | ecosystem: Host-associated > Plants > Roots > Rhizosphere >... | reverse complement strand
CGCCGGCAGCGGACCGGGCGCCGGCGTCCAGCGCTTGCGCTCACTGATCGCCAGCCGGCTCTCCATCTCGTCCAACCCGATCCCCGACGTCGTGAGGACGCGCGCGACCGATTCCACCGCATCGAGCGCGCTGTCGTTGAAGGAGTCCAGCAGGGCGGCGTCGCTCACGATCGCAGCGACCTGCTGCGCGCCGAAGCTTCGCGCGAACTCATCCAGCCGCGCGAGGTGCGCCTTGAGGTCGCGCCTGATGCGCTCGCGCGTGAACGGGTCGATGGCCACGCGCGCCTCCGCGACGAGTCGTCGCAGGTGTTCCGCGCGCGTGACGACGTCCTCACGAAAGCGCGCTTCGGCGCTACGCGACGGCGAGTCGCCCTGCCTGACGATGTGCGGGCCCGCGTCCGTGTAGAACAGGTCTTCGACGCGCACCACCGGCGCTTCGCGGTCGGCCTCCGTGGCGTTCGTGCTCGCCGCGGCCCGCGCGAAACGATCCACTTCGGCCGAATTGCTCTCGAACCGGCCGCGCGCGCGAAGCTCCGATGACGCGCGCCTGAACAGCGCCGACGCCGCGCGGAGCAGTTCGGTGTCCATGTCGCGGAGCATCGCGTCAGGCGTGAGCTCGCGGAGTGTCCGCTCCACGGCATCGGCGACTTCACCGAGCGGCGGATGATCGGCGACTCCGGCGATCCCCCGCAGGCTCCGCAGCCGGTTTACGACATCCTTGATGATCGAGTGATCGCCGGGGTTCCGGATGAAGTTCTCGAGATCCGTGGCGATGGCGGACGACTGCAGCGCGATGAAAATCGGCGTTGTGCCGGTCGTGGGCGGCGTCGGCGGTGTAATTCGCCCGGACGGCAGGATCGCTCGCAGCGCCGCCAGTCGGTCGGGCGCCTGACGATCGTCATCGGGGCTCATCACGATGCGCCGCAGGTCGACGATGGTGTCCCCGAGTTCACGGCGGAGCGCAGGCGACCACTCGATCTCGCCGTCGCGCACGCCGTTGGCGATGCGCTCCATTGCCAGCGCGATTTCCGCGACACGCGGCACGCGCGCCATGGTGGCGCTGCCCCGCAGCGCGCGCGACGCCGCCACGAACGCTCCCGCGTCGAACGACGCTTCACCCGATACGAGTTCCTCGACGGCGTCGAGGTACTCGCGGGCTTCGGCGTGGAAGAAGCGCAGGAGTTCAGGAGAGGTCACGGCGATCCTGTGTGCTGGGAGCTGGATGCTCGGGTCAAGTTATTCGTCAACTCAGGATGGTCCAGCGTTGCGACCAGCGTCCATCGCCATCCGCATTTCCCTCACGGCTTCGGCGATGCCGACAAAGACCGATCTTGAGACGATCGAGTGGCCAATGTTCAACTCCTCGACCTCGGGGATCGCCGCAACGGCACCGACGTTCCGAACGGTCAGGCCGTGGCCCGCGTGGACGGCCAGCCCCAGTTTCGCGGCCTGCGCGGCCGCGTCGATCAGGGCGCGCAGGGTCGAGTCGTCTTTGGGGTGGTGCGCATAACGACCCGTGTGCAGCTCGATGGCGTCGGCGCCGAGATCTCCCGAGCGCGCGACGGCGTCCGGTTCTGGATCGATGAACAGGCTGCAACGAATTCCGGCCGCGCGGATGCGCTGTATTCCGCGCCGCAGGCGCTCAGGGTTGTGCCGCACGTCGAGGCCCCCTTCGGTCGTCACTTCCTCACGCCGCTCGGGCACGATCGTGGCCTCGCGCGGACGAAGCCGAACGGCCAGATCGACGATCTCGTCGGACAGCGCCATCTCGAAGTTGAACACACGCGACTTGGCGACGAGAAGCTCGACGTCACGGTCCTGGATATGGCGGCGATCTTCGCGAAGGTGAGCCGTGATGCCGTCGGCGCCGGCCTCTTCGCAGACTCTTGCCGCCTCGACCGGGTCGGGCTCCGTCGCGCGGCGCGCCTGACGAATCGTGGCGACGTGATCGATGTTGACGAACAAACGTTGATATGCGGCGTACATGGCTCAGGCAGTCGTGCGTTCCGGCTGGGCCCGCCCGTTGATCCCCCGGCGGGCCGACATTACGTTCGCATTCAAACTGGCTTGGAGACGCTCGTGAGGAAGTGGGCCCTGTTGGCAATCGTTGTCGTCGCATGCAGCAAGGGCGCGTCGGTTGGCACGTCGCTCTCGGGAGCGCCTTCGGCGAAGGAAGCGGCCACGATGTTCATGGGCGCGGTCAAGGCGCAGGACCTGCAGGCCATGGGCGCGGTCTGGGGTTCGGAGCAGGGCGCCGCGCGCGATCACATGGATCGCCAGGAACTGGACAAGAGACTCGTGATCCTGCAGTCGTGCTACGACCACGATCGGGCGCAGGTCCTCGATGAACAGGCCGGGCCCAACGGGCAGCGGCTGGTCCGTGTGCAGGTCACCCGCGGGGGAAAGACCAAGGTTCCGCAGTTCAAGGTGGGTAAGGGTCCGTCCAACCGCTGGTACGTCTTCGACACCGACTACGACACCGTCGCCTCGGACTTCTGCAAGAAGTAGGGATTCGCTCCCTCAGTGCTCGCTCAGCTCGACCAGAATCCCTCCGGTCGAGGATGGATGAAGGAAAGCGATCCGCTTGCCCTCCGCGCCCGTGCGAGGGCCCTCGTCAATCAGCCGGATTCCTGCCTCACGACACCGCGTCAGCGTCGCGTCCAGGTCGTCGACCGAAAAGCAGATGTGGTGAATGCCCGGTCCGCGCTTTTCCAGGAACCGGCCAATGGGCGAGTCGGCTTTATCTGGTTGGAGTAGCTCAACCAGGGAGTCGCCCGCGACGAACCCGCTGATCCGTGCCCCGTCGCTATCAGCCAGCTGGGCCTCGGACATTCCCAGGACATTGCGATAGAATGAATGCAGGTCGGTAGCAGACCTGACCGCGAGCCCAACGTGTGCGATCCGGGTTCCGCGACGGGGTGTATCCGACATCAGACTCGCGCCTCCGGCAGTCGGTGCGCGCGGAAACTAGTACAACGAACCAGTGTGCGAAGGCCCGCTGGCGGAGGCGAAACAGCATGTCGATGGCAAGCGCAGTCACGGACGAGAACTTTGAAGGCGAGATAGAGAAGCACTCAGGCCTCGCGGTGGTGGACTTCTGGGCGGCGTGGTGTGGCCCGTGCCGGATCATCGCCCCGATCCTGGACCAGCTCGCAACCGAGTACTCCGGAAAGGCGAAAGTCGCAAAGCTCGACGTGGATGCGAACATCCGGACCGCAACTCGCTTCAACGTCCGGTCTATCCCGATGGTGATTTTCTTCAAGGATGGGAAGGTGGTGGACCAGGTCATCGGCGCCGTTCCCCGTCCGGTTCTCGAGGAGAAGTTCAAGAAGCACGCGGCATGATCAGTCGCCGCTGACCATGGGGCGTCAGTCAGCCGGTTCAGGCGCTGGGTCGAAAGGGGCGGGCGCCCTCTTTATCGTCGCCACGCCAATCGGGAACCTGGGTGACATGACGCATCGGGCGATCGAGACCCTTCGATCCGCGGATCTCGTGCTCGCCGAGGACACGCGCAAAACTCGCGTGCTGCTCGATCACTTCGGGATCAAATCCCGCATGGTAGCGGCTCACGCCCACAACGAAGCGCGGACCATTCCGCTCGTCCTCGAGGAGTTGGCTCGAGGGAGCAGCGTCGCGATGGTGACCGACGCTGGAACTCCGCTCGTTTCCGATCCGGGGAGTCGACTGGTTACCGCCGTGCGCGCGGCCGGGTTTCGCGTCTCACCCATACCCGGCGCCTCCGCTGTTACGGCCGCACTCTCCGCGGCCGGACTCGACACGACCCGCTTCACGTTTTTCGGTTTCCTCGCCCGATCGGGTCGCGAGCGGCAGGAGGCGATGCGAGAGATCAACGCGTTGCAGCACACGGCTGTGTTGTACGAATCGCCAATGCGTGTTGCCGACACGCTCAAGGATCTTGCAGATGTGGGACCGGCCGACCGTCACTGTGTGGTGGCCCGGGAACTGACCAAGATCTTCGAGGAGTTTCGCGACGGAACGGTGGGCGAGCTCGCTGCGTACTACGAAGCAAACCCTCCCCGCGGCGAGGTTGTTATCTTACTTGCGGGAGCTGACCCTAAGCCGTTCAACGAGGAAGAGTTGCAGAATCGCGTGAAAGCATTGCGTGAAGCCGGTCTGTCGGCCCGGGACGCGGCCGCCAAGGTCTCGTCCGAGACGGGCGTACCTCGAAACGCGATCTACCGGATGGCGGTGAAATCGTGAAGCCGCTTCGTCCCGCCGTCGCGCTCCTCGCGCTCGCACTTACCTCGTTCGGACCCGCGCCTGCGGCGAACCTGACGATTGCGCGTCTACAGTACGACGGCGGTGGTGACTGGTATGCCAATCCATCCAGCATCCCGAACCTTCTCAAGGCGATCAACGAGCGAACAAGCCTGAAGGTCGACCCCACCGAATCTCGCGTGAGCCTCAAGGACGATCGGCTGTGGGACCATCCCTTCCTGCACGCGACTGGTCACGGAGAGATCAAGTTCTCCGACACCGAGATCGTGAAACTTCGCGAATACCTGAATCGCGGCGGGTTCCTGCACGTCGACGACAACTACGGCTTGAACGACAGCTTCCGGAGAGAAATCGCGCGCGTTTTCCCGGATCGTCCCTTGGTGGATGTGCCGTTGACGCACCCGATCTATCATATCGTATACGACTTCCCTGCTGGCCTGCCGAAGGTGCACGAGCATGACGGGAAGCCGGCGCGCGGGTTCGGCATCTTCATTGGTAATCGTCTCGCGGTGTTCTACAGCTACGAGAGCGACCTTGGAAACGGCTGGGAGGATCCAGGCACGTACAATGATCCTCCCGCATTGCATGAGGCGGCGCTGCGCATGGGCGTGAATCTTTTTGTCTACGCGGTAACGAGCCGGCCCGAGAAATGAGCCTGATCGAGCTCATCGACAGGGAACGCCGCGCGTTGGCGCGGCTGCTCAATGCATCCGGTGCAACGCTCGTCATCGGGGCGATCGGCGCTCTGCTCGCCGCCGGCGCGCTTCTTCTTGGCTCGGCGCGCTGGTTATGGCTGCCGCGCCCTGTTCCGCTTCTGCTGTGGTTGTCGGCCCTCGGCCTCGTCATCGCGGGGATCCGGATACTCGCGATCATGCGGTCGCGCGTCGCCACGCTTCCTGGGGTTGCAGGCCAGGTGGAGCGCGAACGCGCGCTTCGTGACGGCTCGATTCGCGGCACGATCGAAGTCGCGGAGACCGGTGTGCTCGGACGGCTCGGCGCCGAAGCGATGGCTCGCAAGCTCGGCGAGTTTGGCCACAAGCCGCTCGCGCCGACGCTCAGGCGCCGGATGTTCCGGTGGGTCGGAATTGGCCTCGCGTCAGCCGCGATTGGTGCGGCGGCACTCGTCGTCGGCACCGCAACGGCGCCCGATGGCTGGGCCGCGCTGATTCACCCGCTGCGCGCGTGGAGCGGCACGCTGCTCGAAGGTGTGCGGGTCGATTCCTTGCCCGGCTCCGTGCTCCGCGGTGAGCGAATCTCCGTAACCGTTCGTGCGCCAGGGCGTCGCGAGGTCACGCTCGCGCACCGGCGGACGGGCGCGACGTGGCGGCACGTGACGATTCCGGTGATCGATGGCGTCGCCACCGCGCGACTCGAGCCGCTGGATGCCGATCTGACGCTGTATGCGACCGACGGCCGTGCCGTGAGCGACACCGCCAGCGTGCGCGTCGTCGAGCGCCCGTTCATCGGCGAGGTCAACATCCGTGCGCAATTCTCGGGCTACCTCGGCCGCCAGATGGAGGTCATACCGTTAGGCGAGCCAGTGCGTGTGCCGCAGGGAACGCGCCTCACGGTCGAAGGCACGTCGTCGACCGAGCTGCGCGAAGTCGCTCTCACTCGCGGCGCCGTCACCCTGCTCCTCAAGCCGGAGGGGCTGCGGTTCTCGGGTCCCGTGCCGACCGCCACGGGCCGCTATGAGTGGTCCGCCATCGGACGCACCGGCCCGATTTCGGACGTGCCGCCGCCGCTCGAAATCGAAGTGGTGCCCGACTCGGCGCCACACGTGGAGATCCTTTCACCCGGTGGAGACACGACCGTCACGGCCGGCGACAGCCTTTCGGTTTCGGTGATGGCGATCGATGACCACGGGATCATCTCGGTCGCGATCCGCTCGTGGATCATCGATGGCAAGGGTCAACGCCAGGACCTGCCTGAGCGCCGTCATGCGGTCGGCAACGATGGGCAGTGGTCCGGCGAAACGCCGCTCAAGACCGACGCGCTTCGACCGGGTGATGCGCTGCACGTCATGGCAGCGGCCACCGACGGTTCGCCGTGGAAACTCACCGGCGAGAGTCGCGAGTTGGTCATCAAGCTCCCGACGTTGAGCGAGCAGCGGGATGCCATTCGCGATGCCGCGGATACGGCCGTCGCACGCGCCAGCGCCACCGCTTCAGCGCAACGCCAGCTCCAGCAGCGGACGCAGGAAGCATCGCGGGCGCGGAACGACAAGCAGATGAGCTACGAATCCGCCGAACAAGCCAAGGCGCTCGCGCGCGAACAGCGCGAACTGGCCGATCGGATGGAGCAGCTCAAGTCGTCGGCGGAGCAGCTCGAGCACCAGCTCAAGGAAGCGGGCGCCCTCGACACCGCGCTGCAGCGGCAGCTCGACGAAGCGCAGAAACTATTGCGTGAAGCGCTCACGCCGGAACTCGCCGAGCAACTGCGGAAACTCGAGCAGGCGTCGCAGCAGTTGTCGCCCGAAGACGCCCGCAAGGCGATGGCAGACCTGGCGCAGCAGCAGCAGAAGCTTCGCGAACAGCTCGAGAAGAGCGTCGAGATGCTGAAGCGTGCGGCGCTCGAAGGCTCGATGAGCACCTTGACGGACGAGGCGAAGGAGCTGGCACAGCGCCAGCGGCAGATTGCCGATTCGCTGGCCAAGGCACGTGACGCCGAGGATCGTGCTGAGGCGCAGCGAGCCGCAAAGGAATTGGCTGACCGGACGAAGAACCTGTCCGATGATGTGAAGCAGCTCCAGGAGCGACTGCAGCAACAGAAGGCCGAAGCAGGTTCCGAGCGCGTGAGCGAGGCAGAGAAGCGCATCCAGGAATCAGCGCAGGCCATGGATCGCGCGGCGCAGAACGAGCAGCAGCGCGCCGCGGCGGACAGCATGCGCGCGCAGATGAGCCAGCAGCAGCAACAGGGCGGACGTCAGGGTGGTCAACAACAGCAAGGCCAGCAACAGCAGGGTGGGCAGCAGCAGCAGGGGCAGCAGGGGCAGCAGGGGCAGCAGGGGCAGCAGGGACAGCAAGGCCGCCAGGGTGGGCAACCGCAGGGTGCGCAACAGCAGGGTGGGAAGCAGGACAAGTCGGTTGAGGACGCGGCTCGTCAGGCAGCGGCGGCCATGGACGAAGCCGCGCGCGAACTCTCCAAGGCACGCGAGCAGCAGGTCTCGGAGTGGAAGCAGGAACTCACGACCGAACTCGATCGCTCCATCCAGGAGATGATCCAGCTGGCGCGCGAGCAGGAAGCGCTCGAACAGCAGGCTAGAAAGGGCGCGTCGCCGGAGTCGCTGCGTGCGCAGCAGGGATCATTGCAGCAAGGCGTGGAGAAATCCGCCCAGCGGCTGCAGGATGCGGCCACGCGCTCGTCCCTGCTCACGCAGCGTTCGCTCCGTTCGGTCGCGGATGCGCGGAAGCGCGTCGAGGACGCGACGCAGCAGACACGCTCGCCCACGGCGAACGCCCCACAGATCGCCGCCTCGATGAAAGAGGCGTCGGAAGCGCTGAATGACGCCGCGGTCTCGCTCGTGCGCGATCGTGAGCGCGCGTCGGAGTCGAACTCGTCGACCGGCTTCGCCGAAATGCTGAAGCAGTTGCAGGAGATGGCGCAGCAGCAATCGTCGCTGAATTCAGCGGCGCAGTCGCTCCTGCCGCGCATGGGGAACAACGCAGCGCAGCAGGAATCGCGACAGCTCGCCCGCCAGCAGCGTGAAGTGGCCGCCAAGCTCGATGAAGTGGGTGATCGGGACCAGAGCGGACGGGCGGAGGAACTGGCCAAGGAAGCGCGCCAGATCGCGGCGGCCCTGGAAGCCGCGCGGATCGATCCGGCCGTCATTGAGCGGCAGCAGCGGCTCTTTCGGAAAATGCTCGACGCGGGCCGCATCATGGAGGAAGAGGAGCGCGAAGACACCGGCAAGCGCGAAGCGAAGTCGTGGACCGGAACGGATGTCTTCACGCCGCAAAGCACCACGGCGTCAGGCAAGGCCGCGAACCGGTTCCAGGCGCCGACGTGGAATGAATTGCGCGGCCTGACGCCTGACGAGCGGCGCATCGTCCTCGAGTACTTCAAGAGGATCAATGGCCAGCGGCCGTAGCGTCTGGCCGCTCTTCCTGCTCCTCGGCGTCGTCGCGGTCTCAACCGGCAATGCGCAGGGCAATGAGGGTGCGTCGCTTTCGCGCGCCCTCGACCTCGAGGGATCGGGCAAGTGCAAGGAAGCGATCCCGGTTTTCCGGCAGGCGCTTGGCACCACCGACGATCCCGCGGGCGCGCTCTATGGCCTGGAGCGCTGTATCTCGGAGGCGGGCAACCCTGACACGCTGCTGCTCGTCATCGACAGCGTCCTGTTGAAGCGGCCGCGCGATCCGGTCGCGCGCACGATCCAGCTTCGCACGCTCACGAACGCGCATCGCGCGGACGCGGCCAGGCTTGCCTTCGAGCACTGGGTGAACGCCGTCCCCGGCGATCCCGCTCCATTCCGGGAGTATGCGCGAATGCTGCTTGACGCCGGGCTGACCCGGACCGCCGACACCGTGCTCACGTTCGCCATGCAGCGCCTGGGCGGCGGCCGGCAGGTGACCGCCGAGCTTGCGGAGCTCAAGGGTGCGTTAGGCATGTGGGAGGCGTCGGCGTCGAACTGGCGCCAGGCGATGTCGTATGCCCCGTACCTCGAGTCGTCGGCGATCTTCGTCCTTGGCGCGGCGACTGGCGCGGCACGGGACACGATTCGCGAGATCCTCTCCGCCGACCCGAAGGACCTGAGCGTCCGGCGCATCCTCGCAGGACTCGAGATGCGATGGAGCTCGGCCCGCGAAGCCTGGAATGCCCTGCGCGTGCTGGCGCCGACGGATTCGGTCGTGGCGGCGTGGCTGCAGTTCGCCGCGGACGCTGAAGAGCGCGAATCGTGGCTGGTGGCTCGTGACGCCTATGCGACCGTTGTGGCCAGGCAGAGGAAGGCGAGCCTCGTTGTGCGTACGGCGACGGCCGCGCTCCAGGGCGGCGACCCGGCTTCCGCACTGGCGTGGACGGACTCGTTGACCGCCTGGCGAGATACCTCCGAGGCCGGCACCATGGCGCTGGTCCGGCTGCGCGCGTTAGGCCAGCTTGGCCGCGCGGCAGCGGCGGACTCGTTGCTGACGGCGCGCTGGAACTCGCTCGACCCCGTGACGCGTGGCGACGCGGTGCGCGCGGTAGCGTGGGCGTGGGTGAGGATGGGCGACGTCGCGAAGGCCCGCGAAACGCTGGCAAGGGGAGGCGAAGAATCCGACGAGCGTTCGGCGGCGTGGATGGCGCTGTACGAGGGAGACCTCAAGACCGCGCGTTCAGGACTGCGTCGTCTCGACGACGTGACGAGCGACGCGGTGCTCGCCTTGTCGGTACTGGCTCGCACGCGCGGGGAAAAGTCGGAAGGCATCGGCCGCGCGTTCCTCGCGCTGGCGCGGAGCGATACGGCGGCCGCGGCGAAGATTTTCGAGTCAACCGCAAAGGACGTGTTCGACGCCTCGCCGTTGCTGCTGGCGATTTCGGCGCGGCTGTATCGGTCAACCAGCGATTCGGCAAAGAGCGAGATCATCTGGGACGACCTGATCAAGAACCATCCGCAATCACCGGAAGCCGCCGAGGCGGACCTCGAGTGGGCGAAAGTGTTGAGGCACCGCGGGAATGCCGCGAACGCCATTGCACGGCTGGAGCATCTGATACTGACTTATCCTCAGAGTGCGCTGGTGCCGCAGGCGCGGCGTGAACTTGAATTAGCGAAAGGGACTATCCCTCCAGTATGAGTGCAGATTGCAGAATGCAGATTGCAGATCGCAGAACTGAAAGGCGCCTGACGAGTCAAGTGCGGCGACTGGCGTTGGCAGCGGTTGCCTGCATAGCGATGGCGCGACCTCTGGCCGCCCAACATCTGCTCATCCCGATGGATGACCGGCAGACGAATCACCTCAAGGCGTACGG
>Ga0111539_10013560_pt1 | contig 10189 bp, 5 predicted proteins | sample RhiMethybrSRZTD1_FD_79667 | JGI IMG/M metagenome (GOLD analysis project Ga0111539, IMG submission 79667) | Populus rhizosphere microbial communities from Tennessee, USA - Rhizosphere MetaG P. TD hybrid SRZTD1 (version 2) (version 2) | ecosystem: Host-associated > Plants > Roots > Rhizosphere >... | reverse complement strand
CGGACTCGACGGCCACCGATCACGCCGGCATTCCCGGCACGACACCCTATCTCGCGCCCGAACGACTCGAAGGCAAGATGGGCGATCCGCGATCCGACGTGTTCGCGCTCGGCGTGGTCGTCTACGAGATGATCGCGGGGCGGCGGCCGTTCGAGGGCTCCACCCGCGCGCGCATCATCGCCAGCATCCTCGAACACGAACCGGTCCCGCTGACGTCTGCGCATGAAGCTGTGTCGCCCGCGCTGCAGCATCTCGTATTGCGCTGTCTCGCAAAAGATCCCGATCAGCGATGGCAGAACGCGAAGGATCTGGCGGCCGAGCTCGAATGGATCGCCTCGGACAGCGGCACCGTCCGAGGAAAGTCGAGAGCCTACATCCGCAAAGGAACCATCGCGTGGGCGGCCGCAGGTGTCGTGGCGGTCGCGGGAACGCTGCTCGGCGCCTATGCGTGGAGTGCGCGACCGGCGGCGGTCACTTCGCATCCGTCCATTCGATTCATTGCCGAAGCGCCGATGGGGTCGGCGATGGCCGTGTCGCCGGGCGGCTTTTCCGTCTCGCCTGACGGTCGACATCTCGTGTTCATCGCCTCTGCCGGGACGGGCACACGCCAGTTGTGGCTTCGCTCGCTCGACTCGTTCGACACACGTCCGCTGCCCGGCACTGACGATGCGTGGAATCCATTCTGGGCAGCGGACAGTCAGTCAGTGGCGTTCACGGCGGGCGCACAGCTTCGGCGCATCGATCTCCGGACCAATCGCGTGCAGGCGATCGCAGAGGTCCCCTCGAGTGTGAACGGTGCGTGGAGTCCCGACGGGACCATTCTTCTGTCAGCGAACACCGGGCTCACGCGTCTGATGAAGATTTCGTCGGCTGGCGGCGCTCCCGTCGATATCACCCTCCCGGAGTCGATGCGCGGCGCGATCGTCTCGGGCCCCGACTTCCTGCCCGACGGTCGTCACTTCATTTACCACGCACGAACGGGTGTGCCGGACACGACAGGGATCTACGTCGCGAGCCTCGATCGCACCGCCCATCAGTTCATCGCGGCCAGCGACTCACAAGCCGATTACGCGGACCCGGGCTTTCTCATCTACCTGCGCGGCGGATCGATGCTGGCGCAGCCGTTCGATCCGATACGGCTCGCGGTCACCGGTCCGGCGAAAACGATCCCCGAAGCGGTGTCGTTCGTACCGGGCCTCGACCGCGGTGGCTTCTCGATTTCGCGAGGATCCGTGCTCGCGTATCGCGGTCGCGTCGAAAGCTCGGAACTGCTGTGGCGCGATCGCGTGGGCCGGCAGATCGGCTCGCTGGGGACGGGCACCTATATCAATCCCGCGCTCTCGCCTGACGGCACGCGCGTCGCGATCACGCGCGGCGACGCCACCGCCGGAACGTCCGACATCTGGATCATCGACACCAACGGCGGCATGCGTCAGCTCACGTCCGGTCCGGTGGTCGAGAACTTTCCCGTGTGGTCGCCGGACGGCAAACGCATCGCATTCGCGGCCGAACGCAGCGGCGTGATGCACCTGTTCGAGAAGGACGTCAATGCCGGTGCGGCAGACGCCGATGATCCGCTGGTCACGACGCAACCGACGAAGATGCCGTACGACTGGAGCCGCGACGGACGGTTCCTCTTGTACTCGTCCTTCGACGGAAGAGGGATGCTCGGGGCGCGCTTCTGGGCGATTCCCGTGGGGCCCGGGCATGAACCCGGAGGCGCGGTCGAGAGCGACCCGTCCGAGCTCACCAGCTCCAGCCCGGGAAAAGAAGAAGGACAAGCGCAGATTTCACCCGACGGCCGATGGATGGCGTACGTCTCCGACGTCAGCGGCTCGCCGCAGGTATTCGTGCGTCCCTTCCCGCATGGTGCGGGCCGCTGGCTGATATCGACCAGCGGCGGCTTCGAGCCGAAGTGGCGCGCCGATGGCCGCGAGCTCTTCTACCTCGCATCCGACCAGATGCTGATGGCGGTCGACGTCGACTCGGGAGCCACCTTCTCCGCCGGACAGCCGCATCCGCTGTTCCGCACGAATCTGATGGGCGCGTATCTCGGATCGCCGTTTCCGAACGGTCGCGTGAGGAACGAATATGCGGTCACCCCGGACGGTCAGCGTTTTCTGATCAACCAACCGGTCGGCGGCATCTCCGCGTACGCGATCAGAATCGTCACCGACTGGCAGGCCTTGCTGCAGTAATGGAAGGAATCAGCCCGATTCCTTCCACCCCACGATATTAGAAGGAATTTCCAAGACGCTCAGCTGCGGAACGAAGCCCGATTACCTAGACTTTGGTTTCCCCGACCGTGTATACAGGAACCCGAATGCATTACGCAGGCAGCTTCGATGAGCGCGCACTCGCGCCACATCCGGTGTTCGAGGGGCACGCAACGGGATACCGACGCGCCGACCTGATCAATCGCGCGCAAGGCTCCGTCCATCACGGGTCGAGCATCGACGAGCTCGCGGCCGGCGGCGTGATCGAGCCGCACGTGCACTCCTTCGAAGAAAGCTTCTACATTCTCAGCGGCGAAGCGATCGTCACGATCGGCGGAGTGAGCCATCGACTGCGGCAAGGTGATTACGGCACCGCGAAGGTCGGCACCCCGCATTCGTGGCGGACCGCCGGGACGGCCCCCGTGCGCTGGCTGCAGATGGCCTCGCCACAACCGAAACCGATCGGGGCCGAACGCGACACGTTCTTCCCGAAACATCGAACAGTCCCGTCCGATGGTGCGACGTTCGATCCGGACAACCGAAACGGTCAGCTGCTCGGACACTTCGACGTCGGCATGATCCCGCCGCCCGGTCAGCGGACGACGGCAGCGGCCGGACTCGAAGGCGTGTTCCTGAAATGGTTGATCGACGAGAACTTCGGCGCGGCCCATCACCGCCTGGTCTTCATCGAGTATCAGCCTGGCGTGAGCATCGCGTTGCACGACCACACGTTCGAGGAGGGCTATTTCATCCTCAGCGGCGAGGTCGACGCCACGGGCGACGGCAAGAAGTACCGCATGAAAGCCGGCGACGTGTTCTGGACGAGCGTCGGATGCGTGCACTCGTTCGCTCAGGTCGGCAGCGAGCCGGTGCGCTGGCTGGAGACGTTCTCTCCGCAGCCGCCCAAGGAAAATGTGTTTCGCTTCGTCGCGGACTGGGAGAAAAAGGCCCGGGAACTGGAGGACTAGGAGTCATGAGCGCTGAGACAGCGGGGCGCACGCGCCCGTACACCGGGGCCGAGTATCTCGAGAGCATTCGAGACGGCCGCGAGATCTACATCTACGGCGAGCGCGTGAAGGATGTGACGACGCATCCCGCGTTCCGGAATACGGCACGCATGCTCGCGCGGCTCTACGACGCGCTGCACGATCCGGCGAAGCAGAAGGTGCTGACGACGCCCACCGACACCGGTACCGGCGGGTTCACGCACAAGTTCTACAAGGCGACGCGCAACGCCGAGGAGCTCGTTGGCGCGCGCGACGCGATTGCCGAGTGGGCGCGCATCACGTATGGCTGGATCGGGCGCAGCCCGGACTACAAGGCCGCGTTCCTCGCGACGCTCGGCGCGAACGCCAACTACTACGCGCCGTACGACGAAAACGCGCGCCGCTGGTACAAGAAGGTGAACGACGAGGTCTCCTTCGTCAACCACGCCATCGTCAATCCACCGGTCGACCGCGACAAGCCGCTCGACGAAGTGAAGGACGTGTACATGCACGTCGAGGAGGAGACCGACGCCGGCCTGGTCGTCAGCGGCGCGAAGGTCGTCGCCACGACGTCGAGCCTGACTCACTTCAACTTCATCGCCAACAACGGTGCCCTCCCGATCAAGACGAAGCCGTTTGCCTTCGTCTGCATGGTGCCGACGGCGGCACCGGGCGTGAAGCTGTTCTGCCGTCCGTCCTATGAAATGACGGCGGCGGCGATGGGCACGCCGTACGACTACCCGTTGTCGAGCCGCATGGACGAGAACGACTCGATCCTCGTGTTCGACAAGGTGCTCGTCCCATGGGAGAACGTGTTCGCCTACGGCGATATCGACAAGGTCAACAACTTCTTCCCGCGCTCGGGATTCCTGCCGCGCTTCATGTTCCAGGGCTGCACGCGCCTGGCCGTGAAGATGGACTTCCTCGCCGGTCTGCTGTTGAAAGGCGTGGAAGCCACCGGCGCCAAGGACTTCCGCGGCGTACAGGCGTCGGTCGGCGAAGTGCTCGCCTGGCGCAACCTGTTCTGGGCGCTGACCGACGCGATGGCCCGCAACACGAACCCGTGGACGGAAGGCTACGTACTGCCGAACCTCGACGCAGGTCTCGCGTACCGCGTGATGGCGAGCATCGCGTATCCGAAGATCAAGGAGATCATCGAGAACACCCTGGCCAGCGCGTTGATCTATCTGCCGTCGAGCGCCCTCGACTTCAAGAACCCCGAGCTGCGTCCATATCTCGATCAGTTCGTCCGCGGCTCGAACGGTTACAGCGCCGAAGACCGCGTGAAGCTGATGAAGCTGATGTGGGACGCGATCGGCAGCGAGTTCGGTGGCCGTCACGAGCTGTACGAGCGGAACTACTTTGGCAACCACGAGAGCATCCGCTTCGAAACGCTCATGGTGGCGGACCTGACCGGCGCGTCGAAGCGCTACAAGGGATTCGCCGAGCAGTGCATGGCCGAGTACAACCTCGACGGCTGGACCAGCAGCGACCTGGTGAAGTCCGACGACATCAGCGTGATCCTCAAGGGGCTGGCTGCAAAGGCATAAGACCGGTGTCAAAACCCGAAACCCGAATCCCAAAACCCAAATCCCAAGCCTCGCCTCGCCGGATTCGGGATTTCCTGGGATTCGGAGTTTGGGATTTGGGAGTTGGGATTTAACAATGATTCCAGCGACGATGTCGATTGACGCGCGCGTGTTCCGTCAGGCCGTCGGTCAGTTCGTGACCGGTGTGACGGTGATCGCGATCGAAGTCGACGGCGAGATCAGGGCGATGACGGCGAACTCGTTCACGTCGTTGTCGCTCGATCCTCCATTGGTGTTGTTCTGTCTCGGCAGGCAGACCAAGGCCGGTCAGCTGATTCATCGCGCCTCTGCGTTCTCCGTGAACATCCTCTGCGAGGAACAGCAGGACCTGTCGACCTACTTCGCGGGCGCCTGGAAACATGCGGCGCCGCCGCCCTTCACGTTCACCAGCTGGCACGAGGGAGCGCCACGTCTGGATGGATCGGCCGTCTCGCTCGGCTGCGTGACGCAGAGCATCCACGAAGGCGGCGATCACTTCATCGTCGTTGGCGAGGTCGTCGCCATCCATCGATCCGAGGAGTCTCGAGCGCCGCTCGTCTTCTTCGGCGGACGCTACCATTCGCTGAAAGCGACCGTCTAGCTCTTCCCGTCTGGAGGCGCGGCCGGTGGTGGCGCCCCCTTGTCACCCTTTCCGGTCTGCCGATCTTCAGACGATTCTTCAGGACTCTTCTCGTGCGGCTTCACCGTCGAGCGGATGACCATGATCTTGTTCAGCACGTCGAACCAGAACGGCGCTCCGAGCGTGGCGGCAAAGGCCGTGATGAGCCACCCGCCGATCGTTGCCCACCAGTCGACGGTTTTCACATCGATGGGCGCGATGCCACTGAGGCCGCCAGTGTGCAGCGGAAGTCCGGCCGACCATCCGATCGGCAGCGTCAACGAGGCGAGCTCGTCGCGCACCTCGCCATACGTCTGATTCACAGGGGGCTGGTCGCGCGGCGCGCTCGCACGCGCCACGAGTGTCTCGCGGGCCGCTTTGTCGTTGTACAAGCGATTGGCGATCGTGAGGGTGTTGATGTTGAGCGTGACGGCGGCGAAGACGCCGATGGCAAAGAGGATCCACTGCGTGGATCGCTTGTACCATCCAGACACCCGGTCCATCGAGCTGTCGTACCAATGTTCCAGATTGGAGACGGCGGTATTGAAATCGCCTTGCGCGGTGTCGAGCGCGGTGAGCAGCGCCCGCTGCACGGGCACGCTGGGGATGTTCTTCGTCACATTCTCACGAATCGTCGCCAGCGACAGTGGCGGTGGCGCGGCCGCGGCGTCGGCGGCGCCTTGCGCCGGGCCACGCGCGGCAAGGTCCATCAACGCGAGCGCGAAATTCCGGCTCGGGATATAGGACGGGAGGTTCTTGCCGCGCGTCAGCGCCGTTGGCCACCACGACACCGTCCGCGGTCCCGTATACTCGCGATTGAACAAGCCGAAGATGAGCGGGTGGTCGAAGAGCTGCTTGACCTCGGTCATCCCGCTTGGATCCTGAAGCAGCTCGCGGATGCCCGCTTCCAGATGCGTCGCGCGTGTCTTCATCCACGCCTCGAGGCCTTCGCGAACGGCGCTGCAGATCATGCTGACCAGGACGAATACGAAGACGACGCCGACGGCGACGTCGAGAGCGTCTGACCCGAACATGGCGCGGATACTAGCACGCAGACTGAATTCGCCCGCATGGATCCATGGTTCGTGACAACCGCCCGCGGTCGAGTCGATAATCGACACTTCTCACGTCGAAAAACTCGAGGAGGTCTCTCCGAATGACGTTGCGAGCTTCAGCTCTCGTTGCAGTCCTGCTGGCGTTCAGCACGGTCGTGTCCGCGCAGAGCACGACTGGCACGATTTCCGGTCAGGTGCTCGACTCCCAGAAACTGGCGCTGCCGGGCGTGACGGTCACTGCGACGTCGCCCAATCTCCAGGGGAACCGTGAAACGGTGACGTCCGAGAACGGCGACTACATCCTGACGCTGCTTCCATCGGGCACCTACACCGTTGCGTTTGCGCTGAGCGGGTTCGGCACCCAGCAGCGTTCCGTCACGATCGCGCCGACACAGGTCGTGCCGCTGAACGTCGAATTGGGTCCCGCCGCCGTCAGCGAGACCATCCAGGTGGTCGGAACGTCGGCCGACGTCTTCACGCAGACTGCGCAGGTGGCGACCAACTTCACGCAGCAGTTGATCGCGAACCTGCCGACGGCGCGCGACATCAACTCGGTGCTGCAGCTGGCGCCGTCGGTGCACCCGACCGGCCCGGCCGGCGCCTACTCGATCGCCGGGGCGGCGACCTTCGAAAGCCTGTACCTGGTCAACGGTGTCACCGTCAACGAGAACCTCCGTGGTCAGGCGTTCGACCTGTATATCGAGGATGCGGTGCAGGAAACGACGGTGTCGACCGCCGGCATCTCGGCGGAGTACGGCCGCTTCAGCGGCGGCGTCGTGAACGTCATCACCAAGTCGGGCGGCAACCAGTTCAGCGGCAGCTTGCGCGACACGCTGAACAACGACAACTGGCGCAAGAAGACGCCGTTCGAGTCGTCCACGACTGCCGGCGTCGGCGCCGGCCGCGATCTGCGCATCGACAAGGTCGTGCCGACCTACGAGTACACCGCCGGCGGGCCGGTCTTCAGGGATCGACTGTGGTTCTTCACCGCGGGGCGCATCCAGAAGCAGGAGAGCGGCCGCAACACCGCCATCACGAATATTCCGTACACGTTCGTCGACGACACGAAGCGCTACGAGTTCAAGGGCACGTACTCGCTGAGCACGAATCACCGCTTCGTCGGCGCCTACACCAAATTCTCCGAGACGCAGGAGAACAACACGTTCAACGCGAACCTGTCGATGGATCTCGCCAGCCTCGGCGACCGAGAGCTGCCCCAGAATCTCACGACATTCAACTACACCGGGGTGCTGACCTCGTCGTTCTTCGTCGAGGCCCGCTACTCGAACCGCCATCAAAGCTTCATCGGGTCGGGTTCGCGCTTCACCGACCTCGAGCATGGGACGCTGCTCCTCGACCGCAGCCGCGGCAACACCCGCTACTGGACCGACACCTTCTGCGGTGTCTGCGATGCCGAGAAGCGGGACAACGAAGACGTCTTCGTGAAGGGCTCGTACTTCCTGTCGACACGCGGCCTCGGCTCGCACAGCATGACGTTCGGCTACGACACGTTCGACGACAAACGCTTCGCCAACAACCATCAGTCGGGAAGCGACTACCGCATCATCGGCACGAGCTCGATCATCGTCGGGACCGGCACGGCGGCAATCATCTATCCGCGGTTCCTTGCCGACGGCACGACCACCGTTCAGTGGAATCCGATTCCGCTCGGCAGCCAGGGTTCCAATTTCTGGACGCGCTCGGGCTTCTACAACGATTCCTGGCGCGTGTCGAATCGCGTCACGACGAACCTTGGCGTGCGCTTCGACAAGAACGACGGTCAGAATCAGGCGGGCGAGACCGTGATCACCGCGAACGCGTGGAGCCCGCGGTTTGGCGTCATCTACGACCCCACCGGCGGTGCCAGGTGGTCGCTCACGGGCAGCGTCGCCAAGTACGTCGCCGCCATCGCGCAGAGCGTCGCCGACGCGTCATCGGCCGGCGGCAACCCGCAGACCCGCCAGTATGTGTATCGCGGACCGGACATCAACCCGGACCCTAACGGTGCACTGGTCGCCTCGGACGTGGCCATCCGGCAGTTGTTCAACTGGTTCCTTCCCCTGCGCGATACCCTGCCACTGGCCGCCGCACCGGTGATTCCTGGCGTCAGTCCGGTGATCGGAGATCTGAAGTCGCCGAGTACCTGGGAATTCGCCGGCGGCGTGAACCGCCAGTTCGGGCAGCGCGCCGCGGTGCGCGCCGACTTCGTGTATCGCAAGTACGGCGACTTCTATGCCGACTCCACGACACCCAATCGACGCGTGCAGGATACTGAAGGTCGCTCCTATGATCTGATTACCGTCGCCAACGACAGTGACCTCCTCTTCCGCCGATACAAAGGCCTGACGCTCCAGGGCACATATCGCTGGACCGCTGCCGATATCGGCGGCAATTACACGATCTCGCGGAACTGGGGAAACTTCGAGGGCGAGACGGTGGGCAACGGGCCGATTCGCTTCGAAGGAACGCGCTTCCCTGAGTACAAACAGGCGTCCTGGAACTATCCCGAAGGCGATCTCAGTACCGACCAGCGCCATCGATCACGCCTGTGGCTCAACTATCGACCGCTCAACGGTCTGACGCTGACCGCGCTGCAATCGCTGGAGACCGGCATTCCCTACCCGCCGGGCGGACGCGACGTCTCCACGCCGACCGCAGCCACCAGCGGTATCGATCCGCGTCCGTACGTGACGAACCCTGGCTATCTGAACCCGCCCGACGCGAACAACACGCCGTACTACTTCATGGCACGCGACGCGTTCCGGACCGAGGCGCAGATTCGGACCGATTTCGCGGCAAACTACGTCTACCGCATTCCAGGCGCGCACGGCGTCGAGCTGTTTGGCCAGCTTCAGGTGCTCAACCTGTTCAACCAGTCGCAGCTGTGCGCGTGCGGCGGGACGGCGTTCGGCACGGGTGCAGCAGGCAATGCCGGCGGCATCAACGTGCAGCGCCTGTCGACGGCCGTGCTGACGCCCGGCGCGCTGATCCCGGGTACGACAAATCGCTACGCCGCCTTCAACCCGTTCACGACCACGCCGGTCCGCGGGGTCAATTGGGATCTCAGCCCCACGTTCGGCCAGGCAGTCAGCCGCTTCGCCTACACGACACCGCAGTCGATGCGACTGTCATTCGGCGTGCGGTTCTAATCTGGATGGTGGATGGTGGATGGTGGACGTTGGGAGGTCGTTCGCAACCACAATTTACCAACCACCATCCACCAACCGCTTAATGTTCCGCGTCGCCCTACAACAGCGCGAGACCTGCGCTGCTGCCGCGACCGAACAGACGCGCGATCCAATCCCGGAGACGGTCCGGCAGCGCGCGCCTCGTCTCGATGCCTGACACGACGTACAGCTCCGACAACTGGCGCTCCAGCGAGTACGCGTACGCGCGAGCGTCTGGCGTAATCAGCAGCCGATGGATCGCAACGGCACCGAGCGGATCGGCAGGCATGATCGTCTTCCACATCTCGCGACGACCATCCAGGCGTACACGAAACACGCGCGCGGGGATCTCGGATTCGCGAAGGACGAACAACGCCTGACCGTACCGATCCCATCCCGTCGCCACCTCACCCGGCACTGCACCTGCGACGACGCGACAGGTCGACGCGGCGTTGGCGTCGCAAATCTGCAGTCGGCCGTCGGGGGCAACGACGGCAACCGATTTCCCGTCCGGCGACACAGAACGCGGTGACGTCAGGCGAAAACCCGACGGGCTGATCGGACGCGGCTTGCCATCT
>Ga0111539_10013555_pt1 | contig 10191 bp, 7 predicted proteins | sample RhiMethybrSRZTD1_FD_79667 | JGI IMG/M metagenome (GOLD analysis project Ga0111539, IMG submission 79667) | Populus rhizosphere microbial communities from Tennessee, USA - Rhizosphere MetaG P. TD hybrid SRZTD1 (version 2) (version 2) | ecosystem: Host-associated > Plants > Roots > Rhizosphere >... | reverse complement strand
GACGTCCTTAGTCGCCGTGCCATTCGGCGTGTAGTGAATCTGAAAGAGCAGATTCGATCCGGCCGGGATCTTTCTGCCGAACCCCGCTCTGAAGACGGCCGGATCCTCTCCGGGCGCGAAGCCTACGAGCAACTTCCCTTGAAGACGCGATGTCGCACCGGGCTCCTGCACAAACACGATCACATGATGAACGACAGTGTGGGCGCTGCTGCGGATTTCGGCGGATGTAATATAGCGATCTTCCTTGAAGTTAGTGGGCACGGTCAGGTACTGGTAATCAACAACGCCTTCCGCCGGCACGGATTGTTCGGGAGCCGAGAACGTCTGATCCGGTTTACCGATACGCCAACCAGGAGTGTATTCGGGCATCGCTGGCAAATCTTTAGGATCGCCTTCTTTGGCGCCGTTGTTCACCCAGGCAAGAATCGTATTAATCGCCTCCTGACTAATGCGGCGATCGTTTCGCCACTCGCCATATTTCGGATCCGCATGCCAGGGTGGCATGTCTCGGTTGGCAACCTTCTCGCGAATCGATTTGGCCCAGGGTCGCGCGTCGTTGTATGTCAGCAGCGACATGGGAGCTATTTCGCCGGGGCGATGACAGCCAGTGCAGTTCTTGTAAAATATCGGCGCGACGTCTTTAGTGAAGGTGACGTTGTTTTCCCCTGTTGTCGTGCCTGTTGGGCCAGACATCAGTAACAACATCACACCGACACCGAGCAGGATAGTTGCCTTCATCATTTTGGGTGCTCCTTGCACGGAGAATCCGATCAGTTGTATAAGCTACCGGACGGTCGGTAAAGTAGCATGCGGCGCGACCGAGTGCAATATTCATCCACAGATTACGCAGCTTACCCAGGCAAGCACCGATGAAAACTGAAAAGAAACCAGCTCCCAGTAACGAACGTTTGGCAGAGATTTATCGCACTGCGGCCCAGATCATTCTTCGCAAAGGCTACGACGCTACCTCAATTAACGATATTGCTAACGCAGTCGGGATGACAAAGGCGGGCCTGTATCACTACATCAACGGTAAAAAAGAACTCCTTTTCGACATCATGAATTTCGGCCTCGACGAGCTCGACGAAGAGGTGGCTACTCCGGCTTCCGCCATTCCCGATTCAGTCGAGCGTCTTCATTTCATTATCCGTAGTCATGCGCAGCTCGTTACCCGCGGACAGGGAGCGATCACGATACTAGTCGATGAGATCACTGCGCTCTCGCCGGCTCAAAACCGAATCATCACGCGTCGTAAACGTGAATACTTCAACCGGCTGCGTGAGCTGATGAACTCCCTCAAATCTGAAGGTAAGCTTCAGGATGTCGACACCACGGCGGCGACGTTCAGTTTGTTGGGAATGATTAGTTGGCTGTCGCGGTGGTTCCGGCAAAATGGAGCCTTGACTGAGGAACAGGTTGCGGAACAGATCTCGAAGATCGCCCTTAATGGTTTGTTGCGCCCGGAAGCGAGCCCGAAAAAACCCGCGCTCCGCGTAGTGAAGAACAAATAATCATGTTAATCCTGACAATCATGTTAATCCTGTGAAACTGACTTTGACAGGATTACAGGATTAGACATGATTTACATGATGAAGCACGTTAAATGAACATTCTTGTTTGTATCAAACAGATTCTCGATCCGGAGATTCCGGCACGCGAGTTTCGCGTAGATGCCGCGAAGCATGAGGCCGAACGTGGGAACGCAAACCTCGTCACAAATATCTTTTGTGAGAATGCGCTGGAAACTGCATTGCAGTTTCGCGAAGCTTTTAGCGACACGAAGATCACCGTGCTCTCCTTTGGCGCCGCTACTGCCGAAGACTCGTTGAGAAAAGCTCTGGCAATGAAGGCGGACGCCGCAGCCCTCGTTATAAACGACAAGACTTCCAATCCTGATCCGCTAACTGTGGCCCAGGTGCTCGCCGCCGCTATTCGTAAGCTCGGATCCTTTGATCTCATAATGGTTGGGCGCGAAGCCGGCGACTGGGGCGCGGGACAAACAGCGGGATTGCTCGCGGAAGAGCTGCGAATGCCATGTGTTTCCTTCGTGGATCGTCTCGAGCCGATGAACGGCGGATTGCGAATGAACCGCCAGACCGATTCGGGCTGCGAAGTGTTAGAAGCTCAAACACCCCTCGTAGTAAGCATCACAAACGACGAACACAATGTTCCACGCATACCGAAAGTGCGTGACGTGATGATGTCCTATCGTCAGCCGATGACTCAGTGGACACTCGCGGATCTCGGATACGAAAGCGAGGAGGACAAGTATTACGAGATCGTCGACTTAAGCATTCCCCGGAAGGAATCGCGATGTGAGTTTGTTACCGGCGACACGCTCGACGAGCGTGTTGAAAGTCTGGCGAAACGAATCACGGAAGTTACCAGCGCGCTATGAACGACGTCGTAATCTGTTTACTCAACCCCACATCGTTTGACCGTGCAGCGCAAGGGCTCGCCGGCGCCGGACGCCGACTCGCCGAAGAACTGAACGCGCAACTGACGGCAATCGTGTTGAGTCCACAGGTGCCCGGGATTGCTCGAGAAGTCGCAGAAGTCGTCGATAAAGTCATCGTCGTCGATCAGGGCGAGTATCAACCGGAGCCGGCACTGAGCGCGTTAACGGAAACGTGTAGTCAGCAATCGCCCGCCGCGGTTCTTTTTGGAAATGATACTTACAGCCAGGAGGTCACCCCGCGACTCGCTTATCGACTTGGTGGCGCGGCAGTCGGAGATGTTGTCGAGGTCACGATTCATGAACAGGCTTTGCGCGTCTCACGGCAGGTTTATGGTGGAAAAGCACAGGCAACAATCGAGCTCAAGCGTACTCCGGCTGTACTGTGGACGCGCTCGCGTTCCTTTGTTCCAGCGAATCGACTAAGTGAGCCCGGCAGCGTCACGGAGTTGAGTTTAGAAATTCCCATCGATACACGAACACGGATCGTCGAGCGCAAACGCGAGTCACAAAGTGAACAGCGTTTGGAAGAAGCGCGGGTCATAGTTTCCGGCGGCCGCGGTATCGGTGGTCCCGAACCCTTCAATGACGAGTTGAAACCGCTCGCAGAACTATTGGGAGCTCAGCTCGCCGCTTCGCGAGCCGCCTGTGATGCCGGTTGGGTGCCGCCGACCTTGCAAGTCGGACAGACAGGAAAGAAAGTTACTCCCGATCTTTATCTTGCCATCGCAATCACGGGCGCCAGTCAACACATGGCCGGTATCTCGGAAGCCAAAAACATCGCCGCAATCAATACCGATCCTGACGCGCCTATCTTTAAGCATTGCCGCTTTGGAATCGTCGAAGATTATCGCAAGGTTGTTCCGCTCCTGCGCCAGAAACTCCAAGCCCTACAAAACTCCCAAAGATGAACCCAGCGGGTGCAACGCGCCAGATTTACTGGAACATATCTCATATCTGGGTGATGTATGTTTTGCTGTTGCCCGCACTCGCGATCTTTGTCTACGGCTTTTACCGGCAAATCGCGAAATGGCGACGAGGCACTCCGGCCGCCCGCTTTGATCAGCCCCGAAAGCGGCTCGAACTCGTCTGCAAACACGCACTCGCGCAACGAAGAACTGCCCGCGACCTGTATGCTGGCACGTTTCATCGCTTCATCAGTTATGGTTTTGTCGTTTTAACCATTGCCACCACAGTTGTCGCGCTCGATGCAGATTTCGGCACTGCGATCATGCGCGGTCACTTCTATCTCTATTTTCAATCTCTCATCGTCGACTTGTTTGGAGTTTTAGTACTGGCCGGAGTTGGTCTGGCTGCGATAAGGCGCTATCTCGCACGGCCAAAGAAGCTTGTTTACACCGACGAAGCGACCTGGCTTCTCGCGCTTATCTCCTTGATCTGTTTGCAGGGGTTTCTGTTGGAAGGCTGGCGCATAGCTGCGACAAACGATCCATGGGCCAGCTATTCGCCTGTTGGGAATCTGGTTGCTCGTATTTCCCTTCCCGTAATGAGCGAGTCGACTTTGCAAACGGCCCATCGCTTCACATGGTGGTTTCACCTTCTGCTGAGTTTTGGTGTCCTGGCGTGGTTTCCGTACACGAAGATGATGCACGTGTTTACCGCGCCACTAAACATTTACACAGCGCAACTGCGGCCGCTCGGAGCATCGTTAAAGCACATCGATTTTGAGAAAACCGAAAGCTTTGGCGTGAACTCGCTCGCCGCGTTTACGTGGAAGGACCTGCTCGACCTGGACGCCTGCACCGAGTGTGGGCGTTGCACGGCAGTTTGTCCGGCGCACACTGTGGGAAAAGAACTCTCGCCCAGAGATATTGTTCTCGAGTTGCGCGATGCAATGCACAGCGACGGCCTTACTACCCCAATCATCGGCTCTACTCCGGCAACCTCACCGAACGCGCTCTGGCAATGCACAACCTGTGTCGCATGCATGCAAGTTTGCCCGGTTTTTATTGAACAGATGCCGAAGATTGTGGATATGCGCAGGTTTTTGGTGATGGAAGAAAGCGAGTTTCCCGAGTCGATGCAGCAGGCAATCACGTCGCTCGAGAAGCGCGGTCATCCTTTCAGCGGTACAAACGCGACTCGTATCGACTGGGCTGATGGTCTCAACGTCAAGCATATCAGCGAGGTGCAGGACGCCGAAGTGCTCTTGTGGGTCGGTTGTGGCGGAGCCCTCATCGAACGAAATCAAAAGGTGACGCGTTCGACCGCGCAGCTTCTCGATCGGGCGGGAATCAGGTTTGCAATTCTCGGGCGCGACGAAAAGTGTTCCGGCGATCCGGCACGCCGGATCGGGAACGAGTTTCTCTACGAGATGCTCGCGAAGGAGAACGTTGAGAAGCTGAAGAAGCACAACGTCAAGAAGGTCGTCACATCATGCCCTCACTGTTTCAACGCGTTTCGAAATGAGTATCCACACTTTGGCGGCAACTTCGAGGTTTATCATCACAGTGAATATCTCGCTCGTCTCGTGAGCGAAGGAAAGCTCAAGCCAATCGCGACGACGAAAGAGAGCGTAACTTTTCACGATCCCTGTTACCTCGGTCGTCAGAATGATGTCTACGACGCACCACGACAACTGGTACAGATCTCCAGCAAAGCAACGGTTGAAATGGCGAGGAGCAGAGAGAAAAGTTTTTGTTGCGGCGGTGGTGGTGGGATGAGTTTTGTAGACGAGCCGCCGGACAAGCGTGTCAACCAGGAACGAGCGCGCGAGGCGCTGGCGACGGGCGCGGATGTTTTGGCCGTCGGCTGCCCGTTTTGCATGACCATGATGGAAGACGGTATCAACGCCCAGCGCGGCGACCGCGAGATGCGCGTGATGGATATCGCGGAGCTATTGTGGGAAGCTTCTGATGCAGTTTGATCATAGTCACACCAGAGGCAGGAGCAGTAAGCAGGAGCAGGTACTGAACTTAACCTGCCCCTGCTATCTGCTCCTGCCTCTTTGCTGAGATCATCTTGACCGTTTTTGGATCGCAATGCTACTTTACCGACCGTTCGGTAAGTCCCGCCTCAAGGTCTGACTATGAAGAGACTGTTACTCGTTTCAATCGTCGCCGCTCTGTTCTACGTGTCAGCAGCACCCGAACCTCGCGAGGAGATGGTGCCGATGCGTGATGGCGTGAAGCTTTCCACCATCATTTACCTCCCGGAAGGCTCCGGACCATGGCCTGTAGTCCACGTCCGCACGCCTTATGGCAAGCAATCGCAAACACGCTCCAATGGCGAATGGACCAAGAATGGTTTCGCGTTTGTCGTGCAGGACGTTCGCGGCACGTTCAAAAGCGAGGGGAAATATCGCCCATTTGTCGATGATCAGGTAGACGGTTACGACACCGTCGAATGGCTCGCGAGGCAACCGTGGTCAAACGGCAAGGTCGGAATGTATGGCGCGTCCGCGATGGGAATCGCCGCGAACGAAGCAGCAATGGCGAACCCACCACACCTCGTCGCTGCGTTCGTGATGGTTGCGCGCTCGAGTGTGTACGACCAATCGAGCTTCATGGGCGGAGTCTTCCGCAAAGAGTTGAACGAGGACTGGCTCAAACGACAGAAAGCCGAATCGGTTTTGCAGGAGATCTTCAAACACGGAGTAAGAAGTGACTTCTACGACCGCGGCGATATGTCGAAGCACTGGCAACAGATTCACATACCAATCTACAACTACGGTGGCTGGTACGACATTTTCAGCCAGGGAAACATCGACAACTTTGTCGGACTACAAGCGAAGGCCGGCGCACCGGGAACCGGAAAGCAGAAGTTGATTATGGGTCCATGGGGCCACGGTCAACTTGAAGAGGTGAAGTACCCGGCAAACTCCGGCGTCGGTGCGTTTGGCGGAACGATGTCGCTGGAATTAGCAAAGCGTTGGTTCGAGTACTGGCTCAAGGGCGTTAACAATGGAATCATGAACGAGCCGCCCGTGCGCTACTACCTGATGGGCGACGTCGCGGACCCGCAGGCTCCGGGGAACGAATGGCGTACTTCACCCGTTTGGCCGGTCACCGCCAAAACCACTTCCTACTACCTGAATTCCGGCGGCACACTTACCGAGCAGGCACCAAAAGAACGGCTGAGTTTCGATCGCTACAAATACGATCCAAACAACCCGGTACCAACAATCGGCGGCGCGAATTTGTTTTTGAAAAAGGGTCCGATGGATCAGCGAGCAACCGGCGAACGGAGCGACGTGCTGAAGTTTGCTACACCCGTCTTGCAGTCACCAGTAGAAGTCACCGGACGCATTGCAGTTGAACTGTGGGCCGAAAGCGATGCGCGTGACACTGATTTTACAGCCAAGCTGGTTGACGTTTATCCCGACGGCACTGAGCGGCTCGTGCTCGACTCGGTTTTGCGGGCGCGGTTCCGCGAAGGCTTCGAGCGCGAAGTGTTTATGAAGAAGGGTCAGGTCTACAGGTTCAAGATCGATCTCTGGTCGACCAGCATCATCTTCAACAAGGGACATCGCATCGCGATTCATATCAGCAGTTCGAACAGCCCGCGCTTCGATCCCAACCCAAACACGGGAAGTGCGTTACGTGCCGACACTCTCAACCAGGTTGCGACTAATTCGATTCGTCACGATCGCACGCATCCGTCGCGAGCCCTTTTGCCCGTTGTCCGAATTAATAATGGTCCGGTTACGTCTATCTCCACGCAACACTAACAGGAGCAAGCTTCATGTGGATTCGTAAAGCGCTTCGCGATTTTAGAAAGGGAGTCGACTCTCCCATGCCGACGCAGGCCGTTTCGAACGAAGAGTTCATTCCGCGGCCGCAATCGGAGCCACAGCAGCGCGTCGAACATTTGATCGGAGAAATCTCTGAGGCGCGCGCGAAGAAGTTGGGCATCGATCGCCGCAGTTTCATGGCGACCACGATGGGACTCGCCACCTGCTTCCTCGCGCAGAACAAAGTTTTTTCCCGTCCTGTCTGGGACGTTGACGAGATTGAAACCTGGGAAGGGGCAGCAACAGAGGAAAAGTTCCCCAAGAGCGAATACTTCATCATTGATTTGCAATCACACTTCACTAATGGTCTTCCGATTGGCGGTTTTCGCAATGCCGAGTTTGTGAAGAACATGGGGTTCCAACTGAAGAACGACGCCGAAGCTTATGGTTTTCGAAACTTCGTCAAGGAGATGTTTCTGGATAGCGAGACGATGATGGTCGTCATCTCAGGCGTTCCCGGTCGTGAACTGCTGCGCGACGCAAATAACAAAGTGCTGGTAGACATGGAGCGTACTCCCGGCGTCTCGGGGAAAATACTGCCGAGTTGGTTGATGTCAAAAGCTCGTAAAGACATCAACGAGATGGCTGGTTCGCAGCGCGCCCTGAACCACGGAAATCTCGCGCCCAATCATTACTGGAACAAGACGACCGACACGATGGATAAGGCGAGTTTGATCGAGCAAATGGAACGCGAGATCAACGTTTATGGTATTAGCTCGTGGAAGTGGTACTGCCACACCGATCCGGGACAAACGGGAAACGGGTTTCAGGTCGATGATGACAACTCGCAGTGGTTTATCGAAGAGTCACGCAAACGAGGCATTAAGCTAATCAGCGTCCACAAAGGTTACTCATATCAATCGCGCACGCTCGGTCACCTCGCAAATCCTAAAGACATCGAGAAGGCAGCGCTTCGAAACCCTGACTTCAACTTCGTGGTCTATCATTCCGCGATCAAACACGGATCGAGTGAGCCGAATTGGAAAGAGAGCAACCAGTACGACCCGACCACCGGCGATTTCCTCTGGCACAACGTGTTGATGGATATCAAGAAACGCAATCCCAAAATGAACAACGTCTACTGCGAGCTGGGCAGCTTCTTCAATACGCTCTCGGTGATCGATCCGGTGATGGCTGCGCACGGGCTCGGGAAGAACATCAAGTACTACGGCGTCGATCGAGTTGTATGGGGTACCGATTGCCTGTGGTGGGGATCGCCGCAGTGGGCGATTGATGCGTTCAAGCGTTTTCAGATGCCGGATGAGATGTGCGAGAAGTTTGGTTATAAAAAACTGACCAAAAAGGACAAGGAAAAGATCTTCGGGCTGAATGCCGCAAAACTTTACCACGTCGACGTGAAAGCAAAACGGAAGGCCCTGCCGGCCGATGCGCTCACCAGAATCAAGACTGCATACCTGGAAGGTGGCGGCCAACGTAGCAATGCTGTTTACGGTTGGGTGCGGGCGGATGATTAGGTATTTAGTGTCTCTGTGCCACCTCTGTGTTCTCTGTGTCTCTGTGGTTGTTGTAACTCGGATTCCAATAAACACAGAGACACAGAGAACACAGAGATTGCACAGAGAAGAATTGGAGGCGGCAGCAGAACCCTCCGCACATTTTCATCACCTGCATCTCAACACAACCGATCCCGCGGGGGCGATTAAGTTCTACACAAGCAAGTTCGATTGCGAGCAGCGCCGGTTTCTCGATCAGGACGCCGTTTGGGCGCAGCAATCGTGGCTTCTCTTCAATAAAGTGAAGACATCACCGCCGTGGCAAATCACTTCGGCCATCTGGCACTTCGGCTGGGGTGCCGAAGACATGAAGACCGCGTATCAGAAACAAATCGAGTTGGGGACGAAGTTCTTCACGCCGTTGACCGATATCAGCGACATTCTCGGCGGTACGAGCACCGGTCGCTTTTTTTACGCATATGTCGAAACTCCCGATCACGGTCTCGTGGAATTGAACACTGCCAATAACCATCGTTTCGGTCATGTGCACTTGTTCAGTGAAGATCCGGTTGCGGCAGGCGAGTGGTATGCAAAGCATTTCGGAATAACGTTGCGAAGCACGCGCGAGCCGCGGTTCTATCGAGATCATCAGATTGCACCGAGTGCTTCGTTCACAATGGATAATGTTAATTTCATCATTTACCCGATTCAGTATTCGCGAAAAGCGTATGCAAGCCATTGGAACAGTGGTCAAACAAGGATGTCTTCGACGAAAGGCCGTGTTGTCGATCACATCGCCTTCAGCGTTGCTGATTTGCGTGGAACACTGTCGAGACTGCGGGCGGAGGGCGTGAAAATTCTCGAACGCGGCTTCATTGAGGGACCCGATTACATCCGCATCGAATTAGTTGAAGGCACATTTTAGCCACTGATGACACGGATTAGAGAACGGATATGTTTCACGGGCCTACGCCGCATCAATTGAGCTCTCACCGGCTCAAACTGAACTACTGGGATTACGGTGGTAGTGGACCACTCGTTGTCCTGGTTCACGGGGCGTTGGACCATGCACGAAGCTGGGACTGGGTCGCGGCGACGCTGCTCGATGATTATCACGTTTGCGCACTCGATCTGCGCGGGCATGGCGACAGCGAGTGGTCACCCGGCGCGGTCTATTCTGTCGCAGAGCACGTACTTGACCTGACCGCTCTTTGCGACACTCTCGGTGAAACACCTTTGACACTCGTCGGTCATTCACTTGGCGGCGTAATTGCTTTGACCTACACGGGCGTCTTTCCGGATCGGGTGAAAAACGTCGTCGCAATCGAGGGCATGGGACCGCCGCCAACGCACCACTCGCAAAAAGATCCCTACGCGGACCGTATGCGTCGCTGGATCGATCAGGCTCGAGATATCGAAGGGCGTTCCCCGCGCGCTTACACGGACATCAACCTGGCTGTGGCGCGCATGAAAGAGGCAAACCCGCACTTGTCTCAGGAAGTTGCACATCACCTCACGGTTCACGGTTT
>Ga0111539_10013553_pt1 | contig 10192 bp, 2 predicted proteins | sample RhiMethybrSRZTD1_FD_79667 | JGI IMG/M metagenome (GOLD analysis project Ga0111539, IMG submission 79667) | Populus rhizosphere microbial communities from Tennessee, USA - Rhizosphere MetaG P. TD hybrid SRZTD1 (version 2) (version 2) | ecosystem: Host-associated > Plants > Roots > Rhizosphere >... | reverse complement strand
TCGCGCCCTGCGGTCGCGCGCTTCCAGTGCTCGCGCGCGGCCGCGTCGTTGCCGAGCGCCGCCTGCAGCTCGCCGAGGTAGTACTGGAAGCGCGGCGCCGCCACGAAGGGCTTCATGCCGTCCTTGGTGAAATCGAGCCCCGTGACCGGCTCGCCGAGGCTCGCCGCCAGCGCCTGCGCCTTCGCCTTGTGGCCGGCCTTGGCGACGGCCATCGCCTCGCGCAGCTTCACCTCGAGGTAGACCTGCCGCACGTTCGTCCCGAACTCCTCGCGCGGGAAGAAGCGGCCGGGGAAGAGCGCTTCCGCCTCGGCGAAGCGGTGGGCTTCGGCGAGCGCGAGCGACAGCTTGTAGACGAGCGTCGAGGGCAGCTCCGAGCCGGGGTAGCGCTTCAGCGCCGCGATGCGCTCGTCGGCGCCGCGTCCCAGGAGGCTCAGCGCCTGGTCGGCGCCCTGGTACAGTTCGACGTTCGTCGGGTCGGCGCTCATCCCTTCCTCGAACGCCCGCAGCGCGTCTTGCGCGCCGTCGCGCCGCGAGTAGAGCAGCGTGAGGCCGATATTGCGATGGAGCACCGGGATCTTCGGATCGAGGGCGCGGGCCTTCTCCCACTCGGCGAGCGCGTCGTCCGTCCGGCCCCCCGAGAGGAAGAGCGACCCGAGCAGGAAGTGCGCGGTCGCATCGCTCGGGTTCACCTCGAGCGCGCGTCGGAGCACGGCCATCGACTCGGGCCGGTTCGGGAAGACGTAGCGCGTCGACTGCCGCGCGGCGAGCGCGAAGTCCGCGCTGCCGGATCGGCCGAGCCGTTCCTCGCAGTACCCGCGGTAGTAGGCGACGAGCGGGTAGTCCTGCGGCAGGACGGCTCCGGGCTCGGAGGCGGTCCCCGCCGCGTCGTACCTCCGCGATAGGAGCGCTCGCGCGTCGTCCCAGAGGCCGATGGCCATGTAGTCGACGGCGACGCCCAGCACGCGCTCGGGGTCCGAGGCGAGATGCGCCCAGAGGGACGGATCGGCGCCGCCGAGCAGGACGGCTTCGTGGCGGAGCAGCGAGCTGGCCGGGTCCTCGTCGAGCCAATGGCGCAGTCGCGCTTGCGCTTCCTGCTTCCGCCCGAGTCGCCGCAGCAGCGCCACCTCCAGACCTCCGGCGCGAACAGCGCGAGGCGCGACAGCGATCGCCTCACGGACGAGCGGCAAGGCCTCAAGACCTGACCCCTCGCGAGCCACGAGCCCCGCGAGCTGGCGCAGCGCAGCGGCGCGCGTGGCCGGAAGCGTGGCGGCCTGGTCCCAGGCGAAGCGGGCCTTCTGCGTGTCGCCGAGGGCGTCGTGCGCGAGGCCGAGGTAGTAGAGGGACTCGCCGTCGTTGCTTGCGCGGGCGACGGCGCGCGACAGGTGCGGGACGGCTTCCGCGTAGCGCTTGAGGCCGACCGCGAGCCGGCCAGCGGCTCGGTGGAGCGAGACGCTCTCGGGAAAGGCCGCAAGCGCGGCGTCGTAGGCGTCGCGCGCCTCGAGCCGCTTGCCGTTCAGCTCCTGGTGGCGGCCGAGCTCCAGCCAGTCGCCCTCGCTCCGGCGCTCCGCTGGCGGAAACACGTAAGGTGGCTGCGGCCCCGTCTTCACCTCGGGCCGCGGGACGAAGTCGTAGGCGTTCTCGGTGTGCTCGAGGAGCGTGCGGCCGCGTGCATCGCGGATCTCGACGGTGTACGGACCCTTCGCCGCGAGATCCGGGAAACTCGTGTCGAACGCCCCCGCCGGCGTGAGCGAGAGCGCGGCCTCTCGCAGTACGCGTGAGCCGTCGCGAACGACGAGCCGCCCGCCGCTCAGTCGACGCGTCAGGTTGATTCCGACGCGCAGCGCGCCGCTCGTCTCGCGCCGCAGGTGAAGGACGCCCTCGTCATTCGCGCGGGACCAGCCGCCGATCGTGCGCACGGGCTGGTACGTCTCGCGGAAGCGGAGCACCTGCTCGGGTTCGAGGAACGCGTAGGTCTCCTGGTTGCGGAACAGCCCCGCCTGGACCTCGAGGTAGGCACTCTCGTCGTCCGAGAGCGCGCGGCGCCAGTCCGTACCTTCGTCGTCCCAGCCCCAGGACCAGATCTTCTTCCCGGGCATGTCCTGGTGATCGGCGACGTGCACGACGCCCGACCCGGTTGCCGGGCGGTAGACGCCCATGAAGGGCTCGCGGCTCCCGTACGAGAAGCGCGAGACGAAGCCGGCCAGGTGATTGCCGGGCCGGCTCAGATCCACGCCGCTCGAGTCGACCGGCCACGTGTCCACGTCGGCGAAGTGATGGGCCGCGGTGAACTCCATCGGGTAGAGGATCCGCGAGTCGCCGTCGGCGCGCACCGAGGCCGTGGTCCACCAGTAGAAGCGGTGCCGCACGTCGCTGCGGTTGTAGAGCGTCGTGGCCTGCTCGAGCAGCGACCGCCCGGGTCGCAGCGTGAGCTCGACCCGCCAGGTCATGCCGTAGGGCCGATCCGTGTTGCCGACCCAGATCGAGGCGCTGCCGTCCGCGTGCCTCACCGTCGCGAAGTCGACGGGCGACACGGTCATCCAGTTGTGCGAGACGGGGAAGTTGAACTCCACGCCCAGCGCGACCCAGGCGCCGCGATACGCGACGTCGGCGTACTTGATCGCGGTGTTGGCGTAGAAGAGCTCCTGGCCGTTCGCCTTGTCGACGCAGCTGTAGATGCGGCCTCCGAGGTCGGGCAGCACCACCAGCCTCAGGTACTCGTTCTCCAGCACGAGCGTGCGCCACGTCTTCGGCGCTCGGCGGTCGGTCAGGTTGGTGCGCGCCGTGTAGGGATAGATCAGGAACGGGCGGCGCGCGAAGAGGTCGAAGCGCGGGTTGACGTCCGGCAGCTCCTCCTCGTAGGTCGGCAGCGTGAGGCTCGATTGCGAGACCGTCACCGCCCGCGCGCCGGGCGAGTGTGCGGCTCGCGCCTCGGCCGGCTCAACTGTCGCCGCAGCGAGGCACGCCACCAGGACGAGCGGCCACAGCGCTCCCCGGTTCACGGCCGGATCTCGAAGGCGGCCTCGCGGCGCAGCGTCAGCCCGGCCACGCCGTCCGTCACGTCGAGCGTCACCACGTAGGCGCCGGCTGCGTAGCCCGCGAGCGGGATCGGCCCGACGGAGGCCACGGCGTCGGGCGTGGCGAAGACGTCCTCGGCCCCGCGGGCCACGGGCTTCCCGTCCTTCAGGATGCTGAAGCGCGATCGGAGCGCCGCCTTGCCCGAGGCGGCGTCCAGCTTCGCCCCGTGCAGCGTGGCGACCAGCATCAGCCGGTCCGACGGCAGGAAGACGTTGCCGAAGCGCGGGCGGATGAGGCGCGGGCCGAGGCGCATCGCCGCCCACGGATCGCGCGCGTCCGCCGCTGGGGCCGCCGGCTCGTCCGGGTAGGCGACGATCGGGCTGGCCGCGAGCGCTGCGCCGCCGAAGTCGGGCACTTCGACGTCGAGCGTGGTCGATCCGCCTTTGCCGCCGTCCGACAGCTGAGCGGCCACGGTGAGCTGGTAGCGGCCGGGCTTCAGCGGGAGGCTCCAGGACGTGACGGCCGATCCGTCCGCAAGCCGCGCCAGGCCGGTGTCGCGGACCGCGGTGCCGAGCGACTGTCCGCTCGCGTCGGCCGCTCGCACGGCGAGCAAGGCGCGCTCGCCCGCCGGAGCGGTCGGCCAGCGAGCGAGCCCGGCGACGAGCGCTTCGCCCTTCGGGGCGCGCAGCACCAGCTTCGCTTCGGCTGCGAGCGGGAAGTCGGAGCGCGGCGCGCTCAGCAGGTCGATCGCGGCGGCCGCGGAGCCGGCGGAGTGCGAAGGCGGTACCAGGTGGCCGTCGGCGCCGCGCGTGTACGCGAGCTCCGGCCGCGACACGAGCGCGGTGGCCGCGCGCTCGAGGTCGTCGGCGAGCCTGCCGCCTTCGGCGAAGCGGCACTCGGGGTCGAACGCGACCCGCAGCTCGGCGTTCGTGAAGCGGAACGCGCGGCTCGGACGGTCGCGGTAGACCCACGTCTCGGCCCGCCGGTCGCCCTCGCGCAGGTACTGGAGGTCGTCGAACCGTGTTCGCGTCTCGAGGCCGAGGACCTCCTCCGGCGGACCGAGCAGCGCCAGCACCTGACCGCAGCCGGTCTCGGAGCCCTTCTGGTTCGGGTAGGCGAAGAGCTCGTCGGCGCGCGTCCAGGCGGCGCGAATGCTCGCCTGGAGCTCGTTCGACGCGGTGCCCGGTGTCGGGTCGCGGCGCGCCCAGAAGATCTCCTGAAACGCGCGCCGATCCTTGTCGTCCCGCAGCTCCTTGAGAAGCGCCTGCTCGTCGGGGAGCAACAGCAGGCGGGCTTGCCGTGGAAAGCGGCGGGGATCCGCTTCGGGGCTGTCGGCGCCGAGCGCGGCGGCCGCCGTGGGAAGGAGCCACAAGAAGGAGAGCGCCAGCCGAGTCGACATGACGCGCGGAAGCATACTCCCGATCGACTTGCGTTTGATATTTTTCTCTTGCGTTTACCTGTCTTTTTCTTCTATCTTCGGCCCGCCTGGTCTCCACCGGCGACCCCATGCCTCCCACAGTGAAAGCCGTCGGCCCGATCGACTTCGCCGTCATCGCGGCCTACATGCTGCTGATGCTGGGGATCGGCTTCTACGCCATGCGCTTCAACCGCGGGGCGTCGGACTACTTCAAGGGCGGGAGCCGCATCCACTGGCTGGCCGCGGGCCTCTCCTCTTTCATGAGCGGCTTCTCGGCCTGGACCTTCACGGGCGCCGCGGGCCTCGCCTATCGCCAGGGGCTCGTGGCGATCCTGCTCTACATCGGCAACGCCTGCACGTTCCTCCTCGGCTACTACCTGTTCGCCGCGCGCTGGCGGCGGGCGCGGATCGGCACCGTGATGGAGTACCTCGTCGACCGCTACGACGAGCGCACGCGCCAGGCCTTCTCCTGGACCACGATCTTCTTCCAGCTCTTCACGGGCGCGGCGATGCTCTACGGGCTCGCGCTCTTCGTCGCGCCGGCCTGCGGTTTCTCGCTGCCGTGGGCGATCGTCGCCTCGGGCGTCGTGATCCTGGCCTATTGCGTGATCGGGGGCCTCTGGGCCGTGGTGATCACCGACTTCCTGCAGGCCGCGATCCTGATGCCGTTCACGATCGTGATGTTCTTCGCGTCACTCGCGAAGGTGGGCGGTGTGTCGGGGCTGCTGGCGGCGCTGCCTCCCGAGCTCGTTTCGCTGCGGCTGCCGGCCGAGTACGGCTGGGGGTACGTGGTCTGCTGGACGGTGATGGTGAGCTTTGGCTACAACACCGCGGCGATGGCGCAGCGCTACTTCAGCGTCGAGGACGAGCGCGCCTCGCGCAAGATCGCGCTCCTGTGCTTCGGGCTCTTCATGATCGGGGCCTTCATCTGGTTCGTGCCGCCGCTCGCGATGCGCGTCCTGCACCCCGACCTCAAGGCGATATGGCCGGGCCTCAGCAACCCGCACGAGTCCTCGTACGCCCTCGCCGCGCTCACGCTGCTGCCGACCGGCCTCGTCGGCATCATGCTCGCGGCGATGCTGAGCGCCACGATGTCGAGCATCTCGGGGCTCTTGAACATGCACGCCTCGATCATCTCGAGGGACATCTTCCCGACGCTCTTCCCGCGCCGGGCGGGGGAGTCGGAGAAGCTGACGGTGGCCTGGGCCGCGACGTTCGCGGTGGGCGTCGTCATCATCGCCATCGCGCTCGCGATGGCCGGCGGCCGCCGCAGCGTGTTCTCGGCGATGGTGACCTTCAACACCGTGATGTCGCTCGCCTATGGACCGCCGGCGCTGCTCGGGCTCGTGGTTCGACGCACGCCGAGCTGGTCGGGCCTCGCGGCGTTCGCGGTGGGGCTCGCCATCGGCTCCTACGGCAGCTTCGTGCTGGAGTGGGGCGTGGTCGCGAACGTGCTGATCGTGATTCCGGCCTCGGTCGCGGTGTTCTTCGCGAGCCGGCTGTTCCCGGAAACAGACGCCGCCCACGCCGCGCGGCACGACGATCTCTTCCGCCGGCTCGACACGCCGGTCGACGTGGCGACGGAGCTGCGCGACACCTACGATCCCACGACGGAGGTGTTCCGGTTCCTGAGCCGCGCCACGGGGCTCGTCGGCCTGCTGTGCGCGCCGCTCGTGTTCACCGCGCCCGAAGCCGAGCGCTTCACGGTGATCGCCTACGTCGCGATCACGCTCGGCGTCGCGCTCGCGCTCGCGCTCGTCCGCGGGCGGGACGCGGCCGGGCTGCCCGTTCCGGAGCCGTCGCGTTGAGGCGCGCGGCCGTTGGCCTGGCGGTCGCGCTCGCGATCGCCGCGCCGGCCTCGGCGGGCGTCGCCTCGCTCTGGGCGGTCTCGGACGGCGAGAAGGTCGAGCGCGACGATCGCGCGCACCCGCTGAAGGGCCGGAACGCGATCTGGGACGGGCGCGTCGTACGCCTGGCCGCGGCGCGCAACGAGATCGTGGCGTTCCAGGCGATCGTGGAGGCGGACGGGGGAGGCATAGGCGCGCTGAGCGCGGCGCTCCCCGAACTGCGGCGCGAGGGCGGCGGTGCGATCGAGTACAAGCCGCCAGCCGTCGATTCGTCGCTCTCGGCCGGCCGTCCCATCGAGCTGTTCTCGGTCCACTACATGAACGTCACGGCCGAGAGCCACGCCGAGTGGGCGTGGAAGCCGGGCAGCCCAGCGGCTCCGCGCGACACGACCGGCTGGAAGCCCGTGCAGCTCGTGCCCGAGAACGCACGCCCGGGCCGCGGCGGCTTCCCGCTCGCCGTGAAGCCGGGTCTCGGCCAGTCGCTCTGGATCGAGATCTACGTCGGCCGCGACCTCGCGCCCGGGCTCTATCGCGGAACGCTCACGATCACGGCCGACGGCAAGGCCCGGCCGTTCCCGGTCGAGCTGCGCGTCTTTGGCTTCACGCTGCCGGACGAGAACAGCCTTCCGGTCATGGTCTACTACGAGCCCGACCAGCCCCAGCTATACCAGGGCAAGAACCTCGACCCGGCCTACCACCGCTTCGCTCACCGTCACCGCGTCGAGCTCGTACACGCGTACGACGAAGCCCAGGTCGAGGCGAACCGCGGCCGCTTCGACGGTCGCGACTTCACCGAGAGCGCCGGCTACCAGGGCCCCGGCGAAGGCAAGGGCAACACGATCGTCCCGGTCTCCTTCTACGGCCCAGGGCGGGCCTTCGAGGAGCGCGAGAGCGCCTGGAAGCGCTCCGACGCGTGGATGGGCTTCGTCGCTCGCTCGCTGCCCGGCGTGACCACGTTCCTTTACCTGCCCGACGAACCGTATCCGGCGCAGTACGCCGAGGTGCGCCGTTACGCCGAGAACGTCCGCTCGAACCCGGGGCCGGGCAGCAAGCTGCCGCTCTTCCTGACCAAGCGGATCATCCCGGAGTTCCAGGGGCTCGTCGACATCTGGAGCATCCCGCCGCAAGCCTTCGACATCAAGGCCGCGGCGGCGGAGCGCGCGGCCGGCCGGCGGGTCTCGTTCTACAACGGCGGGCGGCCGAACGGCCCCACGCCCGTGATCGACGCGCCGGCGACCGAGGCGCGCGTCGTCGGCTGGGCCGCCTTCAAGCACGACGCCGCGCTCTACTTCTTCTGGCACGGCGACCACTGGCAGCACAACCGGCAGAAGCAGGGCGAGCGCAAGCAGAACGTGTGGGCGAACCCCATCACGTTCGACAACCGCGGCCAGCCGCGGAAGCCCGTCGACGACCAGGGCTTCATCAACGGCGACGGCGTGCTGCTCTACCCGGGGCAGGAGATCCTGCACGCCGAGGAGGACCGCGCCATCGAGGGGCCGATCGGCACCGTGCAGCTCGCGAACCTGCGCCGCGGCGCCCAGGACCACCAGTACCTGACGCTCGCGCGCGGGCTGGGGCTCGATGCCGAGCTGAAGAAAGCGCTCGACGCCGTCGTGCCGCGCGTCTTCTCGGACGCCGGGGAGACCGTCGGGTTCGCGGAGACGGGCGAGACGTTCGAGGCCGCCCGCCTCGCCCTGGCCGCGGCGATCGAGGCGCGTGCGGCGAAGGAGAGGCCGCCGGTCGCCCATCCACGCATGCTCGTCGCCGAGCGCGACGCGTTTGCGGGCCTGCCGGCGCTCAAGGCGCGCTGGGCCGCGGGGGAGCGGCCACCCGCCGACCTGCCCGGGCGCGCGTTGTCGTGGCTGCTCTCGGGCGACGAGTCCTTTGCGAAGCAGGCGCTCGACGAGCTACGCGCCGATCGGCCGACCGGCTGGAAGGGCTCGAGCCGCTACGTCCGCTATCTGAACCGCTCGCTGGCTTTCGACTGGCTCTACGGCTACTCGGGCTTCGACGCCGCGCTGAAGGACGCCGTCGCCGCCGACCTCGTGAAGGGCGCGGGCGAGATGCTGGCGCTCCAGTCGCTCAAGGACCCGGCGCAAGCCTCCTACCACAACCACACCGTGCGCGAGCTGGCGCTCGCCGTCTTCTCGCTGGTCGCGGTCGAGGGGCACGCGTCGGTCGAGCCGAAGGCGGCCCCGATGCGGGACCAGGCCTGGCGCGCGCTCGACAACATCCTCGAGACGACCGAGCTCGTGAACCCCGACGGCGGCTACCACGAGTCGACCGACTACATGCGGATCACCTGGGCGCCGCTCGCGATGATGGCCGAGGTGCGGCGCACGGCGACCGGCTACGACCCGGCGACGCGCTGGTCGGTGTTCCGCAACATGGGGCTCACCTACCTCTACAAGGTGCTGCCCGACGGCAGCGAGGCGCGCGACGACGACGACGAGTTCCCGCACCTCGACTCGCGTGACAATGTGGTGCTCGGCTACGCGGTCCATCGCTTCAAGGACCCGTACGCGGCCTGGCTGCTGAAGCAGCGCGCGTGGCTGCCCGCGGAGTGGGCGAACCCGGTGCTCGAGTTCCTCTGGCGGGACGCGTCGGTCGAGCCGCGGGATCCTGCGACCACGACCGAGAGCGAGCTGCCCCGGCACCGGCTCTTCCGCGGCATCGGCCACCTCGTGCTACGCGACGGCTGGAGCGAGGGCGGGACGTGGATCCAGCTCGCCTGCGGCCCGTACTTCGCGAAGCACGACCACCTCGACGCCGCGCACTTCGTCGTCTACCACAAGGGCTACCTGGCGATCGACGCGGGCGCCGACTACACCGACACCGAGAGCCCGCACTACCTGAACCACTACCGGCGCTCGATCGCTCACAACACGATGCTGGTCTACCAGCCCGGCGAGTCCTTCTTCTGGAGCGAGAACCGATGGCCGGCGGCCAACGACGGTGGCCAGCGCATGGACTCGTCGCGCTTCTGGAACAGCGTCAGGAGCCTCGAGGACTTCCGGCGCACGCGCGACCTCTGGGACCGCTGCCGCCTCGATCCGGTGGCGGACGAGCCCGGCTATCGCTATGCACGCGCCGATGCGACGCGAGCGTACCAGTCGTCGAAGCTCGAGCGCTTCACGCGCGAGCTCGTCCACCTGCGCGAGCCCGACGTGCTCGTGGTGCTCGACCGCGTCCGCTCGACCGACCCGGCGTTTCGAAAGACCTGGCTGCTCCACGGCGTGAGCCAGCCGAAGGTCGAGGCCGAGGCGCCCGGCACGAGCTCGGGCCACGGCGGCACGAGCTACCGCGCGGCGTCGGTCGTCACCTTCGAGGACGGCCAGGGCCGGCTGCGCGTGCACCCGCTGCTGCCGCTCGAGCGCGAGGTGACCGTGCGCGGCGGTCCCGGCTTCGAGTTCTGGACGCCCGGCGACGAGCGCGGCGGGGCGTGGGGCTCGGGCCAGGACTGGCCGCTCGAGCCGCCCGAGGGCGGCCCGCTGCCCGACGACCCGTACCTGCGGAAGATGTGGCTGACGTTCTGGGACGGCATCGAGAAGCTGTCGCCGTCGAACCGCCGCGCCGTCGTGCCGGGCGGGTGGCGGATGGAGACGTCGCCGGCCGCGCCGTCGAAGGAGGACGTGTTCCTCCACGTGCTCGAGATCGGCGACCGCGATGCGAAGCCGGCGCGGCGGATGGCGGGGATCGAGGGCCACGGGCTCGCGGGGGCGTCGATCGAGGACGAGACGGCCGTGCTCTTCGCGTCGGCCGACGAGGGGGAGGCCACGCTGCCCGAGCTGCGCACGCGGCGCCTCCTGCTCGTGGGCCTGGAGCCGCTCGCGTCCTACGAGGTCCAGGTCACGTCCGGAGTCGCGCCGGGATCGCCTGCCTGGCGGACGAGCGCGGAAGCCGGCGGCGAGGG
>Ga0111539_10013546_pt1 | contig 10194 bp, 8 predicted proteins | sample RhiMethybrSRZTD1_FD_79667 | JGI IMG/M metagenome (GOLD analysis project Ga0111539, IMG submission 79667) | Populus rhizosphere microbial communities from Tennessee, USA - Rhizosphere MetaG P. TD hybrid SRZTD1 (version 2) (version 2) | ecosystem: Host-associated > Plants > Roots > Rhizosphere >... | reverse complement strand
TGTTCTACTCGCCCGAGGGCGAGCGGGGCTCGCGCAAGCGCCGCCGTGAGAGCTCGGCCAAGGCGATCTGCGCCACCTGCGAGGTGGCCGAGATCTGCGCCGCCTACGCGCTCGCCTGGCGGGAGCCCTACGGCACCTGGGGCGGGTTGTCGGAGACCGACCGCGACGCCCGCTACCCGGACCTCGACCCGGTCCAGGCCAACGCCGACTACCGCAGCGCCCTGGCCGCCTGGCAGCGCCGGGCCGACCTGGCCGGCGAGCCCATCGTCTCCCGGCCGGTCAGCCTGAGCGGGTGATGTCGAGCCTGGCCGTGTGGTGCCGGAACTCGAGCGGCACCAGCAGCAGCCTGGTGGCCGCGACCAGCTGGGGCAGGTAGCCGGCGCGCAGTCGCCGCAGGTCGCTCCAGGCCTGCTCGTGGGGGTGCAGCGGCAGCCCGAGGGCGGCCAGGCGCTGGTAGCCGGCGTGGAACCGCTGCTGGCCGCCGAACGAGTCGGCCAGCTCGGCGTCGTCGAGCCCGACCGTGGGCAGCCCCCGGAGGTTCTTCACCAGCATGGTGCCCCGCCGCAGCAGCCGCGCCGCGGGGCCGTTCCGGGACCCGTCGATCGTGGCCACGCAGATGGCGGCGGCGTCCATCACCACCGCGAGCCCGGTCAGCCAGTGCTGGCCGGGCTGCCGGGAGCGGAACAGGGCCAGCATGGGGTAGGCGCTGTGGCTGTCGTACACCTCGTCGCACCACCGCTCCCAGTCGGCGAACGTCGCCGCCACCGCCTCGGCCCCCCCGCCGGCGTGGCTGGCCTCCAGGAACGTGACCGGCGTGATGGCCTCCTCCGAGAGGTCGTCCAGGGCGAGCAGCTGGACCTCGCGCCGGCTGTAGGCGCCGTACAGGGTGGGCAGGTAGCCGATGACCAGGGCCATGGTGACCAGCCCCATGAACGCCTCGACGAGGACGAGCAGGCGGGCCAGGTCCCCGCTGGGCAGGATGTCGCCGAACCCGACGGTGAGGAACCCGACGCCGGCGAAGTAGACCGCGTCGATGTAGTCGTCGACGCCGTTGACCCTTGACCGGAGTCCCCACCAGACCGCGCCCCAGCCCACGACCAGCAGCAGCACCCAGAACGCCAGCAGGCCGAGCAGGGACAGCGGGCCGTAGCTGCCCAGGAACCCCTCGCGGAGCTCCGGGGCGGCCCGGCGGCCGACGGCCAGCCAGGTGCGCCAGGTCTGCCGGTAGAACACCGGGGTCGGCCAGAACCTGCCCGGGCGGCGCCGGGTCGTGACCAGGGTGCTGACCGCGTCGGAGGCGCTCATGAGCACCAGTGCCAGCCCGGCGACCACGGCCAGGAGCTCGACGACGCCCTCGGCATTCAATTCGACCGCCAGATTCGGTGGTCAGAACAATTTCGTCAACGTCCCACACGTCGGCCGGGAGCTGCGGTAGCGTTCCGCGCCGTCCGACGAGCCTTCCGTCTCCTTCCCCACGGGGGCCGCCTTGCTGACGCCTGCCTTCCGCCGCCCCGAGCGGCGGCGCCCCACCGTCATCGCCGTCGTGCTCGTCGCCGCCCTGCTCGCGCCCGGGCTGGTCGTCCCGGCCCAGGCCGGCCAGCAGGACCGGGCCGAGCTCTCCCAGGTCCAACGCAAGCTGGACCGGATCCGCCGGGTCCTGAAGAACGCCACGGCGGACGCCGCCGAGATCGCGGCCGCCCTGGAGCAGGCCGACCGCGACGTCGCCGCGGCCCAGGCCGCCCTGGCCGAGGCCGAGCGCCGCTACCGGGCCGCCCAGGCCGCCCGCGAGCAGGCGGTGCTCGAGGCCACCCGGGCCAAGCTGGAGGTGGACGCCCAGCAGGCCGTGATCGACCGGCGGGCGTACGCCACCTACGTCAACAGCGGCGCCTCGACCATGCTCACCCTGGTCGTGGACGCCGACAGCGTCGCCGACCTGCTCGACCGCTCCAAGCTGCTCGACAACGTCGCCAAGGCGGCCAACGGCGAGCTCCAGGCGCTGGTCGACGCCAAGGCGGTCGCCGACGCGGCCCGCCGGCGGGCCGTCGCCGCCGAGCGGCAGGCCGCCGAGGAGAAGGCGCAGATGCGCGACCGGGCCGCCGAGCTGGCCGCGATCCGGGCCGCCCGGGCCGCCGCCCAGGAGGCGATGGAGCGCAGGATCGGCTCGCTCGAGTCCCGCCAGGGATGGCTGGCGGCCCGCTCGGCTCGGCTCATCCACCGCATCAAGGCCGAGGAGGCGGCCCGCCGGCGCGCCGCCGAGGCGGCCCGCCGGGCCCGGCTGGCCCGGCTGGCCCGGCTGGCCCGCCAGCGGGCCGCGGCCTCACACCCGACGGTCTTCTCCAGCGACGACGACGGCGGGTACGGCGGCGGGCCCGACACGGCCAGCTACAACTACCTCACCGCCAACACCAAGCGCCTGTACGGGCTGGTGGAGCGCATCTTCGACGTCCACTCGATCGGCGGCTGGCGGGCCTACGGGTCGGTCCCGGGCAGCGACCACCCGAAGGGCCGGGCCATCGACGTGATGACCTGGTCCAACCGCTCCCTCGGGTGGCGGATCGCCAACTGGGCCGTCGCCAACGCCGGAGCCCTCGGCGTCAAGTACGTGATCTTCAACGGCCGCATCTGGACCAGGAGCCGCGGCTGGCACGCCTACCGCCACCCCTCCGACCCCTGCAACTGCAACCCGACCCTGCGCCACGACGACCACGTGCACATCTCGACGCTCTACTGACCGCTTCCCGCCTCGGGTCGTGGTCGCGCTGGCGGCTTGGTGGTCAGGTTGCCGGGGGGATGTTGCGGTTGACGCGGAAGAGGTTGTCGGGGTCGTAGGTGGACTTGACCCGTTGGAGGCGCCGGTAGTTGGTGCCGTAGGCGGCGGCGGTCCGGGTGCTGTCATCCTCGGCCAGCTGGAAGTTGACGTAGTTCCCGCCGGTCGAGTAGGGCCGGATCCGCTCCCACCCGGCCCGGGCCCAGGCCACATGCGGGTCGGCGGGGGCGCCGGGTGGCCAGGTGGCGTTGAACCCGCCGATGTAGTGGGCGTCGCGGTTGCCGACCGCCCCGTCGTCGTCCTTGTGGTCGTTGAGGGCGCCGGCGAGGTGGAAGATGACCGACTGGGACAGCGGCGAGGTCATCCGCAGCGCACTGCTCCGGAAGGCGTCCAGGAACCCGCTCGACAGGCTGGGGAGGAACTCGGCCTTCCAGTAGCGGTGGAGCCACTTGGGCTCCATGGCATTCAGCATCGACTGCATGGCCACATAGGGCTTGGGGGTGACCAGGTCGACGATCGGGTTCCCGAGCGCGCGAACTGGGGCCAGGTCGGCGTCGGCGTTGGTGCCGCTGTGGCACACCTGGATCCCGGCGATGGGCTTGCCGTGCCAGACCTGGGGCAGGAACGGGGCCGGCGGGGCGAGCCGCACGATGGCGGCGGCGGTCAGCTCCCGCGGCGCCTGTTCGGTGAGGTCGCGGTAGGCGGCCAGCACCTCGGCGGCCCGCTCCGCGCTCCAGATGATGAGCCCGCCGGTGATGGTCGGGCCGACCTGGTGCAGGCGGAAGCTGAACCGGGTGACGACCCCGAAGTTGCCGCCGCCGCCGCGCAGGGCCCAGAACAGCTCGGGATGCTGGTCGCGGTTGGCAGTCCGGATCGCACCGTCGGCGGTGACGATCTCGACCTCGGCGAGGTTGTCGACCGTAAAGCCGAAGCGGCGGGCCAGGTAGCCCCAGCCGCCGCCCAGGGTCAGGCCGGCCACGCCGGTCTCGGACACGAACCCGAGCACGGTGGCCAGCCCGTGGGCCTGGGTGGCCTGGTCGACCTCCCCGAGCTGGCAGCCGGGCCCGACGTGGGCGAGCTTGCCCTGGGGGTCGACGGCGACCTGGCGCATGCCGGACAGGTCCAGGGTCAGGCCGCCCGGCGCCATGGAGGTTCCGGCGATGTTGTGGCCGCCGCCCTTGACGCTGAGCAGCAGCCCATGCTCGCGGGCGAACCCGACGGCGGCGGCGACGTCGTGGGCCGAGGCCGGCCGGAGGACCAGGGCAGGGAGCCTGGCCGCCATGCCGTTCCAGATCGCAACGGCCTCGTTCCACCCCTGGTCGCTGGGGCGCAGCAGCCGACCCTTGACCCGCGAGTCCAGGTCATCGAGCTGCCTGGTGGCGAGGCTGACGGGTCCGCCGTCGAGTCCGGCGATGTCGATGGTGTCGGTGGTGGTCATGTCCTGACCTCCTCGAGGCCGGTCCGTTGTCCCGGACCCGGCTCGCCGGTATACTCCAAACGCCAGTAACCGTATGCTTGCGTTTGGAGTATGTCAAGCGCCATGACCGACGCCCGGCAAGGCCTGACGACGACCTCGTACGCCGTCCTGGCCCAGCTGGCCGTGCACCCGTGGTCCACCTATGAGCTGGCCCGGCAGCGGGTCCGCTACTTCCGCTACGTCTGGCCGCGGGCCGAAAGCGCCATCTACCGCGAGGTCAAACGGCTCGCCGCCATGGGGCTGGTCGCGGCCAGGCGCGAGTACGTCGGGAAGCGGCCGCGAACCGTGTACTCGATCACCGAGGCAGGACGACAGACCCTGCGCGAGTGGCTCGCTACCCCGGTGTCGCCGTTCGCGATGGACTTCGAGGCGATGCTCCGGCTGTTCATCGCACCCTTGGGCACCAAGGAGCAGCTGGTGGCCACCTTGGAGCAGGTCCGCGACGACGCCCAGGAGATGCTGCGCTTCGGCGGCGCCGTGAAACAGGAGTTCCTGGACGGCCGGGCCGCGCTGCAAGACCAGGTCTACATCCGCGCCCACGCCGTCGACTTCTTTATCAGCCTCCTCAACACGGTCGACGGCTGGGCCGAGCGGACCCTAGACGAGATCCAGGGATGGAAGGATCTCTCGCCCGACGGGAAGAACGACCGAGGCCTCCAGATCATGGCTCAGCTTCCGGCGCCGACCCCCGACGAGCACACCGACCGCACACCACTGCCGCCCCGAACCCAGCGGCGACGGCGGCGGCCCTCTGGATCAAGCACCCCTTGAGTCTGAGGCCAACCACGTCCCGCCTCGCGGTCCCTCCGCACCTGAATCCACCGCCAGCAGCTCAGCCACGACAACGCCCGCTCGATCCTCCAGCGGTGGCCCCCAAGCCGCACCGACGAGTTCACCCCGCGCCGGGCGATCCGCGGTCTGATCCCACGACGCCGCAGATAGGCGCGGTTCGCGCCGCTCGCACCCACGCCTTGGCGCGTCTGCCCGCGTTCGCCATGGTCCACCACGGTGACAGGAACCGCACGGGCCCGGGCAGCCGCCCGGGCCCGTGGTCTCCTGTGGGACGCTACGCCGGTGACGACCACCCGAGCCCGGTCACGTCCCCGTTCGGGCGGGCGCGTGCCCTCGGCCCTGGCTGAGCTGGCCCTTCCCGCCCTCACCGTCGTGTCCGGCCTCCAGCTGCTCCGGCTGTTGGTGTCGACGGTGGTGAGCGTGTACCGCGACCGGCTGGGAGCGCCCCTGGCCAGCCTGGCCCTGTTCGCCCTGGTGGTGGTCGGGCTGGGGTTCCTGGCCCCGCCGGCCGCCCGGCTGCTCGGCCGGCGGGGCCTCCTGGTGGGCAGCGCGGCCGGGGTCGCCGCCGTCCGGCTGGTCCTGCAGCTGGTCCCTGACGCGGTCGCCCGCTGGCTGCTGGCCGCGGTGGGGGTGGCGCTGTTCCTGTGGTTCGTCCCGGCCTGGCTGGCCAGGGACGGCCGGGGGTTCGGGGTGGCCCTGCTGGTCGGGCTGGCCCTGGACACGGCCCTGGCCGGCCTGGGCGGCAGCTGGGACTACGCCTGGTCGATCGGCGGCCCGACGGTCGCCCTGGCCGTCCTGCTCGCCGGGGCCGCCCTGTGGGCCCTGGCCGCCCTGCCGACCGACGAATCTGCCGGTCGGAATGGAAGAGCTGCCGCCGAAGGCGGCTCCAAGCCGTTGCCGGAACGGCCGGGCCGCAGGCTCTGGGCCGTGCTGCCGCTGGCCGGGATCGGCCCGGCCCTGTTCCTGCACGCCCTGGTCTGGCAGAACCTGGGCTGGCAGGCGGTGTTTGGCGGGCGCTCCCAGGCCCAGGCGTTCCTGCTGGTCATGGCGGCCAACCTGGCCGCCCTGGCCGCCGGGACGGCCACCGGCCTGGCCGCCGAGGTCCGCTGGCCGGCGGTCGGGACCGCGCTCGCCGGGCTGGCCGTGGCCGTGGCCCTCGGCCAGGAGCGCACGGTCGCGGCCTGCGTCCTCGGGCAGGCCGCCGCCGCCGTGCTGCTGGTGGCCATCGTCCGCCGGGCCACCGAGCCGGGGGAGGGGCGCGGCCGGCCGGGCGCGGCGGGCCTGGGCGCCGTCGCGGCCGCCTGGACGTCCGGCATGGGGCTGCTGGTGCTGCTGGTGCTCGTCTACTACGCCGCCTACGACGTGGTCCTTCCGGGCGGCAACGGGTACCTGCCGGCCCTGGCCGCGACCCTGCTGGGGCTGGCCGCGGTCCTGGCCATGCGGGACAAACGGGAACAGCGTGGCGTCGGCCTTCGGCCGACGACCGAGCGGCTCCGAGCGGCAGAACCGCCGGTCGGGGTCGGGATCGGGGTGGCGCTGCTGCTGGCCCCGGCCCTGTTCTGGGTCACGGCGCCGGGCCCGGTGGTGGCCGGGCCGGCGCCCTCGGCCCGGGTGATGTCCTACAACCTCCACTTCGGCTTCGACGTGGAGGGCTGGAGCGACCTGGAGGCGACGGCCCGGGCCATCGAGGCCAGCGGGGCCGAGGTGGTGGGGCTCCAGGAGGTCTCCCGCGGCTGGTACGTCAACGGCTCCACCGACATTCTGGCCTGGCTCCAGCGGCGCCTGCGCATGCCCTATGCCCGGTTCGCGGGCGCCTCCGACCCGATCTGGGGCAACGCCGTGCTCAGCCGCTACCCGATCGTGGCCTCCCAGGTGGTCCGGTTGCCCCGCGAGGGCGTCCCCCTGCGCCGCAACGCCCTCGGGGTCGAGCTCGACCTGGGGGCGGGGCGGCGGCTGCGGGTGGTCGTCACCCACCTCCACCACCTGGAGGGGCCCGACGGCGCCCGGGTCCGCCTGGCCCAGGTGCCGTGGCTGCTCGGCGCCGTCGCCGGCCGGCCGGCCACCGTGCTCATGGGCGACCTCAACGCCGAGCCGGGCTCGGCCGAGGTCGCCCTGGTGCGGCGGGCCGGCCTGACCGACGCGTTCACGGCCGGCGGCGGGCCGGCCGACGAGCTGACCTGGCCGTCGGACCGGCCGGACCGCCGCATCGACTACATCTGGCTCTCGGGCGACCTGGCCGCCACCGGGTTCGTCGCCACCACCAGCACGGCCAGCGACCACCGCGGCATCGCGGTCACGGTCCGCCCGGCCTAGGCCTCCTCGGGCTCGGGCTCGTCGGCCTCGGCCTCGTCGCCCTCGGCGAGGATGGCGTAGAGGCGACGCCGGGAGTCGTTCAGGATCTCCAGCGCCTTGGCCTGCTGGGCCTCGGTGCCGGCGTGGGCGACGCTCCATGACGCCTGGACGATCTGGCCGATGGCGTCGCGCAGGCTCCAGGCCGCCGGGGCCACGCCCGCGGTGACCTGCTCCCAGGGCGTCTGGCCCTGGCGCTCGGCCTCGGCCCGGCCGGCGTCGGTGAGGGTGAAGCGGCGTCGGCCCTCGCCCTCCTCGCCGGCGATCAGGCCCTCGTCCTCGAGCAGCTGGAGGGTCGGGTAGACCGACCCCGGGCTGGGCCGCCAGACGCCACCGGTGCGCGCCTCCAGCTCCTGGATCATCTCGTAGCCGTGCATCGGCCGCTCGGCCAGCAGGGCGAGGATCGCCGCCCGGACGTCCCCGCGGCCGCGCCGCCCCCGGCCCCGGCCCCGGACGCCGAACCCCCACGGCCCCGGCGGCATGGGCGGCCTGCCCGGGTCGAACGGCCCGAAGGCGCCGTGATGCCCCGGCCATTCCTCGTGGGGCCCGTGCATGAACATTCGTCGTCGCATCGCTGCATCACCTCCTGTGGTCGATCGCAGCGACACTAACGATATATCTTTGACAGTCGATGATGCAACAGCGATAGTCAGGAAAGGACCTGGGTGCGGCGGATGGCGTCGATCCGGGCTTGGCTGGACGGATGGGAGCGGAGCAGGGCGGCCATGCCCCGGGGGTGGGGAGCCGACTGCTCGGCCTGGAGGAACAGGGCCAGCACCTGGACCAGGCCGGGGCCATAGCCGAGCTCGGCCGCGTGCCGGTCGGCCGCGTGCTCGCCGGCCCGCGACAGGGCCGCGGCCAGCACCTTGGCCAGGCGGACGAGCAGGGCCACCGGCAGCCAGAGCAGGCCGAGGGCGACCACCAGGACGCTGCCGGCCAGGACCAGGACGCCAAGGACGGCCAGCAGCACCAGCATGCCGAGGGCCCCGTCGGGCGCCCGGCCGCCGGCCAGCCCGCCGGTGCGGTCGTTGAGGCGCCCGAAGGTCCGGGCCAGCCACCTGGTGACCCTGCGGATGGCCCGCAGCAGCCGGTCGCCGGCCTCGAACGGCAGCAGGTACCACCAGCCGAGGATGATCGCCAGGGGATGGAGGTGGCGGTGGTGGCCGACCTCGTGGGCCAGCACCGCCTCCAGCATGTCGTCGGGCAGCTCCAGGGCCACCCGGGTCACGGCCAGCACGTGGCCGCCGAGCGCGAACGCGTTGACCTGGCGCTTCTCCTCGACCCGGAGCAGGTAGCGGCCGGGGTCGGTCCCCGCCCGGCGGCAGACCCGGTGCAGGGCCGGGGTGATCCGGGCCAGCTCGGCCGGCCGCGGCCGGCGCAGGCTGCGGTACAGCAGCCGGGCCAGCCCGGCCTCCACCGGCCGGACCAGGATCAGGGCGGCGCTGGCCGTCCAGGCGGCGCAGGCCACGGCCACGGTCGGCAGCGGCGGCCAGCCGGCGAGCACGGCCGCCCCGTAGGCGGGCAGGGCCACCACGACCAGCGACAGCAGCCAGATGAGGACCACGATGGCGAACATCCCGACCGAGGTCCCGCTGACCCGCGACCTGGGCGGGTGGGAGGACGCGGTCGGCGCTGGGCGCGGCTGCGGCGGCATGGGGCCAACGATACGTAGAGTGTGGACCGGGTGCGACGACAGGAGGAGCCATGCCGATCTTCCGGCTGAACCATGCCGTGCTGTACGTCCGCGACGTGGAACGCAGCGTCGCCTTCTACCGGGACGTGCTCGGCTTCGAGGCCGTCATGGGCATGCCGGGGGCGGCCTTCATCCAGGCGCCCGGTTCGACCAACGACCACGACCTGGGCCTGTTCCAGATCGGCGCCGGCGCCGGCCCCTCGGAGGCCGGGCGGCGCACCGTCGGCCTGTACCACCTGGCCTGGGAGGTCGACACCCTGGCCGAGCTGGAGCGGCTGGCCGGCGCCCTGGCCGAGGCCGGCGCCCTGGTCGGCGCCTCCGACCACGGCACGACCAAGAGCCTGTACGCCAAGGACCCCGACGGCCTGGAATTCGAGGTGGCCTGGGTGGTCCCCGCCGACCTGCTGGACGACCAGGCCCTGGCCGCCCGCGAGCGCATCGACCCCCTCGACCTGGCCCGGGAGAAGGAACGCTACGGCGCCGACACCCCCGGCGGCATCGGCATCTCGGTCCCCGCGCCAGGGCGCTAGGCGGTGCTGGTTGCCCCGACCGAAGCTCGGCGGCGGGACGACCCATACAGAAGGCCCGCCACGGTCGGCGGGCCTTCTGTATGGGGGAACTGCGCGCGGGAGGCGCGGTGCGGGGGGTCTATCCGCTGGGACGGGCGTAGCCCACGATGCTGCTGCCCAGGGACTGGACGCGCACGTAGTCGCCGGTGTGGGTGGCCGAGATCCGTTGTCCGTTGCCGATGTAGACCGACACGTGCGAGATGGGGCTGTAGTAGAAGACGAGGTCGCCCGGCTGGAGCTCGCCGGCCGAGACGCGCCGGCCGACGCTGTACTGGGAGGCGCTGGAGTGGGGGAGCGAGACGCCGGCCTGCCGCCAGGCCATCATGGTCAGGCCCGAGCAGTCGAAGCAGCCGGGGCCCGAGCCGCCGTAACAGTAGGGCTTGCCGACCTGGGCCCGGGCGTAGGCCACGACCGCCGCGGCCGAGCCGCTGCCGCCACCGCCACCGCCACCGCCACCGCCACCGGAGGGCGGGGGAGCGACCGGGGCGGACGGCCGGCTGGGGACCGAGGGGCGGTCGGCGGCCCGCATCCGGGCCAGCAGGGCCCG
>Ga0111539_10013540_pt1 | contig 10195 bp, 11 predicted proteins | sample RhiMethybrSRZTD1_FD_79667 | JGI IMG/M metagenome (GOLD analysis project Ga0111539, IMG submission 79667) | Populus rhizosphere microbial communities from Tennessee, USA - Rhizosphere MetaG P. TD hybrid SRZTD1 (version 2) (version 2) | ecosystem: Host-associated > Plants > Roots > Rhizosphere >... | reverse complement strand
CCCAGGTTCCGCGCGATGTCCACGATGGGGAGCATCTTGGCGGCGCGGGCGATCTCGTAGTCGGCAGCTAGCGATGACATGGGAGCGAGATTGTACAAACCAAGGGGACTGGTGCCAGCCAATACCCGAGCGCAAGGCCGAGCTCAAGTCTGAGCGGTAATCAGAAAAGATCTAAATCCAATGCGGCTGATGAGGTTCTAAATGCACTCCGGTATATGGACCGCCTGCGCTACCTCCAGAGTTTCCGAAACCTCAAAGTCTGGAAGGAGAGTCACTCCCTGACTCTGATCGTCTATCAAGCGACCGGGAAGTTCCCTCAGGACGAGCGATTCGGTTTGGTCCAGCAGCTTCGAAAGGCGGTCATATCTTTGGTGTCCAACATCGCGGAAGGCTCAGGAAGGGGCACGGACTCCGACTTCCGCCGGTTCCTCTTCATGGCCTTGGGGTCGCTGGCTGAAGTTGAGTGTCAGATCATCGTTTCAAGAGACTTGGACTGGCTTGCCGGGCCCGCTTACGAAAAGCTCATTGTCCGAATCGTGGAGATCCGGCGAATGCTGATGTCGTTGATCGGCAGATTGACGGCTTCATCTCAGACTGGTGATTGATCTAGCCTCACCGCTCTTCTGCTCTTGTCTTCTGCTCTTGAGTTGGCCTTCTAGTAGTCCTTCTTCTTACCGGCCATCACCGCCTCAATCTCGTCGACTTCGCGCGGAGCGCCGGCCGACAGCCTCTCGAAGCCGTCCTTCGTCACGACGTACATGTCCTCGATCCGGATGCCGTAGCCCTTTTCCTTGTTGTAGTACCCCGGCTCGATCGTGATCACGACCCCGGGCTCGAACGGCGCCTGGTAAACGCCGCTGTCGTGGACGGCCAGGCCCACGAAATGGCTCAGGCCGTGGCGCGGGCCGCCGGACTTCGAGTGGCAGTAGCACCAATCCTCGAGTCCCTGGTCCTCGAACACCTTGGCCGCCGCCGCGCCAAGATCGCGGAACGTGGCCCCAGGCTTCAAGAGCGCCTCCGCCGCCTTCTGGGCGTCGAGCACGCACTGGTACGCCTTCTTCATCTCGGGGGAGAACTTCCCGCTGGTAGGCAGCGTGCGCGTGATGTCGGTCACGTACCCGAGGTACGAGGCCCCGATGTCGCACACGACGAGGGTGCCGGCCGGCATCACGTCCGTGTTGTCGTTGTAATGCAGCACCACGCCGTTCTTCCCGCTGCCGATGATCGACGGGAAGCCCAACCCGTCGCACCCCTCCGTCTTGAACTTGTCCTCGATGACCTTCTGCAGCGCCTTCTCGTTCAAGCCGGCCCGGCAGGACTTCATCGCCATGAGGTGCGCCTTGTTCGTCGCGTCGGAGGCCTTCCGGATCATCTCGATTTCCGGCGCGCTCTTGATCATGCGGAGCTTCCCGATCTCCTTCTGGATCTTCTGCCCCGCCGATTCCACCGTGGCGTTCGCCTCCTCGCCCAGCGCCTCCACCACCTTCTTGGCCTCCTTGCGAAGCCGCGTCACCGCCTTCGGCGGATTCTTCTTCGAAAGCGCCTTCTTGACGAAGCCCAGGAACTCGCCGCGGGGGCGGACTTCGGCGACGCCCGACACGCCTTTGACCTTGTCGGACTTCCCGTCCGCGAACAGGACCGCGCCTCCCTCGGGATCGAGCGCCAGGAAATCGCCTTCGCGGTGGTATCCGGTGAGGTAGAAGAAGTCGAACACGGGCGTGTTGGAGTCGATGGCGTCCATTCCCTTCCCCAGGGGATCGGCCTCCATGAGGACGAGCGTCCCCTCGAACGCCTTCTGGAGATTCGCCCGGCGGGCGCCGTATTCCGCGACCGGAATGGTTGGCCCCGTGGTCGTAGACTCCTGGGCCCGGACCGCGCCGACCAGCAGGATCAGCAGGCCGAAGATTCGGACGGAAAGGCGCTTCATGCGTATCTCCTCAGGGGACGTATAAGATACGCCCGCCCGAGAACCCGGGGGAGATTATTCCGACAATGCCAGACTCCCGAGCTCTGATCCTTCTTATATTGGTAGCCGCCGTCTCGGGAATTCCGCGGAGGACGTCATGAAGGCCCTGCTGGCGCTGCTCGCCGGAACGTTCCTTTTCATCGGAACGGCCCCGGTTCCCCTCCGGGCCCAGGATCCGCCCGCCGACGAGGATCCCAAGGCGAAGAAGGAGCGCCTTCACGAGGAGGCCGCCGCGGCCCTCTACGAGAAATCCAAGAAGCTCTTCGAGGAGGGGAAGTTCCAGGAGGCCCAGGACCAGCTGAAGATGCTCCGGAACCGCTTCTTCTCCACGCACGCCTTCAGCGCGAACGCCGACGAAATCGACTCGATGATCACCGACTGCGGCTTCAAGGTCGCCGCCGGCGGATTGGCCACCCTCAAGATCAACAAGAAGGAAGCGCACATCGACACCCTGCTGGGATTCCAGTTCAACCCGCCCGAAGGGTGGCGGGGGATCCCCAACTGGCAGAAGTTCTTCGGCGAGGCGGACACGAGCGAGGTGAAGTACTCGGGCGAAAGCTACCGGGTCCTGCGCTACACGTCCCGGTGGCTGGAGAGCCTTCACCTGAAGGCCTACAAGACCTACGCCGCCAACTCAGTCCAGGAGGTCATCGATGGCGAGGAGAAGACCTGGTACAAATCGCCCTTCGAGGGAATGAAGGTCGTGGCCGAGGACGATTTCACGGGCGCCCACAAGGGGAAGCGGGTCCAGAAGAAGGACGACGAAGGCAACCGGATGGTCATCTACGGTTTCCAGGACAACAAGAAGGGCTTCGGACTGGTCGGGTACTGGCGGACGGACGAAAGCGACTGGGTCTGGTTCAAGAGCTCCAAGGACAAGAAACGGCGCGGACCCACGGACGAGGAGTGGTCGGCGGCGCTGAAGGTCTTCGACCAGTCCGCGAAGACGTTCCAGATCATGAACCAGGCCCAGCTCTCCCAGATGCGCGGCGCCATGAAGCCCTTGGGAATTTCGCCGGACGGGTGGTGCGTCAAATGCGTCGATTGGGGCGTCCTGAGCTCGCCCTCGGGCCAGTACGTGATCGAGTACCAGACGAAGAAGGAGTTCGCCCAGAAGGTCGCCAAGGAGCTGGACCAGATTTTCAACCTCTACCGGTCGGTGATCCCCGTCCAGAAAGGGATGTCGCGGTGCCGGGTGAAGCTCTTCGACTGCCAGGAGGACTTCCAGTACTACGGCATGGCGCCCGGGGCGGCCGCCTACTGGAGCCCGGGGCAGGAGGAGATCGTCGCCTACCGCTTCGAGGGGGAGAAGGTCACCCTCGACTCAAAGGAAGAGATCACCATCGCGGAGGAGCGGACGCCCGAGCAGACGACCTTCAGCATCCTCTACCACGAGTGTTTCCACCAGTACATGTTCTACCTGATGGGGCGCGGCCGGTACGTGGACGTCCCGAGCTGGCTCAACGAGGGGATGGGCGACTATTTCTTCGGCGGGCGCTGGGAGAAGGGGAAGTTCGTCATCGGCGCGAACGAGTGGCGGATGGCCCTCATCGTCGCCGCGGTGAAGATGAAGAAGCACGTCCCGCTGTCGAAAATCTTCCGCTACACGCAGATGGACTACTACGCGAACGCGAGCCTGTGCTACGCGGAGGGCTGGGCGATCAATTACTTCTTCATGAGCGAGGAAGGGAAGAAGAAGGGATACAACCGGATCCCCGGCCTCATGTACGCGGGGCTGCAGAAGTCCAGCGACGAGAAGAAGGCGACGGAGGAGGCCTTCGCGGCCTACGACGTGAAGAAGATGGAAGAGGAGTGGACGGCGTTCGTCCTGGGCCTCGAAAAGCTCTGCCGGAAGGACGAGCTGGAAAGGGCGATGCGGTACATGGGCGCGACCGAGAAGAAACCGGACGACAAGAAGGAAGGGGAGTAGTTTCCAGCATCCAGTGACCCGTTCCCGGAGCTTCCGAGACCGGGAACAGGAAACGGGTCACCGGAAACTCGGCTAGTATTTCCGGTCTTTCCACTTCAAGAACGCCTCGATGAACGGGTCGATGTTCCCGTCCAGCACCGCCTGCGCGTTCCCCGTCTCCGCCGCCGTGCGGTGGTCCTTCACCAGCGTGTACGGCTGCAGGGTGTAGCTCCGGATCTGCGACCCGAACGCGATTTCCCCCTTCTCGCCGTACAGCTTCGCCAGCTCGCCCTCGCGCTTCGACTCCTCGATCCGGCGCAGCTTCGCCGCGAGCGCGCGCATCGCCACCTTGCGGTTGAGCACCTGCGACCGCTCGTTCTGGCACTGGACGATGACGCCCGTCGGCACGTGCGTGATCCGCACCGCGCTCTGGGTCTTGTTCACGTGCTGGCCGCCGGGGCCGCCCGCGCTGTACGTGTCGATCTTCAGGTCCTTCTCGTCGATGTCGATCTCGATGTCCTCGTACTCCGGCACCACGTCCACGCTCGCGAAGCTCGTGTGGCGGCGGTGGTTCGCGTCGAACGGCGAGATCCGCACGAGCCGGTGCACGCCGACCTCGCTCTTCAGGTAGCCGAAGGGGTACTTGCCGCGGATCTCCAGGACGGCGCGCTTGATGCCCGCCTCTTCGCCCGGCTGGTTGTCGACGATCGTCGACTGGTACCCGTTCTTGTCGAGCCACCGCTGGTACATCCGGAGGAGGATCGCCGCCCAGTCCATCGAGTCGACGCCCCCCGCCCCGGCGTGGACGGACAGGAAGACGTCGCGGCCGTCGTTCGGCCCGTTGAAGAGGGTCACCAGCTCGAGCGCCTCGACGCGCGGGGCCAGGACCTCGAGCTTCTTGCCGGCTTCCTGGATGTGGTCGCGGTCGCGGACCTCGTCGCTCATCTCGAGCAGGCCGACCTCGTCCTCGACCTCGCGGAAGATCGTGCGGACGCCGTCGACCGTGGAGGAGAGGCCCTTCAGCTCGGAAACGGTCTTTTGCGCGCCGTCGGCGTCGTTCCAGAAGTCGGGCGCGGACATGCGGGCCTGGATTTCACGGATGCGCGCTTCTTTGCGCGGGACGTCAAAGGGAGTCCCGGAGCGCTTCGAGGCGGCGGACGAGTTCGCGGAACGAGGCGAGCAGTTCGTCTTTCATAGCGGTGCGATCATATCAGGAGCGCCGGCGGAACGCGACCAGGACCGCCAGCAGGACCAGGGTGGCGGCGCCCACGATGAAATTGACCCGGTTCGAAGCGTCCCCCCTCCGCTCCCCCCGATCGCGCCTCTTCGCGGCCGCCGACCGGGGGTCCGGAGCGACGGCGACGGCGGGATCCTCCCGGATTCCCCGGAGCGCCGCGAGGAGCCGGTCCACCCTCTCGGCGGTCGTGGGGCTCTGCGCCCGAATGCGCTCGAGCGCCGCCCGGGCGTCGCGCGCCCGGTCGAGGGCCCCCGCCGCGTGAAGCCGTTCCGCGATCTCCAGCCGGATGACGGGGTCCATGCCGTCGTCCGCCAGGGACTCGCGCAGGGCGGCGCGCGCGGCGGGAACGGCGAGCCTCATCAGGTAGTCGATCTCCAGCCGCTGCTGGTCGCGCGAGGAGCCTTCGCGAAGGTGGGTTCCCAGGGCCCGCGCGGCCTCGTCGGTTCCTTCGGAGAAGAGCCGCTCGTCGAGCGCGCGGCCCACGTCGCCGGCCCTCGGCGCGCCCGCCCGCGCGAGCAGCAACGCCGCGCGCATCCGGGTTTCCGCGGATTCGGCCGAATCTTGCGCGATCCGCCCCGCCTCCTCGGTCCACGACTGGCGGTCTTCCAGGCCGACGAGCGTCTCGGCCACGTCGAGCCGCCGCGCCGCCGGCAGCCGGTCCGCCCGCAGGGCGTCGCCGAGGAGCGTTCGAGCCTGGCCGGGCGCGACCTGCTCGACGGCCTGTCCGAGGCGGAGGACGATCTCGGCGGACTCGGCTTGGGTGTTGGACGGACTCTCGAGCCGGCGGAGGAGCGTTCGGATCTCCTCGCCCACCGGTTCCTGGACCAACAGCAGGGTCAGGAGGATCGCGGCCATCAACAGGCTAATCGTACTCCCGGCGGGAAACGAGATGCAACCTTCCACCGTCGCCCGCGCTCTCACCGCCGAAAGGAGGCGCTCATGCGCACGGAATCGGGTTTCTGGAAAGGGATGGCGGCCGGGCTGGTCCTGCTTTTCGGGGGAATGCACCTGGTGCAGGGCTGCTCGAATGCCCATGCCATGCAGGGCGTGGACAACCAGGGCAAGTTCACGCTGGCGGTCGGGAGCTCGGAGCCCAACCGGTACGACATGCTCTGGGTGCTTCACGAGCATCCGCCCCATCCCAAGCTGAGGGCGCGGGGCGAGGAGGACGCCGGGCTCTTGAAGGGGACCCAGATCTCCCTGGGCCTGTACAAGATCGAGAAGCAGGGCGAGAAGATGAAGCTGGTCGCCATGAGGGACATCGCCTACGACATCGAGTACCAGGACTTGAACCAGGAGCCCCCGACGGCCAAGCAGGTCTACAAACACTTCCAAGATCGCAAATAGAAGCAACCTTTGGCGGTCTGGCGTGTCATATCTGCGGACATGTTTTGGAAACGTGCAGGAGACCGCGCTCCCGGAGCGTCTAGAAAACCGAGGCCCCGGGCGCCTCCGCAATCGCTTGACAGGCTTCGAAGGGCGGAGGTGTAATCAGTCCCTCGGGAACACCCTCAGGAGATGGCTATGCAGAAATGGACGTATTTCACGATGGGCATCATGGCGGGGCTGATCCTGCTCCTCGGCGGGGCGCTCCTCATGCAGGGCCGCGAGCCGGCCGCGCACGCCATGCAGGGCGTGGACAACCAGGGCGGATTCATCCTGGCCACGGGCAGCTCTGAACCCAACCGCTACGACATGCTCTGGGTCCTTCACAAGCACGCGCCGCATCCCAAGCTGAAGGTGCGGGGCGAGGAAGGCGAGGGCATCCTCAAGGGCGAGCTGATGTCGCTGTGCTTGTACAAGATCGAGCGGCAGGGCGAGAAGATGAAGTTCGTGGCCGCCCGCGACATCGCGTACGACATCGAGTTGCGCGACTTCAACCAGGAGACGCCGACGACGAAGGAAGTCTTGAATTCGCTGTCCAAGCAGATGAAGAAGGACTAGCGCCGGGTATCGCCCGGACGCGACGGAGGTGCATCGATGGTCGAGTATTTCTCCTTCGAAGAGGTGATGCGGGAGCTTGAGCTGTCCGAGGAGGACCTCAAGCGGATGGTCTCCGAGGGCGAACTCCGCGCCTTCCGGGACGAGAACAAGATGAAGTTCAAGCGGGAGGACGTGGAGCACCTCAAGAAGGGGCGCATCACGGAGCCGACCATCATCCTGCCGAGCACCCCGGGCGCCACGCAGGACGACACGGTGCTCGACTTGGACGTCAACACGGAATCCAACCTCGAAGTCTCGCAGTCCCGCGGCCGCGGCCCCTCGGACGAGGACCTGATGGTCGCCTCCGAGGCGCCTTCCGGCGGGGGCGGCGAGGAAGAGGACGCGGGCCTGACGACGGAACCCCTGAAGCTGGCGGACGAGGTCGAGACGGCCGAGACGGTCGAGACCGAGCCGGTGACGGAGGAGTCGGTGCCCGCCCGGCGGCGCTCGACGATGCAGCGCTCGTCGGCCCGGCGGGTGACGGGCGGATCCGCGGCGGCCACCGAGGATGAGCTCGAGCGGCGCCGGGGCTCCCCGCTCTGGACGGCGCTGACCCTGGTGTCGTTCGTCCTGGCGGCGTACGCCGGCGTCTTCGCGTACGACATGCTCCGGTTCCAGGCCGGCGAGAAGCAGCCGACGGCGCTGACCGCGGGGCTCTCGGAGATGATCCTGAACCAGTTCTACAACGACGCCGGCTGGACGAAGCACCACAAGGAGCGCTTCCCGGACGGGCCGAACGGCAAGGTCGAGCCGCCGTTCACGATGCCGCCCAATGCCGCGGGCAACTACGAGATCAAGCACCGCGACTACAAGAAGCCGTCGTTCATGGAGAACTACCAGGCGCCGAAGTAGCCGACACCCAGCCAACAAGAACGGCCGGAGCCGAAAGGCCCCGGCCGTTTTTCTTTTTGGGGCTGATTCTCGATTTTCGATTCTCGATTGGAAGGAATCTTCAATCCAGAATCGAGAATCAAGAATCGAGAATCGAGAATCGGTTAACGGCGCGGGCAGCCGACGAGGTGGTCGTTCACGAGCCCCGCGGCCTGCATGTAGGCGTAGCAGATCGTCGAGCCCACGAACGTGAAGTCGCGCGACTTGAGATCCTTGCTCATCGCGTCGGACTCCTCCGTCCGGGGCGGCACTTCCTTCAGGCTCCGCCAGGAATGGCGGATCGTCTTCCCGCCCGTGAAGCGCCAGATGTAGCGGTCAAAGGTCCCGAACTCCTCCTGGACCTTGAGAAACGCGACGGCGTTCCGCACGGCGCCCGCGACCTTGAGCCGGTTGCGCACGATGCCGGGATCGGCCAGCAGCCGTTTCACGTCGGCGGCGCCGAAGCGGGCGACGCGGCGCGGGTCGAACCCCGCGAAGCCGCGCCGGAAATTCTCGCGCTTGTGCAGGATCGTGCGCCAGCTCAGCCCGGCCTGGAAGCCGTCGAGGACCAGGTATTCGAAGTGGCGGCGGTCGTCGTGGGCCGGGACGCCCCACTCGTCGTCGTGATAGCGATCCATGAGGGGGTCGTCACCCGAGGGCCAGCAGCGTCTTACGTTTGGCATCGTGGCCGGCCAGTTTACCGCGCCCCCGGCCCGATTTCTTTCCCTTCGCAAAATCCGCTTGACAACATGTAGTTTATGGTTTATAAATTACGTTCAGTGCAGCTCCGCGTGGGGCTGCAGGGAGAGGTTCACAGGAGAGGGGGTTGCCATGTCCGTCCGCCTATCGTCCCTGTTCGCGCTCGTCGTCGCCGCGTCGTCGGCCGTCGGCTGCGCTTCCGTTTCCGCCGAGAAATACGCCCGGGACATCGCGGCCCAGCGCGACTACATCGAGTCGCTCGAGCGCCGCAACCTGGCGCTCGAGTCCGCGAACGACGGCCTGAGCCGCCAGGTCGACGACGTCACGCTCGCCAAGACGACCGACGAGCTCTACGGGCAGCTCGCCCGCCAGCTGCAGACGGCCCTCGAGTCGCTCCGCAACGGCGACACCTCGGGCATGAAGTTCAACTCGAAGACCGGCGCCTGGGAGATGGGCACCGACCTCCTCTTCGAGAGCGGCAGCGCCAAGATCAGCGCCCAGGGCCAGGCGATCCTGAAGAAGTTCGCCGACGCCCACAAGGACCGGTCCTTCAACTTCCGCATCGTCGGCCACACGGACTGCGCGAAGATCGCCAAGAAGGGCACCAAGGACCTCCTCGACACCGACACGAACATGGAGCTCTCCGCCCTCCGCGCGATCTCCGTCATGGGCGAGCTCAAGAACAACGGCATCCCCGAATCGTCCTTCGCCGACTGCATCGGCAAGGGCAACAAGGAGCCGTGCGCGCCCAACGACCGCAGCCCGGCCAACATGAAGAAGAACCGCCGCGTCGAGATCTACGTCCTCGCGGCCCCCGGCGCCGTGAAGACGGCCGCGGCCAAGAAGGACACGACGACCAAGTAGTTCGATTCGATTCGCACGAACGGGTAAACTAAGAGCCCCCGCCCCCGGGCGGGGGCTTCTTCTTTTCCCGATGCTGAACCCCGACGCCCGAAGCGCCCTGCTGGCCGTCGCCCGCGACTCCGTCACCGCCGCCGTGAACGGCGCGGATCCGGAGTCGCTCCCGCCCGAAAATCCGACGCTTCACCGCCCCGGCGCGGCCTTCGTCACGCTGCGCGCCGGCGGCGCCCTGCGCGGCTGCATCGGCCATCTGGCCGCGGAGCAGCCGCTGTGGCTGTCCGTCCGGGAGATGGCCGCCGCGGCGGCGACGCGCGACGACCGCTTCTCCCCGGTCACTCCGGCCGAACTCCCCGGCGTGACGATCGAGATCAGCGTGCTGTCCCCCCGGCGGCGATCCGAGGGCCCCGACAAGGTCGTCATCGGCCGCGACGGGCTGTACGTCCGGCGGGGGGCGAGCTCCGGGCTCCTGCTCCCCCAGGTCGCCACGGAGCATGCTTGGGCGGCCGAAGAATTCCTGGCCCAGACGTGCCGCAAGGCGGGGCTTCCGATCGACGCGTGGAAGGATCCGGCGACGCTGGTCGAAACGTTCACCGCCGAAGTGTTCGGCGAATCACCGCATCACGACGTCGTCTGACAGCTCGTTCTTGTCGTCGTCGCGCCGCGGGAAGTG
>Ga0111539_10013538_pt1 | contig 10195 bp, 10 predicted proteins | sample RhiMethybrSRZTD1_FD_79667 | JGI IMG/M metagenome (GOLD analysis project Ga0111539, IMG submission 79667) | Populus rhizosphere microbial communities from Tennessee, USA - Rhizosphere MetaG P. TD hybrid SRZTD1 (version 2) (version 2) | ecosystem: Host-associated > Plants > Roots > Rhizosphere >... | reverse complement strand
GCGCGCGCCGATCGCGTCATGGATCGCATTACCGATCACGGGCGCAGCTGTCACGATCGTCGTTTGCGACATCCCCTTGGAGCCGAACGGACCGGGGCCGTCGCCCGCCTCTAGCACCGAGGTTTGCATCAACGCTGGCAAATCCTTCAGGGCCGGAAGACGATATTGGAACGGATCGGCGTTCATGATCTGGCCGTCCGCATAGACGATCTCCTCGAAAAGCGCATGGCCGAAGCCCATAACCGCGCCGAAGAGCAGCTGAGCGACCGCCGATTTATAGTGCAGCATCTCGCCCGCATCGACAGCGACGGCGTATTGCAGAACTTGAAATTCTCCAGTGTCTGGGTCGACTTCACCCATGCTTCCGATCGTCGCGTCGGGTCCGAGGAGACTGACGATCTCGGCAAATGAAAAACTCCGCTCCGCGCGCCAAACATAACCCTGGATGATGCTCCATTCTTCGGGCTTGCCGCCCGCCGGATCTCCTTGAGCGCCTCAGCGAGAAAGCTTTGATCGATGTACTTTTCAGGAACTGTGGCTGGCTTCGGCGGGTTCGTTTCATTATAGATAGCGATGGTCGTCTTCATGCCCGCTCTGTTGATATTGTGAAAAACTCGTAAAATCAATTGTTGAGAAGAATCTCAGATAGAGATTCTTTCAAAATATATCGTTGGATTTTTCCTGCGCCGGTCATAGGCCATTCAGTAATAAACTTCACGCGACGCGGGACTTTGAAGCTAGCAAGGTGCTCGCGGCAAAAACCGATGATCTCGGCTTCGCTCGCTCGCTGTCCAGACTTCAGTTCAACAAATACCGCGACAACTTCCGCCAAACGGGCATCGGCCATGCCGATTGCTATCGCTTGCTTTACTGCGTCGTGCTTGAGCAAAACCGACTCGATCTCCGCCGCGGCAACATTCTCGCCGCCGACGCGGATCATCTCTTTGATTCGGCCAACCAGCCTGAGATAACCGTCCTCGCCGATCACGCCGAGATCGCCGCTCCGAAACCAGCCCTGGTTGTCCAACGCTTCAGCGGTTTTTTCCGGATCGTCGAAATATCCTTTGGTGATGCACCAACCGCGAAAACAGACTTCACCCGGCTGTCCTGCAGGTAAAAACTCTTTCCCGCTCGGCTGGCGAATGGCCAGCTCCACTCCCGGCATCGGCCGGCCCACGGTAGTCATTCTGATCTCCAACGAATCATCCAGCGCGCACGCGGTGCCGCCGATATGCGTTTCGGTGAGGCCGTAAGGACTGATAAGTCTCTTAATGCCCATTTCATCGTAAACCCGTTTGAACACCTCAGCGCCAGCGAAAATCATACCCTTTTCGAGAACCAAGTTTCTCGATTTGAGATCGGGGTGGTTCAGGTACTCGATGTAATGCGGCTGGTGGCCCATCAAGACGTTGCACTGATATCGTTCCATCAACTCCAGCGCTTGACCTGCATCGAAATAGGGCTGCACGATCATCCGGCAACCGGAAATGATCGGCGTCAGCATCACCTGGATCGAGCCGCCGACGTGAAAAAACGGCTGCGGGCTGAAAAAGCGATCGGCCTCGCTGAGCCGCAAAATTTCACAGCCACACAAAGCGCCGCGCAGCATGGCGCTCTGGAACAACATCGCCGCTTTTGGCACAGCGGTGGTTCCGGAAGTGAACTGAAACATCGCGATATCGTCGCCGGTCACTTCGTTCGCGGCTTGCAGTAATTCTTTTTCGGATACCGCTTTGCCTGCCTCGATCAGCTCATTCAAGCCGAGACAACCATCGATTCGCCGATCCGAAGCGACAATTAGCGTGCGCAGAGATGGGAGTGCTTCGTTGGGCAAATTGTCGGCGAACACATCCAAAAAAAGTTCTTTAAGCAAACTCAGGAAGTCTTTGTTCGGTTCTTCTTTGAAAACCAACAAAGAGGCTTTGGACTTGTTCAGCACATATTTGATCTCGTCGGGACGATAGCGGGTATTGACCGGCACCATGATCGCGCCAATGCGGGCGAGCGCAAAATAAGCAAACGCCCATTCGGCGTACCCCGCCATCCAGATCGCGACTTTGTCGCCCTTCTTTACTCCCAATCGAAGAAACCCGCGCGCGAGCAGATCGGCGGTTTGCTTGAGGCGATTGTAGGTGAGTTCCCCGCTCGCGAAGACATACCCAACCTGAGCGCCGTATCGCTCGACGGCTGCGTCCAGCGCTGCGGCGATTGTCTTGCCGGCCAGGTCGTCACCCTCCATAAATTCCCGTTTCAGATTTGAACTTGGAACCTTGAACTTTGAACGGCAATCTTGGTTAGCTTATTTTCCCGCTCCGGATTTCGGCCAGCGAATACGGCTCTGTTTGAGCCCGAGACCCGCGAGCAGCCCGGCGATGCGAATCGGCGCACCGAATCCTTCGACGACGGGAACACCTAATTGCTCTTGCAGCCATTTGGGATCGATATGAACCGGGCATTGACTGATGCCCATGGGGATGATCACCTCCGCGCCTGCACTGATCAACCGCTTCGCTTCGCTCACGAAGTTCGCTATCACTTCCTCGCGATGCGCGGTCAGGTCGGGCAGATCGAAACCGCTGACACCAAACCCAACGATTCGCTCTTCCATGCCGTAGCGGCGCACGATCGCGCGATTAAACGCGAGCAGTTTTTCATGATAGATGATCAGACCGAATCGATCGCCGAGCAGAGCCGCGACATGCAGACAAGCTTCCATCGGCGCGATCACAGGAATATCTACGGCCGATCTTCCGCCGTCCACACCCAAATCGAGCATGCCCAGAGGCACCACGGCATCGTAACCTTCCTTTTCGGCGCGGCGATAGGCGTCGATGAACGCGGGCGCGACGAGCTGAATCTCGGTTGGCGTGATACCGTAAAAATATGGCGACGCCTCGACACGGATGATCCCGACTTCGATTTCTGAATTCCTGTAAGAGACGGCCAAATCGGCGCGCCGTTTATACTCTTCCGGCGGGTATCCGCCGATGCAAAACGCCACTCGAATCATGCTACCGCCTCGGATACCTGGACAGTTCACCACAGAGTAATTCATGTACGACTCGTACACCACCGCGCATGAAAATAAGCCGTAGTGGGTCGGGACCAACGCCGAGAAATCCCCCAATAGCCCCCTTTTGCAAAGGGGGCGGGCCGTAGGACCGGGGGATTTTGCCGCTGATCGGAATTTTCATAAGAGACACAGAGATCACAAAGAAATACGATTTCGCAATTTTCACGACTGCTTCGCTCTCTAGTTTCTACTCTGTGCTCTCCGTGCCTCTGTGGTGCGTGTCTTGTTTACTTGGCCTGCCAGAACGCCGTCGTTTCTTGCAGCTTGTTCATGTCGATATCGACACCCAACCCCGCTTTATCTGTGACGCTGAGCTGCCCTTGTTTCACCGTGAGGCCGGACGCCGGGTCTTCCTTTAGACTTTCAAACTCGCCGATCTCAGCACCCGCGAACAACTCCGGAATCGCGGCGCAGAAATGTAGCTGCATGGCTTCCATGAGCTGGCTCCCTGCGGTGCTGCCGACGTGGACTCCGACGTTGGCGGCGTTGCACACCGCGGCAATTTCGCGCGATTTGTAATAGCCGCCCATTTTCCAGAGCTTGATGCTGACTGCATCCATGCCGCCGGCTTCAATCAAGCGGAGCGCATCAGTCGCGGTTTCGACCCCTTCGTCGGCCATGATCGGCGTCCCTATGTTCTGGCGGACGAACGCCATGCCGCGAACGTCGTCGCGACGAACCGGCTGCTCGCACACAATCAGGTTGCAACTCTCAAGCTGGTTCAACACTTTGACCGCGCGCATCGGGGCATAAGACTGGTTGGCGTCGACGGAGATAAAGACATCGTCACCCAAGGTTTCGCGAGTAATCCTTACCGTCTCGATGTCGCGCTTATCATCGAGGCCGATTTTGATCTTGACGTAGCGATAACCGTCATCGACGAAAGCTTGCGCTTCGGCGGCGGTTTCTTTGGGTGGCTTCAGACCGAGCATGCGCATGACGGGAACTTCACGGCGCGACAACCCGCCAAAAAGATTAAACAGCGGCGTGTTCATGCGCTTCGCCTGCAGATCCAGCAACGCTTCTTCGACGGCGAACTTGAGTTGATAATTAGCACCGATAGCGAAATCAATTTTCTTAATCACATCGGGCACACCCAAGACCTCTTCTTTCAACAACGGCTCAATCGCGGTGTGCAGCAGCGCTTCCGCGGTCGCGGGCGACTCACCGACGATCAGCATCGCGGGCATATAGCCATAGCCGATATTTCCCGCTTCATCGGTAACGCCAACCACCGTGGCTTCGATATCGCCCTTCGTATAGCGCGCCGTTTTCCAGGCGACGGCCCGCCGCAACGTCGCGCGCCAGCTTTGGATCTTCTCGATTTTAAAAGGCGCGCCGTCGGATTTTGGCTTCGCAGTCATGACTGATGCTCCTTACGTCGAAGGGATTGCGTGGATGCGTGACCGGATGGAAACCGCATTACGGCCGAATTCTTTCGATGCGGTTTCGGTTTACTCACCGCATCCTGCAATCTGTTTGCCTTAGCGTTTGAATACCGCCTTGAAGAAGCCTTCTTTATCGAGTTTGCGTACAAGGGTCAGATCAAAAACTTGACTGATAGTCGCTTTTTTGGCGAGCGGCTCGCGCTCGCTGAGCTCGTCCAATAATTCTTGGAAAGACTTGGCGTCCGGTTCTAAATTCTCGGCGTAAAATTCCGTCGAGATGAAATCATAGGCTTTGTTCAACACATCGGTTTCGTTGGATTTCATGTAGTGCGCCAAGGTTTTGATACCTTCCTCGCGATTTCGCTTGAAACGCGCGATCGCTTCGACGAAAGCTTTCAGAAATGCCTCCACGGCCGCCGGATTCTCGCGCAAGAACCGACCGGATGCCACGGGACCGAGGTAAGGATAGTTCAAACTCACTTGAGAAAGCACGGTGTAACCGATCTTCGAGAGGCGAAGACCTGACATGAAATCGAGCGCGGCCGCTTGCACCGCACCGGATTGCAAAGCCGCTAACCGCTGCGGTGAACCGCCCACCTGGAGCATGGTGATATCCTTGTCGGGATTGAGCCCCAACTTGCGCAGCGCTACCTGCGACGCAATGGCGCTCACATCGGCCAGGCGATTGACCGCGAGCTTGCCGCCGATGAGATCCTTGGCGCTCTTGATATTTTTAGCAACGACCATCGTGTAGGGGAAAATCTTTGACGTGACGCCCAACATTCGGACGTCGCCGCCGCGCAGGATCGCCGTCACGGTTTCGGCGACGCCGTTCTGCGCCGCTTGGGCTTGCCCCGCGACCATAGCTTGCAGCAGCACGCTGCCACCTTGGATGAAGACCAATTTCGCATCGATGCCGTATTTTTCGTACAGTCCGACGTCGCGGGCAAACCACAGCGGCGCAAATTGGCTGCTGGTCGTTGGATAGGTGATCACCATGCTCTCCAGCGCCCGCGCCGGAGAATCCCACAGCGACAACGCCAATAGAACCACAATGAAAAATTTCATCTGCGCACAAAGGCCTTTATCTAGTTGTAGGGGCGATTCATGAATCGCCCCTACCTTCGAGATCTGCACGTCCTTCATTGTGAATATGTCTGTTTCTGAGCCTACTTGTCCTTCTTGAATGCGCCGAAACCCGGCCGGTACTCACCTTCGATGAACTGTTTGATTCCCTGATCCTTCCAAGCGCCGCCTTGGAGAAACGAAAGCTGATCGCTCTTCGCCGAACTGTAGCTCAATGCGGTTTCAAAGTCGGGAATCAGCAGACTGTCGCGGTAGGCGTCCTTACAGGCACGCAGCGCTAAAGCGTCCTTCTCCGCGAGTTTCGCCGCGAGTTTGTTTACCTCTTCCATCAAGGACGCCCTCGGCACCGAAAACGTCACAAAGCCGATCTCAGCGGCGCGTTTCCCGTTGAAAGTGTCCCCAGTCAGGATGTAGTAGATCGCATCGCGCACCCGCATGATTTGCGAGATCTGCTTAGTGACTGGCCCGCCGGGGAAATGGCCGAAGTTCACTTCCGAGAGTCCGAAAGTTGCCTCATCCGCCGCAATCGCAATATCGCAGCCCGAGACGATGGAAAACGCGCCGCCGAAACAAAATCCGTTGATCGCGGCGATCGTTGGGACGGGAAAAGCGCGTAAGATGCGCACACGCCACTCGAGGGCTTTTTCCAGTAGGCGCTCGAATTCCATACGGTCGCGCTGCTCGTAGAAAAACTCTTTCAGATCCTCGCCCGCGGAGAAGCTCTCGCCTGCGCCGGTCAGAATAAGCACGCGCAGGTCCTATCAAATCTTAGCTCGGTCAAGACTTCGACCATCTCGTGATGGAGTTTGGGATTCATCGCGTTGCGCTTGTGCGGCCGGTTAAACGTGATCGTTGCAATATTGTCGCGGCGCTCGACTAGAATCGTTTCATAGTTTGCCATAACAATCCCTTCGCCTGTACACAGGGTAGACACGAAGATCCGTCCCTACTAGTGTCCGATCTTGTGTTCTTCGTGTGCCCTTCCAAAATCGAGGACAAGGAGATATGAGTTCCAAAACCGTCACCCCCGAATGCTCTAATCGGGGGTCCAATCCGAATTCCACCTGTGGTGAGCACCGTCGAACCACCGCTGAAAGCATGCGGGAATGACAGCTCTCTCGGAGAATACGGGCTAGAATTTTTGAGCGGGATACTCCGTTTCATTCTCGTCCATGCGCGTAAGATCATGAAATCATTTCGTGTTGCGGCATGACTTGGACTTGACCCCGCTAATTCCGCGATTTCACCCAGCGCACGCGACTTTGCGATAGCCCCAAGCCGGCAAGCATGCCGGCCATCCGGATCGGCGTGCCGATGCCTTCGACCACCGGCACACCGACTTGCTCCTGCAGCCACTGAGGTTTGATGTGCACTGGGCATTGACTGATGCCCATCGGATAAATCACCTCCGCGCCTTGATCGACGAGCTTTTTCGCTTCGCTGACGAAGTTGGCGACCACTTCATCATGGTGCGCAGCGAGATCGGGCAGATCGAAGCCGCTTACGCCAAACCCGACGATATGCTGCTCCATACCGTAGCGACGAATGATCGCGCGGGAAAACGTCACCAGGCTTGGATGATAAACCATGACGCCGAAGCGATCGCCGATTAGCGAAGCCACATGGAGGCAAGCCTCGGTGGGGCCGACCACAGGAATATCAACCGCAGATTTGCCACCGTCGACGCCCAAATCAAGCGTGCCAAGCGGAACCACGGCGTCGTAGCCCTCCTTTTCGGCGCGCTTGAAACTTTCAATAAAGGCGGGCGCTACGAGCTGAATCTCGGTGGGCGTCATCCCGTAAAAATATGGGCTCGCCGCCACATCAACGATGCCCACCCCAATCTCCGCCGTCGAATAAGACAGCGCCACGTCGGCGCGCCTTTTGTGTTCTTCCGGCGGATAACCGCCGATGACAAACGCGACTCGAATCATACGATGGCCTTTATGGCGGTCACACTTTGCACCGCTATGCCAAAAATTTGCGTGGCTTGGCGCAAATTTCGGAGACGTACCGGAGAGGCGCCGAACCAGACCGGCGCCCGGCCGGTCGCCCCTACCGTGGCGACTCTGTAATGTATTCCAGGGTTCATTTTTTGGTTGCGGCTTTGCCGCGCAAGCCTACTCGATATGCAACAGCCGGCGCACGTTGCCGCTGTAGATTTTTGCCAATTCGGTCGCACTCAAACCCGATTCTTCGACGACCCCGACCGCATGTTCGACGTATTGCTTGCCTTCCTGGCCAAGCCCGAAAGGATAATCGGTGCCGAAGACAATCTGCTCGGTGCCAAACATTCTGGCGACGCAGGCGATTATGGCTTCATCGGTGGGTCCCGCCGTATCGTAAAACAGTTGACCAAAGTAATGACTTGGTTTGTGCTGGCTTTTTCCCTCACGAAAAGCTCTCTCGATTCTACGTGCTAAAAAGGGGATGGCTCCGCCGACGTGGGCGGCAATGATTTTGAGGTTTGGATATTTGTCAAAGAAACCACCTAGCGCGAGTCTTGAAAGCGCAAAGGTCGTATCGACGGGTAGGCCGATGAGGTGATCGAGACGGTAAACCTCCCACTCTTTGGGTAGCGGCCGCTCGAGGGGATGGAGAAACATAGCCAAACCACCACTGGCATTGGCATAATCAAAGAAGGCTGCAAACTCCGGCTCATCCAGCGCACGTTCTCGAATATGGGTACACAGAGTAATCCCAACGAATCCGGGGCAATTTCTCGCTCTCTCTAGCTCTTTGCATGCCTGGTCGGCGTCCATCATCGGAATGGACGCGAACATCCTGAACCGTTGCGGCTGCTTTGCGCATATTTCCGCATATTCATCATTAGCGATCTTCGACATTTCAACCGCTGGGTTGCGATCTCCCCAGTCGAAGTACTCGTACATCTGTGGCAATGACAGGAGCTGTAACGTGACACCCCAGCGATCCATTTCACCCAAGAATCTATTCTCATCCCATTCCCAAATGCTTCTGATGGCGAGTGGTCGAGATACACTTTTCTTTAACACTCTCGTAAACTCGGGCGTAAAGGCATGGGCGTGAACATCTATTCTCATGCCATCCCCGTTTGTCAATTGTGCCATTCGCTTATACCTCGCTATTAAAAAAACCCTTTGTCCATTAATTCTTTGACGTAGCTGGCGTCAAAAACATCTTCCGTGCGCAGCGCCGCGACTTTCGGATTTCTCGGACTCAGCATATCGAAGATCAGCTTGAAACCCTTGTCGGATGCATTAGGAATTTTCTCGAACACGTGATCTTTAACGTAAGACCACTGGCGCTCGAGCAGTTCTTTGTTGGTCGTGCGAAGATTGCGCGCCGTGATGGCAATCGCCTCTTCCTTGTTTTCCTGAAAAAAACGGACGCCGCGCGTGTAGGCTCGGATGAAACCGAGAACCACATCGCGATTCGCTGCCCCATACCGTTTCGTCGTGAAGATTCCGGTGAAGGGAAACTCGACACCCAGGTCGGTCAAGTCGATGGCCTTATATAAACCCGCGCCGCCGCCGATGAACGTCGCGCCTCCAACCGTGGCGGCATCGACGGAACCGGCGCGAAGCGCCGCCAACCTCTCTCCCGACCCGCCAACCGTGAGCATGGTGACGCTCGACGGATTGACTCCGAGCTTTTCGAGCGCAATCCGTGTCGCCACCTCGTCCGAGCCTCCCACGGCGCCAATCCCGACTTTTTTGCCCGTAAGATCCGCAGGCTTGTTGATCGGCTGACGCGATACAAAGGTGTAATCCAGGCGGTTCATGGGCACAGCGACGATGATCACCTCTTCGCCTGCCGCTCGCGCCGATACCGCCCCGGCGGTCCCGGCAATACCAAACTGAACTTCTCCGGCAACCAGAGATTGGACGACGCGGACATTTCCTTGAATGTAAGTAATCTCGGGATCGATACGCTCGTCTCGGAAAATTCCTCGCTCTCGAGCAATCCACAGCGGCGCAAAATCAATGACGATGCTGGGAATCGCCATACGTACCTTTCTCAGGGGTTCGGCTGCCAAAGCAAGCCCATGAGAAGCTAAGCCAATGAAAAGAAAACCCGCCATCGCCCATCGCAGACCGAGAGGCATTTCAATTCGACTGTTTGTCATTTCCCGCTATCCTCGTTCTACCCAAGCAGTTCCCGCAACCGATTCGTACTGTTGATTCGCCCGCTTGACAAGAGTTCGCAGCGTACTTATCGGATGCCCGCGTCAGAGACGAAACCTTACGCTTCAGCGGTTTGCTTCGAGAAGAGTGCAAATGTTAAACCCAATGTTGCAGATCTTTAGCGAATCGAAATGACATGGACCGCTTCCGAACTATGCAGAGTTTTGCCGAAGTGATCCGGCTGGGAAGTTTTTCCGAAGCCGCAAAAAACTTGGGCCTATCTCGAGCATTGATCTCGCGTCATGTAAGCGATCTTGAGAAACATCTAGGCGTGCCGCTGCTGACGCGAACGACACGGCGCATTACGCCAACCGAGTTCGGCGCGAACCATTTCGTCTTCTGCCAGAGGCTGATCAAGGAAATCGAACAGAGCGAAGCCTCTCTCAAACGGCAGCAAAAAGAACCCGAGGGGCCGCTGAAAATCATTGCGCCGAAGTCGTTCACGACTCTGGCTTTGGGAGACGCCATCGCCAGCTTCGCCG
>Ga0111539_10013536_pt1 | contig 10195 bp, 11 predicted proteins | sample RhiMethybrSRZTD1_FD_79667 | JGI IMG/M metagenome (GOLD analysis project Ga0111539, IMG submission 79667) | Populus rhizosphere microbial communities from Tennessee, USA - Rhizosphere MetaG P. TD hybrid SRZTD1 (version 2) (version 2) | ecosystem: Host-associated > Plants > Roots > Rhizosphere >... | reverse complement strand
CGCCAGCTGATAATATCCGTAACAGTTGCGCTTGGTAAAGGCGCCGGCAAGACGCTTGGATCGGCGCCGAGCTGCACGAGTTTCTCGCGCATGACGGCAAGACTCGCATAGAGTCGTTGATAATCATCGATACAGGCCGAGCACTCTTCGAGTCGTTCATCAAAGTCGCTCAGCCAGCGATCGAGCGCTTGCTTTTCTTCTTCGAAAACCGCGCCAAGCTGCTCGCGAATCTCAGAAGTCTGTTGATTAAGCGTCGCGGTAATGTGAGCCAGATTTATTCTCATCTGAAGGATGATATCCATCAACCGCTCAACGGACTGTCCGCTCATTGACCTCACCCGTGTTGCCTTTCTCTGGGCCTTGTTGTCTCGATGGCAAACCACCGAGCAGATGAAAACATTAAATCCCCGATCGATTATCGGCTTTTCTAGTTCTTGGAGGTTTACAAAGTCAAGTTTGTGGGTAGCAAAGATGTCGGCAAGACGCTCGTGTCGGCCATATTCAGTAATCTCGGGCAGTCGTTCACTGCAACCCCGTCGAACTCAACTCGGTCTTCCCAGAGGCGAACGTGATAGTGTCGCGCAGTGAAAGCGTCTGCGGCGGTGCGGGAGATGCTTGCCAAACGCATTAATTGTTTGCCAAAACAATCTTAACGAGGGCTCAAAGCTAAATAGTTTTCCAGCGGCGGGACAGCATCAGTCTAATTTTTCGTTTTTCTTTGTCATTAAGCTGGGCCCATCGCTCCTTGAGGTCTTTCTCAAAACTACTCAAGGTTGTAGCGGAATCGACGTCTTGCAGTTGTTGCTTGAATGCGTAAAAGAGCTCGGAAAATTCTCCGCAAAGCTCTCGGATGAAAGGAAAAGACAGTCGATGGATCGGACAGGGCCCAAGTTCGCGGATGGCGTTCTGGTGCTCTGACGTCCCATAGCCTTTGTGTTGAGCGAATCCATAGCCCGGATATTCTCTTTCGAGCTCTTCCATGAGTTTATCTCGATGTGTTTTCGCGATAATGGATGCAGCAGCAATCGAGAAGTTGATCCCGTCACCTTTGTTGAAGGAGTTTTGGGGAATCGAAACATCGGGGATGACTCGCGCATCGATCAATAAGTGCTCCGGTCGTAATGGCAGAGCTTCGATGGCTCGCCGCATAGCGAGGAGCGCAGCATGATAAATGTTCAGATGATCGATCTCGCCCACCTCCGCTAAACCGACCCCAACGGCTGTTGCTGATTGTCGGATCGTCGCCGCCAATCTGATTCGCTGCTCGGGTTCAAGCTGCTTGGAATCGTCAATTCCGGCAAGCTCGGTGCCTGGCGGAAACACCACAGCCGCTGCTACCACGGGGCCGGCTAGAGGGCCTACCCCGACTTCGTCTACACCCGCGATGGACCGAATGCCTGATTTCCAGAGTAGCCGCTCGAAGTTCAGCATGTTCTGAATACGCAGTCGCTCCGCTCGCTCCTTTTCATAACGTTTCTTGAGGAACTCGTGCATCTTCCGAACACCCTGACGCGGATCTCGGCCTAGTTTGTTCAAAAAATGAGCGGTGATGGGTTGATTGCCGTGTAGAAATTGCTGTCGAATTTCGTCGATCGATAGGTCGCTGAATTTCATTGTGTGATTACGCTTACAATTCTGAGAATTCTTATTTTTGTAGAGAATTCCTGATCAATATGCAATGACAGCGGCACTCCAGCGATAAAGCATTCGCGCACGTAGAAGTTATTAGACGGAGCCGGGGTATGTCGCGAAATTGTTTTTGCTTCTTTTGGTAGGCGAAATGGAGAAGAGGTCGTTCCTATCGCAAAGTGGCAGTATATTATCACTGTCATGCCCATTGTCCTTTTAAGAATTATATACACACAAAGCCAGGTTAGCCTCGTGTGGTGCATCAGCTCATGCTCGCGGAGCGCCGCATTCATCTCATCGAGAATCTATGCCTGTCAAAAATAAAGTTTAGGAATTAAGAGTGGCACTGCTTTTCCAAGCGAGCCTAGTGCGCTAGTTTAAAGCTCGTCGAGACCGGATCCGGAACTTCCTGGACTGATGAAATGCTGGCGCTGTAGTTACACGGTTCAGAGACACTTTCAATTGTCATGAATAAAATCCATCTAACACTTTCTTGTGGTGACTACGATCGTACCCGCCCGCTCATCGACGGCACGGTCTCGACACCCGAACTGGACTTAACCGTGATTCCGCTTCCGTCCGCGGAGCGTCATACGCGCTTTGTCCGGGGCTTGGAGTTCGATGTTTGCGAGCTGCAGATCGCGCAATACCTGGGGTTAAAAAGCCGCGGAGTGCCGATCACTGCGATTCCGGTATTTCCTCATCGCCGATTCAATCACAGCTGCGTCATGGTACGCATGGATTCCGATATTGCGCGACCGGAAGATCTCCGCGGTCGCCGCGTTGGTGTCCATGGGCATTTCAACCCAATCGCGCTCTGGATCCGCGGTTTGCTGCAACATGAATACGCGCTACCACCGAGCGAGATTCACTGGGTCGCAGACGGGTCGGAAGACATGCCGGGCTGGGCGCCGCCTTCCTGGCTTCGCATTGAGCGCGCCCCTGCGGGCCGAAAGATGCAAGATTTGCTGAAGAAGGGCGAACTGGACGCCCAAATACTTTCAGATAGCGGCGCCGACGCCTCTAGCGTCAACAAAGTCGTGCGTCGGCTCTGGCCCAATTACCGGGAAGTCGAGACGGACTACTATCGCCGTACCGGTATTTTTCCGATTCGCCATCTTGTCGTTGTCAAAGACGAAGTGCTCGAGCGGGACCCAGCCGTAGCGACACATCTTGTAGCCGCTTTCGAGACTGCCAAGCAGCAAGCGCATCAGTATTGGGCGGACCATCGCCGCTCCTCGCTTGCCTGGTTCGGCGCCGAACAAGAAGAGGAACGCGTTCTGCTCGGTCCCGATCCCTGGGCCTATTCGGTCGAGAAAAACCAAATTGTCCTTGACACGCTGCTGGATTATGCCGCCGAACAAGGACTCACCGAGCGCCGCCTCGACATCAAGGAAATATTTGCGCCGGACACACTCGGCGCGTAAAAAAGACCGAGGAAATCCCAATGAGCCTATATCAAGTCGACAAACTGCTGTTCGCCTTATTCAACGATCTAGAGCTGCAAGAAAGCTACAAGCAGAATCCGGCCGAGGTTCTCAAACGCTATGATTTGCAGGATTCCGAGTTCGAAGCGCTGCGCGACTTGAATGCCGGGGCGCTTTATCGCATGGGAGCGCATAGCTTTCTTCTCTGGCAATTCGCGCGAATGATGGACCTCAAACCGGCCGTCTATTTTAAACAAGTACGAGGAGAATAGTATGGGTAAGATTTCGCTGGGGCTCGCCGCGCCGCACAATCCCAATATCACATCGCGTCCGGACAAAATGTCGCCCGAAGTGCAGGGCAAGCTCGACTCCGCTTTCGGCCATTTGAAAACGCGCCTGTCCGAAGCTTCTCCCGACTGCCTACTGATTTTGACCAGCGATCACGTGACCAATTTTTTTTACAACAACGCGCCGATGTTCTGCCTTGGCATCTCCGATACCTGCACGGGGCCAGCGCCCAAGGAACTCTCGGAGCTAAGGATTGCGCGCGCCACGTTAAAAGTAGACACAACGATGGCAAAGGGATTGCTCAATTACGGTATCGAGAGCGGCATCGATTTCAGCTACTCCCAGGAAATGATTTTGGACCACGCTTTTATGGTGCCGTTGAGCTTGCTGACACCGCGAATGGATCTGCCGATCGTGCCGCTGCATATCAACGGCATGCTGCCGCCCCGCCCGACCGCCGCGCGCTGTTACCGCCTCGGCCAGCAGATCGGGGATTACGTTCGTAATCATTACAAAGGCAATGTCGCGGTGCTGGCGAGCGGCAGTTTTTCTGGAGATATCGGCGGCCCCAAGATGGGCTCCATCGATACCGCGCTGGATTTGGAATTCCTCGATTTAGTGAAGGACGGCAAAGGGCAAGAGATGATCAAGAAAGCTACGGCCGAAACGCTCGACCGCGCCGGCGTGGCAAACGAGATCCTGATTTGGATCACGCTTCAAGGCGTGCTCGGCGATCTTCGCCCTTCCTTTACCGACTACATTTGCGGCAAAGACTGGTCCACTGCGGCCACGCTTGCGACGTGGCAACCCAATATTCGCTAACGTTGAGCTAGTTGCCGGTATCCTGTTCGACGCGCTTGAGATGGCTGTTGTCGACGAATTCCGCCAGCTTCAAGTTGCGCAGAGTCGGATTGGCGTCCGTCAAGTAAGAGAGAAAAATACGCAGGTCATCGATATTGGTATAGGGATAAAGCGGAATCGGCTCGACGTTTTTCCGGTACAAATGCTCCATGAACGCAGAATCCGAGCTCGGGAGATAGCGGTTGTAGATTCTCAGAACCTCTTGACGGTTTTTCGGTTCCTTAACCCAACGCCTCCCCTGCACCAGCGCCCGCACGGTTCGCAATACCACGTCTTTGTTTTGATCGCGAAAACTGCGGGTCGTTAAATACGAATTGCCCATTACTTTGATGCCCATCTCCATAGCGTCGGCCAAAACATGGTAAGGGATCTTCAATTGTTCGAATCGATCGGTGGCCGTGACAACGCCCGAGACAACCCCGGATTTGAATGCCGCCACTCTCTGATTACCGCCGCCGCCAACCTGCACCAATTCGACATCACCGGTCTTCAAGCCCACCTTTTCCAGTATCTGGAGCGAGATATAGTAGCTTGTGCCGCCGACCCGATCGACGACGATCTTTTTGCCTCTCAGGTCTTTGACCGTTTTAACTCCCGGCTGCGTGATTAGCTTGTATTCGATCGGCTCTGCGGTGGCCAAGGCGACCAGATCCGAACCTCTCGCGGCCGCCAGAGCCGCCGAATCGACACCGCCGAGATAGAACTGCAGCTCGCCGGCGATGAGCGCCTGCGTCCCTTGAACGCCCGGCGTGACGATGACTTCCGCCGCGAGACCGTTTTTTTTGAAGAAGCCCATGTCGTTGGTCGCCCAAAGCGTAATTCGACTACTGGAAATCGACGAATAGCCCATGCGAATCCGCTCGAGCTTCTGGCTTTCAGCGCAAAGCGCATGTGAAGAGCTGCCGAAAATCAGCATTGCGATGAATAAAAAAAATGACATCTACACTCCCCAAGGATTTTTTACTCGCGATCCGCTTCTTTTATCCGTGCCTATGCGCTCGGTCAAGCAATGGTAGGACATTGGTTTCTAGCTTTTTCGCTCATCCAGCGCTGGTGGCCACGAACTTTGGCCAAAACAGTTTGACCGAGGTCCAGCTAAGCAGTAAAGAAAACATTGCGGAAAGAGGCAAGCCGTGGTGCCGGGTAGAACGGACTCGCGTGATTGAAAACTTTATGAGGTTTAGCCTCAAGGCAAAAAACTCGCATCCAATAGGGATCTTGGTTTTTTCCTTGGCCTCGTGCTGCCTGTTTGTCGGAGGCGCTCTCGCTTTGGACGAAGCCAAGATCCACGTGGCCGGCACGCCGAACATCACCAGTTTTGTTTATCACGTCGGCAAGGAAAAAGGCTTCTACAGAGAAGAAGGGATCGAGCTGCAACCGATCATGGCCGGGATGCTTCAGGGAATTCAAGGACTGATCGGCGGCAGTTTCGACTACAGCCAGATGCTCGGGCAAGGCGGAAGCGCCATCATGCGCGGCGCGCCGCTCAAGATTGTCATGGCCTTCGACACGCGCCCTTCATGGTTCCTGCTTGGAACAAAAAATATGAAAAGCATCCAGGACCTGAAAGGCAAACAACTGGCGGTTTCCAGTTTTGGCGCTGCGCTGGACCAGATGACCCGCGAGCTGCTGCCTCGCTTCGGCCTGGAGCCGATGCGCGATGTGATCCTGCGCGCCATTGAGCCGCCGCCCAATAGACTGGCCGCTCTGTTGAGCGGTGCGGTTGACGCGGCGGTGTTGACCCATCCTGAAACGATCATCGCGCGCAGGCAGGGCTTTAATGAATTGATTTTTTTCGGCGACCACATTGAGTTTGTCTCGGCCGGCGTGGTGGCGACCGAGAAAAATATTTCCCAGAGACCGGATTTCGTGCGCCGTTTCATCCGGGGAGCGCTCAAGACCTTCTATTGGATCAAGTCTAATGAAAAAGAAGTCGTCGCCAGGCTCGCCAAAGCGACAAAATCCTCCGAGGCCGACGGCTTGGAGCTTTACTGGACCGGGCTCAAGCTCTTTTCGCAGGACGGCACCATCCCTCGCACGCTCCAGGAGAGAATGATCTCGCTCCAGAGAAAAGTTCTCCAGGTGGAAAAAGAGGTCCCGCCGGAGAGTATCTATGACTTCAGTTTTGTCCGCACGGGCAACAAAGAACTAGGAAAAGGAGAATCTCCATGAGCACTCTAAATCAACCCCTCCTCATCGCCAACGTCAACTACCACGTCGGCCACTGGGTGGCCATTTACGTCGCCGAAGAACAAAGCTTTTTCAAACAGGAAGGTCTTACGCACTACGAATACGAGCGGGGCGGGCTTTTGCCCGGCCCGTCGGAAAGCCAAACCCTTGGGCTCGCGATCAAAGAACACGGCGTGGACATCGCCACCGCGGTGGACACGGAATCGGCCATTACGCAAAGAGCAAGAGGCGCCGATGTCTACATCGTCGGCGGCTGGCGCTACACGCCATTTCTCAAATGGTATGGCTCCAAACATATCACCGACATGAGCAAGCTCCGCGGCGGCAAGATCGGCGTGCGGGAAAATTCAGCGGACGGCGGCGGCCTTGTCGAATTTTTTATCGAGGAAGCGTTGAAGGAAGCCGGCGTTAACCCGGAGACCGAAGTGGAAATGGTCCAAGACCCGGTGTTCGGCTACCGGAACAATCCCGCCCACATCGACATGCTCCGCTCCGGGAAAGTCAACGCCATCACATCGTCGCCGCCTTTTTCGGATGAATTGGAAAAAGAAGGCTAACCGGTCATCCTCGATCCCAACGTAGTATTTCCCAGGCGTCCCGGCAAAGTCACCGTGGCGCCGCGCCGGACCGTCGAAGAGCGAAGCGAGGAGCTGAAAGCCTACTTCCGCGCCATCACGCGGACGTTCTGGTTCATGCGCGATGTAAATAATTTTCAGTACCTCCACGATCTCGAAGCGCGGCTAAGAAAGCTCACGCACAACGAGGACGAGCAGCGTCTTTTCATCGCTTCGGCGCCGGATCGGGTCGACAGTTGGGCGCTGCCGATGGACGGCGGCATAGAACGTCACGCGCTCGAACGTATCATTCAAGAGATGGTCAAAAGGGGCAGGCTCGAACGGCCGATTCCCGTCGCGGACGTATTCAAAGACGACGCAGTGCGCGACGCTTACCGCGACGTCAGCACCCGGGCCGAGCTCAAACCCGCGTTCAACGCAGCCACGACCGTTCTTGAGAAATATGGTTTTTGACAATTGCGAAAAGGATGAAGGTTGAGCGGTCTTTAATGCGGGCAATTATTTCTTGGCCTTGTCGCCGAGAATCGACTGCAACAGGGAAAAATTAAAAATCCGCTGCGCCGGAACGTCCTTATCGATCTTAACTTCGTTCTTGTGAAAGCTGATGATGCGCTCCTGCGCGCCCGGGGATAGCGTCCCATCGTCCGTGTATGCTTTCAAGGATGCGCGGTAAACACCGAGAGCGTCGTCCTCCGGCACTTTGCTAAAGCGCGCGAACATCTTCACCGCTTCATTCTCATTCTTTTTGTACCACTGTAACGTTTGCAAAGTTCCGGCTAAAAATCGCCGGACAAAATCCGGCCGTTCCGCCAGCGTCTTGTCCGATACCGCGACACCGCCGCTGGCATATTCAAAGTGGTCGCCATAAGCGGCAAGCTCGTTAAACCCCATTTTGCCGGCTCGGGTGCGCTCCGGGGCATTGACTACGGTCGCAGCGACGGCTCCACTGCCCAGGGCAGCCAGCCGCCCTTCCAACGGTATGACTTGAATTGTTACGTCGCGTTGCCAATCAATCCCGCTCTTAGTAAGAATCTCACGAGTCATTTGACCGCTGGCGCCGCCGATGGTTTGAATCGCGACGGTCTTGCCCCTGACCTGTTGAATTGTCTTAATTTCCGGCGCGCCATAAAGCCAAAATTGCGGTTTGCTATCGAAGACCATCACGATCTTTAAACTGACACCGCGCATAATGGCCGTCGTCGTCGCACCGAGGATTTGGCTGAAATCGAAACTCCCGCCGATCAATCCCTGCACACCCACCTGGGGCTGCGCCATAATCGTTAGCGCATCGATACCGTTGTCTTTGTAAAATCCTTTGTCCGCTCCCGCGACAAAAATAAACGCATTGGGACTGCCGATTCCGGTTCGATGCACCTTCGCCGTGTCTGCGGCGCTTGCCGCCGAAACTGAAGCGACGCCGATCAAAATAAAACCCAGCGACAAATGAAAAAGAGCTCTTCTCATACTCATCAGGCCATCTCCGCTAAGTGAATCTCCTTTCTTTACGATGTTTCAAAGTCCGCCCTCGACAGGGTCTTCCACTGCTTAGTCGGTCGCGTTTCCGAAAGCGCGCGCAGCTCGCGTTCCCAGATTTTCCGAAAGAGGATGACGACCGCATCGTTGCGGCCTAAATGGAAGTTATTCTGATCGGCCATCGCCCCCTGGCCGACTTGAGCAACGTAATCTTCGATCTTCGTCAGTTCGTAATTATCCGCGCCGGTCAGATTTTTGATCTTTGCCTTGCCATGAAGAACTCTTTCACCCAATTCGACGTGACTCGGGCCGGCCTGCTCTGTTTCCTTGGAGAGCTCGATAAATTTTTTCTTGGCATCTTCTCCTTCAAGATGCACGACGTCGACGCCGAGGCCCAAGCAGCGGTCGTCCTCGATCGGTACGCGCCACAAGAATCGATCCACGGAACCTTCGCCGAGTTGTTTCGCGATCAATCCTTTGATCTTGAGCGGATGGCGCAGGTGGTTCATGTTCGGCATGAGAATGTACCGCGCTTCGCTTTTCCCGGAGGGTAAGTTTCGCGTGAGCTTAATGCCGACATCGTTTTCCTGCGCAACGAGTTGATCAGGAACGACCACATCGACGCCGATCCGGCTGCGCGACTCCCGATGCGTAAACGGCACATGAACCGGATCGCCCAAATTATCGAGTCGGTTGAAATAATTGCATGGCCATTCTTCGCTCAGCAATACGTCGACGATGCCGCCGGCATCGAGATCGGAATAGTGCGGCAACGGCGGCGCCGCGCCATCGCCGAGAAACGCGAAGATGAGCCCCAGGTACTCTTCGGTGGGATAGCTGCGAATCTTGATCTTCGATTTGAAAACCGCATCCTCGCCGGGCTGCTCGACACACTGCCCCGACGGGTCATATTTCCAGCCGTGATAAAAACAGCGGATGCAATCATCTTCCACCCAGCCTGCCGAAAGCTGCGTCCCCCGGTGCGCGCAGCGAAACGCGACCACATGAGGTTAGCCGCTTTCGCCGCGGTAGAGAGTAAAATCTTCGCTCATGATCCGCAGCGGTATCGCTTCGCCCGCCGCCAAATCTTTGGCGCGGTAAACCGGTTGCCAAAACGAGCGGAGATAGCGCCCGGCAAGAGTGCCTGGCTCGGTGCGATAAAGATCTATCGAATTTTCGGCCATGTTTTTTCCTTTGCCATGAATCACGATCTTGGATTGTAACCGACAATTTTCGCCAGAAGCTGTTGTGTCAGAGCGGTAGCCCGACAAGAAACGCCTAGATCTTTGCCGCACTCGCAAGCGGTCGATAACCTCTAAGGACCTTCCCACAGATGGCGGAGCGCATCCGGCGATCGAGACACGCGTTCGATACGCTCGAACCAATGATCTGCCAGGTAACTCTGCCCGCGCTGATGTGAATCACTTGTTGCAGCGACTTCAAATCCAAGCCAGCGGTTCAGCTACGGCAACGCCCTTGAACATTGCCAGCATGCTAATGCAGACAAGGATCTGATTGATAAGTTTTCGCCGCTGTGCCTGCCGGGACCAATAAACCCGACTTTTCGAATCATGCCTTTGTTCTACCTTATCCAAAGAAGATTGTAACGCCGAGCAACGCCTAACGCGCTACCAAGCCGGCAGGGATACCGCCGGTCTCGACCATCTAATTCCATACAATCCAATTTCAGCAGGTGTGATATCGAATCTCCCACAGAGAGGGTAAGGATCGGCATGACAAATGACGAGACGT
>Ga0111539_10013535_pt1 | contig 10195 bp, 10 predicted proteins | sample RhiMethybrSRZTD1_FD_79667 | JGI IMG/M metagenome (GOLD analysis project Ga0111539, IMG submission 79667) | Populus rhizosphere microbial communities from Tennessee, USA - Rhizosphere MetaG P. TD hybrid SRZTD1 (version 2) (version 2) | ecosystem: Host-associated > Plants > Roots > Rhizosphere >... | reverse complement strand
GGACACCGGCCTGCCCGTGGTACCGGATACGGTGCCCGGTTTCGCCGGTCCGCTCGCCGGCATCCTCGCCGGGCTCGATTGGGCAGCGGCACGCGCACCCGAGGCCGCCGATGTCGTGAGCGTGCCGGGAGATTGTCCATTTCTACCGCCCGACCTCGTTGCCCGCCTCACGCAGGCCCGCCGGGAAGCCGGCCTGCCGCTTGCCTGCGCACGGTCCGGAGAATGGCGACATCCCGTGCTCGGGCTATGGCCCGTGTCGCTGCGGGACGATCTGCGCGCAGCGGTGCTCGGGGAGGACCTGCGCAAGATCGAAGCCTGGACCGCCCGCTATGGCGTCGCCATCGCTGACTGGCCGACGATACCCTTCGACCCCTTTTTCAACGTCAACACTCCGGAGGACGCCGCCGAGGCCGAGCGCATCGCAGCGCAGCAATGCGACCTTTGAACGCTTGATCTCCGGCGCCGTCACTACATAATGGTTGCAAAATGACACTGACGATTTGAGGGAACATATTCATGCGCGCATTCATCGTCGCTTGTATCGCAGCCGTCGTCATCGCAGTCTGCGCAGTCGTTGTCCTCAACAGCTTCCAGGAACCGGTGAACGTGGCTTTCACCACTTCGGCCGTGCGGATCTGACGCTACCCCGACAACGCCGCGTAGGAGAGAAACCCGACGGTCGAACCCGGCTCGACCGTCGTCGTGCGTTCGGACAGCTCCACGAGCCCGTCGGTTTCCGTGAGCGAGGTGATAATGCCGGCGCCCTCCTGCGCGTGCTTCACCGCTTCCACTGCGCCATCGGGGCTGTGAGTGAGCTTGACCCGCACATATTCCCGGCGGCCCGCCTTCTTGCGATATCCGAATGCTGCCCGTACCGGCAGAGGCACGAGCGGCACGGCCTCGGCGCCGGCCAAACGTAGCAGCAGCGGCCGCACTACGCGTGCGAAGGTAACGTAGACCGCGGCCGGGTTGCCGGGCAGGCCGACGAAAGCCGCTCTCGCGTCCGCGTTTGGCCCCGTGATGACTCCCATCGCCACCGGCCGGCCAGGCTTGATCGCGACGCGCCAGAATACCAAGCGCCCGATGGTCTCGACCGCCTGCCGCACATGATCGGCTTCACCGGTCGACACGCCGCCGGACGTGACGACAAGATCGTGGCTTTGCGCGGCGTGAGCGAGGGAGCGAGCGAGTCGATCAGGATCGTCCGGCAGGATGCCGAGATCGGTGGGTGTCGCGCCGAGGCCTCCGATAAGCCCCGCCAGGAGATAGCGATTGGCATCGAACAAGGCCGGGCCGGGCCGCGCCGCACCCGGCTCGACAATCTCGTCCCCGGTCGAGAACACGGCGACGCGGACACGGCGAAACACCTTGAGCTCGGTCAACCCGACCGCTGCGGCCAGGGCCACGTGCTGCGCCGCCAGCCGCCGGCCCGCGGGCAATACGATTGATCCGGCACGCACATCCTCGCCCGCGAGCCGGCGATTGGCCCCGCTCTTGAGCCCCGGCGGCACGAGCACGCTTTCGCCGTCAACGCGCACATCCTCCTGCATGAAAACGGTGTCGGCACCCCCCGGCATCGGTGCGCCGGTGAAGATGCGAACCGCCGCTTGCGCGGCGAGGGCGTGCGCGGCGGCACGGCCGGCGGTGACACGCTCCACCACCGCCAACCGCGTTTCCGACTTGGCATCGAGATCCGCGTGGCGCACCGCGTAGCCGTCGACCGCCGAATTGTCGAACGGAGGAAGATCGATAGGCGCAATGATGTCACGCGCAATCACACGACCGCTTGCCGCGTTCAGCCCAACGGTCTCGGTCTCCGCGACCGGCGTGACCCGTTCGCGAATGATGCGCTCGACCTCCTCCACCGGAAGGAGCGGACCCGAAAACGCAAAGCAGTCGTCGGTGAGCTGCGCCATCACCCGGGCCCGGTATGCGCCAGGATGGCGTCGATCGGCACGGCATGCCGAATCAGGATGTCGGCGATGGCTTCGGTATCGTCGAGATCGACGACCGGAACGCGCGCCGCAGGCAGCGGCTCATCGGAGGCAATGGCGACGATGGCGGGGTCATCATGCTGGAGCAACGGCTTGCCGACGCAGGCGCGGTAGACTTCGAGCTTGGGATGCGACGCGCGCTTGTAGCCCTCGACCAGGACGAGATCGACCGGGCTCAGTTTCTCAAGCAGCACCGCCAGCGGAGGCTCCGCGTCACCGCGCAGTTCATGCACCAGGGCCCAACGGGTCGCCGAGCCGACCAGAACCTCGGTGGCGCCGGCCATTCGATGGGTATGGGAATCCTTGCCCGGCTGATCGACGTCGAAGGCATGATGGGCATGTTTGAGCGTCGATACCTTGAGCCCGCGCGCCACGAGACGGGGGATGACATGGGCGAGGAGCGTGGTCTTGCCAGAGCCACTCCAGCCGGCGAGGCCGATGATGCGCATGGCGGCACTATAGCAGGCCGGGCGCGCCGAGGGCGTGACACCAGGTAGCGCGGGAGCCGCCGGGCGGTCATCCCGGCACGCCGAAAAAAAGCGCCCGGAGTAGCCGCCGGGCGCGTTCGATAGGTTCTTGTGCCGACGGCTACTCCGCCGCCTGCATGCGTCCAGCGGGCGGCGGGGCGCTCACATGGCCTTTGGCCAGCTCCTCTTGCGCCCACAGGCTGTGGTGCTCCTTGGCCCAGTTCACGTCGACCTTGCCATCCCACATACCCTCGAACGCGCCTTCCATCCCGATCGTGCCGATATAGATGTGGCCGAGCATGGCGGCGACGAACAGCACCGCCACGACACCATGGACGATCTGGGCCAATTGCATCCCGGCGATGTTGGTCCCGTAGAACGGGAACATCAGGAGATAGCCGCTGGCCGCAACGGCCCCCCCGCCGAGCACCACGATCCAATAGATCATCTTCTGACCGGCATTGAAGCGGCCGGCCGGCGGATGGCGGTCACCGACAATCCCCCCGCCTTCCTTCAGCCATTCGACGTCGACGCGATTGGGAATATTCCAGGCGATCCACATCATGAAGATCAGGAACACACCCAGCGTGAAGGGAAAGCTGAGATAGTTGTGCGCGTATTTTGCCCACTGCGACCAAGCCGTGAACGCCTCAGGCCCGATCAGGGGCAGCAGCAACGGCCGGCCGAACGTGATGTTGAGGCCGGAAAGCGCGAGAATGATGAAGCAGCTCGCGGTCATCCAGTGCACGAGGCGCTCGAAGGCGGAAAAACGCACCAGCACGCGGCCAGACCGACCAGCCTCGAGACGGACCATGCCACGGGTCAAATAGAAGACGACGAGCAGCACAAGCATGCCGAGGATCGAAATGGCGCCGATCCAGCGCAGCGTCACCTGGTGGAAGTGGCGCCAATCGCGGCCGGCCGGCTGCTCGAGGGTACAGGCCTTCTGGTCAGGGATCGTGCAGCGGCCGGAAATCCGATCGAGCTCGTTGAGGAGCTGGCTTTCATTGACCGCGCTCGCGGTGGGATTGACTGAGTTGTCAGGGTTGCGCTGCTGGGCTTTCACGGGCGCCGCGCAGGCGACAATGAATGCGAGTGTCAGCGCGCCGATGATGAAACGGATGCGCGTCAAATGCGTCGCCATGCAGGTTCCTCCGTGTTGGTCGACATCTGCGTGTCGGCTCTCACTTACGACGCGATGGTCTCGCGATAGGCCGTCATCCAGCCCCAGGCACCGGAGCCGTAGCCGCGCTTGACGACGCGCTCCTTGTAGATCTGCGCGATGATCTCACCGTCGCCGGCCAGCAGCGATTTGGTCGAGCACATCTCCGCGCAGAGCGGCAACTTGCCTTCGGCCAGACGGTTGGCGCCGTATTTCTCGTACTCCGCAAGCGAGCCATCCGCTTCCGGCCCGCCCGCGCAATACGTGCACTTGTCCATCTTCCCGCGTGACCCGAAGTTGCCGACCTTGGGATATTGCGGCGCGCCGAACGGGCAGGCGTAGAAGCAATAGCCGCAGCCGATGCAGAGGTCCTTCGAGTGCAGCACCACGCCGTCGGCAGTGGTGTAGAAGCAGTTCACCGGACAGACCGCCTGACACGGCGCGTCAGTGCAGTGCATGCAGGCCATGGATACCGAGCGCTCGCCCGGCTTGCCGTCATTGATCGTGACGACGCGCCGGCGGTTGATGCCCCACGGCACCTCGTTCTCGTTCTTGCAGGCGGTGACGCACGCGTTGCACTCGATGCAACGGTCGGCGTCGCAGAGGAATTTCATCCGAGCCATTGTCGAGCCTCCTTACGCTGCTCTGATCTGACACAGCGTGGCTTTGGGTTCTTGCATGCCGGTCACTGGATCGTAGCCATAGGTCGTGAGCGTATTCACGCTCTCGCCGAGCACGACCGGATCGGTTCCCTGGGGATACTTGAACCGTTGATCGACCCCCTCGAACCAGCCGGCGAAGTGGAACGGACACCAGCTCACACCTTTGCCGACGCGCTCCGTAACCAACGCCTTCATGCGGGCTTTCGAGTTGTTCGCGGCGCCCGTCACCCAGACCCAGCTCCCGTCCTTGATGCCGCGCGCCGCGGCGTCGGCGGGATTGATCTCGATGAACATGTCCTGCTGCAGCTCGGCGAGCCACTTGTTGGAGCGGGTCTCCTCGCCGCCGCCTTCGTATTCGACCAGCCGGCCCGAGCTGAGGATGAGCGGGAACTCGCTGGCAAGGCCCTTGTCCACCGCCGCCTTCTGGACCGAGAAGCCGACATTGGGCACACGGAACTGGGTGGCGTCAGGGAGCGTGGGGTATTTGGCAACAAGGTCGGGCCGCGGCGAATAGATCGGCTCGCGGTGCACCGGGATCGGATCGGGCAGGTTCCAGGCGTTGGCGCGCGCCTTGCCATTGCCGTACGGGATGCAACCGTGCTGGATCGCAACACGCTGGATGCCGCCGGAGAGGTCGGTCGCCCACGAAACGCCGTCGGCGTTGTTGCCGCCGACCCGGTCGATCACCGCCTTCTCGGCCGCGGTGAGATCGCCGTCCCAGCCGAGCTTTTTAAGGACGCCGTAGGTGAACTCGGGATAGCCGTCCTTGATCTCGGAGTCCTTGGAGTAATAGCCGTTGCCAAGCAGGCTGACTTTGCGGGTCGTGCCGTCAGGCAGCTTTTCCTCACGCTCAATGCCGAAGCGCGCGCGGAACGTGCCGCCACCTTCCTTGATCGAGAGCGTGGTGTTGTAGAGCAGCGGCGTTCCCGGATGCTTGAATTCGGGCGTACCCCAACACGGCCACGGTAGCCCGTAATAATCGCCTTGCGCCGGGCCGCTCATGGCCTTCTGCGTGCGCATGTCGAAGTCTTTTTGATTGGCCATGTGAAGCTTCAACCGCTCGGGCGACTGTCCGCAATAACCTGTGGACCAGCCCCCGCGGTTAATCTCGCGGAGCAAATCCTCCGGAGAGGGAAGATTGTTCTCGACCTTGATGTTCTTGAACATCTTGTCGGCGAATCCGAGTTTCTTCGCCAGGAGGTACATGACCTCGTTGTCGTCCTTGGACTCAAAGATCGGCTTGACGATCTGTTCGCCCCATTGGATCGCGCGGTTGGATGCCGTGCGCGAGCCGTTGGTCTCGTAGCTGGTTGCAATCGGCAACAGGTACGTGCCGTTCTTGCGCTCCGAGAGCACCGCCCAGGTGGTCGGATGCGGATCGGCGACGACGAGCAGGTCCAGCTTCTCGATGCCCTTGGCCGCCTCCGGCATGCGGGTCACGGTGTTGCCGCCGTGCCCCATGACCACCATCGCCTTCAGGTTATCGGCCTGGGCCACCTGCTCCTTCGGCAGCAGGGTGGCGTCGAACCATCGCGTCGAAGGAATGCCGGAAGCCTCCATCATCTTCTTGTCGGCGAAGCGGGAGAGCATCCAGTCGTAGTCCACCTCCCATACGCGGCACCAGTGTTTCCACGCGCCTTCGGCCAGGCCGTAGTACAAGGGCAGCGTCACGACATCGAGGCCAAGGTCGGTGGCGCCCTGGACGTTGGTGTGACCGCGGAAAATATTGGCGCCGGCACCGGGCTTGCCGACGTTGCCGGTGGCGAGCAGCAAGATACAGCTCGCGCGGACGTTGGCAGTGCCCATCGTGTGCTGCGTCTGGCCCATGGCCCAGATCAAGCACGAGGGCTTGTCCTTGGCGAACATCTCCGCCACGCGCTTGAGCTGAGCGCCGGGCACCCCGCTGACCCGCTCGACCTCCTCGGGGGTCCACTTCTCGACTTCCTTGCGCACGTCATCCATTCCATAGACGCGCTGCTCAATGAATTCCTTGTCTTCCCAGCCGTTCTTGAAAATGTGCCAGAGCATACCCCAAAGCACCGGAATGTCGGTGCCGGGACGCAATCGCACATATTCGGTCGCATGCGCCGCGGTCCGGGTCAGACGCGGGTCGGCTACGATGAAGTTCGCCCGGTTCAACTCCTTGCCCTCGAGCAGGTGCTGCAACGAGACCGGATGCGCCTCGGCCGGATTGCCGCCGAGGAACAACAGCGTCTTGGAATTGCGGATATCCGTGTAGCTGTTGGTCATCGCACCGTAGCCCCAGGTATTGGCGACGCCGGCGACGGTGGTCGAATGGCAGATACGAGCCTGATGGTCGGTATTGTTGGTTCCCCAGAAGGCGGCGAGCTTGCGATTGAGATAGGCGCCTTCATTGGTGAACTTCGCCGAGCCCAGCCAGTAGACCGATTCCGGCCCCGACTTCTGGCGAATCTCCATCAGCTTGTCGCCGATTTCGTCGATAGCCTGGTCCCAGCTCAGCCGAGTCCACTGGCCGTTGACCAGCTTCATCGGATATTTCAGGCGTCGATCGCCGTGCACGATCTCGCGCGTCGCTGCGCCTTTGGCGCAATGGGAGCCGCGATTGATGGGGGAATCCCACCCCGGCTCCTGGCCGATCCAGACCCCGTTCGCGACTTCCGCAATCACCGTGCAGCCGACCGAACAATGCGTGCAGATGTTTTTGCGGATGGTGACCTGCGCGCCGGCAGGCGGCGGCGGGCCCGCCTCAGCCTTGCGCACGCTCGTGAGCGGCAGCGCGCCGAGCGTGGCAAGACCGCCGGCGACGAGGCCGGAACGGCGGAGGAAAGCGCGGCGATCTAGACCGCCATCCGAGTGGCTCTGCAGTGCGCCAGCGAGCGTGCCGCGACGAGCCTGACGTTCCGTTCTCTTGATCAGCACGGGAGTCTCCCTCAGCTCGGATACCGATTGACGCGATAGAAGGTTTGAACTTCCGGTGAGTTCGCCCGGTACCGCGATTTGCGCTTCTCATCATTGCTCTCGGTGTCGGCGCGAGCTTCCCGGGCGAGTGGGGCGGTGGCCGCCGCTGCGACGGTCGCCCCAGCGCCGATCGTGCGAAGGAACTCACGACGGCCGAGCGTGCTCTTGGGTTGTTTTGTCATCGCCGTAACCTCCTCTGTCCCTCTCTCGGTGCGTTGCCCATCGGGCAAGTCCGACTTGAACTTTTATTGCTATGTCTGCGCCCGCGCTCACGCCGACAGCGCGAAAGCATCGGTCTCGATGCTCACAAACAACCGACCCAGCGCTCCGACGTGACGATAGAAGTCAGCGGGCTCAGCTTTCTCCAGGTCGGCGAAGAAACGCCCGATCCAGGGCGCGAGATGCGCTTCGAACAATTCACGATCGGCGCCTACGGGTGCTGGGAACTGCCGGCTCGCAAGACCTGCCATGATCTCGCACAGGATGGCGGCGTGATCTTCTGGCTCGGCCTGACCGGTTGCGCGTTCGATTCCGAGCTTGGCCAGATCCGCGCGCAGGCGAGCGAGCGGGCGTTCGTGCAGGAATCCGGTCAGGTAATAGGATCCGTACGGCAACAGTTCTCCGCGTCCGAGGCCAATGAAGAGATCGAAATATTCGCGCTCGAGACGCTCGCTGGTGGTGCGGCTTGCGGCCTCCGCCAACGCGGCATGTGCCACTCCGAGCGGACTTGCATCGCCGCGCAATGCGCTGAGACGCTCGATCAGTGCACGATCGGGCGCGCGCGCAAGCAGCACCGCGAGCAGCGCATATTCCCGGGCCCGCGCGGCGTCGAGATCGTCGATATCGCCCCCCAAGCCCGGATCACTCCCACCCAAATCATTTCCGTAGAGGTCGGGGCGCAAGATCGTCCGGCTCACGCCCGTCGCGGCTTCAATCGAAAGCACCCGCTCGGCGGGAATACGAGACCAGTTCGACACCGACGGCTGTGAGATGCCAATTTTTCGGGCAAGCGCGCCGACCCCGCCGGCAACGCGGATCGCTTCGTCCAGGCCGTCATCCCTCATGGTCGCGTTTTCTTTTTATTACAGTTCGATTGTAGAAAAATACCGCCCCCCACGTACGGCGGTCAATAGCCGAAGGCTATGAGTCCTATTATCACTTAGGCAAAGCCCTTCCGTGCGGACGTTTACCGACGGCTAGACCGTTATCGGGAAGCTCTGGATTATTTTGCGTCGCAATATATTCTTGTTCGCCAGACGCAAGCACGTCGAAATTGTGTAATTGACTATCGTCCTTGGTGCGCTCTCTTTGCGATGTCCCACCTTTGCTTTGAGTTGCGCTGGTGGGCGTCTCGGGAGTTGTGGCAGCCGATTCAATTGCGGTTTCAATCGCCGACGGTGCGCATTGCGCCGCCGTGGGAGTGGGAGGGGGCCTGTCAGGCGCATCCTCGGTAAGGCTGCTTCCGACCATCTGCACGACCTGGCGGCGAAGTTCGTCGGTAATCTCCAGCGGCCCGAAGCCGGCGATTGCACCCGGCAGATTGAAGTCCCAGTCGTAATCGGCGAGACCGACGAAATCACGGATCTTGGGATCGGCGGCCCAAACGCGACGAAGCGCCGCACGGGTCAATTCGGGCGGCACGCCGGGAGCGAGGAACGCGCGGATATCGCTCTCTGCGGTGATGGCTTCGATCGGCGGAAGCTTGGTCCAGTCGAACCCGGAGGCGGGCGGTTCGCTTGCTCCACTTGGCGCTGCCGGAGCATCGATCGCCTTGCGCTCGTCATCGCCGGCATGCGTGCGCTCTTCGGCCGTGCCGGACACAGCGGGCGGCGTTGTCGCCTCAGCCTCCTCCGCGGCCTCGCGCTTGCGCCGCGACCAACGGGCGATGAAGTTCTCCGGTTCACTCATTTCGGTCTTGCCGCATCGGCCCGCGCCGCGCCAGCGCCTCCGGATCGGCGCGGTCACGCGCGCGCTTCTGAAATGCCCGCTCGACATGATGCTCGGCCACGAAGGCATCGATCGTCGCACGCACTGTCTCCGGCATCGGCACCACATCGACGAGATCGTTGCCCGCTTCGGTCCAGGCTTCGCCCTCGGCCGGATCGGCGGTGACCGAGAAGACTTCGTACGGCGGCTCGACGCCCGTCGGCCGCAGCGCCACCCAGAGCCTGGGCGCTCCGCAGCCCAGATTGTCGCGGTAGTTGGCGGTCTCGGTGCGATAGAGCTCGATCTCGGCAGCGCCCGCATAGAAGGTTGCGCCATCGGAATCTTCGGAAAGCACGGTCCATGGCGAGGCATCCGGCAGCCCCGCCAAGACAGCGACCGACTTCCAGGTGAAATCGATCCAGGGGCTCGCCGCCTTGCGGCGCTCCACAACGATCCCGACCGCAAGTTTGGCCAGCGCGGGCGCTCCGCTCACGACACCACCTCGACATGTGCGATTGGCAGGCCGGTCACCAGATTTTGCGGCTTCATGCGCAGCATCCGATCAGGCGTCATCGCCAATATCAGATAGATGGGTTCGCCGCGCGCCTTGTCCAGCACGATTTCCGCATCGCGGAGCGTGAGCCGGTAAAGACCAATGATACGCTCACGCGCGGCTTGCTCGAGTTCCTCATCGTTCCACAGCGCATCCCCGATGCTGGTGGCTTCGGCATCGAGGCCGACATACCAGACGAGATTGACGTCGGTCGCCTCGGTGAGCGCCTCCAGCTCTACGTCGATCGAGAGGAGATGCGTGATCCATCGCTGGATCACGTTGCCGAGCGCGTCAAGCCCGCGCCGGCCGGCCGTCAGATCGAGCGCCATGTCGAACAGATCGCTGCGTTCCCAATAGGTTTCGGCATTGCCCTCGTTGAGCACATCGACCTCGCCAGCCGCAGGCAAGCCCAACATGGCCACCAGCGGAGACACCGTCTGGGGTTGAACCCCCGCAACTGTCTCCTCATCGGCTGCGATCAACGAACCGTC
>Ga0111539_10013533_pt1 | contig 10196 bp, 8 predicted proteins | sample RhiMethybrSRZTD1_FD_79667 | JGI IMG/M metagenome (GOLD analysis project Ga0111539, IMG submission 79667) | Populus rhizosphere microbial communities from Tennessee, USA - Rhizosphere MetaG P. TD hybrid SRZTD1 (version 2) (version 2) | ecosystem: Host-associated > Plants > Roots > Rhizosphere >... | reverse complement strand
GTAGCGATGCAGGTCGCTGCCCTCGTTGCGCAGCCAGTCCTTGGCTTCCTCCAGGCGCGGCACGCGTGCCGCGACAAGCTGCCAGAAGCGCGGGCCGTGATTCATCTCGCGCAGGTGGGCCACCTCGTGCGCCGCCACGTAGTCGAGCACGAAGCGCGGCGCCAGGATCAGCCGCCAGGAGAACGACAGCACGCCGCTCGCAGAGCACGATCCCCAACGCGTCGTCTGATCGCGCAGGCTGATATGCTTGACGCGTACGCCGAGATTGCCGGCATGCAGAGCGACGCGCGCCTCGAGGTCCTTGCGTGCCTGGGCAACGAGCCAGTCCTTGAGCCGGCGCGCGGCATGCTCCTTGCCGCCCGTCACCTTCAGACGCGGCAATCCTCGGCACGAAGCATCCAGGCTCACCACCCCGGCCCCGCGCGTTATATCGCTCAACGCGATGCGATGCGGCGCGCCCCGCAGTGGGATGGTGGCGCCGTCGACGAACGGCACGGGTTCCGGCACGCGGCCCAGTCGCTCGCGCACCCAGTCGGCGTGCGTGCTGAGGAACCGACCGGCCTCCTCGATGTGCGATGTCGACGGCAGCGTCACGACGACGGCGCGGCGAGTCTTGCTCACCCGCAGCGTCAGGCGCCGCGCCGCTGCATGGCGACGTACCTCCACGGGAACGCCGATCCCCTGCACGCTGAGCGCGACGGTTCTCGCCCGCTTCTTGCCAACCGCTCTCACTGGTCTTGACCCTCTCAGCAAAAAAAGCTGCCACGCATGTCCGCTCGATGACGCGGGATTGGACTGCGCGGCGTGCCCCCGCAGGTCTGGCCTAGCAAATAATTGTGGTGCGTACAGCCCCGACGACGGCACCAGCGTGCAATTGTTGCGCTCGAGCGACACGCGGTCACGCGCGGCTTGACAAGGCAGGTCGTGCCCTATTCGGCCGCAAAGCTGAAAGCGAGGCCCTCGAGGTCAGCCGGCGGACGGCGGCCGCGCTTCGGCATCGTCGCCATGTGCTCGAGTTGTGCGATCGTGAGGCCCATGTCGGCGCAGGGGTCGTGTGCACGCATGAACTTGGCGATGCGCGGCGCGATCTCGGTGCGGAAGCGCGAGCCGTTGAAGACGCCGTAGTGGCCCACGCGCGGACACTCGAAGTGCGCCTTGCGCTCCGCCGGGATGCCCGAGCACAGATCGAGCGCGGCGCGGCACTGGCCCGTGCCGGTGATATCGTCCTTCTCGCCCTCCACCGTCATGAGCGCCGGGCGGCGGATGGCGGCAAGGTCGATCTTGCGGCCACGCGAGGTCATCAACCCCCGCGGCATCAGGTGGCGCACGAACACGGTGTCGACCGTCTGCAGGTAGAATTCCGCGGTCAGGTCCATCACCGCGAGGTACTCGTCGTAGAACTCGCGGTGCTTGTCGGCGGAATCGCCATCGCCGCGCACCAGATGCAGGAACATGTCCTTGTGCGCCTGCATGTGCCGGTCGAGGTTCATGGTCATGAAGCCCGAGAGCTGCAGGAAGCCCGGGTAGACCTGCCGGCCGCGTCCCGCGCAGGGCCAGGGCACGTTGGTGACGACGTTGCGGCGGAACCAGTCGGTGCCCCGCTCCTCGGCCAGCGTATTGACGACGGTGCGGTTGATGCGCGTGTCGATCGGGCCGCCGGCAAGCACCAGCGTCATCGGCACGGCGGGGTCGCCCTCGGCCTCCATGAGCGCCGTGGCGGCGAGCACAGGCACGGAGGGCTGGCACACTGCGAAGACATGCACGTCGCCGCGGAAGAAGCGGAACATTGCCGCCATCGTGTCGATATAGTCGTCGAGATCGAAGCGGCCGGCGGATAGCGGCACGTTGCGCGCGTCCTGCCAGTCGGTGATGTAGACCTCGTGCTCGGGCAGGAATGTCTCCACCGTGCCGCGCAGGAGGGTGGCGAAGTGGCCCGACATCGGTGCCACCAGCAGGACCCTGGGGTCTTGCGCGGCCCGTGCGGGAGGAATGTCGCGCTTGAAGTGGACGAGGCGGCAGAACGGCGTCTGCCACACCACCTCCTCGGTGACGCTGACCGACTGGCCGCCCACCCTGGCGCGACTGATGCCGAACTCGGGCTTGGAGTAGCGCCGGGTCGCGCGCTCGAACACCTCGCAGGCGGCGATCGTGCTGCGGCCGACGGGAGTGTGGCTCAGCGGATTCAGCGGATTGAAGAACAGCCGGCACGTGCCTGCTGCGGCTCTGGCCGGCCTGAAGGCGGCGCGACCGAGCTCATACCAATGGTAGAGCAGCACGTGCGTGTCCCCGGTTTAGGTCCCCGACCCCTCGCAACGACCCGAAGCGCCGCTTGAACAGGCGCTTTTTCGGAGCGTGCGTACGCTCCAATCCTGACACTGATTGGACTCCCGATGGGTACAGGAGAATGCACTGATTCGGCATTTTGGTAAAAAAGGCGTGCTGTCTCTGCCACATAGCTGTCACCCCGCGAGGAGCCGTGCCAGGCGCTCGGCCATGACATCGGGGCTTGTTGCGTGGGTAAAGTGGGCGCGGTACTGCCCGTCGGGACCCATGACGTAGACGATCGAGGAATGATCCATGGTGTAGCCTGCAGTCGACTTCGGATCCGCCACCTTCTTGAAGTAGACGCGGTAGGCCTTGGCCACCGCCTCCACCTCCTGCGGCGAGCCCGTCAGGCCGACAAGCCGCGGATGGAAACTCTTTACATACTGGGCAAGCTGCGCCGGCGTGTCCCGCTCGGGATCGACCGAGATCAGCACCGGCGTGATGCGCTCGCCCTTGGGTCCAAGCTTATCCAACGCCGCGGCCATCACCTGCAGTGCCGTGGGGCACACGTCCGGGCAGTAGGTGAAGCCGAAGTAGATGAGCATGAACTTGCCGCGGAAGTCCTGCTCGGTAACGCGCTTGCCGTTCTGATCGGTCAGCGTGAACGGTCCGCCCACCAGCGCCTGGCCGACCGAACGCATGCCGGCGGTCGGCAACAGCCGCTCGCGCGCGCCCGGGACGACGGCAATAGCCGCCACCGCGCCGACGGCAAATCCGGCAAGAATGAACAGAACCAGCCTCAGTCTGCGCATCGACACGGGAAGGCTCACCTTACTCGCCCATCTGCACCAGGGTGCCGTTGACGCGGGCGCTCTGCAGGAAGTAGGCGAAAACGGCGCAACCGGCGGCGAAGTAGACGAGGTTGAGAACGAAGGACTTGACCATCAGGTGGCCGACGAAAGCGCCTTCGAGAACCACGCCACGTAACCCCTCGAATACGTAGGTGGGTGGCAGCGCCAGCGCAACGGGCTGCAGCCAGCCTGGCAGCGTTGCCACGGGGTAGTACACACAGCAAAGCGGCAGGAACACGAAGACGACCAGCCAGGCAAAGCTCTCCGCACCCAGGCCCCAGCGCAGCACCACCCCGGTCGAGACGAGACCAAGCGACCAGCTCATGATGACGAGGTTGGCAAAGAAGGCCGCGAACGCGATCCCGAGCCCCAGCACGTTGAAGCCGAAGAAGAAGTAGGCGAGCAGGGCCACCGGCACCATCGCCACCAGCAGCTTGATGAGGCTGACCGCGATGAGCGCCGCGACCAGCTCCGCCGGCCGCAGCGGGCTCATCATGAGATGGCCGAGGTTGCGCGACCAGATCTCCTCCAGGAACGCGACCGCGAAGCCGAGTTGGCTGCGCACGAGGATGTCCCACAGCAGCACGGCGCCGATGAACAGCCCCGCTGCCTTGGCCGCGAAGCTCGCCGTCTGCGCGAGGTAGCTTTGCAGAAAGCCCCACATCAGCATCTGCACCAGCGGCCAGTAGATGAGCTCGGCAGTGCGCGGCCAGGAGGAGCGGATCACGTACCAGTAGCGCAGGATCAGCCCATACACACGCCGCGCGGAGGCAGCGAGCGACGTCTGCTCGCCGAGCGGCGAGGCATGGCTGCCGGCAGGCGGTTGCACCGTCATGACGCCCCCCCTGCATCCTTGGCGCCATCCGCGTCCCGCCGGGCGATGGCGAGGAACACCTCCTCCAGGTTGGCGCGGCCAAATCTCTTGATGAGCTCCTCGGGCGTCTCGTCCGCGATCATGCGGCCCTTCTCCAGCATGAGCACGCGGTCCGCCAGCCGCTCCACCTCCGCCATGTTGTGCGAGGCCAGCACCACGGTGGCGCCCCGGCCGCGACAATAGAGCTCGAGCTTTGTGCGCACCCAATCGGCCGTGTCGGGGTCGAGCGAGGCGGTCGGCTCGTCCAGAAGAAGCAACTCGGGATCGTTGAGCAGCGCCTTGGCGAGGCTGACGCGGGTCTTCTGGCCGGCCGAGAGCTTGCCGTAGGGGCGGTCGAGCAGATCGGTCAGTCTGAAGTCATCAGCGGCGTAGGCGATCCGCCCTTTCAGGTCGCGCACCCCATAGAGCCTGCCGAACACCTCGAGGTTCTGCCGCACGGTCAGCCGCATCGGCACGTCCACATAGGGACTCTCGAAATTCATGCGATGCAGCACCTTGTGGCGCTCGCGGGCCATGTCGACCCCGAGCACTCGCGCCACCCCCGAGGTCGGTACGACCAGCCCCATCAGCATGGAGATCGTGGTGGTCTTGCCGGCCCCGTTGCCGCCGAGCAGCGCCGTGATCGCCCCCCGCTCCAGCGCAAAGCTCACGCCGTCCACGGCGGCGATGTCGCGATACACCTTGCGCAGCTCCCGCACGTCTACGGGAGGCGGCAGGGCGCCATCGCTCGCTGGCATCATTTTCTGCATCTGACGTGATAGCCTGGGGAGGTGCCGTCCCTGCTGGATCGGCGGCGTCGGGCTGGGCTCCGCCTCCTATCTGGGATAGTCAGGCGTGCAAGGCAAGCGCCTCGGTTGCGCCAAGCGGCCCGCGCGGGCACCAGCGACTAACGAAAAATGAGCGAGCGAACGATGCCCACTCAGCAGGCCGAACGCCACAGGCTGGACCCGACCCAGAGCCGGCTGCGCCTGCAGACCGCACTGCGCCTGCGCTGGTTCGGCGTAATCGGTCAGCTCGTGACGGTCTGCTTCGTCTACCTCGGTCTCGGCTTCCCGCTGCCGTTCGGCATCTGCCTGGCTTTCATCGCGCTGTCGGCCTGGCTCAACGTATTCCTGCGCATCCTCTACCCCGCGCGCACGCGGCTGAGCACGGCGCTCGCCACCAGCCTGCTGGCCTACGACGTCCTGCAGCTCGCCGCGCTTCTCTATCTGACGGGCGGCGTGCAGAACCCCTTCACGTTCCTGCTCGTGGCGCCCGTCACCGTGTCGGCCGCCACGCTGCCGCCGCTCAACACCATCGCGCTCGGAGTCATCGCCGCCGCCGCTGCAATGCTGCTGGTGTTCTACCACCTGCCGCTGCCCTGGCCGCGCGAGACGCCGCTGCACCTTCCCATGCTCTACAACGTCGGCCTGCTCGCCTCCGTGCTGTCGGGCATGATCTTCCTCGCGCTCTACGCCTGGCGGCTCGCCAAGGAGGGGCGGCAGATGGCGGACGCTCTCGCCGCCACCGAGATGGTGCTGGCGCGCGAGCAGCAGCTGCACGCGCTCGACGGCCTCGCCGCGGCGGCCGCGCACGAGCTCGGCACGCCCCTCTCCACCATTGCCGTGATCGCCAAGGAGCTGTCGCGCGATGCACCGGCAGGCAGCCAGCTGACCGAGGACCTGGCCCTGCTGCAGACGCAGGCGGTGCGCTGCCGGGAGATTCTGCGCAAGCTGACGCGCGGACCGACTGAGCCCGACCCGCTGCACGCCCGCATGAGCATCACGCAGCTGATCGAGGAGGCCGCGGGGCCCTACCGCGGCTTCGGGGCGGAGATTGTCGTGCGCGCGGCACCGGAGCCCGGCGGGCCTCCGCAGGAGCCGATCGGGGAGCGGCAGCCCGGCGTGCTCTACGGCTTCGGCAATCTCGTCGAAAATGCTGTCGACTTTGCCCGTGAGCGCGTAGAGATCACCGCCAGCTGGTCGGCGCGCCAGGTCGTCATCGAGATCGCCGACGACGGGCCGGGCTTCGCGGCGGACGTCATGGATGCCCTGGGCGAGCCCTACATCACGACGCGTCCGGCCCGCCGCGGACAGGCGAAGGATGCCGGACCGGCGGGCCTAGGCCTCGGCTATTTCATCGCCAAGACCCTTCTGGAGCGCTCCGGCGCCGCGGTGACGCTCGACAACCGCGAGCGTCCGAGCCGCGGCGCCATCGTTCGCATTACCTGGCCCCGCGAGGCATTCGAGCGCCGAGAGGTGGCCGTCGCCACGTTTCCGGACTGGCGCATTGGCGAGCAAAACGTGGACGCGGGCAGCAGCATTCGCTAAGAAGCCGAATGCGGCAAGACTTGGGCACTCCCGGCGAGCCCGCTATAGTGGCCAGCTGGAGGCACTCACGTGACGGAAGATCTCTCATTCAAGCCCGACGAGCTCCCGGAAGACCGCTCGCTCGTCCTCGTCGATGATGACCGTGCCTTCGTCTTGCGCCTGGCGCGCGCCATGGAGACGCGCGGCTTCGAGGTGCGCGTCGCGCACTCGGTGGCCGAGGGCATGGACCTCATCCGCGACAAGGCGCCGGCCTTCGCGATCGTCGACATGCGTCTGGAGGACGGCAACGGGCTCGACGTGCTGGCCGAGCTTTCGAAATTGCGTCCGCAGGCGCGCAGCATCGTGCTCACCGGCTACGGCAACATCGCCACGGCGGTGACGGCCGTGAAGCTCGGTGCCGTGGACTACCTGGCCAAGCCCGCCGATGCCGACGAGGTGACGGACGCGCTGCTCGCCCCGGCCAACGAGAAGGCTCCGCCCCCCGAGAACCCGATGTCGGCCGACCGCGTGCGCTGGGAGCACATTCAGCGGGTCTACGAGCTTTGTAACCGCAACGTCTCGGAGACTGCCCGCCGCCTCAACATGCATCGCCGCACCCTGCAGCGCATCCTGGCTAAGCGCGCCCCGAAGTGAAGCTGTCATCCCGGAATCCGCCGCAGGCGAATATCCGGAATCCAGGCAACAAAACGCCGTGCGAGATTGCAATCCGGATCCCGGATTCCCCTGCCGCGAAATTCCGGGATGACAACTACCCCACCACCTCTTCGAACCCCCCCTCGGGGTCGATGGCACCCTGCAGCCGGAAGGCCGCGGTACGCAGAATGCGCAGCGTCAGCGCCTTGCGTCGGGCTCCCGCCAGCTTGTGCTCGGGGGCCGGGCGGACGATCTCGCCGCCGTAACGGTCGGCGATGATAAGACCGGTATCCTCCGGCAGCACCGGCCGGGGAAAATCCGGCGCCACGGCAAAGAACAGCCGGTCGCAGAACTCGCGATACTCCGGCCACTTCTGGTCGGAGCGAAAGTCCTCCAGGCACGATTTGATCTCGACCAGCCAGATCTCGCCGCCTTCCGAGACGCCCGCCACGTCGGCCCGCCGGCCGTTCGCCAGCGCCAGCTCGCCGACGACGGCTAGCCCATGCGCCTTGAGCAGGCGCGCCACGCCTCGGAAGATATCGAACGCGACCGGCGACTGGCGGCCATCACGCAGTGCACCGGCTTGTGCTGGAACGATCGCCATGTCGCGTCTCGAGCCCTCCGCCGCTGACCCGCCCCGATCGGGTCCCGCAGGCGGCCGTCGGCACGGTTGACCGTGACGTCGATGCCTGCCTTTTCTTCGGCCCGGTCGACGCCTATTGTCCGGGCGCAGCAACCGGGTGGGTCATGGCGTTCTTCAAGCGTACACAATCCGACAATCCCGCAGGGGACACGAAAGGGCAAGTCACGACCGTGGCGGCGCGGCCGCAACCGCTCGAGCACTCCCTGCTGCGCCGCGTTGTCGACCCCGGCCCGCTCCGGTTCAGCACCACCGATGAGCTGGAGCCGATCGCCGGCCTCATCGGCCAGGACCGCGCCCTCAAGGCCATTCAGTTCGGCGCCGACATCAAGAGCCACGACTACAACATCTTCGTCCTGGGTCCGGCGGCCTCGGGCAAGTCCACGGCTGTCAAGTCGCACCTGGGCCCGAAGGCGGCCGAGCAGTCGCCGCCCCCGGACTGGGTCTACGTGTACAATTTCGAAAATCCGAACCGGCCACGGGCCCTGCAGCTGCCGCAAGGCCGCGGCCAGATTCTGGCCAAGGGCATGGTCGCGGCGCTCGACGAGCTCAGGAGCGTGCTGCCGGCGCTGTTCGAGGGCGAGGACTACCAGGTGCGCCGACGCGCCGTCGACGAGCATTTCCGCTCGGGCCAGGAGGAGGCGCTGGAGGCGCTGAACAGCAAGGCGCAGGCCCAAAACATCGCCATCCTGCGCACGCCGACCGGCTTCACCATGGCGCCGATGCACGAAGGCAAGGTGGTGAAGCCGGAGGTGTTCAATGCGCTTCCCGAGGCGATGCGCAAGGACGTCGAAGCCAAGATCGAGGCCCTGCAGAAGGAGCTGGCCGCGATCCTGGAGCGCATGCCCAAGGCCGACAAGCAGCGCCGTGCCGAGCTCAGCGTCCTCAACGAGGAGGTCGCCAAGCGGGCCGTGGACGAGGCGCTCGACGACCTGCTCGCGTCCTTCTCCGACGTCCCTGCCGCGCGCGACTACATCCGCGCAGCTGCGCGCGACCTGACGCGCAATGTCGCCCTCTTCCTCATCTCGGGCGAGGAGGAGAACGCCATCGTGCGGCAGCCCGTCGACACCGCGCGCGACGTCCGCTTCCGTCGGTTCATGGTCAACGTGATGGTGTCGGGCGGCAACGGCCACACCGCCGGCGCACCGGTCGTGGAGGAGCTCAACCCCACGCATGGCAACCTCGTCGGGCGCGTCGAGCACATCGCCCAGATGGGAACCCTCGTCACCGACTTCCTGCTGATCAAGCCCGGCGCCCTGCATCGGGCCAACGGCGGCTATCTGCTGCTCGATGCGCGCAAGGTGCTGCTCTCGCCCTTTACCTGGGAGACGCTGAAGCGTGTCATCAAGAGCCGCGAGATCCGCATCGAGCCGCCGGCCGAGGTCTCGGGAATGGGCTTCGCCGCCACCCAGTCGCTCGATCCCGAGCCGATCCCCCTCGATGTCCGCGTGGTGCTGTTCGGCGACCGGCAGCTCTACTACATGCTCGCCGCCGCCGACCCCGATTTCGGGCGCCTTTTCAAGGTGCAGGCCGACTTCGATGACAGCATCGCCCGCTCGCCGGAGAACGACATCGCCTACGCCAGGCTGATCGCCTCCATCGTCAAGGAGCACAGCCTCAAGCCGTTCGACGCCGCAGGCGTGGCGCGCGTGATCGAGGAGGGCGCCCGGCTGGCGGACGACCGCGAGAAGCTGTCGATCGAGATCGGCCGCATTGCCGACATCGTGCGTGAGGCCGACTACTGGTCGGGCCAGGCCAAGCGCAAGACAACCACCAGGCAGGACGTCGCCCGCGCCATCGACGAGCAGATCCAACGCGCCGACCGGCTGCGCGACCGCGCCGAGGAGTCGATCGCGCGCGGCGTGGTGCTGGTCGACACCGAAGGCGCGCGGGTGGGCCAGATCAACGGTCTCTCCGTGGTCCAGCTCGGCTCCTTCGCGTTCGGGCGCCCGAGCCGAATCACCGCGCGCGTGCGCGTCGGCTCCGGCCGCGTCACCGACATCGAGCGCGAGGTCAACCTCGGCGGTCCGCTCCACTCCAAGGGCGTGCTCATCCTCTGGGGCTTCCTCGCCGGCCGCTACGCCCTCGACATGCCGCTGGCGCTCGCCGCCACCTTGGTGTTCGAGCAGTCCTATGGCGGCGTCGACGGCGACAGCGCCTCCTCCGCCGAGCTCTACGCGCTGCTCTCCGCCTTGTCCGAGCAGCCGATCCGCCAGTCGCTGGCGGTCACCGGCTCGGTCAACCAGTGGGGCGAGGTACAGGCGATCGGCGGCGTCAACGAGAAGATCGAGGGCTTCTTCGACATCTGCCGCGCGCGCGGCCTGAACGAGGACCAGGGCGTGCTGATCCCGCGCTCCAACGTGCAGCACTTGATGCTCCGGGAGGATGTGGTCGACGCTGTGCGCCACGGGCAGTTCTCCATCTACCCGGTCGCCACCATCGATGAGGGCATCGAGATCCTGACGGGCGTCAAGGCGGGCGAGCGCGGCGCCGAGGGCCGCTTCCCCGCCGGCACCGTCAACCGGCTGGTGGAGGATACCCTCAAGTCGTTCGCCGAGCGCGCGCGCAGCTTCTCGAAGGGTCCCGGCGGCGGCAAGAACGGCGCCGGGGATGTCGCATGATCG
>Ga0111539_10013532_pt1 | contig 10196 bp, 8 predicted proteins | sample RhiMethybrSRZTD1_FD_79667 | JGI IMG/M metagenome (GOLD analysis project Ga0111539, IMG submission 79667) | Populus rhizosphere microbial communities from Tennessee, USA - Rhizosphere MetaG P. TD hybrid SRZTD1 (version 2) (version 2) | ecosystem: Host-associated > Plants > Roots > Rhizosphere >... | reverse complement strand
TGAGGATCTCACCGATGTTGACTTCGGCAATCCGGAGGTTGCCGTGCGCGTCGCGCTCGACTTCGTTGAGCGCTGCGAAATCGTCCGCCTGCACGTCGCGCACCACGCCCTCCGCAATCATCGCGACGCCGTCGCGGCGTCCGTAGCTCAGACGCTTGATGATCGCGCCGACCAGCGTGTCGACGATCGTTTTCAGCCGGAGCGGCTTCGGGAACTCTTCCGGAATCAACGTCAGCGTGGATCCGGCGGCCTTGCCGATCCCGAGCGCGAGATGCCCGGCCTTGCGTCCCATCGTGATCACGAAATACCAGCGCGACGTGGTCCGCGCATCGACCATCAGGTTCTTGACGATTTCGGCGCCGTAGTGCCGGGCGGTCTGGAACCCGAAGGTGTCGACCGTCGGCGGCAGATCGAGATCGTTATCGATCGTCTTCGGCACGTGCACGACGTGGATCCGCCCCTGCGCCCGCTCCTCGAGCTTCATCGCGGAGTACGCCGTGTCGTCGCCGCCAATCGTGAGCAGTCCGGTCACGTCGAGGCGCAGCAGCGAGATGACGACGTTCTCGAGCGCCTTCGGATCCGAGGTCGGGTTGGCGCGCGAGATGCCGATGTGCGAGCCGCCACGGAAGTGGATGCGGCTGACGCCGTCGATGGTGAGCGGCGTGATGTGTTCGATGTCCCCGTTCATCAGCCCCTCGAAGCCGTCGCGGATGCCGACGACGTCCATGCCTTCGAGGGCGGCGCGGATGGTGGCGGCGCCGATGACGCTGTTGATGCCGGGAGCGGGTCCTCCGCCCACGAGGATGGCGAGTTTTTTGTGACGTTCCACGCGAGACCTCAGCTGCGGCCTCCATTATGACAGCGAACTGAAAGGCCGAGGTTTGCACGGATCATCACGCGTTCCGGCCGGGTCGCGCCGACGCTGGCTTATACTGACCGTCCGGATGGCCACCGACATCTTCGCCAAGATCGGCGACATCAAAGGCGAGTCCACCGACGCCAAACACAAGGACGAGATCGAGGTGCTGTCGTTCTCGTGGGGCGTCGCGAACAGCGGCGGGCTGGACATCGGCAGTGGCGCGGGTGCCGGGAAGGCGACCTTCCAGGGCCTCACCATCGTTCACAGCATCGACAAGGCGACACCAAAGCTTCTCGAAGCCTGCGCCACCGGCACACACCTGAAGGACGCGACGATCACGCATCGCAAGGCCGGCAAGGGTCAGCAGGAATTCCTCATCGTCAAGATGAACGACGTCATCATCACCGCCGTCGCCCATGGCGGCACCACGGCGCAGCCGGCGTCGGAGACGGTGACGCTGGCGTTTGCCAAGGTCGATTTCGAGTACAAGCCGCAGAAGCCCGACGGCTCGCTCGACGCGGGCATCCACTTCAAGTACGACCTCAAGGCCAACAAGGTAGGCTAGGCCGGCCGCGCCGGCGGACGCGAACCCGAACGGGCAGCGCATGGAGGAGTCCGACACACCACCGCGCGAGCTGACCCTCGGGGAGGCGGTGGCCCTCGCGATCCTGCTGCAGAAAGGCGGACAGCTCGTCGAAGCCGGCGAGTTGTACCGTCGCGTGCTCGAGATGCACCCCGACCATCCGCAGGCGCTGCACTACGCCGGCGTGCTCGCGCATCAGCAGGGCCGGAACGAGGAAGCCGTGGCGCTCGTCGAGCGAAGCCTCGCCCTCGCGCCCGATCAGGCCGATTGGTATAGCAACCAGGGCATCATTTTCCAGTCGAGCGGACAGCTCGATCGAGCGATTGACGCCTACCGGCGTGCGATAGCTATCGACGCGACACATGCCAACGCGCACAGCAACCTCGGCGTGCTGTTGCGAGCCGCCGGACACACGGCCGAAGCCGAAGCCGCCTATCGCACCGCCATTCAGCTGAATCCGGATCACATCGACGCCTACACGAACCTGGGCATCCTGCTCGGCGCGTTGAACCGCACCGAGGAGGCGGCGGCGTGTTACTGCAAGGTGATCACGCTTCGGCCAAAGCACCGCGAGGCGAGACGGCTGCTGGCGCTGGCGCATGCGACGCTCGGTGACGTGGGCGAAGCGGTGAAGATTTTCGAAGAGTGGCTCGGCGAAGAGCCCTCGGATCCAATCGCGCGCCACATGCTGGCGGCCTGCACCGGCCGCGACGTCCCGCCCCGCGCATCGAATGGATTCGTCGAGCGCACCTTCGACAGTTTTGCCGCCAGCTTTGAATCGAAGCTCGAAGCCTTGTCCTATCGCGCGCCCGGTCTCGTGGCGGCGATGATCGACGATGCAGGTCTCGAACGGTCGAAGCGGCGCGACGTGCTGGACGCCGGCTGCGGCACCGGCCTGTGCGGCCCGTCGCTCGCGCCGTACGCGCGCCGGCTGACAGGCGTAGACCTGTCGAGCGGGATGTTGGCGCGCGCGAAAGAGAAGCAGGTCTACGATGCGCTGACGCAGGCCGAACTGACGGAGTATCTGTCACTCAACCGTGAAGCCTTCGATCTGATCGTGTCGGCCGACGCGCTCGTGTACTTCGGCGACCTCGACGTCGTGGTGGCCGCTGCCGCAAGTGCGCTCCGGCCGAAGGGCCTTCTCGTGTTCACGCTCGAGCACGCGGCCGGCCCGGCCGATGACGGCTACCGCTTGGAATGGCACGGCCGCTACAGTCATCGACAGACCTACGTCGAAGCGCTGCTCGCGCGCTGCGGACTCGAGCCCGAGATCGTCCACGCCGACTTGCGGATGGAGGCCGGGAAGCCGGTGGCGGGACTGGTTATTCGGGCGACGAAGCCTTCCTGAGCCAGGCTGCGAGCAGCGCGTGTGCGAGCGCTCGTTTCTGCACCGGCGCGATCACTTCGAGCTGCACGAGCTGACCGACCGCGCCACCGGAGAAGACGCCTTCGACGAAGTACGACACGCCGAGCCATTCGCCCTGCATCCCGTACGAGGCATTCCCCAGCGCGCCGCGAGAGGACGAACAGGTGGCAGCCGCGCCGTCCGGGGCCATCCCGGCTGTCGGCCAGACCGCGACCCGCAGCGCCACCGTGAAATCATCCGCATGAAACGTCGAGGTCGTGGCAGCCGGCTGTGGCAGGCCGGAGCAGGGGGAAGGCGCACCGGGCTCGACGACCCACCCTGAGGGAATCGGCACCACGCCCGAGCCGTTCGCCGCAGGCGTGCTGGCCCACTTCACCGCGTCCACTGCCACCGTGTCCGTCAGCGGCGACCGCTGTCCCTCGAGGCTGGCCAGGGACTGGCGCAACACGCTTTCGTTGAACGCGATCTGCTCGACCGGACCCACGTAGCGGGCGACGAGTTTCTCGCGGCCCAGATCCATGACGCCGTACGCCATCGCCGTCACGCTACTGCCATCGTCCCGCACGTCGCTGACGCGGCCGACGATCATCGGCGGATTGCCGAGACGCGACGATTTCCGGTTCTCCGCCGACATCGGCCGCCGCTCGAATGCCGGCGAGTTGATCAGCGACTGCTCGAGTTGGGTGAGATTCCACGGTGAGAACACGCGGTCGATCCGCAGCGCGATTTCAGCCGGCCGGGCCTCCGTTTCGACGTGCGATCGAAACGCCGAGACGTCTGCCATGCCCTCCGCCATGCGCATCCTGATCGCTTTCGACTCCAGGTTCTGCACAGGACCGAGCCGCAGCCGCCGCGCCGGCATCAGCTGATCGACGCCGCGGGATTCCAGGAAATCCTTCAGCGCGTTCACGGGGATCGCGAACCCGATGCCGGACGAGCCGGCCAGCTTCATGCTGATGACGCCAAGCGCGAACCCGTCTCGATCGACGAGCGGGCCACCGCTGTTGCCGGGGTTCAGCGAATTCGTGATCTGCAGATAGCGCCGTTCGCCGGCGTCGCCGGTGCGAAGCGCCGAAATGGCTCCGGGCGTCGTGCTGACCTCCGGCACGATGTTGCGCGCGGTCGCGATTCTCCCGACCTCGACGTCCGCGCCAAACGGGTAACCGAGCGCATCCACGGGATGTCCGGCGGTGACGGCATCGGAATCGCCGATCGCGACGTACGGAAGGTTCGACGCGTTGATGAAGAGCACGGCAAGGTCCAGCCCGGCGTCGGCTGCGGATACGGTCGCCTCGGTGCACTGCGACGGCATGCCGTGCGCCGCCAGCGTTCCTTGCGGAAAGCAGACGTCGATTCTCGAAACCTTCGTCGTGATCTTGATGTGTTGCGTCCCTCTCGTCAGCAGGAACTGCTCGCCGCTGGCGACGACGTGATTGTTCGTGACGACGTACCCGAACGGCGAGATCACGAATCCACTGCCGGTCGCGATTTCGACGCGTTCCACGTCGATGGCGCGCTTGACGCCAGCTTCCTCGATGTCGGCATGCAGGCTGCCGACGAGTCGAATGTACACTGTGGCGTCGGCCGGCGACTTTGCGCGTTCGGCGACGGCGCGGTCCGGAAAAAGGACCATCGCCGCGAGGAGCATCCAGGCGATGGTCAGGCCGCCGCGGCGATGGTGCATGGTCGCGTCACAACTGCGTTAACGATGCAGGATTCAACGTACAACGAAATGGACGAGGGTGAATCATGAATACAGCGGGACTGACTGCAGCCATCGTCGTCGGCTTGTTCGGTGCGGGACATCCGGCAATCGCCCAGGTCGGCGCCGCCGCGCCAGCCACCCAGCCCCCAGCCGCGCAGACGCCTCCGCCGCGGCCCGTGCCGCCAACCCGCGATCCGCACACGCCGGGGTACGTTCAGGCGAAGGAATTGCCCGATGGCGAGGTGCCGCCCGCGGGTGCCGAGGGCAACTTCATCATCGGCCCGACGCACAATCCGGCGCCGGAAATGACGGTGCGGGACGGCGTGCCGCAGGGCACGGTCCATACGTTCACGATGAATTCGACCGACAGCAAGATCTATCCCGGCATCGCGAGGGACGCAGGAACGTTTGGCACGGTCGACCCCGCCGATCCCGCCAAGCTGGTCGTCACCACCAGCCATCCGGCACCGTACACACGACGTGTGTCGGTCTACATCCCGCAGCAGTACGTTCCGGGGTCCGCTGCGCCGTTCATCGTCGGCGCCGATGGGCCCGACCAGTTGCTGTTCACGGCCCTCGACAACCTGATTGCGCAGAAGCGCGTGCCGGTCATGATTGCCATCTCCATCGGCAATGGCAGCGGCGACGCGCAGGGCAGTCAGCGCGGCCTGGAATACGACACGATGTCAGGACGCTACGCGGAGTTCGTGGAGACCGAAGTGCTGCCGCTCGTCGAAAAGCAATACCACGTCAAGCTGACCAAGGATCCCGAGGGGCGGGCGACGATGGGCTGCAGTTCCGGGGGATCGGCGGCACTGAGCATGGCGTGGTATCACCCGGAGCTCTGTCAGCGGGTCCGGACGTACTCGGGCACGTACGTGAACCAGCAGTGGCCGCCGAGCGCCGAAACGCCGCACGGGGCGTGGGAATACCACGAGCGCCTGATCCCGAACAGTCCGCCGAAGCCGATTCGAATCTGGATGCAGGTTGGCGATCGCGATCTGTTCAATCCGAACGTGATGCGCGACAACATGCACGACTGGGTGGTCGCGAACGAGAACATGGCCAAGGTCCTTGCGGCCAAGGGCTACCACTACCAGTTCGTCTTCGCCCGCAATGCGGCACACTGCGATCGGCCGGTGAAGCAACAAACCCTCCCCGCAGCCCTCGAATGGCTGTGGAAGGGTTACTAGATCCGCGCGTCGGACCTATTTGACCTCGACCTCGATCACCCGGACCGGCGAGGAGCCCGGGTTGACGGGTTCATGCGTTACGTGTGCCTCTCGGAACCCGACGCCTCCCACCTCGAGGTTCATCGTCTCCGACTTGCCGTCGGGGTACTTGAAGACCAGTGTGCCGCCCTGAATCACGATGCCGACATGCGGCAGTTCGTGGGTGTGCATCCCCGTCACGCCTGGCGGGAAGGTGACGTCGCGCACCCGCACGCGGGGGTTGTCCAGGACGATCTTGGCGGTGCTCGCGGTCGCTCCGCGTGCCTGCGGCGAGACGTCGACGGCACTTGCCTTCAGAGGGCTGCTGAGGAACGCGGCGGTGGCGGCCACAAGTCCAACGGCAAGTCCCGCGGTGAAACCGGCGATCAGGTTCTTCATGGCCGCATTCTACTCGTGTAACGGCTACTGAGCCTCGAGCCTGCAGTTCCGCGGAAAAACTGCACAGCGCCCGACCGGTTCAGGTACCATCGGCGCCAACAAAAACTCATGAATCTCGCGGGTACCCGAATCGGGCCCTACGAGCTGGTCTCTCTCGTCGGCGCCGGCGGGATGGGCGAAGTGTATCGCGCGCGCGATGCACGGCTCGGGCGTGACGTCGCGATCAAGGTTCTGCCAACGTCGTTTGCCACCGACCCCGAGCGGCTCGCGCGCTTCGAGCGCGAGGCGAGGTTGCTCGCGTCGGTAAACCATCCTCACATCGCGGCTATCTATGGATTCGAACAGGTCGGCGACCTGCGCGCGATCGTGCTGGAACTGATCGATGGGGAGACGCTCGCCGATCGCCTGTCGACGTCTCGCGACGGGCGAATCGACGTACGCGAAGCGTTGACCATTGCCGCGCAGATCGCGGACGCTCTCGACGCCGCCCACGAGCGCGGCATCACGCATCGCGATCTCAAACCGGCGAACATCAAGGTGACGCCGGACGGGACGGTGAAGGTCCTCGACTTCGGCCTGGCCAAGCCGACCGCGGCAATCGAAGCCGGCACACTCACACACTCGTCCACCATGATTGGCGCGACGAGCCACGGCACGCTGCTCGGCACGGCACCCTACATGAGCCCTGAGCAGGCGCGTGGCAGGCCGGTGGATAAACGTGCGGATCTCTGGGCGTTCGGTTGCGTGCTCTACGAGATGCTCGCCGGCCGCCGAACGTTCGACGGCGACACCTCAACCGACGCGATTGCGGCCATTCTGGAGCGCCAACCTGATTGGTCGGCGCTACCCGAACACACGCCACCTTCCATTCGCCGGCTGCTGCAGCGATGCCTGGAAAAGGACGTGCGGGCGAGGCAGCGTGACATCGGCGATGCCCGATTCGTCATCGACGACGCGTTGTCAGATCTGGGTTCGACGGCCAGCTCGCCCGGCCGCCAGTCGAAGGTGAGTCGGCGCGCGATCGCAGCGCTGATCATCGGGCTGTTGATCGGAGGCGCAGGTGTCTGGGCCTTCCGGCCCCGCGTCGATCGAGGGCCCGTCGATTCGCAGGTCAGACGACTCACCATCCGGACGCCGTCCGGCTCAGGGTGGAGCGAGCCTGATTTCCTCGGCGCTCTTCGCGGGAGCCGCGTCATCGCGCTGTCGCCCGATGGCACGCGTCTCGTGTACGTCGGCGTTGGCCAACGCGCTTCGCGGCTGTACCTGCGCTCGCTGGATCAGTACGATGCCCGATCGCTGGACGATACCGAGGGCGCCTCGGCTCCGTTCTGGTCCCCCGACGGAAAATGGATCGCATTCTTCGCGTCGGGGAAGCTGCGAAAGATTGCGATCACCGGCGGAACGGCGATGACGATTTGCAGCGCCGCCGACGACATTGGCGGCAGCAGCGGCGCCTGGGGACGTGACGGCACGATCGTATTTGCCCTGCCGGTCAGCGCGCGCGCGGGTCTGATGCGCGTGCCGTCTGATGGGGGGACCGCCGAGCCGCTGACTACTCCCGATCCGCGCGAAGGAGGCGGTCACGGCGATCCCTCGATCACGGCGGACGGTCGGACCGTGCTCTTCGCGACGCGGCAAACGCTCGGATCGATCGCGCCGTCGATCGTCGCGCGATCGCTCGCGACCGGTGAACAGCGGAAGCTGGTCGACGGGATGAGCCGCCCACTGATCACCAGCAGCGGACATCTGGTATTCGGCCGCGGTTCGACCTTGTTCGCGGTCCCGCTCGACATGACCGCGCTTCGGATTGTCGGAACGCCGATACCCGTTCAGGATGGCATTGTCCCCGGACAACTGGACCTGTCGGCGGACGGTCTGCTCGCCTATATCGCCGAGCCCAGTCTGGAAGGGCGATCCCTCGTGTGGGTGGGTAGAACGGGCGCCGTCACGCCGGCGGTTTCCGAAACGCGAGGGTTTGTCCGGCCCAGGCTATCCCCGGATGGCCGGCGTGTGGCCGTCGACATCTCGCACGACACCGGCGATCCGGCGCTGCGCGCACAGGCAAGCAGTTCCGATGTGTGGGTCTATCACTTCCAGAACGGCGCGTTCACGCGGCTGACGAGCACGGGTCAGAGCAACTCCCCGTTCTGGTCTCCGGATGGCAAGCGCGTTGCGTTTCGGACGGGTAGCTCCATACTGTGGCAGTCGGCAGACGGCAGCGGGCCGGTGGAATCGCTCATCGAACCCACAGACGGCGCGCTCAAGACCGGAGGCAGCGTCGCGCCCGGCGCGTGGTCGCCTGACGGCCGCACGCTCGCTTTCGTGGTGCACACGAGTGTGGGAAATGGGGCAGACGTCTGGACGCTCAAGACTGGCGCCGCCCGCACGGTCGCGCCTGTCGTTCAGCGCCGCGGCGATCAATGGAGCGCCCGTATATCGCCCGACGGGCGCTGGATCTCATATGCCTCCAATGAATCGGGAGGCTGGGAAATCAACGTCGAGCCGATCGCCGGAGGGCCGCGGCATCCAGTGTCGACGGACGGCGGAGAGCAGGCGATCTGGTCGCCGAAAGGCGACGAGCTGTTTTACCGTGTGCGCGATCGGATGATGGTCGTGGCAGTGGACACCGCCGGCCCGTCGTTTATCGCTGGCCCGCCGCGCGAGCTGTTCCGCGGCCGTTACGCGTCGACGGACCTTGCCGCCTACGATGTCAGCAGCGACGGGCAGCGCTTTCTGATGGTTCGGCCGAGCGACGACGAGCTGCGGCCGGCGGAAGTGTCGATCGCTGAGAACTGGCTTGCCGAACTGAAGCGCCTCTCGCCGGTCCACTAGGATCGGTTCACCTACATTGGAAGACGCGATGTTTGTCATCGAACTGATCTACAAGGTCGATCTCACTGAAATCGACCGCCACATGGCGGCGCACGTCAAGTTCCTGAAGAAGTACTACGCTTCCGGCCACTTCCTGGTGTCGGGCCGGAAGGTCCCAAGGGACGGCGGGATCATCATTGCTGTCGGTGCCAGCCGGGACGAGATTCAGGCCATCATTCAGCAGGATCCGTTTTGCTCGCACGGACTCGCCGACTTCCGCATCATCGAGTTCCGCGCCAGCCAGCGCGCCGATGACATCAACCGCCGCATCGCCGCGCGCTGAAGTCGGGCTGAAGCCGTCACGACGTACTCAAATCGCGATAGAAGACGGTGGTGCTGCAGAAGCCGCCGCGCGGCATCAGGGCATACTGGGGAATGTCGCCGACGCGCGTCCAGCCGAGACGCGCATACAGCCTCGCGGCGTCGCCGTCGGTCACCGCGTCGAGCACCAGCAGCGTCTTGCCGCACTCGCGCGCCGCTTGTTCCGCGGCTTGCATCAGCGCGGCGCCGAGCCCCTGGCGCCTCACGCGGCGGTGGACCAGCATCTTCGCGAGATCGGCGCGGTGCGGCTGGTTTTCGGGCAGGTCGAAGATCAGCTGGACGGTGCCGCACAGCCCGTGGGCGTCCTCGGCGACGAGGACCGCGCGCTGGCCCGCCGCCACACCGTCGGCGACGCGGCGCCAGAACGCGACGGCGCGGTCGCGCGTCAGCGGATGCATGAAGCTCACGGAGGCGCCGCCTTCGACGCAGTCGACGAGCACGTCAGCCAATCCGTCGATCTGTGCGGCGTCGAGCGTGTGCAGGCGTCGTATCGACCAGGTGGATGTCATGTCAGCGCCTCGAGGAGACTCCTGACGCGACCACCACGGCGTAGCGCGCCGGTTTTCGCGTCGGGTTGTGGAACATCGTCGGGCGATCGAGCTCCATCGCCAGACAATCGCCTTCACGCAGGCGATGGCGCTCGCTCCCGAGCGTGATGTCGATCGCGCCTTCGAGCACCCACACCTGCTGGTGGACGCGCACCTCGCGCGCGCCGGTCTCGAACGCGATGCGTCCGCCGGCGGGGAACTCGACCTCGACAATTTGCATCGGTTGCGGGATATCCGGCGGCGACACGTTGCGCCGGCGGTAACCGGATGCCGGGTCCTGCCACTGGAGCTGGTCGCGGCGCCGCGCCACCGCGCCCTCCGCCTTTCTGCCTG
>Ga0111539_10013531_pt1 | contig 10197 bp, 6 predicted proteins | sample RhiMethybrSRZTD1_FD_79667 | JGI IMG/M metagenome (GOLD analysis project Ga0111539, IMG submission 79667) | Populus rhizosphere microbial communities from Tennessee, USA - Rhizosphere MetaG P. TD hybrid SRZTD1 (version 2) (version 2) | ecosystem: Host-associated > Plants > Roots > Rhizosphere >... | reverse complement strand
CGGCAAATCCGGCGAATCGACCGCGCACGCCGCCTCCGCGCCGCCGCGCGTCCAGGTCGTCACGCTCAAGCGCCAGGATCTCCCGCTGTTCGTGGAATCGGTCGCCAAGCTCGACGGCTACGTCACCGCCGAAATCCGCGCGCGCGTGGCGGGCTACCTGAGAACGCAGAACTTCAAGGACGGGTCGCTGGTCAAGGCGGGGCAGGTTCTTTTCACCATCGAGCGCACGGACTACGCGGCAGCGGTCAACGCGGCGCGCGCTTCCGTCGAGCGCGCGAAGGCGCTCGAGGGCCATGGCAGGTCACAGCTGGCGCGCAATAAGACGCTGCACCAATCGGGCGTGGTTTCGCAGCAGGACGTGGAGAATGCGCAGGCCGACACGGACGCCTCGCGGGCGCAGGTCTCGGAGTCGCGAGCCGATCTCGCGCGCGCGGCGCTCCAGCTTTCGTACACGACGATCCGCTCGCCGGTCGAGGGTATCGCCGGGATCGCTCAGCTGCGGATCGGCAACCTGGTGGGCCAGGACGGGCCGACCTTGCTGGTCACGGTTTCGCAGATCGACCCGATGCGCGCCACGTTTCCGCTCAGCGAGCTCGACTACGTCCGCCATCCCGAGCGTTTCAACAAGCTCGAGCGTCGAGACCTGGCCTGGGCGAAGAGTGAATTTGCGCGCTTGCGCAGCGATCCGAGCGGCAAGAACGGGGATCCGGGGATCCTGCTCGTGCTGTTCGACGGCAGCGTCTACAAGGAGCGCGGCGCGGTCGTGGCCGCCGATCGCGCCATCGACCCCACCACGGGAACGATTCTGCTCCAGGCGCTGGTGCCCAATCCGGACGGTCTCTTGCGGCCGAATCAGTTCGCGCGGGCTCGATTTCAACAGAGCGAGGAAGGTCGCGCGGCGCTCGCAGTTCCCGAGAAAGCCCTGATCGTCCTTCAGGGCACGTACTCGGTGGCGGTCGTGAAACCCGATCAGACGATCGAGTATCGGCGCATCGAGGTCGGGCAGGGGGTCGGCGGGCTCCGCGTCGTCAAACACGGGCTGAACGAAGGTGAACGCGTGGTGGTCGAAGGACTGCAGTCGATCAAGGAGGGTGTGCGCGTCGACGCCGTACCCGCGCCGAAGGGCACGCTCACTCCGGCCCCCGCCGGCAGCCGGTAACCATGCCGGCGTTTTTCGTCAGACGCCCGACGGTGGCGATCGTGATCGCGATCATCACCGTGCTGGGCGGCGTGGTCGCGCTGTTCCGGCTTCCGATCGCGCAATTTCCGCAGATCTTGCCGCCCCAGGTCAACCTGACCACGACCTACACCGGCGCGGACGCCGTCACGATCGAGCAAGCCGTGGCGACGCCGATCGAGCAGCAGATGAACGGCGTCGACGGCATGCTCTACATCCAGTCGACCAACGCCAACGACGGGTCGATGAACCAGACCGTCACGTTCGACGTCGGCACCGATCCCGACATCAACAACGTGCTCGTCAACAACCGCTTCTCGCAGGCCGAGCCCCAGCTGCCGCTCGACGTCCGGAACTTCGGGGTGACGATCAAGAAATCGCTCGCGTTCCCGCTGATGGTGATTTCGCTCTACTCGCCCGACAGCCGCTACGACCCGATGTTTCTCGGCAACTACGCGCTGATCAACATCAACGACGCCCTGCTCAGGGTCAGAGGCGTAGGCGACATCCGTAACCTCGGCTCGGGCGACTACTCGATGCGGATCTGGCTCAAGCCCGACGTGCTGGCACGGCTCGGTCTCAGCGTGAGTGATGTCCGGGCGGCGGTGGCGCAGCAGAACGTGGTCAATCCCGCCGGTCAGGTCGGCGGCGAGCCGGTGCCGGCGGGCCAGCAGCTGACCTACACGATGCGCGCGCAAGGACGGCTGATCGAGGCCGAGGAGTTCGGGAACATCCTGGTCCGCCAGAATCCCGACGGCTCGAACGTGCGCGTCAAGGACGTGGCTCGGGTCGAGCTCGGCGCGCTCTCGTATCAGCAGTACGGCACCTTCATCGGCAAGCCCGCGGCGGTGATCGCCGCCTTTCAGACCCCGGGCACGAACGCGCTCGACGTCGCCGAGCAGATTCGCCAGACGATGGCGGAGGCCAAAAAGAAGTTCCCGCCCGGCATCGACTATCAGATCACGCTCGATACCACCGCGCCCGTCACCGCCGGCATCAAGGAGATCGTAAAGACGCTGGTCGAAGCGATCGCGCTCGTGGTGCTGGTGGTTTTCGTCTTCTTGCAGAGCTGGCGCGCGACCTTGATCCCCTTGCTCACCGTGCCGGTCTCGCTGGTCGGTGCCTTCGCCGTGTTTCCGCTGGTGGGGTTTTCGATCAACACGCTCTCGCTGTTCGGGCTCGTACTCGCGATCGGCCTGGTGGTCGACGACGCGATTGTCGTGGTCGAAGCCGTGGAGCAGAAGATCGAAGCCGGCCTGTCGCCGCGCGAGGCGACGCTTGCCGCGATGAAGGAAGTTCAAGGGCCGGTTGTCGCGATCGCGCTCGTGCTGGCCGCGGTGTTCATCCCGGTCGCCTTCCTGGCCGGCATCACGGGCAGGTTGTACCAGCAGTTCGCGCTGACGATCGCGATTGCCGTGTTGATCTCGGCGTTCAATGCACTGAGCTTGAGCCCTGCATTGAGCGCGCTCTTGCTGCGCCCGCGCCGGGCGCCGCACGGCCCACTCCGCAAGCTCGGTCGCGGTTTCAATCGCGCGTTTTCGCGCGCCACGGAGGGCTACGTCTCGATCAACCGGCGCTTGATCCGAAAGCTCGCGATCCCGCTCGTGCTGCTGGCCGGCGTTTCCGCGATCTCGCTCGTGATCGGGCGCAAGCTGCCGACCGGCTTTCTCCCCGACGAGGACCAGGGTTACGCGATCTGCGCCGTTCAGCTCCCCGACGGCGCCTCGCTCCAGCGCACCAACGCCGTCTACGATCAGCTGAAACAGATCCTCGGAAAGGAGCGAGGCCTTTTCGCATTCAACGGCATCGCCGGCTATAACTTCGTTTCGCGCACGGCCGCGAGCTACTCGGGGACGGTTTTCGTGCGCTTCAAACCGTGGTCTGAGCGCGAGTCGCCCGAGCTCTCGGCGCAGGCCATCGTGAGCCGGCTGAACGCCGCGTTCGCCAAGATCCCGGAAGCCAAGGTGTTCGCCGTGCTCCCGCCGGCGATCCCCGGTATCAGCTCCACGGGCGGCTTCAGCATGATGCTGCAAGACCGCTCCGGTAAGCCCTACGAATTTCTGACGGCTCAGGTCAACCGCTTCGTGGCGGAGGCGAAGAAGCGTCCCGAGCTCGCCAATCTGCGCGCGGTGTTCTCGCCCGCGGTGCCGCAGCTGTACGCGTCGGTCGACAAGGAAAAGGCCATGAAGCAAGGCGTGGCGGTGACCGAGATCTATGACGCCCTGCAGACGTTTCTCGGCGGCTCGTACATCAGCGACTTCACGCGCTTCGGCCGGCAGTGGCGCGTGTTTCTCCAGGCCGAGCCGCAGTTTCGCACCGACCCCAAGGACATCGCCCAGTTCTACGTAAAAAATGCGACCGGCGGGATGGTGCCGCTTTCGTCGTTCGTGCAGGTGAAGCACACGAGCGGCCCCGAATACACGGTTCGCTTCAACCTGTACCGCGCGGTCGAGATCCAGGGCGCTCAGGCGGCGGGCTATAGCTCGGGACAAGCGCTCGACGCGCTCGAAAAGGTTGCCCAGACGCTGCCGCCCGAAATGGGCTACTCGTGGAACGCGCTTTCGTATCAGGAGAAAGCCTCGGCCGGCAGCTCGGTCCGCGTGCTCGGCTTCTCGCTGGTAGTGGTGTTTCTGATCCTGGCGGCGCTCTACGAAAGCTGGTCGCTGCCGTTCAGCGTCTTATTGAGCACTCCGGTGGCGGTGCTCGGCGCGTTCCTGGGTCTTTTATCGCGGCATCTCGACAACAACATCTACGCGCAGATCGGGCTCTTGATGCTGGTCGGCTTGACCGCGAAAAACGCGATTCTGATCGTCGAGTTCGCCAAGGAAGAACTCGAGCGCGGGAAGCCGATCGTCGAGGCCGCGCTGTCCGGGGCACGCCGGCGTTTGCGTCCGATCCTGATGACGTCGTTCGCGTTCATTTTCGGTTGCTTGCCGCTGTGGGGTGCGAGCGGTGCCGGAGCCGCCGCGCGCCGCATGCTCGGCACGTCGGTGGTCTCCGGGATGCTCGCGGCCACGCTGCTCGGGATTTTCTTCATCCCGGCGCTGTTCGTCGCGGTGGAGCTCCTGACCGCGAAGCTCGCGTCGCGCCGCCGGCCCGCGCCGCCTCCCGCGGACACGCCGGTACAAGTTCCCGGCGAGTGAGTCAGCGCAGTGCGGCCAGCCGCCGCCCGGCCTCGAGCAAGGTTTCGTCGCGCTTCGGGTAGCAGAAGCGCACCATGCGCCGCGCCTCGGCGTCGCCCTTGCGATAGAAGCTCGAGCCTGGCACGACCGCGACGCCGACGCCTTCGACCAGATGGCGGGCGAACGCGACGTCGTCGTGGATACCGAGGTCCGGGTATTCGGTCATCACGTAGTAGGCGCCGCGCGGCGCGAAGCAGCGAAAACCCGCGCGCTCGAGCAACGGCAGGAGCAAGTCGCGCCGCCGCTGATACCCACTCGCGAGCTCGCAGTAATAGTCGTCCCCGAGCTCGAGCGCGGCCGCGGCGCCTTCCTGAAGCGGCGCCGGCGCGCCGACCGTGCAGAAGTCGTGAACCTTGCGGATCGCCGCGGTGAGCTCGGGCGGAGCGAACGCGTAGCCGATGCGCCAGCCGGTCACGCTGTAGGTCTTGCTGAGACCGGAGATCATCACCGTGCGCTCGCGCAGCCCGGGCAGCGAAATCGGGTACACGTGCTCGAGCCCGTCGTAAACGATGTGCTCGTAGATCTCGTCGGTGTAGATCAGCGCGTCGAACTCGTGGCAGAGCTCGCCTATTAGCTCGAGCTCGGCGCGCGTGAAAACCTTGCCGGTCGGATTGTGCGGCGTATTGACGATGATGCCTTTGGTGCGCGCTGAAAAAGCGGCCCTGAGCTCGGCCGGATCGAAGCTCCAGTCCGGCGGGTGCAGCTTGACGTGGACGGGAGTAGCGCCGCTCAGGATCGTGTCCGGGCCGTAGTTTTCGTACCAGGGCTCGAAGACGACCACTTCCTCACCGGGATCGACGGTGGCGAGCAGCGCCGAGAGCATCGCTTCGGTCGAGCCGCAGGTCACCGTGATCTCGGTCTCGGGGTCGAGCTGGATTCCGGTGAAACGCCGGTATTTCCGGGCCAGCGCGTCGCGAAAAGCTTTGGCGCCCCAGGTGATCGCGTACTGGTTCTTGTCGGCGTCGATCGCGAGCTTGGCCGCTTCCTTGAGCGCGGCCGGCGCCGGAAAATCCGGAAACCCCTGGGCCAGATTCACGCCCGAGTGGCGCGCGCACAGGCGCGTCATCTCTCGAATCACGGATTCGGTGAACGCGGCTGCTTTCCGCGAGACCTTGGATCTTTGCCGCATCTAAGGCGCTCAGTGTCCCGCGGCAGCGCCTCGTTCGGCAAGCAAACCTTCGATCGAGTACCCCTTGCGCGCGATGTACGCGACCATCGGTATCGGCATCGGCGTCTCCGGACCCACCGCGCCTTCGGGCACGAGCGCAAGCTCGCGGCTGAACTCTTCGACCACCTTGATCAGCCCGCCGTTATAGGGGTCCGAAAGCTCCGGGGACCAGCGCAGATCGATTTTACAGACGCTGCGCGTGCAGATCACGTGGCGAAACACGATGTCGAACTCCGCCTCTCGCTTGAAGATCTCGCGAATGCGCGCCTCGGCCTGCGCCGCGGTCGCGTCCGGCACTTCGCGCTCGAACGCGGCCTGGAGCTCGCCTCCTTGCGGCTGCGGCTGTTGCGGCGACGCGGCGATCGCCGATTGTACGGCCGGCGGCAGCGCCTTCGCAGCCGGTGCGGAAGGGCGTGGAGCGGGCGGAGTCGGCGGCGCTACCGGCGCTGGAGGCTGAGTCGCGGCTGGCGGTTCGCTGGGCGCGGTGTGCGCCACGACCGCGCTCGGCTTGGGCCGCGTGAGCCAGTACACGAGGAGCCACGCGGCGGCTGCGCCAGCCAGTGCGAGCCAGCGCATCGCGTTCTTCGAGATCGGTCGTGCCATTCGTTCGAGCAGCGGCGAGGGTCCGACCCAAGACTAACGAGGGCTGCGGCCTCAGACCAACGAGGCGTGTAGGTTGAGGCAGGGGTAGGGCTTGGGCAAGAGCTAATGGGACGGTGGGCTGCCCCGGAGCAGCTCGGTTTCACAAGGTTTTGCGCGTCGCTCGGCCACGTTTGACGACGAGGCATCGGGGGGCGTGAGAGCGTACCGAGCCGCCGAACGACCGTTTCTCGAGACGATGATGCGCGACGAGCTGGGCTCTAAAGCTTGCGGCTTGAAAGCATTGATTGCATTGCTATCATTGCAGCAATGGCGAGCATTACCATCCGCAATCTGGAACCCGAGCTCAAGCGGGAGCTTCGGGTGCGCGCGGCAAGGCGCGGGCGCTCGATGGAGGAAGAGGTCCGAGGAATCCTGCGGGAAGCTGTTGCGCGCGAAGCGGAACCACCGACCGACTTGGCAGCGGCCATTCGCGCTCTCTTCCGTCCGCTCGGCGGTGTGGACCTTCGGATCCCGCCGCGGGATCCGATGCGCGAACCGCCGAAATTTCGATGATCATCCTCGACACGAACGTGATCTCCGAGCTGATGGCATCTTCACCGGCTGCAAACGTCGAGCTCTGGGTGAGGCTTAGACCTCCGACGAGCCTGTACACGACTTGCATCACTCAAGCGGAGATTCTGTTCGGAATTCGGCTACTGGCGAAGGGGAAGCGCCGTGATCGCATCGAGATGGCGGCCACCGCGCTGTTCGACAAGGTGTTCGCCGGCCGTTTGCTTTCGTTCGGTAGCGATGCTGCGCGCGCGTATGCGCGGATAGCCGCGGAACGAAGGCGACGCGGCAAGCCAATCTCCGCGCTCGATGCGCAGATCGCCGCGATCGCACGCGCCTCGGGCGCGGGCCTGGCCACGCGAGATGTTGCCGGCTTCGAGGGTTGCGGGATCGAAGTCGTGGACCCCTGGCGAGCATAGCCTTTCGTTCGCACGGAGCGCAGGCGCGGTGGTGCGCCGAACGCGCCGTGTTGCGCCCGCGCTCGCGCCGTGAGTGCGTGGCCACGGCCGCGCCCGTCTCTGCGGTGCGCCCCAAATAAGCCCCCACGCGGCTTCTTCCACTGAGCGTTTTTAGAAGCCGTTCAGATTCGCGAACCGGCCGCGATGGTGCGCGGCATCGCCGAACGTCAATTCGCTGCCGCGCGCGCGTTTCAAGAAGAAGCCGATCTCGTGCTCGTCGGTCATTCCGACGCCGCCGTGCATCTGGATCGCTTCGTTGGCCACGAGCAAGAACGCGTCGCTGGCCCGCGCCTTGGCCACGCTCACCAGCGCCGGCGCGTCTTCCGCCCCCGCGTCGAGGGCGCGCGCCGCGGCCATCACCGCCGAGCGCGTCAGCTCGATCTCGATGAACAAGCGCGCCGCACGGTGCTTCAGCGCCTGGAAGCTGCCGATCGCGACGCCGAACTGCACGCGCTCTTTCAGGTAGGCGAGCGTGCGCTCGAACGCTTCGCTCATGCCGCCGAGCATTTCGGCTGCCAGCGCGACGGTGGCGCGGTCGAGCACGTTCTCGAGCAGCGGACGCGCTCCGCCCGCGCTGCCGAGCAGGCTAGTTCGCTGCAGCTTCACCTCGCGCAAGCGCACGATCGCGACGGGCGCGGCGTCGATGCGCCACTGGCGCACGACTTCGACTCCGGGCGCGTTGCGAGGAACCAGGTACATCGAGAGCCCGTCGTTTTCGCGCGCGACGACGATGAAAGTCTGGGCGGCCGTGGCGCCGAGGACCTGGCGCTTTTCACCGCTGATCAAAAGGTCGCTCCCGGCGGACTGCACGGTGGTCTCGATCCCGTCGAGCGCGGCGCGCGTGGTGCGCTCGGCGTGGGCCAGCGCGACGTGGGATTCGCCCGCGATCAGCGGCGCGAGGTGCGCCGCCTTCTGCTGCTCGGTCCCCGCGCTCGCCAGCAGCTGGCCCGCGACCAGCACGGTCGACAGATACGGCTCGGTCATCAGTGTGCGCCCGAGCTCCTCGGTCAAGCAAACCACGTCGGCGAGCCCGAGCCCGAGCCCGCCGTCCGCTTCCGGAAATGGCAGGCCGGTCCAGCCGAGCTCGGCCATGCGCTTCCAGAGCTCGGGGTCGAAGCCGAGCGCGTCTTCGCGCAGCTTGCGCAACCTCGACACGGGTGCGCCCTTGGCTGCGAAGCTCTTCGCGGTTTCGGCGAGCAGCTTCTGATCTTCGTTGAGTACGAGCGCCATCGAAGAGCCTCAATCCCCCGGCAGCCCGAGCACGCGTTTGGCGATGATGTTGAGCTGGATTTCGCTCGTGCCGCCTTCGATCGTGTTGCCGCGGGAGCGCAGCCAGTCCCGCGTCTGCTGCAGAGCGTCCGGCGCGAAGCCTTCGCCTTCCCAGCCGAGCGAATCGGGTCCGCGGATCGAGCACAACAGCTCCTGCCGGCGCTGGTTCAACTCGGTGCCGTAAATCTTGAACAGACTCGACTCCGGTCCCGGCCGCCGGCCGGCGCGCGCGGCGTCCGCGGTGCGCTGCACCGTGAGCTCGAAGCACTTTTCGTCCATCAGGATCTGCGCGAGCCGGTCGCGCAGGACCGGATCGGGCACCCGGTCCTGCCCGAACTGCCGTTTGGCGACGGACACCACCGAGCCCGCGCGCGCCGCGTTGCGGCCGCTGCCGAACACCGCGGCGATCATCTCGCGTTCGTGCCCGAGCAAGGCCTTCGCCACGGTCCAGCCCTGGTTCACCTCGCTGACCACGTTGCTCTTGAGGACACGCACGTTCTCGAAAAACGACTCGCAGAACGGCGAAGCGCCGCTGATCAGCCGGATCGGGCGGATCGTGACCCCGGGCGTGTCCAGGTCCACGAGCACGAAGGTGATGCCCTGCTGTTTCTTCGCCGCCGGGTCGGTGCGCACCAGCAGAAACATCCAGTCGGCCTTGTCGCCATAGCTGGTCCAGGTCTTCTGACCGTTGACGATGTAGTGATCGCCGCGGTCGGCGGCCGAGCACTGCAACGACGCGAGGTCGCTGCCCGCGTTCGGCTCCGAATAACCCTGACACCAGCGGATCTCGCCGCGAGTGATGCGCGGCAAGTGCTCGCGCTTCTGCTCGTCCGTTCCGAACTGCAGCAACGTCGGCCCGATCATCGACAGACCGAAGCCCGTCAGCGGCGCCGGCAGATCGAGGCGCTTGAGCTCCTGGGCGAGCACGGCGGCCTGCTCCTTGCCGTACCCGCCGCCGCCGTACTCCTTGGGCCAGGTCGGAGCCGTGAAGCCGCGTTCGATGCCGAGCTTCAGCCACGCGTCCTGGTCCGGCGAGCGCCGCTCCTTCTTTCCGCCCCAGATCTGCGCTTCGGGATCGGAGCCGTGGCCGCGCAGGCTCTTCGGCACCTCATTTTCCAGCAAAGCCCGGGTGTCGGCGCGAAAGCGCTCGAGGTCGCTCATGGTGATGACGTCACTGCGGAATGCGCGTCGGGCAGCCTAGCTCAATCGTCAGCGCGCCGGCACCGAAGTTGTTGCACGCCGAAGCGCAGATCAGGATCTGCGTCGGCTGAGCCGGGTTGTCGTAGTACCAGCCGTTCGGGTACTGCCCGCAGGCCCCGGCGCCGGGAATGCGCACCAGCTTTTGCAGCACGCCGCCCCCGGCGGGAGCGAAGTCGATGTTGACCCGGTCGGGGTCGGTCATCTGGCCGTTTTTCCCGGGCGGGATCGGGAACTCGCAGCCGAGCGGCGAGGCCGCGATCCGGAGCAGCGCCGCTGTCACCTCCTGGGCGACGTTCTGCTTCGTCGGGTCGACGATGAAGGCTGCTTTCGTCCCGCCGGCTTCGGCGATCGGGTCCAGATTGCCGAGCTGGCCGATACCGATCACGAACGTGAATACCTTCGGGTCCGTCATCAGCGCGTCGCGCGAGAACTGCGCGATCGCGTTGGTGGGCGTCGGCTCGCACTGGTTGGGCTCGCCGTCGGTGGCCAAAACCACGATCGTCTGGCGATCGCGATGATTCGCGGCCCAGCCCTTCGCATACTGCAGCGCGCCCTGCAGCGCCGGAGGCGGCGGCTTGATCTCGGGCCGCG
>Ga0111539_10013530_pt1 | contig 10197 bp, 9 predicted proteins | sample RhiMethybrSRZTD1_FD_79667 | JGI IMG/M metagenome (GOLD analysis project Ga0111539, IMG submission 79667) | Populus rhizosphere microbial communities from Tennessee, USA - Rhizosphere MetaG P. TD hybrid SRZTD1 (version 2) (version 2) | ecosystem: Host-associated > Plants > Roots > Rhizosphere >... | reverse complement strand
AGATTCCTTAAGCTCAAGCCCCTTATGTCCGAAGGAGTCACCGTTCCGCTGCCTAGAGGGGGCGAAACCGCGGCGGTCGTTACTACATCGGGCGGATGCGAAGCTGGGATCGTGGGCGAGGCATATCGAGACTCTTTGTGGCTAATCGGTTGCGCCTCGCGCACAACCGCTGAATAACGCGGCTTTTCCTGGTTCATCAAAAACACCGAACTCAGGATAGTGCACATTCCGGCGGCTAAGAGTATCAGGATTCGCTTTGCTTGCGATTCCCGCGTTTTTTCTATTTTTGTGTCGGGTTTCAAGAGTCCTCCTATATCGGAATGCTGCACATTTCGGGCCAAATTGTTGGACGTTTTACGGTCTGGTCGCGTGGCCTGCGTTGTTTATCCAATCGGCTCGCGGGCGCGAAAAAAATGGGGTGCGGCGGTCAATTCAATGGTTAGTTCGCAATGCTACACACGAAGTTGACTTGATTGACATGCTGCTCTGGCTGTAGTAGGTTCGACTGTGATTTGCGACAATCGGAAATGATTAGAGAAGAACGATAAGAGTACACAATAACGTGGCGCTCGGGAGCCCGACCGGGGGCTGAAGAGCGCTTTTTTTGTATGGGAGATAAGCCAGCAGTCTTGAAGAAAGTTACTTTACCTGAAGAAGGCATACGGGCGCTTTTCGGCCCGTATGACGAGAATATTAAACACCTCGAAAGCTTGATCGGCGTGCGCATCAATTTGCGCGGCAGCGATCTAATGATCGAAGGCGATGAGCACGACGTCAAGGTTGTTGAAAAGGTTCTCGAAGATTACGCGCACTTGTTTGAAGAAGGCCGGCGGATGTCCAACGAAGAGTTGAAATCGGCCTTCAAGCAAATAGCAGAGGATCGCGCTTATACGTTGCTCGATTATTTCACCCGCACCAGGATCAATCCAACCGGCAAGAAGCAGGTCACCGCGCGATCTGCTAATCAGCGGCGCTATATCGAAGCCATCGAAAAGAACGACATTGTGTTCGGCATCGGCGTAGCCGGCACCGGTAAGACTTACCTGGCGGTGGCGCTCGCGGTTCAGGCGTTAATGCAAAAGCGCGTAAACCGGATTGTTCTCGCGCGGCCGGCAGTTGAGGCCGGCGAGAAGCTTGGATTTCTTCCCGGCGATCTGCAGGATAAAGTCGACCCCTATCTGCGCCCGCTCTATGACGCGCTATTCGATCTGGTGGACTACGAAAAGGTGACGCGGCTGCTCGAGAAGCGAGTTATTGAAGTCGCGCCTCTCGCGTTTATGCGGGGTCGGACCCTGTCGGATGCCTTCATTATCCTGGATGAGGCCCAGAACACCACATCCGAGCAGATGAAGATGTTTCTCACACGAATCGGTTTTGGTTCAAAGGCGGTTATCACCGGCGACATAACACAGATCGACCTGCCGGCCGGCCGCCGTTCGGGTTTAGTCGAAGCCCAGCGGGTGGTATCCGGCGTCGAAGGCATCGAGTTTATATATTTCACTGAAAAAGATGTCGTGCGTCATCATCTCGTTCACATGATAGTCCAGGCTTACGAAAGACACGGTAAGACAAAGTTCGAAGACAAGCTATGATATGGTAGTAATGGTGGTGCGTGAAACAGAAGGCTACGTTCGCGCATCACGCATCACCCATAGGACCTATGTCAAAGCCTGCTTTAACCACACGCCCCCGTCTTTCAGCCCAAATGCTGGGAGGTTTGAAGGCCTTCTCGGCCAGCTTATCGGATCAAGCGGTCATCGATGCGGGAGTGGGCGTCTTCATCATCGTTGCGCTTTCCATACTTCTCCTTCGCGACTACCAGCGCCCGCATGTTGAACAACTGGCGGCAGGCAGCGTTGCTTCTTCCGACATTCTCTCTCCCCAGGACCTAAAAATAGAGGACGTGGCGGAAACTAAGATTCTGCGAGATCAAGCTGCGGCGCAAGTTCTTCCGGTCTTCGATTTCAACCTGCGGAATGCAAAGGACGCCAGAAGCACCCTCGAACAATTGTTCGCGATGGGTCGCGAGTTACCGCCGGATACGCCGGTCGAGGACCTGCACGATAAGGTAGAGGAAGTAATCGGGATACCGCTGGACCCTGATCAGATCATCCTGCTTAAGAAACATCGGTTCAGCTCGGAGCTCGAGCGTCTGATGACCGAGCATCTCGATTCAGTAATGTTGATGCCGGTAGTAAGCAGCCGAAGCCAGTTTCGCAAATTCGGAGCCAGCGGAATCATGCGCCGGGATCTAAAAGCCGGGCAGGAAGTGGTAATCACCGATCTCACCTCGGTCAAGGATAAACTGACCGCCAGCGCTTCGCTCAAATCCGAGAAGCTTATCTGGCCGGCTGAATTCAGCGCCAACGACCGCAAGATTCTCGGAGAGATACTCGGCTCGCTGATCGTTCCTAATCTCGAATACAACGAAACTGAAACCGAAAAGCGCAAGGCTCAAATGCGGGAGGGAATTCCACCGGCGATGCTCACCGTTGGGCGCGGGAACCCTATCGTTTCGAGCGGACAAACGGTAACTCTTGCTCAGTCGTTGCTGCTGGCAGAGGCCTCTCGCCATCGCCCGATCGGACAGCGGGCAATAGAATTCGCAGGCACGATAATCATAGTTATGCTGCTCCTGTTGGTGCTTTGGCAATACATGATTCGCTATCAACACCAACACCTTCGAGTGCGTACGCACTTCCTGCTGCAGATTGCTTGTTTCGTTGTAACGCTGGGGCTCGCAAGACTCTTCTTTACCTTCGCATCGGCGATGAGTCAGTGGTCCACCCACACGCCGTTCAATTCGCCAACCGGTTATCGCTATCTTGCGCCGCTGGCAGTTGGTGCGGTGATGGTTACGATACTGACTGACGCCCACGCCGCTTTCATATTCTCGGCGATCCTGTCAGTCTTTGTCGGAGTCTTTTCGGGCGATGTGTATCTGGCAACATTTACATTAATGTCGAGCGCCGGAGCGATCTACCACTTGCAAAAATGCAGGGATCGAACGGCGCTGGTGGCGGCAGGTCTTTGGATTGGCGCTATTAATGCGGCTACGACTCTGGCGCTGGACCTGCTCGGGGCGAATGAGCCCGCTTTGGGGCTACTGCTTTTTGACGGTTTCTGCGGTTTTGTCGGTGGGGCTCTTGCGACGATGGCGGCTTCAATATTGATGCCTCTGTTTGAATGGCTCTTTTCGATAACAACCGCGATCAAGTTGCTGGAACTCTCGAATTTGAATCTGCCGCTGTTAAAGCAATTGGCCGAACGGGCGCCGGGAACGTATCACCACTCGATCATGGTAGGGCTGCTTGCCGAGGCTGGTGCTGAAGCCGTCGGAGGCGACGCTTTGTTTGCCAGAGTCGCCTGCTACTACCACGATATCGGCAAAAGTGTTCGACCCAGCTACTTTGTCGAGAACCAGTCGTACATGGATAATCGTCACGATAGACTCTCGCCAAAAATGTCGTCGATCGTGCTTGCAAACCACGTCAAGCAGGGCATCGAAATCGCCCGGCAACACCGCCTCCCTCCCAGGATTATCGACATCATCCCGCAGCATCATGGAACCGGCTTGATGAAGTTTTTTTACTATAAGGCCCGTAGGGACGCCGAGGATACCTCGACTGCCCTCGAGCAGGAGTTCCGGTATCCCGGTCCCAAACCGAAGACCAAGGAAGCTGCAATAATCATGATCGCCGATTCAGCCGAGGCGGCGGCGCGCACGGTGGATGAACCCACGCCCGGGAAGCTGCGCAATATGGTCGACATGATAATCGGCCGTTTGCGGGACGACGGCCAATTCGATGATTGCGACATCAACTTTCGCGATCTTCGAGTGGTCGCCGAGAGCTTCGTCAAAGTGCTGATGGGTATTCATCATCACCGCATCGCTTACCCGGGATACGACTTCAACCAACTAGCAAAAGTAGCACCGGTCGTTGAGGCGTTCGGCGGGACCCCGGCCGCCACCACCAAACCCCAGTCGCCAAAGCTCAGAGAAGCGCGTGGCGACTGACGTTGTAAATCGCCAGCGACTCGCTGGGATCGACGCTCGTAGAGTCGCGAGGACTGCGGATGCGGCGCTCGGCGCAATCGGAAGACACGGCACAAATCTGACCGTCGCTTTCGTCCGCGATAACGCAATGCGAGAGTTTAATAAGAAGTTCAGGGGACACGACCGGACAACGGATGTACTTTCTTTTCCAGCCGAGTCTGATCAAAGCGTCAGCGGCGTCAACTTCATTGGCGCCGCCCCATCGGAGCATCTTGGAGACGTGGTGATTTCGACCGACGTTGCGCTGAGGCAGGCAAACGACGCCGGTCACTCCTTTGCGCGCGAAGTGGACGAGCTCGTGATCCACGGCGTCCTTCATCTTTGCGGCTATGATCATGAAGCTGACAGCGGCCAGATGAATCGGTTGGAGTTAAAACTGCGAAAGAAACTACTCGATCCGACGTAGCACAGACTTTAGTCTGTGTCTGGCGTTTTACGATACCCAACTTACCCAGACTGACGTCTATGCTACATCAACTTCCTTTATGCTAACCGAGTTAACAGCCACCGCCGGCGTACTACTCCTGTTGGTTTTCATATCCACCATTGAAAGCGCCTACGAGTCGCTCAGCGACGTCTCTCTAAAGGTATTGAGCGTGGAACGCGAGGGGAACCCCCGGCGCGTTCAGTTTTTCAGGGAGTTGATGGAACACCGCCGTCGCTTTGAGCTGATACTGATCCTTGGCACGCAGCTGTCAATCGCCGCGATCGCGGTACTGCTCGCAGATGTGTTTATCGATGCGGGCGCCCGCTTTCCCCTGCTCCTTGCTTTTGTATCCGCGTTCGTCGCCGTAGTGCTCTTCCGTCAACTCATCCCTCGTCTTCTGACCCAAAACCACCCAGAAGAAGTGTTCTGGGTGCTTCTGCCGGCATTCCAGATTTTTTATCGCATCTTTTCGGTCTTCGTCGCGCCGGTGACCGGGATGCTTAACCGAATGAGAAGCCCCGAGGCGGAAGAGACAATCACCCAAGAAGAGGATGATGAAGCCAAGGAAGAGATTCAGGCCTTTATCGACGTCGGCGAAGAAGCCGGCATCATCGAGGAATCCGAGGGCGAGCTTATTCAATCCATCATCGAGTTCAGCGACACCCGCGTGGCAGAAGTCATGCGTCCTCGGCTTCAGATCATCGCGATCGAGCACACCGCAACCGTTGCCGACGCCAGAAAGTTGATGATCGAGTCAAAACACTCGCGGATTCCGGTTTATCACGATCAAATCGACACAATCGAAGGGATCGTCTACGTTCGAGACCTGTTGGCATTTTGCGACAGCGAAACAATGTCGATGCGCGTGACCAGATGCATGCGTCCCGCTTACTTCGTTCCGGAAAGCAAGTCGGTTCGAGAACTTCTCGAAGAGATGCAAAAAGCGAAGGTTCAAATCGCGATGGTGATTGACGAGTACGGCGGAGTTGCGGGGCTGGTGACGATTGAGGACATAATCGAAGAGATACTCGGCGAGATTGAAGACGAGGACGAGGGCGCCGCGCCCTTCGATATCGTGCCTTCGGACGACGGTTCGCACCTGGTCCACGGCGGTGCCGAGATAAGAAAGATTGAGCTGCTCTATGACCGGGAACTGGAGGCAGACGATTTTACTACCGTTGCGGGGCTTATCATCAACAAGCTCGGGCACGTGCCGGCGGTCGGAGAGCAGCTGGAGTTCATGGGTTTGCGTTTCGAAGTCGTCGATGCCGACAACAGACGAGTAAATCGTATCCGGGTTCGCGCAATCGGTGAGCAAGCGCCTGATGAAGCGGAATCGAGAGCAACCGGTGAATAGAGTGACGACTCGTACAATAGCCGTTGGGTACGTCAGTGGAAGATGAACATCGCAAATCCGGAGTTGTCGCCCTGATCGGGCGTCCTAACGCCGGCAAATCTACCCTCCTCAATCGAATCATCGGCGAAAAGATCGCGATCGTCTCCGACAAGCCTCAAACCACCCGAACCAGAATTACAGGCGTGCTCACTCGCGCCGATGGGCAAATCGTGTTTCTCGACACTCCGGGAATTCACAAGCCTGGCTACAAGCTCAACCGGCGGATGATGGCGGTAGTTACCGAAGCGTTGTCGACGGTGGATCTAATCCTCCTTGTGATCGATGCGACAAAGCCGACCGGACACGGCGATCAGTTCGTGCTCGATATGTTGAAGCGCGTGAACACTCGCGCTTTCCTTCTGCCAAACAAAGTCGATGTGCTGCGCGATAAGACAAAACTGCTTCCCCTTATCGGGCGCTGTACCAGCGAGCGTGAATTCACTGAAGTCATCCCTATCTCCGCGCTCACTGGAGATGGCGAGGATCTCCTTATTGAAAAGATCTTCGAAAGTCTTCCAACGGGCCCAATGCTCTACGACGAAGACGAAATGACTGATCAGCCGGAACGGACGCTCGCGGCGGAGCTTGTTCGGGAAAAAATTCTTCACGTGACCGGTGATGAACTGCCATACGTCACCGCCGTCTTTACCGAACGCTGGGAAGAAGATCAAGACATCACTAACATTCACTGTCTGATTTATGTCGAGCGCCCTTCTCATCGTGCGATCGTGATTGGGAAAGCCGGCGCGCGTTTGAAACAAATTGGAACTGCTGCTCGGGCTGATATCGAGAGGCTGCTCGGCCGCCGGGTGTTTCTGAACCTCTTCGTAAAGGTGCGCGAGCGCTGGCGCGACGACGAGCGACTCCTGGATGAGCTGGGAATCAGGTGATTTCCGATTTTCTTGCCGATTGGAGATTTGAATCGGGCGGATCAGGAACCTATGAGTTTTGAAATCGACAATCGGCAATCGACAATCGACAGTTCCCATTGGTGGCTGATTACGCTAATCGTCTCTCGAAACGCCGAGGACTCCGCAAGCGCACTGCTCTTTGAGCTAGGGTCGACTGGAATTGTCACGCTTCATGAGGACGTGGAGTCCGTGACTCTGGGCGCGTACTTCGATCAAGCAAAGGATGCGAAGGCCATAAAACAAAGGGTTGAAGCGGAGTTCGCGCTAGCCGGCCAGTCGGATCTGTTAATCGGCGTCTCAATCTCAGCGGTGCCCGACCAGGATTGGATGCAGAAGTGGAAGGAAGGATTCGAAGCCGTTGAGATCGGATCACGAATGGTGATCGCTCCATCCTGGAAGCTGCCCGCTGGCGGTGACAATCGAGTTGTGATTCAAATCGATCCTGGAATGGCCTTCGGCACCGGAACCCACGAAACTACGCGCCTCTGTCTCGAAGCTATCGAATGCCACTGGCGCGGAGGCAGCCTCCTCGATGTGGGCACCGGCACGGGAATCCTCGCGATCGCTGCCGCATTGCTGGCGCCTGGCTCACGGGTAGTAGCAATCGACGTCGATCCGCTGGCTGTGGAAGTCGCGCGCGAGAATCTGGCAATCAACGGTGTCGCCAGCTCCATCGAATTGAGTGTTGGGCAACCTCGGAATCTCGAAGCTCAGGAGTTTGGCGTCGTTGTTGCTAATCTGACCGCGGAAGTAATTATGGACTTACTTGCTGATCTCATCCGCTGTCTCGCTGACGAAGGCCGGTTGATATTATCCGGCATCCTCATTGAACATTCGTCAGACGTCGAGCGCTCTCTGGGCGCTCGGGGTTTTGCGGTGACCGAACGACGAGTGGCCGGTGAGTGGTGCCTGTTCGTAGCTGTAAGAACCTAGATCTGCGACCGGAGAGAACACATGGCACGACGAAGGTTCTATGCATCGCCGAATAACATCGCAGACTCTCTGGTAACGCTCTCGATTCACGAGACCCACCATCTGATTCACGTACTCCGAATGACGCCCGGGGATGAAGCGTTTGTCTTCGACGGTTGCGGGCGTGAATTCAGATGCAGGTTTCGAAAGATTGAAGCAACCCAGGCCCTATTGGAAATCGAGGGCACGCTTTCCGACGTGGTAGAATCTCCGGTCCAGCTTACTCTCGCTCAAGCGCTCGCCAAGGGAGAGAAGTTCGATTTCATCATTCAGAAAGCAACCGAGCTGGGCGTCGTCTCGATCGTGCCTCTCACTACCCGCTTCGCTGATGTCAGACTTGACGACCAACAGAAACACAAGCGGGTCGAGCGGTGGCGCCGGATCTCGCTTGAGGCAACGAAACAATGTGGTAGACGCCGGCTTGTCGAGATCACCACGCCTCGGACCCTGAAGGAATTCATACTCGAACGCGAAACGGCGATCGACTCTGAGATTCACAGGACTTTGTTATTTACTGAACAGGGCGGAATCCCAATAGGTGAAGCCCTGGCGGACTTGCCATCGCCCGCTCAGATTTGCGCGCTTGTTGGGCCGGAAGGAGGCTGGGGTGATGACGAGCTGGAGGCAATGACAGGTTGCGGGTGCCGCGCGGTCACTCTCGGGCCGCGAGTCTTGCGGACTGAGACCGCCGCGTTGGTCGCAATAACATTGATTCAACACACGCTGGGCGATCTTTCACGTCGAGTCGTCGAGAAACCAGGACCGTAATAGCAAGACGTTCAAAACAACAGGGCGTAGACTTTCACTCGAACTGTTTCTTAAAGTCTAAAAACTGTTGCTTGAGTTCCTGGAGATCAGATCGCAGTTGTGCCGTTTCGTCTTCAAGCGCGGCCAGCCGCTCGTTTTCCTGACGGATCGCGACGGTCGCCGGCTCGAGCCGGGGCGCAACTTCGCGTTCCTCAATCTGAACCGCTCCCGCAAGCAGGTGCGCGTAACGAGACTCCTTTGTTCCGGGCTGTCGCGGAAGTTTCAGCGCGAGTGGCGGCTGGGCCGACAGCAAAGCTTGCAGGGTGAGTTCGACTTCCTCGAGTTCCTTGAACTCATACAGCCTGGTGGTTCGTCCGCGAATCTCACCAACCGTCTGCGGCCCACGCAACATCAGGACACAGAGGACCGCGACCTCTTGCGCGGCGAGCTGAAGCGCTTCGGTAAATCTGTGTTCGTACTTGGGCACGCGCCCGACGCCAGTCACCATCCAGGCGAGCTTCTTTTCGCGCAAGCTCTCCAACGCGCGGGCCACGGTCATCTCGTCGAATGACACCACCGGATCCCGATTTGAAATCTGATTACACGCGTTGACTAGCGCATTGAGCGTCAACGGATAGTACTCGGGCGTGGTGATCTCTTTTTCTATCAACGAGCCGAGCACGCGTACTTCAACTGAAGTTAAGATATGATCCACGATGAATAATTCCCTTCAAAATCACACGAGCGTCGCTGTGGATTTATATACTAGCGCCGAGAAAACTGCTATGCGCGGGTGCTGCCCCTCCTCTTCCATTTTCCATTTCTATTTCTCATTTGTGATTTTGGTACCGGCGCCACGTGGTTTATACTTGGGCCAACAACCGTTCACGCTCAGGAGGGTCTGGAATGAAGAAGATCCGCACCTTGTTTGCCTTCGTCGCACTTTTACTGATCCTGTTGGAGCCGGCGGCGCTCAGCGCTCAAAAAAAGAGGCCTCTGCCAACGCCGCCAGTCGAGACGCCGGGACCGGACTCAGCATCAAATCCAACATCAACGTCAACCTACAATCCCCGTTCACCGGAACAGGCCGCGATGGAAATGGGGATGCTACTGTCGAGGAGGTCTCTGGTAGCGGATCTAGAACGTCAACGGCGACGTGCAGCCGCGCAGCTAGCCGAGGATCTCGAACGACTTGAGCAGATAAACACCACCCGGATCGTTCCGCTGTCGTCAGCCGCATCGCTCGACTATAAAGACCTGGCACAAGCATCAGCAGAGGTAAGAACCCGTGCGACGCGAATAAAGTACTACAGTCCCCTCGGTCTGGTGGACAGGACAGGGGAGAAGATCCGACATGAAGCCGACACTAGCCAGCTCGCGACAATGCTGACGCAACTCAGCCGCGCGGTGGAACGCTTTGTCGGTAACCCGGTGTTCCGCGTCAGTGCCCCAAATGATAAGGAGCTTCGGTCAGCTGCTGCCCACGAACTCGAAAACATCATCAAACTCAGTGACACGATAAATAAAATAGCCAAGCGTTTGAGCAAAACGCTGGTCGCCAGAAGATAGGGATAGCTTGACTCGCGACCGGGCTTAGCTGGTTCTAATAAGATTCGGAGTCGGGCGGCTCTGTCTCAACATTCAAATCCGAGACCCGCTGTCAGGCCGGCGGAGCCGGCGCCGTCTT
>Ga0111539_10013529_pt1 | contig 10198 bp, 13 predicted proteins | sample RhiMethybrSRZTD1_FD_79667 | JGI IMG/M metagenome (GOLD analysis project Ga0111539, IMG submission 79667) | Populus rhizosphere microbial communities from Tennessee, USA - Rhizosphere MetaG P. TD hybrid SRZTD1 (version 2) (version 2) | ecosystem: Host-associated > Plants > Roots > Rhizosphere >... | reverse complement strand
TTTGGAGCGGGCGAAGGGATTTGAACCCTCGACCCTCACGTTGGCAACGTGATGCTCTACCCCTGAGCTACACCCGCGTCCGAACCGGCCTTATGCAACATCAGGGGGGCCGTTGGCAAGGGTGGCGACGCCGCGCCCTCCAGGCACCGGCGAGGCCGTTGCACAGGGTGCTGCGGCTCGGCTAGGACTGCGCGATCGACCACCCGACAGCTCCCCGGAACCCGCCCTTGCCCGCCACCCGACAGGACCTCATCGCGCGCTTGGCCGACCTCGGCATTGCCAGCAGCACGGTCGATCACGAGGCCGTATTCACGGTGGCAGAAAGCTCAAAGCTGGAGCGCGAGCTGCCCGGCGGCCATACCAAGAACCTGTTCCTCAAAGACAAGAAGGACCGGCTGTTCCTTGTCGTGGCGCTGGGGTCTGCACATATTGATCTCAAGAGTTTGCACAAGGCGCTGGGCTCGGACCGGCTGAGCTTCGGCAAGCCAGAGCTGCTGATGGAGGTGCTGGGCGTGCCCCCTGGCTCCGTGACGCCCTTTGCCTTGATCAATGACAAGGCCAGGCGCGTGACGGTCATTCTCGATGCCGATATGATGCGTTACGAGCGGCTCAACTACCACCCGCTGGAGAACACGGCGACAACCAACATCGCGCGCGAAGACCTGCTGCGGTTCATCCGTTCGTGTGGCCACGAGCCGCGCATCCTGGCCGCGGCATCGGCGCCCTGAGGACTGGGCGTTCGGCAAGAAACTTGAGATCGGTCGCAACTGTCGGCGACATCTTGTGTGCCCGAGAGGGGCAGGAGACGGAAATGGTTCTGGGACTTGGCAAGGCGGACGACGGATCCCAACCGGGGATTGGCGATATCATCAAGAATGCCAGCGCGGCAACCTTTGCCAAGGACGTGTTGGAGGCCTCCCGCACCGTGCCGGTGCTGGTCGACTTCTGGGCCCCCTGGTGCGGACCCTGCAAGCAGCTCACCCCCATCCTCGAGAAGGTCGTGCGCGCGCAGGGCGGCAAGGTGCGCCTGGTCAAGATCAACATCGACGAGAACCAGACGATCGCCAACCAGCTGCGCATCCAGTCGATCCCGACCGTCTACGCATTCCGCGACGGCCGGCCGCTCGACGGGTTCATGGGCGCGCAGCCCGAGAGCGCGGTGAAGGCCTTCGTCGAGCGTTTGCTGGGCGAGGAAGCGGCCCTGGATGTGGCCGCCGCCATAGAGGCCGCCGACAAGGCGCTGGAGGCGGGCGATCTTCAGGGCGCGGCAGAAGTCTATGCCGGGGTTCTACAGCAAGACCCGCAGAACATCGGCGCGCTCGCGGGCCTCGCCAAGTGCTACCTCAAGAGTGGCGACGTAGCCCGCGCCGAGCAGACCATCGCACTGGTGCCACCCGACAAACGGGAGACCGCCGCGGTTGCCAGCGTGCGCGCCGCGCTTGATCTCGCGAAGCTCGCCGGCAAGACCGGGGATACCGCCAAGCTCGAAGCCGCCGTGAACGCCGAGCCCGCCAACCATCAGGCTCGCATCGACTACGCCATGGCCCTGGCGGCTGGTGGCAAGAAGGGGGAGGCGCTCGACCAGTTGCTCGAAGCCGTGCGGCGCGACCGCAAGTGGAACGAAGAGGCGGCGCGCAAGCAGCTGGTGCAGCTGTTCGATGCCTGGGGCCCGAAGGACCCCGCGACGCTCGAGGGCCGGCGCCGACTATCGTCCATTCTCTTCTCCTGAGAGGTGCGCCGACCTTGCCCACTTTCGCCGAGCGCTACAAAGGACCTGAGGACCTGCCCGAGGAATTGCCGGTCTTTCCGCTGCGCCGTGCAATCCTGCTGCCGCGCGCCGTGCTGCCGCTCAACGTATTCGAGCCGCGCTACCTGCAGATGCTTGAGGATGTGATGTCGGGCGATCGGGTGCTCGCCATCGTGCAACCGTCGGCAGCGACAGACGATGAATCGCCCGCCGGCAAGGCCGTGGCGCTGCGCGCCGTCGGGTGCGTCGGACGCGTCACGATGTACCAGGAGTTCGACGACGGGCGGCTTGGCATCGCGCTGACGGGCATCGCCCGTTGCTCGCTTCTCCACGAAATCGCGACCCCCGTGGCCTACCGCATCTGGAGGATGGGCTTCGATCGCTTCCGCGGCGACTTCGTCGCCGGCGAAGGCGAGGACGACGTCGATCGCCAGAAGCTTCTTGGCGCCCTCAAGGCCTATCTGGAGGCGCGCAACCAGCGCGCCGACTGGGGGGCGATCTCCAAGTCCTCCAGCGAATCCCTCGTCAATCTGCTCGCCATCGCCAGCCCCTACGGCGCCGAGGAGAAGCAGGCGCTGCTGGAGGCGCCGACGCTCGCGGCACGGGCCGATGCCCTGGTGGCGCTCGCCGAGATGGAGCTGGCGGCGGGCGCCGGCGGCTCGGGTTCCACGCTGCAATAGTGTGAGCTGTTCCATGAGTGATCCGGCAAAGGACGAGGCTACCAACCGGGTCGATCCCAAGCTGCTGGAGATCCTCGTCTGTCCCCGCACCAAGACCTCCCTCCTCTACGACGAGGCCCGGCAGGAGCTCATCAGCCGTGCCGCCCGGCTTGCCTACCCCATCCGCGACGGTATCCCGATCATGCTGGAGGATGAGGCGCGGCAGCTCACTGACGAGGAGTTGCGCGCCCTCGGCCGCCGCTGATTGCCTGTGGATTGGCGCTGCGGATGTGGAGCGCCCCGCGAATCATGGCAGTGGATGGGGCTGCAGTGGTCGAAATTCGGACACCCTCGATTGTTGAGCTGGCCTTGTCGGGCTCGTCCACTGACCGGGGCGCGGTCCATCGGTGCTGAACTGCTCAAGGCCCAATCCCGTGTCTGACGTGCCGCCATCCGATTGCGGTGGAGTGTGCGCTGTCCCGCGTGCGAGCCTCGGTTTGGCGTTGCTGGCCTGCACCCTTCTCGCGGGGTGCTCGGGCGCCTCCGTCGGCCTGCAGAAGGATGGCACCTACATTCTCGACAGCAGCGAACAGTCCTTGGACTGTCAGCGCCTGTCGAACAGCATATGGGGCCGGCTGCAGGTGTTGCGGGCGATACCCGATCGCGCCAAGACCGAGCGCGAGGCCGCGGCTCCGACCGCCGTGCAAGCGGTCGGCCGCTGGTTCGGAAGCTCGGGCAAAAGCCCTGTGGCAATGGCCGAGTACGATCGCGAGCGCGCCCATGTGCGCTCGCTGCATCGCACCCTCATCAGCAAAGGCTGCCCGCCTGTGGACATCGAGCGCGAGTTGGCCGCAACCGACGCCGCCATCGCCGAATATCGCTAGTCTAGACCTTGCGCGGGCCTCGCGATGATATAGGCGGGACGGCATCGCGGCTATCGCCGGCGCCAGCTATGAGCGGCTGGAGTTCCGGGCTATCGTTGCCGTCCCCGCACAAGGGAGCAACCGGGGTCGGGGGCTCGACACGAAGACCCTGAATTGCCCTCGAGCGCTCTGCTGGGTTGGGATCTTCAACCACGGAACAGGATTGCCATGATCTACGAGTACCGCATCTATCGCTGCCTGCCCGGCCGCCTGCCGGCCCTGCTCAAGCGCTTCGAGAACCACACTGTCAAGATTTGGGAAAAGCACGGCATCAAGCAGGCCGGCTTCTGGACCGTGCTTGTCGGCGACGGCAACCACGATCTGCACTACTTCCTTGCTTGGGAGTCGCTCGCCGACCGCGAGAAGAAGTGGGCAAGCTTCCAGGCCGACCCGGCCTGGATCTCGGCCCGCGCCGACAGCGAGCGCGACGGACCGATCGTCGCCAACATCACCAGCAGCCTGATGACGCCGACCGCATTTTCGAGCGTGAAGTGAAGTCGCGATCCCGGAATCCGCATCGCTTCTATCCGGGATCGACCGTCACGAGGTCTCGACCGAGGTTCTTGGGGTCCTGTGGTCCCGGCCCTGCGCGCTGGCCGCGCCGGCCGGGACGATAGGCGTCAGTGCACGGTGCGCCAGATGCGCCGCTTGGCCAGGCCCAGCAGGATCGCTGTGATGGCGATGTAGAGCAGCACCAGAAGACCCATGCGTTTGCGCTCTTCCAGCGACGGGTCGGCCGCCCAGCTCAGAAACGCCACCACATCGCGGGCGTAGTTGTCGACCGTCTCCGGCGTGCCGTCATCGTACTTGACGAGACCGTCACCGGCGAGGAACGGGTTGGCCATAGCCGTCTGGTGGCCGGGGAAAACCTTGTTGTAATTCATGAACTCGGCAAGTTTTACGTCAGCCGGCGGGTCGGCGAACCCGCGCAAGTAGGCATAGACGTAGTCCGCTCCACCCTCTTGATAGCCGGTGAGAATGTCTCGCAGCATCATGTCCGGCACGCGGTAGAATGGAGCTCCGGTGTCGGCGCTACGCGCTTTGGTGATGAGCGATAGGTCCGGCGGCAGTGCGCCGTTCTGGGCAAATCGCGCTGCCTGCTCGTTCGGATAGGGGGGCGGGAAGGAATCCGCGAGGATGGCGGGGCGCTTCTTGATCTTGCCCTCGTCGTCGGGCGCATCGTCGACCTGGTAGTTGTTGGCCGCGAGCGACTTCACCGCCGCCTCCGGGAAGCCCGGGCCGCCGGGCTGAACGAGGTTGCGGAACTGCAGGCGCTTGATGCCGTGGCACCGGGCGCAGACCTCGGTATAGACCTTGAAGCCGCGCTGCAGTTGCGCATCGTCGAACTTGCCGAAGAGGCCGCCAAAGCTCCACTTCTGCCGGTCGATGTGCACGGCCTCGCTGGCCGCCCAAGCTACGCCTGCGCTTGCCGGCAGCGCTGCTGCCAGCAGCATCGCTGCCGTTCTCGCGCGGATATTCCTGATCATGACTAGCCCCCTCCCCGTGCTAGCGCCGTTCCGGCGCCGCCGGCGCGCCCACACCTACCGCATGGCCGCTCTTGCCCAGCACCGATTCCGTGATGGAGCGTGGCAACGGCGTCGGATTTTCCGTGACCCCGACGATGGGCATCACCACCAGGAAGTGGAGGAAATAGTAAGCGGTAAACAGCCGGGCCCACAGCACGTAGCTGCCCTCCGGAGGCTTGGAGCCGAGATAACCAAGTGCGATCACCGAGATGACGAACATCCAGAAGAACCACTTGTAGACCGGCCGATACTTTGTCGAGCGCACGCGCGAGGTGTCGAGCCAGGGGATGAAGAGGAGCAGCAGGATCGACGAGAACATCGCGATCACCCCAAGCAGCTTGTTGGGGATCGCGCGCAAGATCGCGTAGTAGGGCAGGAAGTACCACTCCGGCACGATGTGCGGCGGCGTGGATAGCGGATTGGCCTCGATGTAGTTGTCGGCGTGCCCCAGATAGTCGGGCAGATAGAAGACGAACCAGGCGAACAGCAGCACGAACACGCTGAGCGCGAATATGTCCTTCGCGACGGCGTGTGGGCTCATCGGCACCGAGTCGGAAGCCGTCTTGATCTCGAGGCCGGTCGGATTGTTCTGGCCGGCGACGTGCAACGCCCAGATGTGCAGCCCGACGAGGCCGACGATGACGAACGGCAACAGGTAGTGCAGGCTGAAGAAGCGGGTCAACGTGGTGCCGGACACCGAGTAGCCACCCCACAGCCACTGCACGATGCGCGTGCCAAGGCCCGGGATGATGGAATCGAGCGAGGAGAAGAGGTTGGTGATCACGGTCACCGCCCAGAAGCTCATCTGGCCCCACGGCAGCGAGTAGCCCATGAAGGCAGTGGCCATCATCAGCAGGAAGATGACGACGCCGATGATCCAGAGCACCTCGCGCGGCGCCTTGTAGGAGCCGTAGTAGAGGCCGCGACCGATGTGGATGTAGACGGCAAGGAAGAACATCGAGGCGCCGACTGCATGCATGTTGCGAAGCAGCCAGCCGTAGTTCACGTCACGCCGGATATGCTCGACGCTGTTGAAGGCATCGGCGGCCGTCGGCGCATAGTGCATGGCGAGCACGATGCCGGTGGCGATCTGCGTCACGAGGAAGAAGGTCAGAAGCCCGCCGGTGGTCCACAGGTAGTTGATGTTCCTCGGGGTCGGGAAATCGACGAACTGTGCGTGCATCATGCGCAGGATCGGCAGGCGCGCATCCAGCCACTTGGCAAATGCCGAGGTCGGCCGGTAAGTCGATTCGTGGCTGGCCATTGGCGGGTCCCTCAGCCGATCTTAATCTTGCTATCGGACACGAACTCGTAAGGCGGCACCTCGAGGTTGCGGGGAGCAGGACCTTTACGGATGCGCCCGGAGGTATCGTAGTGAGAGCCGTGGCAGGGGCAGAACCAGCCGCCGAAGTCGCCCCTGGAGTCGGACAGCGACTGTCCCTTGGGGATGCAGCCCAGATGCGTGCAGATACCCACCATCACCAGCCAGTTCTCCTTGCCCTTGACGGTGCGATTGGCGTCGGTGGCCGGGGTCTTCTCGGGCTTGGCATCGTTACGCGCCAGCGGGTCGACAAGGTCGGAAAGCCTCGTATCGACGGCCGTCTTGACCTCCTCCGACGTGCGGTGGCGGACGAAGACCGGCTTGCCGCGCCAGGAGACGGTGATCGCCTGCCCCTCCCTCACCGGGGAGAGGTCGACCTCGATGGACGCAAGCGCCTGGGTGGAGGCGTCGGGGTTCATCTGGCTGATGAACGGCCAGAGCGCCAGCGCCGCGCCGACGCCCGCAAAGGCCTGCGCCGCGACCACGATGAAGTCGCGACGGTTCGGCTCTTCCGCCGTGTGAGACGCCAAATCAGCCTCCCTTTGCATTCGCTAGCCCGTTGATAGTCAGGCGACAGTCAAGCGACCGCAACTTCCTGCGCGGACGGTGCGCAGACCCCCAAACATCGTTCACGAGAGGCCGCCGGCGCGTCTGCCGTGCCTGCTCGCCAACCCCGCGGATTGTCGGTGATCGTCGGCCGCTCCCCCAACAGGACGTTTTGACGCGCGTTCTTTTTGCATTGTTCTAAAGCGTGCACAAGGCTGTCGCCCGCGTGGGTCCGAGGGCAATTTGGCGCATGGGTCCGACGCCCGCTCATGGCACCCGCCGAGCGGTGGAAAGGTAGTCTTGCTCGGACGCGGCCGCGGATCCGGTCGTTGCCTGCCCTCCTCGGGAACGAGGAGCTATGCTGGGCCATGCGCTTGGCGATCTATCAGCCCGACATCCCGCAAAACACCGGCACGATCCTGCGGCTGGCTGCCTGCCTCGGCGTGCCTGTCGACTTGATAGCGCCGGCCGCCTTCGACATGACCGACCGGGCGCTCAAGCGCGCCGCGCTCGACTATCTTTCCCATGTCGCCATCGAGCGGCACGCCGACTTCGAGGCGTTCCTGTCGGCGGTGCGGCAGCGAGGCTCGCGTCTCTTGCTGCTGACGACGCACGCCGATACCGCCTACACGCGCTTCGCCTTCCGGCCCGGCGATACGTTGCTGCTGGGGCGAGAAAGCTCAGGGGTGCCCGGAGCCGTGCATGCCGCGGCCGATGCCCGACTGCGCATCCCCATGAGGACCGGACTGCGCTCGCTCAACGTGGCTGTGGCAGCGGCGATGGTGCTGGGTGAAGCTCTGCGCCAGACCGGTGATGCCGACCCGCAACCATGACCCGGTATGGGTCGAGCCGGGGCGGCAGCATCAGGACAGCCAGGCGTCGGTTGTTGCTTCTTGAGCGGTGCAGCAAGGCAACCTTAACACTTTGTGTTCAGGGTTGCCGCAGCGGATGACGCCGGCCATCGCCGCAGCCCCGCGCCCGTCCGGCTTTTGCAAGAGGCCTTCATGAAGACGTGCCTGGTGGTCGACGATTCCGAAGTGGTGAGGAAGGTCGCCCGGTATATCTTCGAGAACTTGCAGTTCGAAGCCGGCGAGGCGGAGACCGCTCAGGACGCGCTCGACCGCTGCGCCAAGGCCATGCCCGACTTCATTCTGCTCGACAGCCACATCCCGCCGGTGCCGACCGCCTCCTTCCTTTCGGCGCTGCGGGCGATGCCGGGCGGCGACAAGCCAATGGTCATCTACTGCGCCACCGAGAACGATCCCTCCGAGATCGCCCGGGCGCTGTCGGCGGGGGCGGACGACTACGTCCTGAAGCCCTTCGACCGGGAAACGCTGGGCAAGAAACTCGCCGCGCTGCGCCCGGCCTGAGGTGCCGCGCCGAGAGAACTCCACCGTACCGGAGCCGGCAGCGGACTATCGGGCCGCCGCCCTCTGCTGGTGGGAGTAGGGACGCGCTGCCAGCGTCACGCCGGCGAGGATCAGCACAAAGCCCACGACGTGGTAGAGCATCAGCTGCTCTCCGAGCAGAGACGTCGCCAGAACGGCGGCAAAGAGCGGGATGGTGTGGAGGAAGGCGCCGGCCCGGGGCGCCCCGATGAGGTCTGTGCCACGGTTCCAGAGCATCAGGGCCAGCAGGCTCGTGAACAAAGCCGCATAGAGAATGGCGCCGATGGTCGGCGCGTCGGGGATCAACCTGTCGCCCGCGGCATACTCCCAGGCCGCGAACGGCAGGTTGCCGAGGATGGAGATCGCCGCGAACGCAAACAGGAAGCTCATCGCGTGCACGGCCGGCCGCAGGCGCAGGCAGGCACAGTAGACGGCCCAAAGCACCATGTTCAGAAGGATGAGCAGATCCCCGGCGTTGAAGGCGAGCGACAACAGTTGCCGGCCATCGAGCCGGCATACGATCGCCAGCACGCCGACGAGCGACACACCCACGCCGAAAAGCTGGAGCGGCGCCAGCCTGTCGCGAAACAGCAGGTAGCTCACCGCCAGGATGAGGGCGGGCGACATCGAGCTGATCACCCCCATGTTGAGCACGGTCGTGTAATTGAGGGCGACGAACTGCAGGGCGCCGAAGGCTGCACCGCCGACGAGCCCGAGAAACAGCATGGCACCGAGCCTGGCCCGGAGCGCGGGCAGATCGCGCCGGATCTGAGGCCACGCGACGCCGCAAACGACCGCCAGCACGACCACCCACCGCAGCATCGACAGCGTGACCGGCGGTGCGTGGCCCGCGATCGCCCGCGCAACCACATGGTTGCCGGCCCAGCAGGCCGCGGCCAGAGGTAGCAGGACGTAGGCTGCAGCCTGCGAACGGAAAAAAGTGCGCACGGGCAGGGGCTTTTCTCGGCCGGCTCGATGGGGAGCCACATCGCACAGGTCCTGCGCAACGACAAGGTTCGAGCCATGCGCTCGGGGCTCGCCTGCCCTGCCGCGCTACTTGCAGATCATGCCAATGCCGCGGGCGAAGTGGAAGTGATCGCGGTGCGCGTCGTTGTAGTCCGGGCTCAACGCCACCCGGAAATAGCGGCACGCGCTCGAGTGGGCGGCGCGCAGGAAGCGGGCCTCGGGCCCGTCGCCTCGCCACCCGCCCTGCACGCTGATGACGCGTCCGTTGCCGAGCGTAAAGCCGCCGATGTCGACGGCATTGGCGCTGGCATGCTCGCTGCGCCGGTTCACCCACAGCTTGGCGCCGATGATGTCGCGGCACGAGTAGGTGCCGTAGCTCTGCACCGCCGTCACGCGCTGGCCCAAGATCTCCTGAGCGACCTCCTGCAGGTCGTGGGTCAGCCAGAGCGTCAGCGCCGTCGCCGCCTCGCAGGTCAGCCTATCGAAGCCCGCGCGGACACCGCCTGCTGTCGACATGCGCACGGCGTTGGCCCAGCCGCAGCCGTTCTTGAAGGGATTGTCGGCGATCGGCCGTGCGTCCGTGTGGGGCTGGACCATCACCCGCCGGCACAGATCGGGATCATGCCGGATCGCCGCCAGCCGCCAGTCCGCGAGCCAGGGGGCGCGGGCGAGGTTGATCGCCGGCAGCGGATTGAGGAACCACGGCACGACGCCTTGGCGGAAGGCGAAGGCAACGCCGCCGAGCACCAGCGCGAGAAGAACCAGCTTGGGCAGGCGCGACCGACGCCGGTAGGAGGGGGCTGGGCTCACCTTCTGCATGCGGCCATCTATAGAGAGCGCCGATCTCGCGGCCAAGCCGAGAGGGGGTGTGCCGCCTGCCATCCCCAGGTGGAGATGCACGGCCTTCATTGCTTGAGGCGCGCGATGCCTCCCACTCCTCAGAAGTCGGAAGCGATACCGCCCTTCTCCCAGTCGCCGTAACGGGTGGGATCGGGGCCGTCGCGCCCTCCGACTTCCTTTGGCGGAGGATTGGCGGCCCTGCGGGCGTCGGCCAGCCGTCGCCGCTCCTCAGCCTCCGCCAGCGCGCGCCTGGCCTCGGGCGTTAACTCTTTCTGCGGACCG
>Ga0111539_10013528_pt1 | contig 10198 bp, 8 predicted proteins | sample RhiMethybrSRZTD1_FD_79667 | JGI IMG/M metagenome (GOLD analysis project Ga0111539, IMG submission 79667) | Populus rhizosphere microbial communities from Tennessee, USA - Rhizosphere MetaG P. TD hybrid SRZTD1 (version 2) (version 2) | ecosystem: Host-associated > Plants > Roots > Rhizosphere >... | reverse complement strand
CCCTGGGAGGGGCCGTCTTGCACCCTGCTGTAAACAGCCTGATCACCAAATCCAGCGATCCCGGCGATGTGGGTGGGATGCTCGGTATATCGGCAGCCTTCTACAGCGCGGCTAATGCGATTGCCCCAATCTTTTATGGCCTGCTTTTCCAATGGTTTGGTGCTCCTGTGCCTTTTTTGGCCGGAGGTTTAATTCTTTTGTCGTTATGGCTGCTTACACCTAGATTTTTACCGAAGCAGCCTGCATGAAAGCATGAGGATCGCGAGTCTTATTAGGAGGTAACATGACGCTTATTGTAAGTATTCTAGTGGCTATCGTTGCGGTGCTGCATGTTGGTTTTCTCGTACTCGAAATGTTTTATTGGGACCGTCCATTTGGACGAAAAACTTTCCACACGACCCCTGAGTTCTCCAAAGCCTCGGCCGTGCTGGCCGCCAACCAGGGACTCTACAATGGCTTTCTGGCAGCGGGCCTGATCTGGGGACTCGTCACCGGCCAGGTCAACGTCATCCTGTTTTTTCTTATCTGTGTATTGATCGCCGGTATCTACGGCGGTTTCACTGCCGGACGCAGGATTCTTTATATCCAGGCGCTGCCCGCTTTAATTGCACTCATAGCCGTTTATCTCTCGAGATGAACACCGGGCGGAAAATCAGGCTTGCTTCCTACGCGGGGATCATTGGTCCCATACTTCTGGGAAGCGTCATTACCATTTTGACGATCCTCGAGCGGGATTTCATGACATCCATTGGCTGGAGGTTGCGGGCGCCACTCGACTGGCCCAGTGGACTTGCCTTGGGACCCTATGGATGGATCATGACGCTGACGTTCGCAATCAGCGGACTCCTGATCATGATCTTCGCAATAGGGCTTCGTTTCAGCCTGCCACGCAGCCGCCTGGCAGCCATTTCCATCTGGTTGTTGGTCCTGGCCGGAGCCGGCATGATCGGGCTGATCTCTCCCACCGATAAAACCATCCGCACAACACCCAAGACATGGCATGGAATACTGCACGACTCCTCCTTTGTAGTCATCGGCCTGACATTGATGCCTGCCATGATATTACTGGGCTTTGTCTTCCTAAAGGATGAGCGCTGGAAAAATCTTGTTGTTTACACCTGGATCACAGTGGCTCTTGCCATTCCCACTTTCTGGATGAAGGGCTTTGCTTTCTACTTTTTCCTGCTGGCAATTTTGATTTGGTGTGAAGTGATGGCACTTCGCTTGAGAAGCACTGTCCCGAAGGATGTGAGTTCTTGATCTTAAATTGTTCAGGAATTGGGATATTCCATGAGAGGCGACTTTTCAACTCCTCGGTTGTTTCCCGTTCAATACATCCACGAGTTGATGAGTATTATTTAGGATCAGATTTGCACCCATATTCTTCAGCTCCTTTTCCTCACCAAAGCCGCATAGCACTCCCACCGTCTGTGCGCCGGCAGATCTTCCAGCGCGCATATCCACTGTGGTGTCCCCGACCATCAGGCATTCATGTGGTTTGACGCCCATCTTTTCTGCCGCCATAAAAATGGGATCGGGGAAGGGTTTTGTATGCGGCGCCGAGAGACCGGTAATGACAACGTCGAAATATTTCACCAGGTCGAACTGCTGCAGGAAGCGCATGGTGCTCTTTTCGTGGCGGGCACTTACCACTGACATCGAGTAGCGCCCTTTCAAGGCAGCCAGCATTTTGTCAACGCCGGGGATCAGGAGAAACTTTTGAGTGGTATTGGGCCGGGCGCGCTGGAACCAATCGATGACCGCGCCCATTTCATCATCCATCCCTATCTTATCTGCATAAGCTAAATGGCGTTGCCAGGGGACTCCACCCACATAATCAGCCGCCGGGCAGTCTGTTCAGGGTCAGAGAATAGGGCCCGGGGAAGATAGGGTGTCACCTTCCGTGCATATAGATTATCGGTATCGCTGAGAGTGCCATCAACGTCGAAGCAAAGTGCTTTAATGCGGGAAATATCCAGGGGCATGTGCGTAATTCTACCGCGCGAGCGCCGGGAGGAGCCTGACAGGGTTGTGCTATACTTTACCTGTTATCCTTACCGCGTGGTATTATTTGCAAAGGAAGCGGATAGTATACATTGTAGGCATCTATGTCACTGCCACAGGAACAAGACCGAACCCGGGCTCTGCTCGAATTGTTATTTCATGTCAGCCGCGAGCTGGCAACTGCGCTCGACCTGCGAACTGTTCTGCAGCGCGTCCTGTATGAGGCGATCCAGAACGTGGGTGGGGAGCGGTGCAGCATCGTGGTGTTGGATGATTCCGGGAAGGCCGTGGATGCAACCATTGTTTATGGGACACAGGTACTCGAGCATACCACCCAGCAGCTCCGGGATACAACCGAACGCGGCCTGGCAGGCTGGGTGATCCGTCACCGTAGAGGTGTTCTGGTCCCGGATACGAGCAAGGATGAGCGCTGGCTGATGCGCCCCGACGACGCGATGGACAAGTCGGGTGTTAAGTCCGCGATCTGCGTGCCGCTGCTTGCGCGCGAGAAGCTGGTGGGGGTGCTGACGCTTGTCCATCCCAAGCCCAATGTGTTTACAAACGAACAGTTCGACCTGATGCAGGCCATCGCCGACCAGGCTGGTATTGCCGTATTGAACGCGCGCCTGTACACTGAGAGTCAGCGCCAGGCGCGGGTAATGACAGCCTTGGCTGAAGGCGCCTCCGCAATGAACGCCTCCCTGCGCATGGAGGATGTGTTCCAGCGCATCCTGATTCAGACGGTGCAGGCGTTGCAGGTGGAAACTGCTGCCATAGGCATGATCGATGGCGACCAGCTGGTCTACCGCGCCGCGGCGGGACATAATGCAGGTAATATCATCGGGCGAAAGGTCAGGTTGGGTGACGGCATCGTCGCCACGGCTGCGAGGGATAGCCGCGGAGTGGTGGTTTCAAACATCGGCCAGGATAAAAACTTCAGTGAAGCTGACCAGTTGGGGGGCGTCGAGATCCGTTCCATCATTGTTGCGCCGATCCAGTCCCCGTTGGGGGTGATCGGCATCATCGAAGCGATCAACCCCATGTCCAATTCGTTCGATCCCGATGCCCTGCTGGTAATGACCGGCATCGGCGGCCTGGCCGGAACCACGATCCAGAATGCGCAGTTGTTCGAGAAATTACAGGCCGCCCACCAGCGCTACCGGGAATTGTTCGAGGACAGCATCGATCCCATGCTGATCACCGATTGGGAAGGGAACATCCTGGAGGCCAACCGCCAGGCCATGCTCTTGAGCGGCTATTCTAGTGATCAACTACATTCGCGGCGGATCGACCAGCTGCATGACGTGGACTGGGAACGCACCGGCACGATGTTCGAGACCCTGCGCGAAAATCGTACAACTTCCTATGAGGCAACTCTTCATAGAGAGGACTCAAAGCTGCCAGTCGAGGTGCATGCCCGGCGGGTGGAATTTGATGAGGCCGATTCGATCCAGTGGATCATCCGAGATATCACCGAGCGCAAGGAGCTGGATAGCCTGCGGAACGACCTGACCGCGATGATCTATCATGATCTGCGTTCACCCCTTGCCAACATCGTCTCCAGCCTGGATGTTCTCTACAGCATGGTCCCCGAGAATGACCGGGAAACGGTTGAAGCCATTCTGAAAATTGCCGAGAACTCAACGGACCGCATCCAGCGCCTGGTCAGTTCTCTGCTCGATGTCAGCAGGCTGGAATCTGGTCAGCCTGTTGCTGATCAGAAGGCGGTTGGTACGATGGAGCTGATTCAGAGCGCCGTTCGCGATGTCACACCTGTGACTGGTGGACGTCACCAGGTGCTCATCTCCGATCTTCCAGTGGAGTTGCCTCCGGTCTGGGTGGATGAGGATATGGCCCGCCGCGTACTCATCAACCTCATGGAAAATGCCAGCAAGTTCAGCCCGTCCGGCGGCAGGATCGAGGCCGGCGCCCGCGAAGAAGGCGAGATGGTTCACCTTTGGGTCCAGGATAACGGCCCGGGTATCCCTGCGGCTGAGCAGGATCACATTTTTGACAAGTTCACGCGGCTGCACGGCAATAGCAGGCCCGGCGGTCTGGGTATTGGCCTGGCGTTTTGCCGCCTGGCCGTTGTAGGACATGGCGGGCGGATTTGGGTGGAGAGTGAGCCCGGTAAGGGCGCGGCATTTCATTTCACTTTCCCGATCGCGACCCGGGAACAACTGGCTGGAGAAGCCGACTAAAAGAGCAAGCACCTTCAACAGGAGCAATAATTTTCAATGGATGCGATTGCAGAGAATGTTTATATCGAAGATAGATATCTGGGCGTAACACTGGGCGTGATCACCCAGACACGGGGATTGATCCAGATCGACGCCCCGCCCTCACCCGAGGACGGCCGCGCCTGGCGCGCCTCGTTGATGGGGATGGGCAATGGTCCAGAGCGTGTGCTCATTAACCTGGATGCCCATCCTGACCGGACCCTGGGCGTTCGCGCCATGGATTGCACGGTCATAGCTCACGAGAAGACTGCTCAGGCCTTCCGCAACCGGCCAACTACATTCAAGGCCCAGGGCGAGGAAACCGGTGCAAACTGGGAAGCTATTGCCGGCCTGGGGAGCGTCCGCTGGGCGCCGCCTGAAATCTCTTTTGTGGAAAAAATGACAATCCACTGGAGTGAGACGCCCATCCTGTTGACGAGCCGTCCCGGTCCCTCTTCCGGCGCCATATGGGTCGAGCTGCCGGCGGAAAAGGTCATCTTTGTCGGCGATGCTGTGCTGAAAGGACAGCCGCCCTTTCTAGCCTACGCCGATCTTCCGAAGTGGATTGAGGCCCTTAAGCTATTAGTGGAACCTGAATATAAAGGGTACACCATCGTGAGCGGACGCGGTGGTGTTGTCAACCAGCAGGCCGTGCGCAGTGAGATCGATATCCTCAAGCATATTTATGACCGGGTGGATAAGCTGGGGAAGAAAAAACCTGCGGCGCCAGCTACAGACAAACTTGCCGAACAGCTCCTGAAGGACTTCAAAATTCCAGTGGCGCGGCAGAGACAGTATTTGAACCGTCTGCGATATGGGCTGCAGCATTATTATATTCGTCACTATCTTCCAGCATCGAAGCAGATCATGGAGGAGCAGTGAGTCCAGAGCCCTTGTTTGAAGTCACCCGCGGAAGGGTGGTCGAGTCGATACATTATGGATCGATCGCAGTCGTTGACTCGAATGGTACATTGATTGCATCTTATGGCGACCCGCAAATGGTCGCTTTTTTGCGCTCCAGCGCCAAGCCTTTTCAGGTGCTGCCTTTTGTAGAACGCGGCGGGGTGGAGTATTTTGGGTTCACGCCGCGCGAGCTTGCCTTCTCCTGCGCTTCACATGAAGGCAGCGCCATGCACGTACAGGCAGCCCGCCAGCTTCAGGAAAAAATCGGAATTGAAGAAGACAACTTGCAATGCGGCACCCACCTGCCCGGTGACGTGGATGAGCTGAAAGCATTGATCATCCACGACCGCAAGCCAACCATCAATCACAATAACTGCTCTGGAAAACATACCGCCATGCTGGCGCACGCCAAAATGCGGGACCTGACTCTTGGAAACTATCTCGATCGAGATCACCTCATTCAACAGGACATCTTGTCTACTTTCGCGGCAATGTGCCAGCTGCCGGTGGAACAGGTGGAACTGGGTACAGATGGTTGTTCCGCGCCGAATTTCGCTGTTCCCCTGTTCAACGCTGCCCTCGGCTTTGCCCGGATGTGTGACCCGCGTGGCCTTTCACAGGAGCGCGCCCAGGCATGTCGAAAGATCACCTCTGCGATGAGCGCCTACCCGGAAATGGTCAGCGGCTATGGTGAGTTTGATGAGCAACTCATGAAGACGGGCAATGGACGGATCGTCTGCAAGCGCGGCGCCGAAGGATACCAGATCGTCGGCCTGCTCGCCGGCACAAGGGGCGTGGACTCTCCCGGCCTGGGCATCGCGATCAAGGTCTCAGACGGAGATGCCTCCCGGATGGGGAGCGAGCTTGAATCGACCAACCGTGTCCGCCCGGCTGTGACGATTGAGATCCTGCGTCAGTTGGGTGTCCTCTCCCCGGAGCAGGTACAGGCTCTGGCTGGGTTCGGACCGGAAAAATCCATCACGAACCACCGCGGGATTGTCACAGGTGAGTCGCATCCTGTTTTTAAGCTTTGAAATACGCCATGATCAAAGGCGCCGGATTTCCGGCGCTTTTGTTTTAATCCATCAATGCTTCGAACATTCGGTGGTTATCGGCGATCCTCTCGGCAAGCAGACGGGCGATCCACTCGTGGAAAAGAGCCGCGATCTTCGGATCCCTTTCCCGCATTTCCGTGAGAGACTGTAAAGAGAGACGATATACCGTACTGGGACGGGATGCCACCACGGACGCCGTCCGCGTGCCGCCCAGATAGATACCCATCTCACCAACAGTTGCTCCACCGCGGATGCTGCGCAGGCGCATGTGCCGTCCGTTGGGCAGTTCAAGTTCGATCGTGACCAGGCCCACCTCCACAAAATACATATCCTCGGCTGGATCATCCTGTTTCATAAGGACCTCGCCTGATTCCACGACACGACGCTCCAGGTATTTCATCAGGCCAGTGACACAATCCAGACCTGGAAAGGCACGCTCCAACTGTGATTCAACCTTCTCCATAACGCCGGTAAGATCCTGAATCCCCTCCGCCGCCAGGATTTTATTCTCACACCATTCCACGCCTTCATCCAGTGATTCCTCGAAGAGAAAACTATCGTCTGTTCGGTCATGCAGTCCGCCGCGTTCCAGTTGTGTGACGATTTCCGGTGCGATTTGCGTCCACACCATCAGGATTTTGTTCGCCTCCGCCAGTTGTTTCAGGCGTGTAATGCCAAAGACGGCTGACGAATCGAGCCGCTTGACGCGCTGAAAATCGAGAATGAGATATTTGAGGGGGTTCTGGTCGTTGCCACGCATGCGCTGCCGGACCCGCTCGAGAATGTTTTGGATGGTACCAAAAAAAATATATCCCTGTAGACGCAGGATCAGGATCTCCCCGCCGCGCTCATGCAGCAGATCGCGGTGAGGCTTGGGACGATCGACTTTGCTGTGATACATCGAGCCATCCAGGATGGCGTTGATGGCGTCGATGCGGCTGTAGCTGATCACAAACAGGATTGCTGCAATAAATATGCCGGCAACAACGCCTTCCAGAAATCCAACAGCAGCGATGATGATGAGAATCACCCAGACCAGCAGATAATCCCAGATGGGAAGAACTTTACGGGCATCGATCAGCCATTCCACGAGAAAGGCCAAACCAAGGTAAAGCAGCGTGCCGCCCAGGATGGGTTTGGGAAAATAGGAAATCAGCGAGGCTCCAAAGAACAGCGCCACGCCGCAGAGCAAGGCAGAGATGAGATTGACCAGCCGGCTTTTGGCTCCCAGTCGATAGGCCAGCGCGGATAATCCCAGTGCCTGATAGCCTACAGAGCTTCCCCCCAGGCCGCCGGCCAGGTTTGCCCAGCCTGAAGCCATCAGCTCGCGGTTGAGATCGACATCTTTTTTGACTGTTACTTCAAGGGCACTGGCATTCAATAACAGCGCAATGATACTGAGCACCAGGATCGTCGCGATCTTGTCTATATTCTGCAGGATTGCATCCCAGTGGATCAGCGCAAGAGAAGAGAGTGTGAGAGGTTGATAGAGCCCACCTGACGGAAAAGGTCCCAACAGCCAGCCCTGGCTGGCGGCTTCGCTGACAGGAATGCCTGCAATCCAGAGATAACCATAAAACAGAGCGGTTGCCACGATCAATGCGCCTGGTGTAATCAGATAGTGATTCCAGCGCCGTAAGAGAAGCAGAAGTGTGACCGCAAAAATAACACCGGGCACCCAGAGAATCAGGTTTCCTGCATCCAATAACCTGGGCAGGCCTGAAAGGGTGGAAACCCCCACCATCACGCCAAACGCGCCCATGCTGAGTAGATATCCGGTCCCGGCCAGAAATCCGCCCACGACCGGATAGGGAATATAGCGCACAAATCCACTGGCCCTGAACCTCCCAAGAAGGAGAAAAAAGATGGCGGTCAGGATGGATGTCAATGAGATGGCGGCGACGACCGTGGAGTAAATAGCCTGTGGGTCATCGCCCTGCATACTGATGCCGATCGCCCCGGCAACCAGAGCCATAATGGCGGCGGGTGTATCCTGGGGCAGGCCAACCATGCCAGGCAGGGAAGTAGTGAGAGCAATCGTGATCCCCACAGCAAACGCTCCAAAAAGCATCAGCCCGATCCCTCCGGCCAGGAATTGGTCGAGGTCCCCGGAAAAAATCAATGCTGCGAGCGAGATTTCGAGACTGATGGTAACAACTCCAGCGATGAGCCCTGCCGTAATACTGGGAAAAAGGATAGCCGGCTGGAAATCATTCTTAATTTCCCTGAATCTCATGGGTAGCCTCACAAAAATATTTATAATACAGGTAATTTTTGGCAAGTATAGCACGGTCATATCTACACAGTAGATTCAGTGATAAGAGTGTTACAATCTTATGCCAGAGGACAAGCGATTTGCAAAACGCCGCCTGATCGTTCGGGCTGAAATTTACCCCGAACTCCCTTGAATGAGGTCACTTATTCCAGGGCATGCGGCAAGTGAGAGTGAATTTATGGCACCTGCCGGGGATCACATTTTACTAGTCGAAAACGACCCACAAATCAGTGATTTGATTGCCCGCCAGACACTCCGGTCCGTCGGGTATCAGGTGGATGTCGTTTCGGATGCCTCCTTTGCAATTAAATCTGCAGTCCAGGCTTCCCCCGACTTGATCATTGTCGATCTAAATCTGCCTGGCCTGAGCGCCAAGGATATGATCGTTGCACTCTCCTCCCAGGGTGTGAATGCCCCGATCCTTGTTTTGGCCGGGAAGGGCCAGGAGCACGATATTATCCAGGCGTTCCGCCTGGGCGCCGCGGATTATATTTTGTGGCCGGCGCGGGACGCAGAGGTTCTATCTGCTGTGGAGCGCGTCCTCGGCCGGGTTCATGAGCTGCGTGACCGCCAGCGTCTCGATTCCAAATTAAGTGCGGCTCATCAAGAGCTCCAGCATAAGCTGCGCGAGCTGAATACTTTTATCAATATCGGTAAAGCAGTCAGCTCAACCACGAATCAACGCGTACTGTTTCAGAGGCTTGTTGATGGGGCGATCCAGTTGGGCGCTGCAGACCTTGCCTGGCTGCTTGTCCGGGAGGACAAAAGCAGGGAATTTTACCTTTTCGCGCAGCGCGGTCTGCCGGAGGAATGGGCAGGCAGGATGAACAAGCCGCTCGATGATGGCGTCAGCAGGCTGGTTGCTCTGTCGGGTGAGACGCTGTCCATCTCGGGGGAGCCTCTGCAGAAGCTCCGGGTGGTTTCCCTGGGTCGATCGGTTTGTGCCATCCCGGTCAAGGTTCAAAAGGAGGTCATTGGGATGCTGCTCGTAATGCGCAGGGAAGCGCGTCCTTTTGAAAGAGAGAAACAGGCCCTGCTCGAAGCCGTAGCTGATTATGCCTCCATATCGTTGGTCAATGCCCGTCTGTACGGTGCCCTCAACAATTCGGTCCGGGCTTCACGCGAGACGGAGGCAAGGCAGGCTGCATTCCTGAAATCGTTTCAAAGTCAGCTCATGAAGGATTTAAAGTCTGCTGTGCAGCCCATCGACGTGATGCTTGCAGAAAAAACAGGAAATCTTTCAGAGTCTCAGCGTGAGGCTTTGAAAACCACCCGGGCTGCACTCGAACGCGCGGCTCGAACCGTGGAGAAGTTACCGTCCATACCAATTACTTTAAAAAAGCAGTAAAATCTCATCAAGTCTATGCCCAAGCCCGATTTAATCCTGCTCGCACTGGAAGACTCTCCCATCCTTAATTTAATGGACCGCGTACTTCGGGCCATGAATTATGAGACAGCAATCGCCAAAAATACCCAGGCCCTGGGCCGGGTAATGCAGGAAAATTCTCCCGCTCTCATCCTGCTCGGGGAAAAATATGGTGGACATGACGGGTTGAAAATCGCCCGCGAGATTCGTGAGCGATTTCCCAGTATGCCAATCCTGATCTACACTGAAAAACCACAGCCTGAATTGATTAAAGGTATTTTCCGGCTGGGAATGGGCGGCTATCTTTCCCCGCCGCTCCGGACAGATGATATTGTCGATGCTGTGGATAGCGGCATCAAAAACGCGAACCGGGTTG
>Ga0111539_10013527_pt1 | contig 10198 bp, 8 predicted proteins | sample RhiMethybrSRZTD1_FD_79667 | JGI IMG/M metagenome (GOLD analysis project Ga0111539, IMG submission 79667) | Populus rhizosphere microbial communities from Tennessee, USA - Rhizosphere MetaG P. TD hybrid SRZTD1 (version 2) (version 2) | ecosystem: Host-associated > Plants > Roots > Rhizosphere >... | reverse complement strand
CCGGCGCCATGGTGCGTCGCCTGACCCGCACGGCCGATGGCTGGTTGCTCGAGGTGGGATCCACCCGCGCCCCTCGTGTCGTGCGCTGCGACGCCGTCGTCCTCGCCACGCCCGCCCGCCCGACTGCCCGGCTGCTCGACGCGGTGGCGCCGATGGCCGCCCGTGGGCTTGACGGGATCGAGTACGCGTCGATGGCAGTGATCACGCTGGCGTTCTCCCTGAGCGACCTGCCCGACGTGCCCGGCTCCGGCTTCCTGGTGCCCCCGGTCGAGGGCCGTGCGGTGAAGGGAGCGACCTACTCCTTCGCCAAGTGGCCGTGGGTGCGCGCCGCCGGCGGTGACACCCTCCTGCTCCGGTGCTCGATCGGACGGCACCGTGAGGAGCACGTGCTCCAGGTGACCGACGACGAGCTGGTCGACCTCGCCCTGCGCGACCTCGCGGACGCGGTCGGACTCAGCGTGCGGCCGGTCGACTCGCATGTCCAGCGGTGGGGCGGCGGTCTCCCGCAGTACGCCGTCGGCCACGTCGCCCGGGTCGCCGCGGTACGTCGGGCGCTCGAGGACGTCCCCAGTCTCGGGGTCTGCGGTGCGGCGTACGACGGGGTCGGCATCCCAGCCTGCATCGCCTCCGCCCACCGTGCCGTGGACGAGGTCCTCCGGTCGGCTGAGACACTGGGCACATGAGCGCGACGTCAGCCGGCAAGCGAGCCAAGGAGCTCAACGACACCATCCGCTACACGATGTGGTCGGTGTTCCGGCTGCGCGACGTGATCGGTGACGCCGAACGCGGTGCCGAGGCCGGCGAGCTGGAGAAGTTCGTGGCCGGGCTCGGCGAACGCGACGTCGTGGTGCGCGGCCTCTATGACGTGTCCGGCCTTCGTGCCGACGCCGACGTCATGGTCTGGTGGCACGCCGCCTCGTCGGACGAGCTGCAGGACGCCTACAACGCGTTCCGCCGTACGGCGTTCGGCCGCCGGCTCGACCCGGTCTGGTCGCAGCTGGCCCTGCACCGGCCGGCGGAGTTCAACAAGAGCCACATCCCGGCGTTCCTCGCCGACGAGGAGGCCCGCGCGTACGTCTGCGTCTACCCGTTCGTCCGTTCCTACGAGTGGTACCTGCTCGAGGACTCCGAGCGGCGGCGGATGCTCGCCGAGCACGGCCAGATGGCGCGGGAGTACGCCGACGTCCGCGCCAACACCGTGGCCTCGTTCGCGCTCGGTGACTACGAGTGGATGCTCGCCTTCGAGGCCGACGAGCTCCACCGGATCGTCGACCTGATGCGCCACCTTCGCGCCTCCGACGCCCGCCGCCACGTCCGCGAGGAGCTGCCGTTCTACACCGGCCGGCGGATGAGCCCGTCGGACCTGGTCGCGCTGCTGCCCTGAGCCTGACCGGATAGTCCGTCACGCTTGGCACCAGGCGGGGCGCCCGCACGGTGCCAGAGGTGACGGACTATCCGCCTTCCCCCGGAAACCCGTATGTCCTGGGGCCAGCGGGATGCCTGTGGTTCACGTTCCGTACGTCGCGAATTAGCGTCCCGGTACTAGTACCAGTGGACACTTTCGGACCGTCCCCCGGCGTCGAGACACTGAATCTCCCAACGCCACAACGGGGGGAGCGTCCGTTGCCACCGATCACCTTCGGTCCTGCACCGTGGTCGCTCTGCGCGCACGTATCCGAGCTGCTCGGGCCCGTCGAGCAGGACCGGGACCATGACGGGTGAGACCCCGGACTCGAGCGGCATCCGCGTCGGCTACGTGCTCAAGATGTACCCGCGGTTCTCCGAGACGTTCATCGTCACCGAGCTCCTCTCCATGGAGGAGCAGGGAGTCGACCTCGAGATCTTCTCGCTCCGGTCGCCGGTCGACGGTCGGTTCCACGAGTCGCTGGCCCGGGTGAAGGCTCCGGTCTGCTACCTCGACGCGGGCGGCAAGGCATCGGAGGCCTGGGAGACCCTGCGCCGCGGGCGTTCGGCGCTGGGCAGCCGGCTCGAGCACGAGCTCGACGAGCTGCTCGACGTGTCCCTGATCGATGCCTGCCAGGCGATCGAGCTCGCGCTCGCCGTACGGCGCCGCGGCATCACCCGGCTCCACGCCCACTTCGCCACGGTGGCAACCACGGTCGCCCGCCTCGCTTCACGACTTGCCGACGTCCCGTACTCGTTCACGCTCCATGCCAAGGACATCTTCCACGAGGGGGTCGACCAGGCCCAGCTCCGGACCAAGCTCGCGGACTCGGCGGCCGCCATCACCGTCAGCGACTTCAACGAGCGCTACCTCACGACGCGGTTCGGCGACAGCGCGAAGACCGTCGTCCGGGTCTACAACGGCATCGACCTCGACTTGTTCTCGATGGAGCCTCCGGTGAGCCGGCCGCCGGTCGTGGTCGCGGTCGGGCGGCTGGTCGAGAAGAAGGGCTTCCACCACCTGCTCGACGCGATCGCGCTGCTCGTGCGCCGGGGTCGGCCCGTGCATCTCGACCTGGTGGGCGGGGGGATCGAGGAAGCCGGTCTGAAGGCACGGGCGGATGCCCTCGGTGTCTCGGGGCAGGTCACCTTCCACGGCCCGCTCACCCAGCTCGAAGCGCGCGACCGGATCCGCGGCGCCGCGGTCCTGGCGGCTCCCTGCGTCGTCGGCGCCGACGGCAACCGTGACGGCCTGCCGACGGTCATCCTCGAGGGCCTCGCCCTCGGCACCCCGGTCGTGGCCACGCCGGTCACCGGCATCCCGGAGGCGGTCGTCGACGGTCACACGGGTCTCCTGGTCCCCGAGGGCGACGTGCCCGCGCTCGCCGACGCCCTGTGCCGGCTGCTGGACGATCCCGACCTGCGCTGCCGGCTGGCGGAGGCCGGCAGGCGCCACGTCGAGGCCAACTTCGACAGCCGAGTGAACGTCCGGCAGCTCCGCGAGGTCATGACCGGCACGGTTCGCCGGCCCACCGGGGTGGGTGCCTGATGCGCGTCGTCTACGTGTGCACCGACCCCGGGGTGCCGGTCTTCGGCAGCAAGGGGCCGTCGGTCCACGTCCAGGCGATCCTCACCCAGCTGGTCGAGCGTGGTGACGAGGTCCACCTCGTGGCCGCCCGCACCGGCGGGGTGCCGGTGGAGGCCCTGGCCTCGGTGCAGGTGCACCGGCTTCCCCGGGTCCACCACGAGTCCGCGAGCGACCGCGAGCTGGCGGCACGGGCCGCCGACGCGCAGGTCGGGCGGATCCTGGGTCGGCTGCACGCTGTCTCGCCGATCGGGCTCGTCTACGAGCGCTATGCGCTCTGGGGAGAGCACGCCATGCGATGGGCGTCGAGGCGGGGCGTGCCGTGTGTGTTGGAGGTCAACGCGCCGCTCCCGCTGGAGCAGGCCCGGCACCGGGTGCTGGTCGACGCGGCCGGCGCCGACGCGGTGGCGAGGTCCGCCTGCGCGGCCGCCGACGTGGTCGTCTGCGTGAGCGACGCCGTCAACGCCTGGGTGCGCAGCCTCGACGTCGCCCGCCCGGACGCCGTGCACACGGTGCCCAACGGAGTGGACACGCGGCGGTTCGCGCCGCGCACGGTCCGGCCCGCGCCCGACACGTTCACGGTCGGGTTCGTCGGGACGCTCAAGCCCTGGCACGGGGTGGACGACCTGGTCCGGGCGTTCCACCTGCTCCACCGGCACGACCCGTCGTACCGGCTGCTGGTCGTGGGCGACGGGCCCGAGCGGACGACCCTCCAGGCGATGGTCGCCGACCTCGGGCTGGACGACGCCGTCGAGTTCACCGGGGCCGTCGACCCGACGCGGATCCCCGACCTGCTGGCCCGGATGGACGTCGCCGTCGCGCCGTACCCGCGGCTCGACGAGTTCTACTTCTCGCCACTCAAGCTCTACGAGTACCTCGCTGCCGGGGTACCGGTCGTGGCCGGCGACGCAGGGAACCTCCCGGAGCTGCTGGCCGGCCCCGACGGGCCGCTCGGGATCACCTATCCCGCGGGATCGGTCGACGACCTGGCGGCGACGATCGCGCTGCTGCGGGCGGGGCCCGAGCTGCGCGCCGACCTTGCGCGTCGGGGGCGCGCGGACGCCCTCGACTCCCACGACTGGAGCCAGGTGCTCGCGCACGTGCTCGGCCTGCTGGAGGTGCGCCATGGCGCCGTTCCGGCCTGAGGACCTGCGACGCGGGGGAGGCCCCGTGGACGTCACCGACACCCCGTTCCTGGTGGATCCGTGCCTGCCGGGCGCGGGACTGCTGCTCGCGCGCGGCTCGCTGGAGCGGTGGCTCTCGGATCGGCTCGGGCGGCCTGCCCAGGTGACCCTGCGCCGTCTGCGCTACAAGCCGGGGACGAGCCTGGTCCTGGGCTTCGACCTCGCGACCGACGCCCCTGGTGCGCCCCGGAGCTGTCTCGCCTGGGCGTACGCCGAGGGCTCGCAAGCCAAGCTCGGCAAGACGCTCGAGCGACTTCCACCCAGCACCTTCCTCGCGTACGACGCGCGCCTGACCGTGCTGGCCACGACCGCCGGCGGGGACCGCTACCTCCCCGCGCTCGCCCGGCTCGAACGTCCCGGTGGGCTGGCCCGGACGGTCCAGCGGGTCCTGCCCGGTCTCGACGCTCCCGAGGACGTGAGGGTGCGGACCCTGCGCCACAACCCCGGGCGCCGGTGGGTCGGCTGCCTCGAGTCCGGCGGTGACGGAGCCGGCACACCCGTCCGCGCCGTCCTCCGTGCCTACCCCGACCAGGTCCAGATGGGCCGCGCCTGGGGCTCCTATGCAGAGTTCGCGCGCAGGGGCGCGCCGACGCAACGTCCGGTGGGCAGGTTCCGCAAGGCCGCGGTGCTCGCGGTGACCTGGGCAGAAGGGCGGCAGCTCACGCGTGTGGACGAGCCGGACCGCTGGCGCGACGTCGGCGCCACGCTGGCCCGCCTGCACGGTGCGCCCCGGCGTCGCCTGGAGCGGATCGGTGTCGAGTCGGAGATCGACGCGGTGTCCCGCACCGCGGGAAACATTGCGAGCCTGCTGCCCGACCTCGCACCCGTGACGACGTCGCTGACCGAGCGTGTCGCCGGCGTGCTGCGGGAGGTGCCCCGGGACCTGGTCACGATCCACGGCGACTTCTCACCCGACCAGGTGGTGCTCGACGGACACGGCGAGCCGTGCGTCATCGACCTGGACGCGGCCGGGGTCGGCGCGTCGGCCGCCGATGTCGGCTGCCTCCTTGCCTCGATTCGGAGCGGCGACGAGCACCTCGCGGAGGCTGCGCTGGAGGGCTACGGCCTCGTCCGTCGACCCCCCGATCCCCGCGCCGTCGCCGGCTACGCACTCGCCTACGGGCTGCGCAAGGCGATCGACCCGTTCCGCGACTGTGCCCCCGACTGGCCGGCAGCGGTGACGCGCCGGTTGCTGGAGCTCGAGGCGCACTGTGACCGGCTCGAGAAGGGGGAGGTGCGCTCGTGAGCGTCGTCCAGCGGCTCCAGGACGACCTCGGCGAGGTCGGCCTCACGCTGCGCAAGGCCAGTCCGCGGGGTGCGGACCACATGGTCCTCGAGCTCGGCGCCGAGGACGGCAGCATCTCAGCGGGCCAGTGGTTCGCTTCCGCGGACGAGGCCGACCGGGTCTGCACGCTCGTGAACGCCCGCTACGAGGGTCGTGCCACCGTGCTGCCGGGCAACCGGCACCTGCTGGTCCAGGCGGACGGTGCCGACCGCAAGCTGACCGGCCTGCACCGCGTGGTGACGCGACCGGGCGCGACACTGGTCGCGCACCGCGCCGAGCGCCGGGCCGTGGTCCGGGTGTCGGAGGCGTCGTACGTCAAGGTCGTCCGGCCGGGCGCGACCGAGGCGATCGTCGCTCCGCTCCGGACGGTGAGGCCGGCCGACGTCCGCACCGCCTCGGTCACCCACGTGGACGACAGCCGGGGGCTGGTCGCGCTGGCCGCGGTCGCCGGGCAGACGCTCCACGAGCGGATCTCCGACCCGACCGTCACCGACAGCGAGCTCGCCCTCGACCTCAAGCGCGTGGGCGTCGCGATGCGTTCGTTGCACTCGCTGCCGGTCCGCACCGCGCTGCCGGCGCACGGAGCGCTGCGCGAGGTCGGGGCCGCGCGTCGCTGGCTCCAGGCGGCAACGACCCACGCGCTGATCCCCGCTGCGGACTGGCAGCGGCTGTACGCGTCCGCGCTTGCGCAGCTGTCCGCCGCTCCCGACGAGTCCGCGCTGGTACACCGCGATCTGCACGACAAGCAGCTGGTGCTCGACGGCGACGCACCGGTCGGGCTCCTGGATCTCGACCTCGCCACCCGTGGCCACCCGGCGGTGGACCTCGCGAACCTGCTGGTGCACCTGGAGCTCCGGGTGCTGCAGGGGCTCTGCACGCCGGAACGCGCCGCCGACGCGGCCGCTGCGCTGCTGGAGGGCTACGCGCCCGGGCCCGAGACGCGCGGCTCCATCAGTGCCTACGCCGCGTCCACCCGGCTGCGGCTGGCCGGCGTCTACGCCTTCCGACCCGCCACCTCAGGACTGGTGGCGCACCTTCTCAACTCCGTCACCGACAACCGACAGGACGTTCTGCGATGACTCTGAACAGCATGGCACCGCTCGAGCCGGTGATCGGTGTGATCGGCACCGGATACCTCGGAACCACCCACGCCGCCTGCATGGCCGAGCTCGGCTTCGAGGTCGTGGCCCAGGACCAGTCGCGCGAGCGGGTGGCGCGACTGGCGGCCGGCGAGCTGCCCTTCTATGAACCCGCGCTCGCCGAGCTGGTCCGTCGGCACACCGCGAGCGGCCGGTTGCGGTTCACGGCCGACGTCGCCGACCTCGCGGCGGCCGCCGACGTGCACTTCCTCTGTGTCGGCACCCCGCAGGCCGGTGAGGGGATGGCCGCCGACACCAGCCAGGTCTTCGCCGCGGCCCGGGCACTGGCGATGTGCCTGGAGCGCGACGCGCTCATCGTCGGCAAGTCGACGGTGCCGGTGGGCACCACGGAGGCCCTCGCCGCCGAGCTCGCCCCGTTGGCCGCACCAGGGATCGAGGTGGAGGTCGCGTGGAACCCGGAGTTCCTCCGCGAGGGCCACGCGGTCGACGACACGCTGCGGCCGGACCGGCTGGTGCTCGGGGTCTCCTCGGGCGAGGCCGAGAAGGCCCTCCGCCAGATCTACGTCGACGTGATCCGGGACGGCGCCGCCGTGGTGGTCACCGACCCCGCCACGGCCGAGCTGGTCAAGGTGGCCGCCAACGCGTTCCTCGCCACGAAGGTCACCTTCGCCAACCTGATGGGAGAGCTGTGCGAGGCGGCGGGCGCCGACGTGACCACGCTCGCCGAGTCGATCGGGCTCGACCCGCGGATCGGCCCCCAGTTCCTCGGAGCCGGTCTCGGGTTCGGCGGCGGTTGCCTGCCCAAGGACCTGCGTGCCCTGATCGCCCGCGCCGACGAGCTCGGGGTCGGTCACGCCAGGCGGCTGCTCGGCGTCGTCGACGAGGTCAACGAGGGCCAGCGCGTGCGTACCGTCGAGACCGCGGTGGAGCTGTGCGGCGGCAGTGTCTCGGGCGTCCGGATCGCGGCCCTCGGTGCGGCGTTCAAGCCCGGCACGGACGACGTCCGGGACTCACCCTCGCTCGCGGTCGCGGCCCGGCTGCGCGACCTCGGCGCGATCGTGACCGTCCACGACCCCCACGCCAACGACAACGCCCGCGCGGTGGAACCCGACCTGTGCTTCGCCGCGACGCCGGAGGACGCGTGCCGCGGTGCCTCGCTGGTCGTGCTGCTGACGGAGTGGGAGGAGCTGGTGCGGCTCGACCCGCGCGAGCTGCGTCCGTACGTCGCCGTACCGCGGATGCTGGACGCACGCAACGCCCTCGACCCACAGCGGTGGCAGCTGGCCGGCTGGGAGCACCGTGGCTTCGGCCGGTCGAGCGACCGGGCTCAGCTCTCGGTCGGCTCCAGGGTCAGGGAGACCGAGTTGATGCAGTAGCGCTGCCCGGTGGGGGTGCCGTAGCCGTCATCGAAGACGTGGCCCAGGTGTGACCCGCAGTTGGCGCAGCGCACCTCGACCCGCTTCATGCCGAGGGTGCGGTCCTCGATGAACTCGACACGGTCCTCCGCGAGCGGCGACCAGAACGAGGGCCATCCGCAGTGCGCGTCGAACTTGGTCTCCGACCGGAACAGCTCCGCGTTGCACGCCTTGCAGCGGTAGACACCCTCGGTCCAGGTCTGGTCGTACTCGCCCGTGTGTGGGCGCTCGGTGCCGGCCTTGCGCAGCACGTCGTACTCGGCGGGGGAGAGCTGCTCCCGCCACTCCGCGTCGGACTTCTGGACGGCGTAGGTCTTCTGCTCGGCGGGCTCGGACTTCGACTTCCACATGCTCCTCACGGTACTGGCAGGGTGTTGGACATGGAGACCACGCAGATCCGCCTCGCCCGCCGCCCGGTGGGTGCCCCCGACGCCGGCACGTTCGCGACCGGCACCGAGACGCTGCCGGAGGTCGGTGACGGCGAGGTGCTGCTGGCCGTGCGCTATCTCTCGCTCGACCCCTACATGCGGGGCCGGCTCAGCGACGCCCCGTCGTACGCGGACCCGGTCGCGGTGGGCGCCGTGATCGTCGGAGAAACCGTGGCGGAGGTGCTCGAGTCGCGGTACGAGGGGTTGGCCGTGGGTGACCAGGTGCTCTCGTACTCCGGCTGGCAGACCCACGAGGTGGTCCGCGGCGAGACTCTCCGCAAGCTCGACCCCGACCTCGCACCGACGTCGACGGCGCTCGGAGTGCTCGGCATGCCCGGCTTCACCGCGTACGCCGGGCTGCTGCAGATCGGGAAGCCGCAGCCGGGGGAGACCGTGGTCGTCGCGGCGGCGACCGGGCCGGTGGGCTCGGCCGTTGGCCAGATCGCACAGCTGAAGGGCGCACGGGCGGTCGGCATCGCGGGCGGGCCGGACAAGGTGCGGGCCCTGACCGAGGAGTTCGGGTTCGATGTCGGTGTCGACCACCGTTCCGAGGACTTCCGGGACCAGCTCGCCGCGGCGGTCCCGGACGGGATCGACGTGTACTTCGAGAACGTCGGTGGCGCGGTGTTCGACGCCGTGCGCCGGCACCTGAACCTCTACGCCCGGATTCCCGTGTGCGGGCTGGTCGCGAACTACAACGCGACCGAGGCACCGTCAGGTCCGGACCGGATCCCGGGGCTGTTCGGCCAGGTGCTGACCAAGAGCCTGACCATCCGCGGCTTCATCATGGGCGAGTTCGTCGCCGCCCACTACCGCGACTTCCTGCGGGAGATGGGTGGCTGGGTGCGCGACGGCGACGTGAGCTACCGCGAGGACGTCGTCGAGGGCCTGGAGAACGCCCCCGATGCGTTTGCCGGCATGCTCCGCGGCACAAACTTCGGGAAGCTGCTGGTCCGGGTGTCCTGAGCCACACTCGGTTGCGGTAGTTCAGTGAACATGTGTTTACTGAACAGCATCCGAACGAGAAGGGGTGAGGGCAGGTGTCCGTACTGGACCGGCTGACCTGGGACGGCATACGACGGGCCGGTGCGCGGCTGACCACGCCGCTGCAGCCCGACGACTACCTGTCCCTGATCAACCCGCTCTGGACCACGCGCGAGCTGCGCGGTGTGGTGGAGCAGGTGGTCCCGGAGACCGACGACGCCGCGACCGTGGTGATCCGGCCGGGCTGGGGCTGGTCCTACGACCACCACCCCGGGCAGTACATCGGGATCGGGATCCAGATCAGGGGCAAGTTCCACTGGCGCTCGTACTCGGTGAGCTCGCCGCCGGAGCGCGACGGCAGGACGATCGCGATCACGGTGCGCGCGATGCCCGAGGGCTTCCTGTCCGAGCACCTGGTCAGCGGTGTCGCGCCGGGCACGATCATCCGGCTGGCGCTGCCGTCCGGTGACTTCGTGCTCCCCAACCCGCCTCCGGCGAAGATCCTCTTCCTGGTCGGCGGCAGCGGGATCACGCCGGTGATGGCGATGCTGCGCACGATGTCGCGGCGCGACACGATGCCTGACGTCGTCCTGAGCTACTCCTCGACGACGCCGGACCGGATGATCTTCCGCGACGAGCTGAAGGAGCTGGTCCACCGGCACCCCACGCTGAAGCTCCACGAGCGGCACACGGACACCGACGGGCTGCTGTCGCTCGACGAGCACCTCGACGGCCTGTGCGCCGACTGGCGGGAGCGTGAGGTGTGGGCCTGCGGTCCCGGCCCGATGCTGGACGCCGCCGAGGAGTTCTGGG
>Ga0111539_10013524_pt1 | contig 10200 bp, 5 predicted proteins | sample RhiMethybrSRZTD1_FD_79667 | JGI IMG/M metagenome (GOLD analysis project Ga0111539, IMG submission 79667) | Populus rhizosphere microbial communities from Tennessee, USA - Rhizosphere MetaG P. TD hybrid SRZTD1 (version 2) (version 2) | ecosystem: Host-associated > Plants > Roots > Rhizosphere >... | reverse complement strand
GGCGAGCACGGACGGAACCGCCGTCAGCGCCTTGACGCTGGGGTCCCAGGCTTCCCTGTCCACCTGCTCGGCGAGCGCCTGCCCCTGGAGTCCGCGGTGCGCCTCCATCCACCGGTCGGCTTCCACGACCTGCTCCGGGTAGGTGGCGGCGGCGAGGATCTGCGCGACGAGCGCGTCGGGATAGAGCGCGATCGGTGCGACCAGCTGCTGGAGCTCCGCCGGCGCCGGCGCGGCAGACTGCAGCGGCGACTCGTCCGGCGGATATGCCTCCTCCTGCGCGGCCGCCTGCCGCACGACTCCCATCGGGGGGGCGGCAAGCATGCCGGCGATCGCAAGCAGGGCGGTGGCCCGGAGTGCGAACACCTTCTCTCGTGCCTTCATCTCCGATTCCTGCCCGAGAGACGCTCGGGACCCCGCCGGCATTCGACGGCGGCCGGCGCGGGAACGCTCGCACTTGACTTGCCTCAATTGGCTATTTCAAATGGCCAATTGAATGACGCATCCGAACGGACGCTCGCACGCGACGCGCCAGCGGCTGCTCGATGCCGGGCTCGAAGTCTTCGCCCGCGACGGGTTCCGGGGCGCGACGATCGAGCGCATCTGCCGCCGTGCCGGCGCGAACATCGCGGCGGCCCACTACCACTTCGGCGACAAGCGGCGCCTCTACGCCGCCGTGTTCGCGGACGCCGAACGCCGCGCGTTGGCGAGCGCGCCCGCCGAGGCGGCCGCGGACGGCGCGCCGGCGGCGCGGCTGCGTGCACACGTGGCGTCGTTCCTCCACCGCCTGTTGGATCCGAACCGGCCGGCGTGGATGGCGCAGCTCCTCGCACACGAGCTCGTCGATCCGACACCCGCGCTCGACCGCATCGTGCGCCGTCGCATGCGCGCGAACCACCAACAGATCGCGGCGATCCTCCAGGAGCTGGCGCCCGGGGCGCGGCCGGATGCCATCCGGCTCGCCACGCTGAGCGTCGTCGCGCAGTGCGTGTTCTACCGCCACAGCGCGGCGATCATCAGCCGCCTCTATCCCGACTTCGATCCGGCTCGGGAAGTGGAGCGTATCGCGGATCACGTGACGCGGTTCTCGATCGCCGGTCTCGCGAGCCTGCGCGGGCGCCGCAGGGACTCCCACTCATGAGCCTCGACGCTATTCGTCGCTGGGCCCACTCGCATCGCCGGCTCGCCGTCGCGTGCGTCGTGGGATTGGCCTTCATCGTCGTCCTGCTCCGCCGCCTGGCGGGGGGTGCGCCTCCGGATATACCGGCGCCCGTCCGGCCCGTGCCGGTCGCCGTGGAGCCGGCGCGGACCGGTGACATCGCGATGCACCTCGACGGCATCGGGACGGTCACGCCGAGAGCGACGGTGACCATCCGTTCGCGCGTCGACGGCGAGCTCGTCGCGGTGCATTTCGTGGAGGGCCAGCACGTCGCGCGCGGCGAGCTCCTGGCGGAGATCGACCCGCGCCCGTTCGAGGTGCAGCTCGCGCAGGCCGAGGGCCAGCTGGCCCGCGACGAGGCTCTGCTCGCCAACGCCAAGGTCGACCTGGCCCGCTATCGCGCGCTCGCCAAGGACGACGCGGTCCCGCGGCAGCAGCGCGATACGCAGGAGGCTCTCGTGCGCCAGTACGACGCGGCGCTCGCGGTGGACCGCGGGCAGATCGACGCGGCGAAGCTGAACCTCGCCTACAGCCGCGTGACCGCGCCGGTCGAAGGCCGGATCGGGCTCCGCCTCGTGGACCCGGGAAACATCGTCCACGCGAGCGACGCCGGCGGCCTCGCGGTCCTGACGCAGGTGCGCCCGATCGACGTGGTCTTCCCCATTCCGGAGGACACCATCCCGGCCCTGCTGGCGAAGGTGCGCTCGGGTGAACCCCTCGCCGTCGACGCGTTCGATCGCGAGGGCCGCACGCGGCTCGCCGGCGGCCGGCTGCTCACGGTCGACAATACGATCGACCCCGCGACCGGCACCGTGCGCCTCAAGGCGGAGTTTCCGAACGACGACGATTCCCTCTTCCCGAACCAGTTCGTGAACGCGCGCCTCGAGCTCGAGGTCCATCACGACGCGACGCTCGTCCCCGAGGCGGCCGTCCAGCGCGGAACGGAAGGGACGTTCGTGTGGGTCGTGAAGCCGGACGAGACGGTCGAGATGCGTCCGATCACGCTCGGGCTGACGGAAGGCCCCGATGCATCCGTCGACACCGGCCTGGCGCCCGGCGAGCGCGTCGTCGTCGACGGGGCGGAGGGGCTCCGCGCCGGTAACCGCGTGACGCTCGGCACGCGGGGAGCCGGAAAGGGCGAGGCGTCGTGAACCTGTCGCGGCCCTTCATCGAGCGCCCGGTCGCCACGACGCTGCTCATGGCAGCGATCCTGCTCGCCGGGGCGCTCGGCTACCGCCGCCTCCCCGTGTCCGCGCTGCCGCAGGTCGACTACCCGACCATCCAGGTGGTCACGTTCTACCCGGGCGCGAGCCCCGACGTCATGGCCTCGTCGGTGACCGCGCCGCTCGAGCGGCAGTTCGGGCAGATGCCCGGTCTCGCGCAGATGACGTCCACCAGCTCGGACGGGAGCTCGGTCGTCACGCTGCAATTCGCGCTCGACCTGTCGCTCGACGTCGCCGAGCAGGAGGTGCAGGCCGCCATCAACGCCGCGTTCACCTATCTGCCGCGCGACCTTCCCATCCCGCCCGTCTACAGCAAGGTGAATCCCGCCGACGCCCCCATCCTGACGCTGGCGCTCTCTTCGAAGACGCTTCCGCTGCCGCAGGTCGAGGATCTCGCCGACACGCGGCTCGCGCAGAAGATCGCCGAAGTGTCGGGCGTCGGGCTGGTTTCCGTGAGTGGCGGCCAGCGTCCCGCGGTCCGCATCCGTGCCAACCCGACGGCGCTCGCCGCGTATGGGCTGACGCTCGAGGACGTCCGCACGGCCGTCGCCGCGACGAACGTGAACCGCGCGAAGGGCGGCTTCGACGGCCCCGCGCGCTCCTACACCATCGGCGCCAACGACCAGCTCGTCACGAGCGCCGACTACCGGACCATCGTCCTCGCGTATCGGAACGGCGCGCCGGTCCGGCTGAGCGACGTGGCGACGGTCGCCGACGACGCGGAGAACGTACGGCAGGCGGCCTGGATGAACGACACCCCGGCCGTGATTCTCAACGTCCAACGCCAGCCGGGGGCCAACGTCATCGAGGTCGTCGACCGCATCACGGCGCTCCTGCCTCAGCTGGAGCGGACGCTGCCCGCCGGGGTGGACGTATCCATCCTCACCGACCGCACCGCGACGATCCGCGCGTCGGTCGAGGACGTGCAGTTCGAGCTCTTCCTCGCCGTCGTGCTCGTCGTGCTCGTGATCTTCCTCTTCCTGCGGAGCGTGGCCGGCACCGTGATTCCCGCGATCGCCGTCCCGCTCTCGCTCGTCGGCACGTTCGGCGTCACGTACCTGCTCGGGTTCAGCCTGAACAACCTGTCGCTGATGGCACTCACCATCGCCACGGGCTTCGTCGTCGACGACGCCATCGTGATGATCGAGAACGTCTCGCGCTACATCGAGCAGGGCCGCGCGCCGCGCGAGGCGGCGCTCGAGGGCGCGCGGCAGATCGGCTTCACGATCCTGTCGCTCACCGTCTCGCTCGTCGCCGTGCTGATTCCACTGCTCTTCATGGGCGACGTCGTCGGGCGCCTCTTCCGCGAGTTCGCGATCACGCTCGGCATCACGATCCTCATCTCCGCCGTCGTCTCGCTCACGCTGACGCCCATGATGTGCGCCCGGCTCCTCCGCCACGTGCCGCCCGAGCGCCAGAGCCGCTTCTATCGCGCGTCGGAGCGGGTACTGGAGCGGACGATCGCCGCCTACGGGCGCTCGCTCCGCTGGGTCCTCGACCACGAGCGGGCCACGCTCGTCACGTCGTTCGCCGTGCTGATCCTCACCATCGTTCTCTACGTCGTCGTCCCCAAGGGCTTCTTCCCGGTGCAGGACACCGGGGCAATACTCGGCATCTCGGAGGCTCCGCAGTCGATCTCGTTCTCCGCCAACGCCGAGCGCCAACGGGCACTCGGCCGCGTGATCCTCACGGATCCCGCGGTCCAGAGCCTCTCCTCGTTCATCGGCGTCGACGGCACGAACGTGACGCTCAACAGCGGCCGGATTCTCGTCAACCTGAAGCCGCTCGCCGAGCGGAAGGCGTCGGCCACCGACGTCATTCGCCGGCTCGAGCCGAGGCTCGCCGCCGTCGAGGGCATCCACCTCTACCTGCAGGCGGTGCAGGACCTGACCGTGACGGCCCGCGTGAGCCGCACCCAGTATCAATACACGCTCGAGGACGCCGACGCGGCCGAGCTCGGGCGCGAGGCGCCGCGCGTCCTCGCCGCGCTCCGCGCGCGGCCCGAGCTGCACGACGTCGGAAGCGAGCAGCAGGACGACGGGCTGCAGACGACGCTCACGATCGACCGCACCACGGCCGCACGCCTCGGCATCACGCCGGCCCTCATCGACGACACCCTCTACGACGCCTTCGGGCAGCGGCAGATCTCCACCATCTTCACGCAGCTGAACCAGTACCGCGTCGTGCTCGAGGTGGCGCCGGAGTTCCAGGGGCGTCCGGCCGGCCTCGACGACGTCTATCTGGCCGGGCCCGACGGCGGGCGCGTGCCGCTCTCCGCGGTCACCCGCGCGCGCGAGTCGCGAGCGCCGCTCGTGGTGAGCCACCAGGGGCAGTTTCCCGCCGTCACGCTCTCGTTCGACGCGGCGCACGGGACGTCGCTCGGTGGCGCGGTCGACGTCGTCCAGAAGGCACTCGGGGAGCTGCAGCTCCCGGACGGCGTGTACGGCAGCTTCCAGGGGACGGCCCAGGCCTTCCGCGCGGCGCTCGTGAACGAGCCGCTCCTCATCCTGGCCGCGCTCGTCACCGTCTACATCGTCCTCGGCGTCCTCTACGAGAGCTACATCCACCCGGTGACGATCCTCTCGACGCTGCCGTCGGCCGGCGTCGGCGCCATCCTCGCCCTGCTGCTGACCGGCACCGACTTCGGGGTGATCGCCCTCATCGGCATCATCCTGCTGATCGGCATCGTCAAGAAGAACGCGATCATGATGATCGACTTCGCGCTCGACGCCGAGCGGACGGCCGGCAGGTCGCCGCGAGACGCCATCTACGAGGCGTCGTTGCTACGCTTCCGGCCGATCATGATGACGACGATGGCGGCGCTCCTCGGCGCGCTGCCTCTCGCGATCGGGCGGGGCGTCGGCTCGGAGCTCCGCCACCCGCTCGGCATCGCGATCGTGGGCGGACTCCTCGTGAGCCAGGCGCTGACGCTCTACACGACGCCCGTCGTCTATCTCGCGTTCGACCGGCTGGCCCGCCGCGCGCGGGAGCTCGTCCACCGCCGGCCGGCGCCGGCGCCCGCGGCGGCGCCATGAACCTCTCCGCGCCCTTCGTCCGCCGGCCGGTCGCCACGACGCTCCTGACGATCGGGCTCGCGCTCGCCGGCCTGCTCGGGTTCCGCTCCCTGCCCGTCGCCTCGCTGCCGCAGGTGGAGTTCCCGACCATCCAGGTGTCCGCCGCATTGCCCGGCGCCGACCCGGAGACGATGGCGACGTCCGTCGCCGCGCCGCTCGAGCGGCAGTTCGGGCGCATCGCGGGCGTGACCGAGATGACGTCGACGAGCTACCTCGGCTCGACCTCGATCGTCCTCCAGTTCGACCTCGACCGGGACATCGACGGCGCCGCGCGCGACGTCCAGGCTGCGATCAACGCCGCGCGCGGCTACCTGCCGACGACCCTTCCCGCCAGTCCCACGTACCGGAAGGTCAACCCGGGTGACGCGCCGATCCTGATCTTCGCGCTCACGTCGGACACGCGGAGCCCGGGCGAGCTCTACGACGTCGGCTCGACCATCATCCAGCAGCAGCTCGCACGCGTCGAAGGCGTGGGGCAGGTATTCGTCGGCGGCGGCTCGCTGCCGGCGGTCCGAGTCGACGTGAACCCGCAGGCGCTCACGCGCTACGGGCTCGGGCTCGAGGACGTCCGCGCGGCGCTGGCGGCGACGACCCTTCGCCGCCCGAAGGGGTCGCTCACCCAGGGCGACCGCACCTGGCAGATCGAGACGGACGACCAGCTCACGCACGCCGAGCAATTCCGGCCGGTCGTCGTCGCGCGGACACGGGACACCGTGCTCCGCCTCTCGGACGTGGCGAGCGTCACCGACGACGTCGAAGACCTGCGCACCGCCGGGCTCACGAACGGCAAGCCGGCTGCCCTGGTGGTCATCTTCAAGAGCCCGAACGCGAACGTCATCGAGACCGTCGACCGGGTCCGCGCGTCGATCCCCCGGCTGCGGGCGTCGCTGCCGGCGTCCATCGACTTCTCGCCCGTGCTCGACCGGACCCCGCCGATCCGGGCGTCGCTCCGCGACGTCGAGCTGACGCTGCTCGCGTCGATCGTCCTCGTGACGCTCGTGGTGTTCGCGTTCCTGCGCAACGTCCGGGCCGCGCTCATCTCCAGCGTCGCGGTGCCCGTGTCCCTCCTCGGGACGTTCGGGGTCATGTACATCTGCGGCTACAGCCTCGACAACCTCTCGCTGATGGCGCTCACCGTCGCGACCGGATTCGTCGTCGACGACGCGATCGTCGTGCTCGAGAACGTGAGCCGCCACGTCGAGCAGGGCGTGCCCGCGCGGGAGGCGGCGCTCCTCGGCGCCCGCGAGATCGGCTTCACCGTGGTGTCGATGAGCGTCTCACTGGTGGCCGTATTCATCCCGCTCCTGCTGATGGGCGGCGTCGTCGGACGGCTCTTCCGCGAGTTCGCGGTGACGCTGTCCGTCGCGGTCGGCATCTCGCTCGTCGTGTCGCTGACGACGACGGCGATGATGTGCGGGGCCCTCCTCCGCCCGCACGCAGGCGAGGGCGGCGGGCGGCTCTCGCGTGCTGCCGCGCGCGCCCTGGACGCGATGACGCGCCGCTACGAGTGGAGCCTCGGCTGGGCGCTCCGACACCCCCGCACGATGCTCCTCCTGACGCTCGCGACGGTCGCGCTCAACGTCGCGCTCTTCGTCGTCGTTCCAAAGGGCTTCTTTCCGCAGCAGGACGCCGGGCGGCTGACCGGCACGATCGTCGCCTCGCAGGACATCTCCTTCCAGGCCATGCGCGAGAAGCTCGCGGCGGTGTCCGACGCCATCCGCGCGGATCCCGCCGTGGACAACGTCATCGCGTTCACCGGCGGCGGGGGCGGCGGCGGCAATGCCAAGAACTCCGCCCGCATGTTCATCACGCTGAAGCCGCGCGACGAGCGCGGGATCGACGCCGACCAGGTGATCGCCCGCCTGCGCCCGGCGCTGGCGCGCATCGCGGGGGCGCCCACGTTCCTCCAGCCGGTGCAGGACCTCCGCGTCGGCGGGCGTCCCAGCAGCTCGCAGTACCAGTACACGCTGCAGGGGGAGTCCTTCGACGAGCTCTCCTCGTGGGCGCCGAAGCTCGTCCAGAAGCTCCGTACCGTGCCGGGCCTGGCGGACGTCACCAGCGACCAACAGGATCGCGGCCTCGAGGCATCGCTCGTGATCGACCGCGACACGGCCTCACGGCTCGACGTGTCGCCGACGCTCATCGACGACACGCTCTACGACGCGTTCGGCCAGCGCCAGGTCGCCATCACCTACACGCCACTCAATCAGTACCACGTCGTGCTCGAGGTCGCGCCGTGCTTCTGGCAGCGGCCCGAGACGCTCCGCGACCTCTTCGTCCGCTCGAACGGCGGCGCGCAGGTGCCGCTCGCTGCCGTCACCCGCTACGCGACCGGGCCGACGCCGCTGGCGGTCAACCACCAGGGGCAATTCCCGGCCGTGACGCTGTCGTTCAACCTCCTGCCCGGGACGTCCCTCGGCGACGCGGTCGAACGCGTCGCCGCGGCGTCCCGCGAGATCGGCATGCCCGCGACCATCCACGGGAGCTTCCAGGGCACGGCGCAGGCTTTCCAGGCGTCCGCGTCGAACGAGCCCATCCTGGTGCTGGCCGCGCTCGTCACCGTCTACATCGTGCTCGGCATCCTCTACGAGAGCTACATCCACCCGCTGACGATCCTCTCGACGCTGCCGTCCGCGGGCGTCGGCGCGCTGCTCGCGCTGCTCGCCGTCGGCCTCGACCTCAGCGTGATCGCGCTGATCGGCATCATCCTGTTGATCGGCATCGTCAAGAAGAACGCCATCCTCATCATCGACTTCGCGCTCGAGGCGGAGCGGACGCACGCCTGGTCGCCGGAGGACGCGATCTCCGAGGCCTGCCGCCTGCGCTTCCGCCCCATCATGATGACGACGATGGCGGCGCTCTTCGGCGCCCTGCCGCTGGCGTTGGCGGGCGAGATGGGCTCCGAGTTCCGCCGCCCGCTCGGGCTCTCGATCGTCGGCGGCCTCCTGGTCAGCCAGGCGCTGACGCTCTACACGACCCCGGTCGTCTACCTCTACCTCGATCGCTTCCGTCTCTGGTTCGCCGCCCGCCGCGCGGCGCTCGGCGCCTGGGTCGCGGACGCGTTCGGAAGGAGATGGGCACATGCTCCCGATCGTTGAGGCCCGCCGCCCTATCGCGCTCGCGGCGCTCGTGTTGTTGGCGGCGTGCAGCGTCGGGCCGAACTACGTGCGCCCGACCGCACCCGTGCCGGCGGCGTACAAAGAGCTCGGCGAGTGGAAGCAGGCCGAGCCGCGCGACGACCTCGCCCGCGGCCCGTGGTGGGAGCGTTACGGTGACGAGGAGCTCTCGCGTCTCGAGGAGCAGGTGATCGCCGCGAATCAGGATCTCGTGGCCGCCGAGGCCCGCTTCCGCCAGGCCGAGGCGCTCGTCGCCAACGCCCGCGCCGACTGGTGGCCCACCGTGACGATCGGCGTCTCGGCGACACGGTCGCGACAGTCGGCCAACCTGGGGACGTCGTTCGCGTCGGGGCGCACGACGAACGAGTTCGCGATGCCAATCGAGGCGAGCTGGGAGCTGGACGTCTGGGGCAGGATCCGGCGAAACGTCGAATCGAGCGAGGCGAGCGCCCAGGCGAGCGCGGCCGACGTCGAAGCGACGCGGCTCTCTCTCCAGGGCGCGCTCGCGTCGGACTACTTTCAGCTGCGCGCGCTCGACGCGGAGCGGAAGCTCTTCGACGAGACCGTCGGCAACTTCGAGCGCTCGCTCGCGCTGACGCAGCGGCGCTACGCGCAGGGAGTCGCCTCCGGCGCAGATGTGGCCCAGGCGGAGACGCAGCTCGAGAGCGCCCGGGCCCAGACGATCGACCTCGGCGTGACGCGGGCACAGCTCGAGCACGCGATCGCAACGCTCGTCGGCTCCCCGGCGGGTGACTTCTCCCTCGCGCCCGTGCCCCTCGACGCGGCACCGCCCGACATCCCGACCGGCGTGCCGTCCGAGGTGCTCGAGCGACGACCAGACGTCGCGGCCGCCGAGCGCGACGCGGCCGCCGCGAACGCGCAGATCGGCGTCGCCGAGGCGGCCTACTATCCGACCGTGTCGCTCGGCGCGTCGGGAGGGTTCACGAGCTCGCACGTACAGGACTGGCTCACGTGGCCGAGCCGGGTGTGGTCGTTCGGCCCGTCCGTCACCGAGACGGTCTTCGACGGCGGCAAGCGCGGCGCCCTCACGAAGCAGGCGCGGGCCGCCTACGACGAGCGCGTGGCCGTCTACCGGAAGAGCGTCCTTGCGGCGTTCCAGGACGTCGAGGACCAGCTCGCCGCCGCGCGCCTCCTCGAGGAGGAGGGACGGCGCCAGGAAAGCGCCGTCGCCGCCGCGGTCCGCGCGGTCCGGATCGCCACCGACCAGTACAAGGCCGGGACCATCAGCTACCTCGACGTCGTCACGGTGCAGGCCGCCGCGCTCGCGAACCAGCGCACGGCGATCGACGTCCTCGGCCGGCGCATGGTGGCGAGCGTCCTCCTGGTCGAGGCGCTGGGCGGCGGGTGGAGTGCTGAAGATCTCGAAGCCCGATCAGGGCGAAACTGAGACCGCGACCGCCTTCGTGGCGCGGATAGGCCCCCGATCCTCTCGCCGAATCGCGGCTGTCACTCCGGAGGCGGGCACGACCAGTTGTCTGGGCAGTTGACTTGCGGGACAAGAGCAGCGAGGTCGCCCAGGACGCAATCTGGCACGCAGACCGAATCCCAGCTGAAGGGCGGTATGACGGCGATCCCGACGGTGCATGCCGTAGGCGTCTGCCCACTCTGTG
>Ga0111539_10013523_pt1 | contig 10200 bp, 9 predicted proteins | sample RhiMethybrSRZTD1_FD_79667 | JGI IMG/M metagenome (GOLD analysis project Ga0111539, IMG submission 79667) | Populus rhizosphere microbial communities from Tennessee, USA - Rhizosphere MetaG P. TD hybrid SRZTD1 (version 2) (version 2) | ecosystem: Host-associated > Plants > Roots > Rhizosphere >... | reverse complement strand
CGAAGTGGAAATTCAACAAGAACAGTCGATATCCCTGCGCGGGCGGGGGCTTAGAGAATCATGATGGGCGGTCGTACAAAATGAAGTCGGCCGCTGAGCGTGATGAAAAGAGTGAGCTTATCGTAAAGAGCGACGAAAGCTAAAGATCACCGACACTTCATACAGTGCATTTTGAGTGTCAACAACCAAAGGAGGTAATCATGCTTTCTGCAGCGGCAGCGTGGGGAATCAAGGCGTTACCGAACTCTTCTTCGAGAGTACGGAGCCAGGTCATCGTCGAACGGGTGAAGCCCCAACCTCTCCGCGCATTTAGCATTAACCTCCCGTCCACAGTTACTCAGGTAGCTCTGTTTCGCCTGAATTCATCCAGGCAAACGCGGAGTACACTTTCGAGGTGTTAGCGATCGAGGCAAGCGGAAACCAGACCATCTCTGAGGGCGCTTTCAAGACGCAGTAGCGCTCGATTCAACCTGCGTGGCTGATGGAAAGCGGGGTTTGTCTTCCCTCGGTCAAGGTGTCCTCTTTCCCATCGTTCCCCTTTTCGAGGAGCCTGCTTGAGAAATTTGGGAACACCCAGGCTGCCCGACTTACTTAAGTGAGAATTGATGAGAAATCGAGCATGTCCTGGTAACGATCCGACCGGTGAGCAAGCTAATGACGAGTTGACCGATCGCATTGGTCAACTGGCGAAAAACTTCTTTAACTCGGCTTTCGTTTCGGCCGGTCGTTGTTCCATTAGCCAGTGTCCGGTATCTGGCAATATGATTGAAGTGACGTTATTGGCGACAAGTTTCGCCTGAATTTCCAGCGCGCCACCCATTGCTTTGTCACCCTCGATGGTCAAGATGGGCATCGGTAATTTAGTGACGGCGAATTTTCGGTTGTCTATCGCATCTTGTCGGTCGAAGTTTTTGAACATTTCAAACGCCGCCCGCATTGCTCCTTCCTGCGCGTAGGACTTGGCGTAAATCTGACGATCGGCTTCAGAGAAAGTCTCCGGGTGTGGCGAAAGCGTCTGCCAGAAATGTTCGAGGAAGATGCGTTCGCGTCCTTTGACTAGGTCAAGGGCAATCGGACTGTTGACGAAATGGAAGTGCCACAATGCAGGAGTGGTGTAGACTTTTTGCCAAACATCTCCGATACCCGGGATCGGTGCCTCGAGCAAAGCAAGTTTCTCGACTTCATTCGGATACTGGGCGGCGTAGGAGTATGCCACCATCAAACCGATGTCGTGACCAACAAGATTGATTTGTTCGTAGCCAAGGCCCTTCACGAGTTCATGAATATCAGCGGACATGGTCTTCTTGTCGTAGCCTGTCGTCGGACGAGAAGATTCGCCGAGACCGCGCATATCCGGCGCAATGATTGTGTAATTTTTGCCGAACTCTTCGAAAAGCGGAATCCACATGTGCGACGTATCTCCGAATCCGTGAATCAGCACAAGCTTCTTTGTACCGGTTCCCGCTTGTAGGTAATGAATTTTCGCGCCGGTCAAGTTCGCTGCCTGCGATTCGTATTTGCGATGTTGAGCGTTAATCTCTTCAACCATTTTGTTTGGCCTCTCTAAATTCAATTTGGTTCCGGACGGATGTTGCTGCTTCGCGACTTCTCCCTTTGGTTGTGGATAGGCAATTAGGGCTTTCTGTATCCTGTCATGTAAACCAAGTGTGACACCTTGGGACGCTCCCCACGGTGAAAAGAGCGGACAGCCTCTTCCACGGCCAGGTCCGTCTGGGTGACCCGTTCATGCTGGCGCTGATGTTCGGCCCACGATTCAACGACGAAGCTTTCGACGACGCGCGAAGGATCGGCTGAGTCCTGGTAAAGACCCCAATTCAGGCCGCCGTCGCGAAGACGGACAACCTTCAAAGCTTCCATCACAAGAGCGAACTCGCTGGCCTGTTTTGGATCAATGCTGTACTCCACCGTCACCAGCACAGGAGCATCCTCCGGAAGGTGCTCGATGACGATAGTTGGTTCCGGCCAATGAACGGAAGGCGTCAAATCTAATGTCTCACCAGCCACCAACCGAAAACGCGATGTGAACACCAGACCTAGGATGAGTCCGAAGCCGCTAGCCATGAAGGCTGTGGGTAGATCGAACTTGCTGGCAACTGCACCCCATAAGGCACTCCCAAGGGCCGTGCCTCCCTGGAATACCAACTGATAGACAGCCAATGCTCGCGCGCGCACCCACGCAGGCACGGCCGTCTGAGCACCGGCGTTAAGGCTGGACATGATGACAATCCAGGCTAGTCCACCCATGACCATGATCAGGCACAGGCCAGAAAACGAGCGCACGTATGCCAAGCCCAGGTTCACTGCTGCTAGAAGAACAATCGCAGCCCCAAGAAGCGAATCCGTCGCCACCTTTTGACGAACTTTGGGTAAGGATATACCACCCGTTACTGCACCCGCCCCAAAGCAGCCAAGCAAGAGTCCGTAACCCGTCGAGCCAAATCCCAGATTTCGGGACAGTACCGGGAGCAGAGCCCATAAGATGCTTCCAAAGACAATGAACGAACCCGTGCGCCACAGCACTGCCCTCAAGGGCTGCGCATAACGGACGTAGCGCAATCCGGCACGCATCGCTCCCAAGGCCCGCTCGGCTGGAACGGTACCGCTATGCTTGACTGGCCGCCAGCAGTACAAAACGAACACGACACCGAGAAATGACAAGGCATTCAGCAGAAACACGAGGCCTGCACCCGTCACAGCGATAACGAACCCTGCCAGGGCAGGCCCCACCGCTCGCGCCAAGTTCGCGCCTATGGCGTTCAAAGCCACGGCGGGCCGCAGATCCCGAGGGGGAACCATCTCCGGCAAGGTGGCTTGCCAGGCAGGTGAGTTCATGGCGGCGCCCACGCCAATCGCGAACGTTAGCAACAACAAGACCCAGGAAGTCGACATCCCGGCAAGAGTCAACATCCCAAGCAAACAGGCGGCAAGTAGCATCCATCCCTGCGTAAAGAGAAGCAGGCGCCGGCGGTCCACGATATCGGCCAGGGCGCCTGCCGGAAGGGCGAGCAAGAAAGCAGGAAAACTCGTCGCGGACTGTATCAACGCTACCATCATCGGCGAGGCAGCGACTGAACCCATTAGCCAGGCCGCACCGACATTCTGCATCCAGGTCCCGATGTTCGACGCGAAAGAAGCCGTCCATACTCTGCGAAAGACGGGATGACGCAACGGGCTCCAGGCTGAAGGGAGCTCCGGTGCTGCACTGGCTGAAAGAGATCCAGGAGGAGAGTCGACTGGTGTTCTGTGAGTCTGCACAACAGCTCTTGACTGAGTTCTTGACGCTGACTTGACCAATTGGTCAGTTCCCCGGGCGGGATCAGTTTCCCTGTCCGCGCTGCGATCTATCGCAGAACTGACCAGTAAGTAGTTTTTACGAACGAACGCTCCCTCAGAACTTGTAGGTCACCCACAAGGCTAAGAAGTTCACGTCGCGACCGGGCTGTGTCTCTTTCAAGAACGGTCCCGCGAAGAAGTGTAGATATTGGGCGGCCGCACTGATGTGGTGATCAAGTTGCCATTCGAGTTGAAGGCTCACATGGTTGCCAATGTAGCGAGCGCTGCTGGTGCGTCCGGTGCGAATCAGGTTGCCAGGGATGCCATAAATCCCATCTCTCGTGCTCTGCCTCCAGAAAAAGTCAAGGTCAGGAGTGAGCGAAACCCGTTCCGTCAGGTTGAGCTCCAATGAAGGGTGCAGATCCATCAAGTTGTAGGGACCCATCAGGTCCGCCTCGCTAAAGTAAGCGCCCTTGGGGAAAAGAGCATTGAAGGTGCCGAGCTTCGTATCGGTCGGGTTCCGGTCTCCACTGGCGATGTCTGCTTTGAGGCCAAATCGAGGACGGAACCTGACTGATTCGAGGCGGTAACCCGTATCTGAAGCCGTTGTCCACGCCTGAATCGACCCTTGACCGAAGCTGCCCCACTGGTAAACCAGTTCAGTGTTGTAATCCCACGATGCGTTCTTCCCCCAAATTCTCGCCCCAAGCGAATGCCTGATTTCACGGCCGATTCCCTGATCGAACCTGGCCCGCTTGCGATCGATCCCGAGATAGTACAGGTCTACCTTCCCCTTCGGCAGGGGATGAAAAGGTCCGACCGCATACACTCCCCAGAAAGAGCGAGTGTGGTCCCAAGCATCGTCAAACACTCCTTGCTTTGTTTCAACGGGCTTGGTTGCGAACCCATCGATTTGCCATTCACGGCGGCTCCAGGCCAGACGCACTCCATCAAAGCTCTGCCGAACATTCGGCCCCTCTCGAAAGGAAACGAGGCGGGACGAGCCGAGTCCGATCTCCTGTCGGCCCACCCGAAATGTCAAGCCGCCATTGACATTACTCCAGCCACGAACGTCGACAAAGGCTTGGTGAAGGTCGAGTTTGTCTTCGTCTGCGCCGCGAGGGCCGCCCTCACGGCCCAGTTCAATTCCGCTCTTGATCTGGCCAAAGAAGCGAATTCGCTTCCCCAGATGAAGGTCGGTATGCAGCATGTAGCGCTGCAACCAATACCCGTTGGGATCTTTCTCCTCTTGTCCCCAGACTGGGTTATGAAAGTATTCATACCTTTGGCGAATTTCGCCGCCAAGAGAGAGATAGCGATTCCCTTCGGCCCCCAGCGGGACAAACTTGATGGCATCGAATGGATCGCTGTGCGCGTCTGGATCTCGCAGGTAGCCATAGTCTTCATCGTAGCGAAGCTGTTTGTAAGCCGGCGGCGTCGGAGGACCGTTCGTTTGAGCCAGGACTATGACAGACCCAGCTGAGGCTAAGCCTACAAGCGCTGCCAGAAGGATCCTCGTCGCCTGCACGCCTGGCCACATGACTAAAGCCCCAGGTGATGCTTGATCTCTCGCGCTCTTTGAATCCAATCGTCCAATGCGTGGCCGTTGTCTCGGCCACCTATTTTGAACAGCTCGTAGCTCGTGCTTGAATCAAGGCCAACAAGCCCTCATCCGAATAGGGAATTTGTTGTGTAGACCACGACATTGGATGCTTGGCTTACACCAACGTTGTTCATTCCCCAGTCCTTTCGCATGGATCTCGCTCAGAAGCTGAAGCACTCGCAACCCAATCCCCAAAAACCAGCATATTGAGAGAGCGCGTGCGCGGGAGCGTTCCTGTGTTGGTGGCACTGCGTGCTACGTTGGTGCTCGAGTGGTACACCCGCCCGCGCTGCTTTCCGAGCGTCCAGGGGCGCCCCATAGCCACCGAACTTCCCAATGGGGGACCACTCCGGCAGCACTGGAATGGGAGGCGGAGCGTAGGGTGCAAATTCCTCGGTAGCGTGAACAATCTTCCCGCCAACGACCGTCAGAACAGATTGAATGCTTTTGATGCGTTCCTCTGGAACGGAAAAGTAGTCGTCGGTGAGCGCAACCAGATCGGCCAATTGTCCCACCGCAATCGCGCCTTTCTTTCCGGCCTCGCTTGAGAACCAGCTGCTCCCCTGCGTGTAGAGCCGCAACGCTTGTTCGCGACTGAGTCGATTGTTCTCCAGGTACATCGAAACCCCACCCGCAGTCTTGCCCGTAACCAGCCAGTAGAGCGAGACCCAGGGGTTGTAACTAGCCACGCGTGTGGCGTCTGTGCCGGCGCCCACGGGAATCCCCAGGTCGAGCATTCTTCGCACAGGTGGAGTGCGTTCAGCAGCCTTTTTTCCGTAGCGATCCATGAAGTACTCACCCTGGTACGCCATGCGGTGCTGGATAGCGATTCCACCACCCAACGCCTTCACGCGCTCCAGATTGCGGTCCGAAATAGTTTCACAATGATCGAAAAACCAGTTCAGTCCTTTGAATGGGACCTCGCGATTCACGGCCTCGAACACATTTAGAAATCGGGTGATGCTTTCGTCGTAGGTGGCATGCAGCCGGAAGGGCCACTTGTTCGCGGCCAGCAGCGACACGACGTCTTTGAGTTCCGTTTCCAATGATTCTGGCAGGTCCGGTCGCGGCTCCAGAAAATCCTCAAAGTCTGCCGCGGAGAAGACCAGCATCTCGCCTGCTCCGTTGCAGCGGAAGAAGTCGTCACCCTTGCCCGGCCCGGTCATTTTGATCCAGCGCGCGAAGTCGTCCTTCTCTTGCCTTGGTCTTTGCGTAAACAGGTTGTAGGCGATGCGAAGCGTCATCTCACCGCGACGATGCAATTCTTCGACAACGGTGTAGTCCTCGGGATAATTCTGAAACCCACCGCCCGCGTCGATGATGCTCGTCAGGCCGAGACGATTCAGTTCACGCAGGAAATGCCGCGTGGAATTCATCTGATGCTCGGTTGGGAGCTTTGGACCTTTGGCGAGGGTGGCGTAGAGAATTGTCGCGTTAGGACGTGCAATAAGCAATCCCGTGGGGTTGCCGCTGCCGTCGCGCTGAATCTCACCGCCTGGCGGATTTGGGCTGTCCTTCGTGTAACCGCACGCGCGTAATGCTGCCTGGTTCAATAAAGCGCGACAGTACAAATGAAGAATGAAGACCGGGGTATCGGGCGCCACGGCATTGATTTCATCCAGCGTCGGCATCCGGCGCTCGGCGAACTGGAACTCGCTCCAGCCACCAACTACCCGCACCCATTGTCCTGGAGGAGTACGTTGAGCCTGTTCCTTGAGCATGCGCAACCCGTCAGCCAGTGAGGGTACGCCATCCCAACGAAGCTCCAAGTTGTAGTTCAAGCCACCGCGGATGACGTGGAGATGCGAGTCGTTCAGCCCGGGAATTACGGTGCGGCCGTGCAGATCCACGACCCGTGTCTGTGGACCGCGATGGGGTTGCACGGCTGCATCGGGGCCAACGACCAAAAATTGGCCATCCTTGATGGCAGCTGCCTGGGCCAGTGGGCCGCGTGCATCGAGCGTCGCGAGTTGGCCGTTGATAAGAATTAAATCAGCATTGACAGGATCTACCGAAGGCATGATTTCCTCCCAAAGGTTGGGCCGAGCGATGCGACCGCTGGCCGTAAGTGGTTAGTGATAGTTTGTCTTCGATCTTATGCCGGGAATAGCCATCGGTGCAGTGCGCGTGTCACCAGTGGCATGACAACCCAAGTCAGCAGAATCACAACGCAGGCGTTGAAGATGGCATTGCTGAGGACGAAGTGCCAGGGCCGAATGGCCGGGCCAAGCGTCAGATTCAAGCCCATCGCAACCGGAAAGACTCCCAAGAACGTCGCAAGGGCCATTTTGTATTTCGGCGGTTTCGCCAGACCAGCGTGCTCCGGTAAAGTGAACCAGCCTTCCAGCCCGCTGAGTTCCTCAATCCTCGCGTCACCTTCCGTCAGCTCGCCCAACCGGTTCATCCATTCCTGATATTGAGCGGATGCCTTAAAGTTGTTTCGCGCTCCTTTATCGGAAAACTTGTCCACCACGATATAGTTGCGACTGCCGGCGGCCGGTCGCAGGATGTGGATGCCACGATGACCGGGGAAACCTAGTGCGAACTGGACGAAGTTTCGCATCGCCAGTTCGAACTCGGCTTCGCGTCCTGGCTTGATTCGGCGGTTGACGACGACGGTCAATCCATCCGACGCGCTCGCCGCTGTGATCCCGTTAGCCATGTGTGTACCGATAGCGAGGGTTCAGAACTCAATGACATCGACCCCGGTAATCTACCGCGTTAGTGAGCCTTCTTTGGGACGACTTGTGGTTTTTGCGCGGACTGCGGGGCATGGTGAACCATCGTGTAAGCGTATTCAACGCCCACGCCGTAAGCGCCAGCCTGTTGTTTGAGAATGCCCATCAGCGCATTGTAATGTTCCTTGTTGGCCCAATCGCGCTGCCATTCCAGCAGGGCGCCAATCGTCGTTAACCGCACCGCCCCGGCTTGCACCATGCGCGAAAGAGCCGCCTCTTGCGCGGCGGGCGAAGTCGCGCCGCAACAATCTTCAACCACGTAGATGTTGTAGCCTGCGCCAAGCATTTCGATGGTCGGCCAGGTCACACAAACCTCTGTCCAGAGTCCAGTCATGATGATGTTCTTCTTGCCAGTGGCTTCGATGGCTTTGCGGAAACCGGCATCATCCCACGAGTTCATCGAAGTGCGTTCAACCACGGGCTGGCCGGGAAAAACGTCGAGCAGCTGTGGCCAGACGTAACCGCTGAACGACTCGGTTTCGACGGCGGTGACGACGGCGGGCACGTTGAATTCCTTCGCGACTTTGGCGAGGAGTGTGACGTTGTTGATCAGAGTGGCACGATCGGCGTTTGCCACGCCGAAGAGCATTTGTGGCTGATGATCAATGAAGACGACGGCGCTGTCTTGCGGTGTGTAAAGTTTGCGGTAGTTAGACATGGGTGTTTCCTCTCTTTGTATTGGTATTGACACTTACAGAATTCGGCAACGAAAAACGTCGTGCCCTAAGAATGTGCGAATCATTAGACTTCAGTCCCGTTGTTCCCGACGAGAGATGGGGTTAAGGGGAAAGCAAGGTTGATGTTTCTTGCACGGGGACGGCCGATGGCTTTATTCCCTCTTCTGAACGTGTGCCTCCAGGAACCACAGATCCTTATCCAACGAACGCGAGATCTCGGTGAACAGATCGGACGTCGTTGGGTCACCCAGTTCGGTCGATTGCTGGATGGCATTGCGAATGGAAGCGGCCAGCTTCGCCAATTGGCTCGAGAGCGCGCTAAGGTGCTGCAGGCCATCGACAGCATCCAGGTTATATTCTCCAATACTCGAGTTTGCGGCAGACTGCCGTGTGGTTCCTTTGGCCACACCTCCGAGGTTAACGACGCGCTCGGCGAGCATGTCGCAAGCCTCCTCCACACGTTCCGCCACATCGTCGAACAGTTCGTGAAGCTGCATGAACTGTGGCCCTTTGACGTTCCAATGCGCGTGTTTGGTCTGGTTGAACAGGTCGATCATGTCAGCCAGGCGTTGATTGAGTAGCACGACCAGAGCCACACGTTTCTGTCTTCCCACGTCGATCAGCGTCTCGAACATCACCGGTTCATTTGCCATGTTCTCATTCTCCTTAGGTTTTTAGACGAAGGTACTCCAATCGTCATCGTCGGGGTGATGCTGGTAGCGTTCGTCAGAGGATTGGATGACTCGGCTGACCGTGGCCTGTCGCTGCGCTTGAGCAGGTTGCCCACGCAACTGTCCCCAGCAAGCGCTTGTTGGGCGTCCTTGTGAGGAAGCTGTCCTCCAGGTTCGCACCGAGTCAACGCAGGCCGCCGGTGACGTGAAGGGTTTCGCCAGTGATCCACCCCGAATCGCTCGAAGCCAGAAACACAGCGACGGGCGCGATGTCCTGCGGCTGACCGATCCGGCCCAGCGGCGTAGTCTCTTCGGTTCTTTTACGGAATTCGCTCTCGGTGATTCCCGCGCTGTGCGTGCCCTCCGTTTCCACCATGCCAGGATTGATCGAGTTGACGCGGATGTTTCGGGGCCCCAACTCTTTGGCCAGCGACCGGGTGACGGCGTCGACGGCGGCTTTGGTCGCGCTGTAGACCGAAGCGGTTGGCGGAGCTGCTGTGGCCGCCACCGAGCTGATATTGACGATGTTCCCGCCCGAAGCGCCGAATTGTTTGGCCGCCTCTTGAGACGCGAGAATCAGGCCTAGCACATTGCGGTCAAACATTTTGTGAAAGTGCTCGGCCGTCACGTTCTCCAGCGGTGCAAACTCGTAGATGCCGGCGTTGTTGACGAGGATGTCGAGACGGCCGAACGCCTTGGTGGCCTCGGAGAAAAGGCGACTGATATCCGCTTCTTTCGCGACATTGGCCTGCACTGCGATGGCTTTGCCACCTTTGCCGGAGATTTCGGCGACGACGCGGTCGGCACTTTCCTTGCTGGATGCGTAGTTGACGACCACCGCCGCCCCTTCGTCTGCCAAATGGTTGGCAATAGAGGCGCCGATCCCCTTCGAACCGCCCGTCACAATCGCGACCTTACCAGTCAGTTTTTTTGCCATTGTGCCCATGATCTTATCCTTTCGCTGATGTTCCTTTTCGCCACTGCAGCTAACGATCTGTTCGCAACCTCTTAATGTTCGCTCCGTTTCGCATCGCGCGATGGCGACTATTGCAAGTTTGCCGAGTCGCGAAAGATCGCGCCGCACGTCGCCACTGCCGAATCGCACGCCGTCCCCGTCAGCTCCGTCTACTTCACACTTTGCACGAGCGAAACGAAGAACACATCACGAGATAGAATGTCTTTTTCCTACCACTGTAGGTTCATGTGGCGATACCACT
>Ga0111539_10013518_pt1 | contig 10203 bp, 5 predicted proteins | sample RhiMethybrSRZTD1_FD_79667 | JGI IMG/M metagenome (GOLD analysis project Ga0111539, IMG submission 79667) | Populus rhizosphere microbial communities from Tennessee, USA - Rhizosphere MetaG P. TD hybrid SRZTD1 (version 2) (version 2) | ecosystem: Host-associated > Plants > Roots > Rhizosphere >... | reverse complement strand
TGCCGAAACATCGGGCGTTCCGGGCCAGGGCTTATCCGTCAACAGTCAGCGCAACTTCTCGAACAGCTTTATCGTCGATGGACTCTCTGCCAACGATGATGCCGCCGGATTGAGTGGTAGTTTTTATGGGTTCGATGTCGTGAACGAGTTTCAGGTCGTGACATCGGGCGGACAGGCGGAGTTCGGCCGCGCCCTTGGCGGTTATATGAACGTTCTAACGAAGAGCGGAACCAACACCGTCCACGGCGATCTATACGGCTACTTTCGGAATCAACGCTGGAACGCAGCGAATGCGCTTGCTCAAAGAAAGCTGCCGGTAACGCAGGGGCAGTTTGGGGCTACGCTCGGAGGGCCCCTCCTGCGCGATCGGACCTTCTACTTCGGAAACTTTGAGCAACGCATCCTCAATCAGTCGGGCCTCATCACCATCGCTCCCGAGAATGTCGACGCCATCAATGCAAGGCTTGATGCCGTGGGTTATTCCGGACCACGTATTTTCGCCGGAATCTATCCGAACCCCGTTCATGCGCATACGGCCCTCGGCAAACTCGATCATCAATTCAACTCGAGAGATCAGTTCAGCATCCGGTACAGCGCTTACGACGTTCACAGCAGAAATTCGCGCGGTGTTGGCGGACTCTTTGCAACGAGCGCTTCATCTCACCTGGACAACACTGATCACACGATAGCGTTCAGCAACATTGCCACCCTTTCGCCCCGATTGGTCAACGAAACGCGCGGACAATTCACGCACAGTAACTTCGCTGCGCCACCTTCCGACCTTGTCGGACCGGCGGTCAATATCTCCGGTGTAGCGTCCTTCGGCAGGTTATCCAACGCGCCGACAGGGCGTGTGAACAAGCTCTATCAGATCGTGAATAACCTTGCGTATCAAAGGGGTTCACATTCGATTCGCGTCGGAGCGGACTTTCTCTATAACGACGACGTGATTACTTTCCCTCGATCCGTCCGCGGCAGCTATTCCTTTTCTTCACTCTCGAATTTCCTGAACGGTACCTATAACAACAATGGGTTTACCCAGACTTTCAAGGATTCTGTCGTCGCCCAGACCAACCCGAATATCGGGATGTATGCGCAGGATGAATGGAAGGCCAACAGTCGGCTGTCCGTGAACATGGGTGTGCGGTACGACTTGCAGTTCTTGAAAGCGATCCAGACGGATACAAATAACGTCTCGCCTCGCATCGGTGTGGCATGGACGCCGTTTGGGTCCCGAGATACCGTCGTCAGGGCGAGCTACGGTCTCTTTTACGATAGAGTTCCCTTACGCGCGGTTGCGAACGCGCTGCTTTCGGCTGGAAATACGACGGACGCCGCAAACCTTAGCCAGATCAGCCTCAGCCTTTCGCCAGGTCAAACGGGAGCGCCGGCATTTCCGAATGTCCTTAGTGAACTGACTCTACCGCCAGGCATCCTGTTCAACTTTACAACCCTGAAGCGCGACATGCGGAATGCGTACTCTCAACAAATGAACTTGGAAATTGAGAAACAGCTGGGTTCCAACAAGGCTGTAAGTGTCGGTTATCAGCATGTTCGTGGCCTGCATCTCATCATTTCAGTAAATCAAAATGTGCCGACGTGCACCGCATCGGGCAATAACAACGGATGCCGTCCAAATCCCAACCTGGCGAACAATAGCCAATATTCGCCTCTTGCCGATTCCTATTACGACGGCCTGCACGTTTCGTTCGTTCAGAGGCCGGAACGCTGGGGCCATTATCGCGTGTCGTACACGTACTCGAAGGCACTGGATAACGTCGGCGAGTTTTTCTTCAGCTCACCGATCGACAATTTCAATATCTGGCAGGACTACGGACGCTCGGATGATGATCAGCGTCATCGCTTCGTTTTCGACGGAACGATCCAGTCGCCGTCGGGTATCACTCGCGGTTTTCAACTGGGCACCTTGATTCAGTACTACTCGGCGCTGCCGTTTAATATCACCGCGGGCACGACGACACTTCAGGGGACAACGGCGAGGCCGACCATCAACGGGGCATTCATCAGCCGCAATGCGGGAACCGGCTACAGGCTCTTCAATGTCAATGCAAGGTTGAGCCGCACATTTCAGGTGAGTGAAGCGTTGCGAGTGGAAGCGATGCTGGAAGCGTTCAACCTTTTCAATCATGTGAATGGCGTCGCTCTGAACGGCAACTTTGGATCGGGCGCTTATCCCACGAACCCCGTCTCGACGTTTAGGCAAATGACCGCCGTCGCCGACCCGAGAACCTTGCAGCTGGGATTGAAGCTGTCGTTTTGAGAAATAAATAGGGACGTACCCCAATTTCCGCCGGAAATTGGGGTACGTCCCTATTTATTTCTAGAAACGAATTCCGATTCCAAAGCTACCTTGCCAGTTACGGGTCGTAAAACCGCCGGCTTCGATCGGAGCGACGAACTCGGAGTTGCGGACTGTCCGCCGCGCATAGCGGATCACATTCTTCCCGAGATCGAACCGGAGTATGAGACCGCGAGCCGTGTAGTATTCGATGACGCCGCCAAGATCGACATTGGGTTCTGTACTTGAGGCTCGTTCGGGCGAGAAAGGACTCGCCCCTGGCTTCCCGACGCCGAATGGATCACGGCGAAAGTGTATGAAGCCCGGCCGAGCTTTCACGAAGATCCCTGCTTTTTCCCAACGCTTTCCCGCCTTCACTCCGAAAAATCCCTGGAGATGATTACCGCTCGTTGCCGAGTTTCCCGGCAAGAAATTCATTTCAGTTTCCATGTCCAGGAAAGGAAACGCGCGATACACGAACCTGCCGCCGATACCGCCCGCCTGAGTCCCGGCTCCAACGTCCGTGCTCCCGATCTCTCTCAGGAACGTATACGTGAACAGTCCTCCAAGCTCGTATCGCTGTTGCGTGTTCTGCGCGTGAGCAATACCTGGAGCGATGACCACGAGGATCATCAAAATGAAGCTTTTCCAGAGTCCCATGAAAATCCTCCTCATTGGCTTATGCGGGATTCGCACAGAGAAACTGGCAGTGTGGCGAACCTAGCCATTCGGGTGATGCGGCGCCAGGGTTTCGGGGTCAAACTGCTCGAAAGTTTGAAATCCTGGAGTAACCCAATGGCAAGTTCATGGCAGCAACTCTCAAAGGAAATCACCGAGGCCATCGATCACACGGGCAAATCGATCGTCGCGGTCGATGGCCGAGCCGGCCACACATCGAGTGGTATCGTGTGGCGCAAGGACTTTGTCGTAACCGCGTCGCACAGCATCCGGCAGGAAGCGGAAATTCGCGTCCTCTTAGGAGCAGAACAATTCGTCAAGGCGCGCCTGGCCGGGAGGGACCGTGGGGCCGATCTTGCGTTGCTTAAGCTCGATCAGGAAGTCGAGGCGCCACCCGCCGAATTCGGAACAACTGCGCTCGCCGTCGGCGACTTTACTGTTGCTGTTGCGCGAACTCGTCGCGGAAATCTCGTCGCGAGTAGCGGAATCGTCAGTGGGCTGATGGGAGAGTGGAAACTTGATCGAACGCGAATTGATCAATTCATTCGCCCTGATTTGATGTTGTATCCCGGCTTCTCGGGCGGCGCTTTGGTAGGTGCTGAGGGCAAAATACTCGGCCTGAACACCAGCGGTCTCCTCCGCGGAAAGCCGATCACAATACCTTCAGCGACGGTGACCCGCATCGTCGAAGTGATTGCAACCTCCGGGCATGTTCCCCAGCCCTATCTCGGTCTCGTCCTGCAACCTGTGCAGATTTCGGAGACGCTGCAAGCGAGCGCTGGTGTGAAGGCGACAATGGGTCTGCTGGCGATGCATGTCCAACCCGGTGCCGCTGCGGATGCTGCGGGCATGTTTGTTGGCGACATCCTTCTGGAGATCGACGGCAAGCCGCTGGAGGATTTGACCGACCTGCACGACGTTCTGGACAACAAAGGAGTCGGACAAGAAGTTGCGGTGACTTTGCTTCGCGGCGGTAAAGTAGTTCGAAGCACGATTAAACTGGGGGCACGCCCGTAACCTTTAAGAACGCTATGGAGCCGTCATCAAAGATCTGGATCATGGCGCCGACCGCTGCTCGTCGCGACTGGCTGGAGCAGTCCGTCCGTCGCGATCCCTTGATCCAGGTCATCGGCACGGCGGCGACGCTCCCGTTTCTTCGTTCCATGGTCACGCAGACCTCTGCGGATCTTGCGGTTGTTGATCTAGAGGGGCTTATCGAATCGAGCCTGGTTCGCGATTGGCTGTTTGAATTCGTGGAACTGGTTCCATTACTGCTGTTGACGTCCGAACCGGACGCCGCCATCTTCAATAGAATGCTGGACGAGAAAGTCGGTGGCCTCCTGCGCGCAGACGCTTCGGGGGAGCAGGTCACTCAAGCCATACGGTCGCTGACGTCCGGTTTGATGATCATGGACGGCGCGTTACTCCACCGTTTGGTGCGCGGGTCAGAAGATACGATTCCATTGCCCGAAGCGCTCACGTCGCGGGAAATGGAAGTCTTCGGCTTGCTTTCCGACGGCCTGGGCAACAAGGAAATAGCATCGAGGCTGAATATCTCGGAGCACACCATCAAATTTCATGTCCGCTCCATTCTTGGAAAGCTTGGTGCATCCACGCGAACCGAGGCTGTGAGCCGGGGTCTGCGCGGCCGACTAATCGATCTCTGAAAAGCGCTTGACGGCAGCGCTCAACCGTTGGCGCATCTCACGATTTTCAGAGTACTGCTGCGGAAGCACCTTGATCGCAACCGTGCGGTTTAACCGTTTGTACTTGGATCGCGTGCGGATTACTCTAGATCCCCCATGCGAACTTCATTCTGCCTTCTGGCTCTCTTCGCCGGCGTCGCTGTGCTGCTGGCTGTTCCACAAGACAACGGCATCGCTCCAGGTGAGACCATTTTCTTCGGTAAAGGGAATTGCTCGACCTGTCACGAAGTAAACGGACGCGGCGGCATCGTCGGCCCTGATCTCTCGGCTGCCGGCACGAGGTCGCCGGAAGCTTTGCGCGCGAAAATCGTGAATCCCAACAGCGCGACCGGCGGACGCGGTGGCGGTGCGCCGCAAGTGATCGTCGTGAAGCGCTCCGATGGCCGCGAGATTCAAGGCGTTCGCCGCAGCGAGGATACCTTCAACCTCCAGATTGTCGACGCCACAGGACAACTTCACGTACTCGACAAAACGACACTTCGTGACGTGAAGCGCGAGAACCGGTCGTTGATGCCGCAGGACTACGCGACGCGGTTGTCGGACGCGGAGCTTCGGAACCTGGTCGCGTATCTCGGCTCACTGAAAGCGCGAGACCTCGCCGCGACCGCTCTCGCAAATATTCCCGGCGGTGTCACGTACGAGCGCCTGCGCAACGCGAAGGCTGAACCTCAGAACTGGATGCATTACTGGGGCGACTACGAGGGCACGCACTTTTCCGGGCTGAAAGAGATTACAGCCGGAAACGTTTCACGCTTGCAGGCGAAGTGGGCGGCCACGCTTTCCGCCACGGGAACCCTCGAGACGCAACCGCTTGTCGTTGACGGCGTCATGTATGCGACGGCGCCTGGAAGCGTGGTTGCGCTCGACGCCAGGACCGGCCGTCAAATCTGGACGTACACACGACAGCAGAAGGCGCGCAACCCGAACGAGATTAATCCCTTCAATCGCGGCGTGGCCGTGCTTGGGAATCGGGTCTTTTTCGGCACGCTTGATGCGGCGCTCGTTGCCATCGATGCGCGAACCGGACGTCAGCTCTGGGAGACACAGGTCGCCGATACCATGCTGGGCCATACGATCACCAGTGCGCCGCTTGTCGTTAAAGACAAGGTCGTGATTGGTGTGACCGGCGGCGAGTTCGGTCCGCGCGGTTTCCTCGACGCTTATGACGCTGCAACCGGCAAGCAGGCGTGGCGGTTCTATGCCGTGCCTGCGCCGGGAGAGTTCGGCAACGACACCTGGAAGGGCGATAGCTGGAAGCTTGGCGGCAGCCCGATGTGGCTGACGGGCTCTTTCGATCCGGAATTGAACACGCTCTATTGGACGGTCGGCAATCCCGGGCCACAGATTGATCGATCGGTTCGCGGCGACGGGGACAACCTCTTTAGCGATTCCGTTGTCGCACTGGATCCGGAGACTGGAAAACGCAAGTGGCACTACCAGTTCACGCCGAATGACGGTCACGACTGGGATTCGACGGAAGACGTCATTCTCGTCGATCGCATGTGGCGCGGACAGAACCGCAAGCTGCTGCTTCATGCCGACCGCAATGGCATGTTCTACGTGCTCGATCGGACCAACGGAAAGTTCCTGCAGGGTACGCCGTTCGTTTATCAGAACTGGAACACGGGCTTTGACGAGAATGGCCGCCCAAGGATTGTGCCCGGTTCCAATTCGAGTCCCGAGGGAAGCTTTTATGTTTATCCAACGCTGATCGGCGGAACGAATTTCCAGGCGCCTTCCTATAGTCCGACTACGGGATGGCTTTACCTGGAATATGCGGAGAGCGGTCAGCAGTACGCGAGCGCAGCGGTCACGTACGAACAGGGCCGCCAGTACATCGGCAGAGCGCAGCGTGGGGGCAATGCAGTGGGGCCGGGCCCGAACGATCCCCCGGCGTCCTCCGGCATCAAGGCCATCGATCCGGAGACGGGTAAGACGGTTTGGGATTTCAAAACGAACCAGGGATCACTCAGCAATGGAGTCCTGGCCACTGCCGGTGGTGTTCTGTTCGCCGCCACACGCGAGGGAACGCTCGTCGCACTCGACGCGAAGACCGGCAAGTACCTCTGGCGCTTCCAAAGCGGGGTCGGCATGGCAGCATCGCCGATGAGTTATGCCGTCGATGGTAAACAGTTCGTAGCGGTTGCCGCAGGTGGCGCGATCTACAGTTTCGCGCTGCCGGAGTGACGGGGCGAATCGTGATTCTCACGCCGCGAGCGCGGGGCGGGCGGCGGTCACCCGAGGACAAACCCTGCAAGGCTGCGCTTCCGACCATCCGACCAGCCGACCAGTTTCCAGGGACATAGCGACAGCGGACAACAGACAACGGACAGTTCACATTGAAGAAAAACTCGGTCTTTAATGTGAACTGTCCGTTGTCTGTTGTCCGCTGTCGCTATGTTCGTGTCTCCTGGTCCGTTTTCTCTTCCTCTTCCCATCGCTTCTCAATCTCGGCGCTGCGGCGCCGGCGTCTTTGAATTGCAACGAGAGCCAGGATCGTAATGGCCATCCATAGCACTTCCTGAGAAAACAGAATGGGGATCCAGGACGTCCATACGCGCTGCGTTTCCCAGAATTCGACTTCCGCTGCATCCGGTGATCGCCCGATAACGTTCGTAAACGCGGACTCAAACGAAGTGCCACGCGCTACGTTTTCGAGAATTCTGCCGGCCGCCGTCTCTCCGTGCTCTTTGAGCAGCCCGCGAACCAACGCGCCCGACAACAGGTAAGCGCGAGTCTGATCCGCCTGAGTGCCCTGGAAGAGCCGGTCGAGTGTGTCGAGGGTCTCTCGAGAGCCCGACACGAGCTCGTAGAAAAGCCGGGTCTGATCTCGAAACTTCCACTCGCGCTCTGCCGACATCGCGAGGCCTTCGTTGAACCATCGCGGCAGAGGTTGATGGTTTGAAGCGCGAAAGATCAGGATGTGTGCGACCTCATGCCTCAACACGTCGTCGAGCGAGCGATCGGGGTAACTGGGAGAACGCGAAGGGAAGAGGACCACCGTATCCGACGCGGCCAATGCGAAGCCTGCAATCCATGATGGAACCTTCTCTGCCGATTCTGAAGACTCCGCGGCCAGCTGTACGCGAATCGGCGGGCCAGGTGTGCGGAGTCCTGCAAGGCGCATCACATCGCCCAGCTGCTTTCTGTCGAAGGACTCCAGTTGCGTCCTGGCGGCGGCAAGTTGTGCAGGCGCTTCGATGCGCAACTCCGGCGGCTCGATGGAGAGTTCCACCTGTGCCAGGAAGAGCAGCAGTAGGGAAACGCGGAGCATTGGGTAGTGTCTCACGGGTTGCGTTGATCAATGAGTCTAACAATCCGTGCAACAAGTCCAACAATCAGCGCAGATGTTCTACGTTGACTGTTGGACTTGTTGCGTTGATTGTTGGCACCAAGGACCAGGGTATCGCTGCGAGCCACCCCGGTAGGGGTAGAGGGTTAGAAGCCCGCTCGACGGCGCGGCATCTGAATTCTTTGTCAGAATTTGTTCAGAGAATTTTAAGTATCTCGAAGGCGGGATCGTCAGATAGCATCCGCGGAATCTCCGCACGATCTCGAGCCCGGTGAGTCGCTGCAGCAGTTTTTCTGCCTGGGAGCGAGGCGACCCCCGCCGCCGGGCTCGAGTTGGTTCGGAGCATTGCACAACGAGGTCACACAAATGATTCGACGACTGGTTCTGAAGCCGCTGATTTTTGTTCATCGGTGGCTCGGCGTCGCACTGTGTCTGGTGTTCCTGCTGTGGTTCCCGTCCGGTATCGGGATGATGTACTGGACATTCCCCGGCGTGTCCGCAACGGACCGGTTGGATCATTCACCAAAGCTTGATCCCACAAAGATTGTGCTGTCGCCCGTAGAGGCTGCGGAGAAGATCGGTGTTCAGGCCAATCCGACGCAGGTGCGGTTGAGTTCGTTCGATGGCCGGCCGGTTTATCGCTTCGGTGGCGGAGGTCGTGGCGGCCGTGGCGGCGGACAGATCGTTTATGCCGATACCGGCGAAGAGCAGACCGAAGTCAACGATGCCATGCTCGACCGCATCGCATCAGCATGGGCGGGAAAGCCGATTGCGGAGGCGAAGAAGATCTCCGTCGAAGAAGTCGATCAGTGGACCGTCGCCGGGCAGTTTCGAAACCTCCGGCCCATGTACAAGTACACGTGGCCCGACGGTCAGCAGGTCTATTTGAACGGAACGAACGGCGAAATCGTTCAGTACACCACGTTCTGGTCGCGAGTCGCCGCGCATGTCAGCGCGATTCCGCACTGGGTCTACTACACGCCGTTGCGCCAGAACCAGCCGATATGGATCAACTTCATGATCTATGGATCCCTCATCGGAACGTTGGGCGCAATCCTCGGCATGGTCGTCGCCGTCTGGATGTACTCGCCGAGACAAAAGTACCGTTTGAACGCGAAGGCAACAGGAATTCCGTACCGCGGACAGAAGCGATGGCACTGGATTCTCGGGATGGTGTTCGGTCTTGCAACGGTCACGTGGACGTTCAGCGGCCTGATGTCGCTTGGACCTTTCCCCCTGATGCAGCGTTTGACGGGTACGACCCCGCGTAACGAACGGCTGCCTCAGCAACAGCAACAACAGCAAGCACCGCCCGAAGCACAACCGACACAAACGGCCGCGGCGGTTCCTGCGGCGATACCGCAGCGTGGTGGGACACCACGTGTGGAAGCGCCGGTCAGAGAAGGCCAACCGCAGGTTGATGACGGCCAACGCCGTGCCGGCGGACGGCGAGGTGGTCGCGGCGGCGGAAGACGAGGCCGCGTCGATAATCCCAGCGGAGAGGCTTCTCGAGTCGAAAATTCAACGGATGGAAGCGCACCAGCAACCGCCGGGACAACGTCCGCCTCCGCCCCACGTGGCGAAACGCAGGTTGCCGCTGTGAATCGAGGTGGCGAGACCGGACAAGGACAAGCAGGCCGCAATCAGGGCGGCCGAGGCGGGGGACAGCAAGGTCTCGCTGGCGCACTGCGAGGCCGCGTGCGAATGTCGGACTTTGCGTCCGTCCATCCGAAGGATTTGCTCGCGAAAGTTCCTGATCTCGATGTGAGGGAACTCGAGTGGACGTCTTTCGCAAGCACGCCGATCTTTTCTGCGAATCTGCCTGGCGGGAAGAATCAGTTGGTGTCTCTCGATGGAACGCTGATTGACGGTTTTGATCAGCAGAAGGTCATCGATATTGTGAAGGGCGCTCTGCCCGATGCGGAGAAGGCGGAGATCAAGGTGATCGATCAGTACGATCTCTACTATTTCGATCGCACGCGTCAGCGGCCGCTGCCTGTGCTGCTTGTGTTGACGCACGATGCGGAAAAGACCCGCTACTACGTCGATCCGAAGTCCGCGCGGGTGCTCACGACGTACAACAGCAGAAACTGGGTGAATCGCTATTTGTACACGGGGCTGCATTCGCTGAACTTCCCGTTCCTCTATAACTACCGTCCGCTTTGGGACATCGTTGTGATCACGTTCATGCTCGGCGGAACTGCGCTCTGTGTGACGTCGCTGGTGCT
>Ga0111539_10013516_pt1 | contig 10203 bp, 16 predicted proteins | sample RhiMethybrSRZTD1_FD_79667 | JGI IMG/M metagenome (GOLD analysis project Ga0111539, IMG submission 79667) | Populus rhizosphere microbial communities from Tennessee, USA - Rhizosphere MetaG P. TD hybrid SRZTD1 (version 2) (version 2) | ecosystem: Host-associated > Plants > Roots > Rhizosphere >... | reverse complement strand
TGGCGAGCGGACTCGAGATCTCGACCAAAGGCCGCAATGCCATGCTTACTGAAGACGGGCGAAAAAACACCGTAGCGGGGTCGGGGGCGGGCATGAAGCAGACCGTGGGTGTCGATGATAAACCAGCGAATGCCGGCTTCCTGAAGATGTTTCTCGGCGCCATCGACGTAGGCGCATTCGGGGAGCCAAATGCCGGTGGGATCGCGCCCGAAGCAGCTGCGGTAATGATCGCGCGCAGTGAGGATTTGACCGCGAATTGACGTGGGATGATTGACCAGCAACGGGAGGACGGCATGCGTGGCGGCGCTGGTGATGATTTCGAGCTTGCCGGCTTCCTGGAATTTGCGGAAGGCGCCCACGAGATTGCGCGCGTAAGAATCGTAGGTCTTGCGCAGGGAGACAAAGCGGTGGTGGTAAATCCACGCCAGCGGTTGGAAGGTCTTGTCCCAGTAAGTGCGGTGAATCTCACGCTCCGAGAGCTCGACGAGACTGTCGAGGTGCCGGAGGTAGCGCTCCTGCAGCAAAGGATCGAGCAACATGGAGCAGAGCGTGGGCGTGAGAGTCATGGTCAGGCGCGTGTCCATGCCGTCGCGCAACCAGCCGTCCATGATTTGAATGAGGGGCAGGTAGGTCTCCGTGATGGCTTCGTAAAGCCAGTTTTCTTCGAGGAAGCGCTCGTGTTCCGGGTGGCGCACGAATGGCAGGTGCGCGTGGAGCACGAGTGACATGTAGCCTTGCATCACGAGAGAAATGAAAAATGGAAAATTGAAAAATTTAAAATGACTGAAGCGCGAGCGGAATTGGTCGCATTAGCGCAAGCATCCATTTTGTTCTTGAACGGCACGTCATTTGCAGGCCGCGCTGCAACGGCTAGGTCACATTTTCGACGTGAGGAGTTTTGAGGCGCGGGTCCTGCGGGTGCTTGCCGACGTCGCCCTGATATTCTGTGGCGCGGCTGAAGCGCAAATCGGCGCTGCGCGCGTCGGTACCATCGGAGGAACGGGCAATGGCAGGCAAGCCGTAGCGTCCATCGGGCAAAGCAAAGCGATAGCTGAAGGTGCCGTCGGGCCGCAGCCGAATTTTTTTGCCACCAATGCTCACTTCCGCGTCGGGCTCGGTCGCGCCATAAACAATGAGTTCGGCGTTGACGTTGAACCAGAAACCTTTTTTGCGCTCGGGTTGGCCGTACGGACTGGTGACGCTGCCGACTGCGCCGCTCCACGAGGAGGGGAGCGAGAATTCCGCAGCCATGGCTGAAGAAATCTGTTGCTGGAGTTGGCGGCGGATAAGTTCGGTGATTTCGAGGGAGCCGATCCAGACGCGCCGCACGGAATCCATCGTGACCAGTTCGGCCAAAGCACGTTCCTGCTCGCGGGTCCATTTGCCGGCGGCGGCGGCGCGAGAATCGGGCAGCCCCTTGAAGCCGATGGCGCGCAACTGCTGAACGGCTTCGAGGAGCGGGACGTTTTCCGAAACGGCGGCTTTGACCAGCTGGACCAGTTGCTGGAATTGCAGATCGGCCGGCAAGGTCTCGAACCACACGGAAACGTCTTCGGACATCGTGTCGGGCGGCGTCAGGGTGGCGGCGGAAACAGAGATGCGCGACCATGCTTTGGGCTTTTCGTAAAAGCCGAGTTCAGCGACGTATTTCGTGGCCGCCGAGGGGACATTCACAAACCAATTCCTCGACTCGGGATGGACGTGGATTTCGGTGACAATATCGCCGTCCACCAGGTCGCGGTAAATGCGCAGGATGAGGTGGCCGTCCCTTGATTTTTTGTTGTACTCCTTGAGTTGGTCGCTGGTGAGGTCCCAGTGCGCATAGAGCCAATGGGGATCACGCGCGGTGAGGAGGAGCTTGCGCGTGCCGTAAGCCTCGGGCAATTGCGCGGCGGGCGGCGGGGCTGTCGCAGGCTGTGATGTGGGTGGTGTCGCGTAACGGCGGCCTGGGCCGCTGGCTGCGGGGGCAGGCGTGGTGTCGCCTTCGAGCAGAATTGCGGGTACGGGCGGAGCCTTTTTCGTTTTCGCGCGGCCATTAGCGGCCTTTGGTTTCTTTGGATTGCCTGGTTTCATGCCGTAAAGGAGAGAAATCCTTGCCCACTGTAGCCGCGAGGGAAGGCGGCGCAATGGCAAATTCGCGGGCAAAACTGGGCAGTAGAACCCATGGATGGGCTGGAGGCGCGAAAATTGCAAATTGCATTTTTCTTCTGCCAGAGTTGAATTTCACGCATGCGCCAGCAAACCGGCTCGCGGAAAGGTCCGAAGCCGCCCCTTATTTATATCGTGGACGACGAACCGTTGCTGGTTGATCTGGCGGAAGCGAGCCTCGCACCGGGAGGGTATGCGGTGAAGAAATTTCTGGATCCTGTAGAGGCGCTCAAGGCATTCGCGAAGGCGCGGGCTAAACCCGATGTGTTGGTGACTGATTACGCGATGGGCAAGATGAACGGCCTGGAACTGCTCGAGAAATGCAAGGCCCACCGGCCTGACGTGAAGTGTGTGCTGATCAGCGGCACCGTGGGCGCGGAGGTGGTGTTCGAGGCGCCGACGAAAATGGACCGCTTCATCACAAAGCCGTACCAGCCCGAAGCATTGCTGGAGTTGGTGCGGCGGGTCCTGGCCGAACGCGAGGGAGCGTGAAAAAACTGGGCATCCTCGTTTCGTGCGCTCCGACGCACCGCAACTTTGGTCATGCTGTGGGCGTCGCCCGGGCAGCGGTCGGTCGCGGCGTGCAGGTGTATCTCTATTGCATAGACGAGGCGGTGCGTGGAATTGCGCGCGAGGATGTGCAAAGGCTGAAGAAGGACGGGGCGGTGCTCTATGGGTGCGCTTTTAGTGCGCGCACGCGGAATCTGCCGATCGACGATCTGGCTACTTACTCCGGGCTGACGGTCGTGAGCGATCTGATAGCTTCGACCGATCGCTTTGTAAGTTTCAACGCATGAAGCCGCTAGCGCTGTTTATCATTGGCGGGGACCCGCGAAAAGATGGGCGCGCGGTGGAGGCGATTCGTGTGGCGGTGGGCGTTGCCGCGTGGAAGCGAGTCGAGGTGGCAGTATACCTTGGCGGGCCGGCGGTGCTCGCGGCGGGGGAGAACGTGGACGACCTTATGGACGCGGACAATCTGGTGCGATACACGCCGCTGTTGCGCGAGCTCGGGCGGCCCGTCTATATCGACGGCACGTTCAAACCCGGGTTGACGGAGACGGCGATGCCAATTGAGGCGATGGATCGCGCGGCGTTGGCAGAGTTGGCGGCGCAGAGCGCCTACCTGTTGAGGTTTTAATGCGAAAGGTGCTGTGTATTCTGACGTCCGGTGAAGACGAGTTGTCGAAGGCAGTGATCTCGGCGGAGAAGGGATTGGGCGATTACGCCATGGAGACATTTGATCTCAGTGCGGCAAATGTGGATTACGAGAAGTTGCTGGATGCAATTGCGGCGGCTGATTCCGTGCAAGTGTGGTAAGGGGCGTGCACCCCAATGGCGGTTGGATGTGCGCGGGCGATATTCGGCTTATGGTGCAACGATCCAAAAACTACGCAAAGCTGCGCAAGGCCGACGACCATCGGCGTGCGGCCCGTTCGCGCCGCAGTTTAAGCAGGAAGATGCGCGACAAGGGAACAGAACCACCGGCGGACCGAGGGGCGTTGGAACGGGAATCTTCGACGCAGGGTAGCGAGTGAGGGCTGATCTCGAGAAAGTGCGCAGTCACGCGCGCGACTTGCGAACACAGGAGCCGCGCGGCGCGCACGAAGAGTTGGCGGGGTTGCCCATGGGCAAACGCACCCTGGACAAATGCCGCGCCTCGCTCCTCGGGCACGAAGGAGACTTTCGATTCGGCTGTCCCATGGATCAGGAATTTTTCCGCGAGGCCGGCGTGAGCGCGGAGGAGTTCCGGGATTTCGTCGCGGCGGGTGCGAGCGATGGTGAGGTCGGGGATTGGTTGAAGGAGCGCGTGGCGGCGAAAGCGCGCTAGGCGAGATTTGACGTTGCTGTTGTTTCAGGTCAGCTTCGGTAGCCATGTTCCGGCGAAATCTGATTCCGCTGCTGCTGGATCACCCGAGGTCGTTGAGCCAGATCGCGCGCGCGGTGGGAGAGAAGCCGAAGGAGATCAGCGATGCGCTGGCGCACCTGGCGCAGAGTTTGAGGCACACGGAGTACGATTTTGTTGTCGATCCTGCGGAGTGCCGGCGATGTGGGTTCGAGTTTCGGACGGAGAAGTTCCGGCGGCCGTCGAAATGTCCAGAATGCAAGGGGACGTGGATCGCGGAGCCGCTGTTCTCTGTGGTGGTGAGGCCCAAAAAGGAGGCAGGCTAGCAGCCTGCGATACAATCCCGATTAATCGCGAACACGCTGCGCTACATCTATTTCTTCGCTCCCGCCAGATAGTGTTCGAGCCCACGGGCGACACCGTGGCCCCAGGGTTGATGGCTGATGTAGCCGCCACTTTTGCGGACGAGTTCTTTGACGAAGGGGATAGCGTTGTCCGGGCACACGAGGCAAGCCGCGTAGTCACCCGAGAGCATGGGGATGTCGTTAAGATGGTCGCCGGCGGCGAAGGTTTCTTCGCGTTTGATTCCGAGTTGGCGAGCGACTTCGGCGAGCGCGGTGCCTTTGTTGTAACGGCTATGGCTGAAGCGCGCATAGACGTCGTTGCGCACCAGCGAGAGGTTGGGGACTTCTTCGCAGTATTCTTCAAGGAATGCCTGGATGGCATCGGCGTCATCATTGGAATCGGCAATGAGGCAAAACGGCGAGTAGTCGTCTTCGTAGAGCGTGGCGGTGAAGCGCTTGTTGACCCAATCAATGAGGCGGGCGACATCCTGGCGAACGCGGGCGAACAGCTCGGCGTGAGCCTGCTTGCAGCCGTCGTTCCAGGCGTGGCTGCTGATGTATTGAGAGGCTTCGTGGGAGTAAATCTCGCGTTCGACGACGACCAAATAGTCGGGCTTGATGGTGAGGCGCGCGCGGGCGATGCCTTCCATGACGCTGGAGAGGTCGCGCCCGGTGTTGATGACCCATTTGGCGCCCTGACTTTGAAGGTCGCCAATGAGTTGCTGCAGATCGAGCGGCACGGGCGGATTTTCAAATTCCGCGTGCAACGTTCCGTCGAAATCGGTTGAGATTAATTTGATTGGCAACGACATTGATCAACGGGCTCTTCCAAGGCGGCATTTGCGCCGGCCTTGCGCGGGCTAAACAATCGTGTCATATCGATAATTGTCAAAGGATTATGCCGGAAGCCCAGCAACTATACGACGACGCAATGTTTGACTTCAGCCGCGCTGAATATGAGGCGAGCATCGGGAAGTTGAAATCCATCCTCGCGGAGCATCCGGACCACTTTGACGCGCAGCTTTCGCTGGGCATGGCGTATTATCGCAAAGGGGATTACACGACGGCCATAGCCGAGGGCCACAAAGCGGAAAAGCTGCGTCCGAACGAACAGTTGGTGCACACAAACCTGTCGCTGTTTTACATGAAAGCCGGTGACAAGAAGACCGCGGAGCATCATGGCTTGCAGGCACGGATCGCGTCGTGGCGCGAGAACATGGCACCGCCGAGCGGGGAGCAGGCGGGTGACCCGGAGTTGCAACTGGCGAAACCGAAACCGCCGCCGGCGCCGGCGCCGGTGAAGTTTCCGGAAATGCCGTGGAAGAAAAAGAAATGATATGAAGAGCGCTTACGAACTCGCGATGGAGCGGCTGAACAAAACGTCGCCGACGGTCAAGCTGACCGACAAACAGAAAAAGGAGATGGCCGAACTCGATTCGAAGTACCAGGCGAAGATCGCCGAGCGTGAAATCGGATTGAAGGACGAGATTGGGAAAGCCGCGGTGCAGGGCGATTACGAAGCGATGGAGAAGCTGGAGCAGCAACTCGCGGCTGAACGCAGAAAGTTGCAGGCCGAGCTGGAGGAGAAGAAAGAGGAAGTGCGCCAGCGCGGGAAGTGAGGGAGATCACGTACACCAATCCGGTTTACCCGGAGTATTTCGCGGACCCATTCGTTTGGAGATTCGAGGGGACGTATTATGCGATCGGAACGGGAGCGGATGAGGCGAGCGGGCACGTGCACGAGCGGGTGTTTCCGCTGCTGAAGTCGGGCGACCTGGTGCATTGGGAAGCGGCAGGGCGCGCGCTGGAACGTTTGCCGAAGTCTTTTGGCGACACGTATTGGGCGCCGGAGGTCGCGTTCGAGAATGGAAACTTTTACCTGTATTACTCGGTCGGCCACGCTGACAAAGAGCATCAACTGCGTGTCGCGATCAGTGATACGCCGCTGGGTCCGTATCGCGACACAGCGGGCCCGTTGATTGATCCGGAGTGCCCGTTTGCCATCGACGCGCATCCGTTTCGTGATGACGACGGACAATGGTATTTGTTTTACGCGCGCGACTTTTTGGAATTGGACGAAGGCCGCGCGGGAACAGCGCTGGCCGTGTCGCGGTTAGAAACGATGACGCGGGTAGCGGGCGAATGGAAGGTCGTGTTGCGTGCCCAGTTTGATTGGCAGCGTTTTCTTGCGAACCGCCCGATGTACGGGGGTATCTACGACTGGCACACGCTGGAAGGGCCGTTCGTTTGCAAGCGCAATGGCAAGTACTATTGCCTCTACAGCGGGGGGCGCTGGGAAACGGAAAGCTACGGCGTCGATTTCGCGATGGCCGATTCACCGCTGGGCCCGTATCGGGACACCGGGCTGGCAACCGGCCCGCGGGTGATTCGCACGGCGCTGGGTCACGCGCTCGGCCCGGGCCACAACTCCGTTGTGCTCGCACCCGATGGCAAGACCGATTTCATGGTTTACCACGCGTGGGATCCGGGCATGAAGGCACGCAGATTGTGCATTGATCTGATTGAGTGGACGCCCGATGGTCCGCGGTGCAAAGGTCCGACAACTACGCCGCAGAAATTGCCGCTTTAATTACGCTTAACGGCCGCGCTGCCAGAGGTCGAAGTGATAGAGTGCCACGACCACGAGAGAGTGGCGGATTTTGGCATTGCGTACGAGATCGGGGATGTCCGCGATGGGGACGAGGCGGGTGACGAGGTCTTCGCCGCTGTCGAGTTGAACCTCGTGCTGAAGTTTGCAGTTACGGACGAGGACGGTGAACGTTGTGTTGCTGAGAATCGCTGGATTCGAGAAGACCTGGCCGATGATTTGCGGATTCTCGCCCGCGTAGCCCGTTTCTTCCTGCAACTCGCGCACACCCGTCGCGACCGCCGACGCGTCGCTCGCGTCCATCGTTCCGCCGGGTATCTCCAATTCCACTGTATTCGAGCCGTGGCGGAATTGCTCGACCATCACCAGGTGATTGTCCGGCGTGACCGCGATCACGTTCACCCAATTGACGCAGTCGAGGATGAAGAACTCGTGCGTAAGATTGGTACGCGGGGAGAGCTTCTCTTCGGAGCGGAGGCTGAAGATGCGGTAATCGCCAAGCTGCTTTTTCCGAATGGTCGGCCACGGTTTGAGCATCAAAGGCCTTTCTCCTTCGCCGCCCAGCCTTGCTTCATCAGCTTCAAGAGGTGCGCCATGGCTTCTTCGTAAGTGCGTCCCGTGCCCTCGGAGAGTTGCCGCGCCCGCTTCTCGAGCTGCGCCGCCATTTCATCTGATTTTTCCTGCGGGCAGCCCATGCTCACGAGCAAGGAGGCCAATTCGTCCATTTAGGCCCCTGCAACGATGCGAATCGACTCAACACCGATGCGTTTGGTTGGCTTGCTCCGCTCGCCACCGCCGCCGGCGGCGGTGGGGGTATCGCCGATGCGGCTCAGCACGTCGTCGCCCTTGGTCAGTTGGCCAAACGCGGTGTATTGGCGATCGAGGAACTTCGCGTCGGCGAGGCAAATGAAAAACTGGCTGCCCGCCGAATCGGGGTTCTGCGAGCGGGCCATCGAGATGACGCCGCGCACGTGCGACTTGTCGTTGAATTCCGCTTTGATTTTGTAGCCGGGCCCGCCCGTCCCGACCATTGGATCGTCCTTTTTGCTCAACGGATCGCCGCCCTGGATCATGAAGCCCTTGACGATCCGGTGGAAAGCCGTGCCGTCGTAAAAGCCCTCTTTGGCGAGTTTTTTGAAATTCTCGACTGTTTGGGGCGCGACCTCGGGCCAGAATGCGATGGTCATTTCCCCTTCAGTCGTTTTGATAACAGCTACTTCGTTTGTCGCGCTCACAATAAATCCCTTCGTTGGCTTGAATGAGCGCGATGAAACGCACGAAGTCAATGCCGGTGTTTTGGAAGCTGCGGTCGCAAATCGTTGGCGCGCGAGGGTGAGGTTTGCATAATGCGGCACAGTGATCGACTTGAGCAACGTGAGCAAGCGTTTTGGCCCGCGATTGGCGCTCGATGCGTTCAGCTTGCGCGTGCCTGAACGATCAATCTACGGACTACTGGGTCACAACGGCGCGGGCAAAAGCACCGCGATCGGCATTTTGCTCGGCCAGGTCTGGCCGACCGCCGGTGACGTGCGCGTGTGCGGGTTTGATGTGACACGAGACCGGCGGCACGCGCTGGCGCAGGTCGGGGCGATCTTCGAGACGCCCGCCTTTTACGAGTACCTAAGCGGACAGCGCAATTTAGAGATTCTCGCCGGCTACACGGGGCCGGTGCCGCGCCAGCGCGTCGCCGAAGTTTTGAATTGGGTCGGCCTGACCGGACGCGAGACGTCAGCCGTGAAGACCTATTCACACGGCATGCGCGCCCGGCTTGCGCTCGCGCAGGCGATGCTGCCGAATCCCAGGCTGTTGATTTTGGATGAGCCCGGCGACGGCCTCGACCCCGAAGGCATTCACGAAATGCGCCAGACGGTGGTGAGGCTCAATCGCGAACTTGGCCTGACGATCCTGTTTTCGTCGCACCTGCTCACCGAGGTGGAACAGATCTGTACGCACATCGCCGTGTTGCACTCCGGTCACAAAGTTTTCGACGGCAGCGTGGCCGAGACCAGGAACTCTCGCCGATTGGTTCGCCTGCGAGTCGGGGATTTCGATACGGCGACAAGGGAGTTGCGTCAGGGGCAACTGATCACCTCCGTAACAGGTGACTGCGTTGAACTGGCAAACGATATCGACACGCCCGAAGTCGTGAAGCGTTTGGTCGAGCTTGGCATCCCCGTGTTTGAGGTGACGCCAACGCGGCAAACGTTGGAGGAGTTCTATCTGGAATTAATGAACGCGGGCCGCGCCGCAAAGAACTGACATGCTTTACCTGCAACTGCGCGGCGAGCTTTGGAAATTGTTCGGCAAGAAGCGGACCTACATTGGCTTCACCATCATTTTGCTCACGCAACTCATCGTCACCGTCGTGTTCAAGTACACGCGCGGCGCCGCGAACATGATCCGCACACTCGAAGGTAATGGCTACGCCGCCGAGCAATTCCTCTCCGGACTGACGGTGGCCACTGTGATGCTGGTGCCGATCGCCTATGTGCTGCTGCCGCTCTACGTCGCGTTGATTGGCGGGGACATGGTCGCGAAGGAGGCTGAAGACGGCACGCTGCGGATGATCCTGGCGCGGCCCATCTCGCGTGTGCGGCTCCTGATTGTGAAGTGGCTCGCCGGGGCGGTGTTCGCCGTTTTGCTGGTGGCCGCGCTCGCGGCGTTCGGGGTCGGCTTCGCTCACTTGTTTTTTCGATTTGGAAGTCTCTTTGTGTTTATTCCTGGTGAACTCTTTTCTGTCTTCGACGCTGCCGACGGGTGGCAGCACTATGGCGTTTCAAACACGCTTCTCATGGTGAAGGCAATTTCAATCATGAGCGCTGCTTTCATGTTCTCCTGCTTTAACGTCAAACCCGCGGCGGCCACGATCCTCGCTCTGTCGTTCTTCTTTGTGAATGCGGTGCTGCAGGAGATTCCATATTTTCGCGACTATCGGCACTTTTTTTTCACGCACCACCTTAACATATGGCAACTGATGTTCGGTCAGCCGATTCCGTGGTGGAAAGTAGGCCAATCGTTGAGTGTTTTGGTGGCCTTCAACGTTTCATTTTTAGTGATCGGATGCGCAGTTTTTCACGCTCGCGACATTAAATCTTAACGAATTACTTAGGAAATCGTAAGTACCCCGCCTGTTTGGCGAAATAAGGCTTGACACCACAACTAATGGTATTTTTGCCGCTTTTGGGGCGGAAATAAAGGTTGTGTGATTTGGCTGATTTTTCTAAAATCTAAGGGTGAGTTCAGGCAAGGCAGAATTGCCA
>Ga0111539_10013515_pt1 | contig 10204 bp, 6 predicted proteins | sample RhiMethybrSRZTD1_FD_79667 | JGI IMG/M metagenome (GOLD analysis project Ga0111539, IMG submission 79667) | Populus rhizosphere microbial communities from Tennessee, USA - Rhizosphere MetaG P. TD hybrid SRZTD1 (version 2) (version 2) | ecosystem: Host-associated > Plants > Roots > Rhizosphere >... | reverse complement strand
GTGAAGTTCGAGGATTTCACACCGCCTCGCGGGATGCGATTCCACTTCATTCACAGCTCTCATTTGATCGAACACGTGGCTTCACCAGTCGCCTACCTGCAGAAGGTATATGACCTTCTCGAGCCCGGTGGAGTTACCGTTTTCATTACGCCGAACACGTCAACGTGGGAGTCTCGCCTTTTCAGGCGCCACTGGGGAGGTCTGCACGTACCTCGGCACTGGGTGCTTTTCAACGGGCCGAGCGCCGTTCGCGCTGCGAGGCGCGTAGGCTTCGAGCATCTGGAAACTGGTTTTTCAACGAATAGCCAGTTCTGGGTCTGGAGCCTTCATTCGCTTCTCGGACGGATGCTTCCGCGGGCTGTCTGCGATGTTCTCTTTCCTTCAGATCACCGCTTCGTCAAGTCTTCTCTCTGGACCATTCTGCGCGGAGGATTTTTCACTGCTGTCGACATGTTTAACGTTGTGGTCACCGGACGTTCGTCAAACATGGCGGTGATCCTTAGGAAGCCGATGGTTTCGCACCGCGGAGCGGTGCACGGAGTTTAGCCGGGGGTTAAGCGCGAAGCGCGCAACCCCCGGAAACAGAATCCCGTATGTCCTCGCGATGATCCTGACCGGGGGTATCGCTCGCTGCGCTCGCTCAACCCCGGCTAAACTCCGTGCACCGCTCCGCGGTGCGCTATCTCCCCCCGCGCCCGCCCTGTTGGCCCGGAACGGCCGGCAGTCCAGGTTTTGCACCGAGTTTCTCGAGTAATGCAGCCGTAGCTTTCTGCGCATCAGTCGGAGTTGCAGGGCCTCCACGGCCGCCGCCACCTCCCAGCACCGCATCGAGTGGGGTGCGCCCGCCGGTATCGGGTGCGTTCAAGTCCGCGCCTTTGCCCGCCAGGAACTGAATCACGTCGTTCCATCCCCACGTGATTGCCCCGCGCAGAGCGGATTGTCCGCTTTCCGCGCCGGTATTGATGTTGGCGCCTGCCTTGATCAGCAGATCGAGGGAAGCGATAGAACGCTGCTGAACATCGGACGTGGTGAACCATCCACGCGTGTCCCCGTTTCGAGATCCCTGTCCGCCGGCGGCCACGACAGGCAACACGCCTCGGGAGTTCGGAATATCGTGGCGCGCGCCATGCTTCAACAGCAAGGCGATCGCCGGAGCGTCCAGACCTTTGGCGGCTCGCAGCAACGGCGTCGTACCGATGGTGAGCATACCGTCGGCTCCGCGGTCCGCGCCGACAGAGCGGTAAGGCGGCAGAAGTTTCAATTGCGTGTTCGGATTAGCGCCCGCGTCGAGCAGCAGTTCGATCATTTTCAAACTTGTCGTTTGATCTGTCGAAGGCAGATCGGGCCGTCCGCCGTGCGGCAAGGTATTCAAGTCCACCGCTTCATACAGCGGCGTTCTGCCCCACCAGTCCCATTTGTTCGGATCCGCGCCCGCGGAAAGCAGATACGCGCCGGTGTCGAAGTGCCCATTCGTGACGGCCATGATCAGGGGCGTTATGCCTTCCGGATCCGGCAGGTTCAGGTCTGCCTTCCCGGCAACCAGATGCTTCACGCATTCGATGCATCCTTCGCGGGCGGCATACAGCAGTGGCGTGAGTCCGCCGGCGGGGCGGTGAATAGCGCGTGGCTCGCTGGTGACTTGACGTTCCCAGTTGTTCACCATCGATCGCGCATTGACGTCGGCGCCGTGAGCGATCAGTTCCTTCACCATCGCGGGCTGGCTCTCGGCGGCGGCCCAAATCAAGGCCGTCTGTGATCGCCATTGCTCGACTTTATTGACGTTCGCTCCACGGTCCAGCAGGAGCTTCGCCGCCGCGACATTGCTGGTGCGAGCTACGATCATCAGCGCCGTCTGACCATCTCCGTTCGGAGACTCCACGTTTGCTCCGGCCTTCAGCAACTTTTCGATTACGGAGACATTTCCGTTGATGGCGGCCTCCGACATGGGGCTTGAGCCGTAGTCATTGATGGTGTTTGCCTTCGCGCCGGCGCGCAGCAATCGATCTACCAGGTCGGCATCGTCTCGATGCACTGCCCATTGGAGCGCAGTTGTACCATCGGGCTCACTTGCATTCACATCGACGCCTTGCCCGAGAAGTTTGATGGCCGCTTCCCGATCTCCCGATTGCACCGCTTTCACGAGCGTTACGTCAGGTGCCGGTGCTCCCAGCCACATCAGCGCTGCGATGGTGGTTGCGATCCATCCGTGCATGTCAGACCTCCGAGATCTCGCCCGTGCTGTCGCCAACCGACTTGACTGGGACTTCAGCGCGATTCATCAATGTCAGCAACAGATTTGCCAGCGGAGTGTGATCCGGCGTCACGATGTGCTGATTGCCTTTGATCCTGCCGTTCCCTCCGCCGATAACCGCTGCGGGCAGTGGAAACTCGTTGTGGGCATTGCTGTTCGACATGTTGCTGCCGTAGAGAATGATCGAGTGATCCAGCACGTTGCCATCGCCGTCCGGCATCGTCGCCAGCTTGGCCAGGAACTTGGCGAAGGCGCTGCTGTGGTACGTCTGAATTTTGACGAGTCTGTCCATCTTCGCCCGATCGTTCTGATGATGCGACAACGGATGGAAAGCGTCGGCCACGCCGACGTGGTTGTAGGTCTGGTTGCTGACCTCCGCTGCCATCATCATGGAGAAGACCCGTGTGAGGTTTGCCTGGTACGCGAGCGCAACGAGATCGAACATCAGGTTGAGGTGCTCGTCGAACGAGTTGGGAATACCGGCCGGGGCGTCAGGGAGATCCAGTTTCGACAAATCACTCTGTTCCATCTTCTGAACGCGGCGCTCGATCTCGCGAATGGTTTCGAGATACTCATCCAGCATTACCCGGTCTTCGGCGCCCACGCGGCGTTTGAGGCCGGCGGACTCCTGCGAGATCACGTCCAGAATGCTGGCATATTGTTTGCCGAGTCGCGCGCGCTCTTCCGGCGTATCACCCTGACCAAACAGCCGTTGGAAGAGGTTGCGGGGGTTCGCTTCCATCGGCAGCGGAGTGGAAGGATCACGGAACGAAATAGTGCCTGAATAGCTGCATCCGTAGTTGCGATCGCAGGTGCCGTTTCCTCCTCTGGATTCGGTCGCGACCTCGAGTGACGGAAACGGAGTGTCCTGCCCCAGACGTTGGGCCGCGAGTTGGTCCACGGTGGTTGCCGCAAATGGCTCCTGCGTCTTGCGAGGCGAAACACAGCTCAGCCAGGTTCCCGGATTCAACGCATGCACGGGTGGCAAGGTTGCCGGCTTGTTGTCCAGCCCGCTCACAATCGTCAACTGCTTCCTGTAGGGTTCGAGTGGCTGGAGAATCGGCGAGATCTTGAAGTCTTTGCCCGCGGTCGTCGGCGTCCATTGATCCATGATCGCGCCGTGGGGAAAGTAGATGAATCCCATGCGAAGCTTTGGACCGGCCGCTGTTTGGGCGAGCGCCGTCGATGCCGGAATCATGGAGTCCAGCAGCGGCAGCGCAACTGCCGCGCCGATGCCACGCAGGAACGTCCGACGGGGAATATGCTTCTTTGTGATGAACATGGTTTCTCCTTTAATTCTCGCCTTTTGCCGAGCCTGAGATCTGGACCTGCTGGAATGCAGCACTCTCTACGATACCTTTGACGATTGCCGAAAACCGATAACCATCGCGGGCCGCATCACGAACGAGTTTCCGAACCAATGGCATGTCGTGGTACTCCACGGTCCGCCCCAGTGAATACATCAACAGCTTTTCTGTCAGCGTCTGGACAAATTGTTCCGGATTCGCGGCCAATGCACGACGCAATTCCGCAGGACTGTTCACGTGGGTTCCATCGACAAGTTGGCCTGCTGCATCGATGGGCGTGGCGGAATAGCGATCCGTTGCGCGCCACGCACCGACGGCATCGAAGTTCTCCAGCGCGAACCCGAGAGGATCCATAACGACGTGGCACGATTTGCATGACGGGTTCTCACGGTGCGCTTCCATCCGTTCACGGACCGTGCGTGCCTTTTCTCCCTCCACATTTTCCGGGAAGGCTTCCACGTCCGGCGGAGGCGCAGCTGGCGGAGTGCCGAGTATTCTCTCCAGAATCCATGCGCCACGCAGCACGGGAGCCGTGCGATTGGGATAGGACGTCACCATCAGGATGCCGCCTTTGCCCAGAAGGCCGAAGCGATTGGGATCCGTAAGAGTCACACGACGGAAGCGGTCGCCACGAATGTTCGGAATGCCGTAGTGCAGGGCCAGACGTTCATTGACAAAAGTGTGGTCTGCGACAAGCAGATCGGTGACGTTCCGGTCTTCATCGATGATGCTTTCGATGAACAGGTCCAATTCGCGCGTAAAGGCGGCCTTCAGGCTCTGGTCGAAATTGGGGAAGATAATCGGGTCTGGAACGAATTCGCGGATGGAGCGCAGGTTCAGCCATTGGAAAGCGAAGTTCTCCGCCATTGCATGGGACTTCGAGTCCTTAAGCATTCGCAGCGTCTGCTTCTCGAGGACTGCTGGCGTTTTCAGCTTGCCGGCCGCTGCAGCTTCAAGCAGTTCGTCGTCCGGTCCCTGACTCCACAGAAAGAAGGAAAGCCGGGATGCAAGCTCCAGGTCGTTGATCGGGAAAACGGCGCCGGGCGCGGCATTGTTCGGGATGTCCTCAGTTCTGTAGAGAAACTTCGGGCTGGAAAGAATCAGCGTCAGCGCACTCTCGATACCGGCATCGAAGCTTCCCGTAGCCCGCGCATTCTTGAAAAACGTAAGAGGGGACGCCAGATCTTCATCCGTGACCGGCCGCCGGTACGCTTGTCGGGCGATGTTTCGCAGAATCTTTGTCGCGCACGCCGTCTCTTCAGTGCTGTTTGCACCAGGTGATGGCGTACAGATGAAAACCCGTTGACGGCTTGGTGTGTCGCTGACTCCGGCAGGAGTGTACGGGCCTGCGATCTGTAACTGCTGAATCCTGGGAATGCGATCCACACCGCTGCTCGGAACGAAGGGCTGGAGGACGGAATCGGATTGTCCGGCAGACCTGGCCACAAAGGTCACACCCACTTTTCGAATGCCGGACTTTACGCCAATCCGAATGTTTTTGAAGCGCGCGTTGATTGCTTCCACTGCTGCCGCCTGGGGCTGGCTTTGATCGATTGCCTTTAAATCCGCTTCGCCTCCGAGCGAGGCTTCGAACACTTTGAGGCCATCGATAGTCAGCAGGACGCGATGCTTCGTGTCCATGTTGAGCACATAGCCGCCGGTCGCAAGGTTCCCGATATCAAAGACGTATTCGCCATCCGCGGGAAACACGTGCTCGATCAGCATGCCGCCGCGGGTTCCCAGAGGCTGGCCTTCCATGTAGGAGGATTGGTCGGCGCCCGAAGCGCGGTAGACCAAACCCACAGGCCGTGCCGTCGGATTGCCGAGAGCGCGGCTGGTAACTGCTCGCGCTGCGGATATGTATTGATCGAGAAATGACGGGGAAACTTTCAGGACGCTGGCAATATTGTCGAAACCGTCGCTGATGTCGTCGACTGGGAGTAGCGAGCTTGCATCGACGTGCACTCCGAAAATCCTTTCGACGGCGTTCGCGTACTCCACGCGATTCATCCGGTGCAATGCAACGCGGCCGGGACTCGGATGTTCTGCAGCGGCGCGATCCAGCGATGTTTCGAGCCAGGAGACGAAGGATTTCACGGCAGCCCTCTCGGGTTGCCGGGCCCCGGGCGGGGGCATCATCCCTCCGCGCAGTTTCCGCACCGCTTCTTCCCAGATCCTTGCGTCCTTCCCGACTTCCGCCAGGTTCATTGTGTCGAGGGTAAGGCCGGCGGTCTTCGTCTTTTGATTGTGGCAGGTCACGCAGTATTGGTTGATGAGAGCCTGATGCTCGGTTATCGAAAACGAGCCCGCCTGTTGTTGCGGTACTGGCAAGGCAGCGCGGAGTGCCCCGGTGGAACCGTAGGAAAGTAGCGCCAGCGCTGCGAGTCCGGTAACGATGGTCCACCGCTTCATCTCTCGTTTCTCCCCGCTAAATGATTCCGCCCAACTCTCGGGCATGTCCCCACATCCCCGGATATGCGCTGGTTATAAATAATGTCGGGTCTCCCCATTTTGCGTCGAACTCCTGCGTCGGCGTTGCGGCGAGCATGTCCCTGGCGCCCAAGCCCGCTTTCATCATGACGACAAGGCGTTGGCGAACAGTAGACAACATGTCGAACTGCGCCTGCAGATCGGCTTTCGTCTGTATGGGCCCCGTACCTGGAATGATCTTTGTCTGGTCATCCACAATCTGAAGCAGATCGCGGTTAGCGTTCGCCATGCCGCCAATCCATCCATGAGTCGAATAGTCGAGAATGGGATACTTGCCCACTGAAAGCACATCACCCGCCATCAGGATATTGGGCCCCGGGAAAAACACATAGATGTCGCCATCGGTGTGGGCCTGGAACATATGCCCGTATTGGATTTGCTCGTTACCGAAAGACATCTTTCGCGGGCTTTCGTGGGTGAAGAACGTATCGTTGGGTAGTGCTTCTTTGGCCCGAGGCGGATAGATCTTGTTGTTCTGCCACTCTACGAGGATTTCCCGGCTCATCCACAGTCTGGTGTTCTCCTGCGCAATGATTTTCGCGCCGGCCCGTCCGATTTTGTCATTCGATCCGGTGTGCTCGAGGTGCCAGTGTGTGTTGAAGAGAACTCGGATTGGACCGGGACCCGCCTGCTGGTTAACCACCTCAAGGACATCGGAGGAGCGTTCGGGCAACCCACAATCCACCAAGAGGATGCCCTCTGGCCCGCGAACGGCGAGTATGTTTCCTCCTGCACCGGACAGCAGAACGAAGTTGTCTGCAAGTCGAGTCGCGCGGATCCCGGCGGCGCCTTGCAGGCCGAAGGCCGACGGTGCCGAGAGACCGGCCGTGGCTGCGAACATCGTTCTCAGAAACTGTCGTCGGTTTGGGGAGAACATTGGCGGAATTCTATATGGTGGAACGACTTTTGGCCACTAGAAGGGAAGGAAAAGCGTTCATATGCCTCTTCAATGTCAGCTGTGAGATGTGCTGCTGTGCAATGAATAATGAACTTAGCGGACTGATCGGATGGCCCGACTCAAGTTCGGGCGCAACGCAATCTCTTGATGTCCGGCCATTCGGTCAGTTAGCTAACTTCATTATTCATCGCACAGCAGCACATCTCACAACTGAAGAGAGACAGTCCCCAGCCCCGATTTGGTCCCCCGCCGCGGTATCCTCCATCCATGCGTGTGTTTATCGAGCCATACCAGGATGCCCTTGCACGACGGGCTGCGGGCTGCGTCGCCGACGTTCTCCTGGCGGCTCCGGGTGCTGTTCTCGCCTTACCGACCGGTCGTACTCCGCTCGGGTTGTATCGAGAGCTTGTCCGAATGCATCACGAAACCCTTCTCGACTTCTCCGCCACTCGAGTATTTAGTCTTGATGAGTACATCGGCGTGCCTCCCACGGATGTGCGCAGCTTTCACAGCTATTTAAGGGAGCAGTTTCTTTCCCGTGTGAATGTCGTGCCTGACAACGTGTATCTGCTGCCGTCTTCAGCAGATGACAACGATTGTCAGGATTACGAAACCGCAATTCGTGACGCTGGAGGGATTGACCTGTTAATCGCAGGTGTCGGCACGAACGGGCACATCGCGTTCAACGAGCCCGGCGCGGCACTGGATTCCAGAACGCGGATCGTCAAACTGGCACAATCCACTCTTGCTGGCATGCAGGCTGTATTCGCGGCCGACCAAATGCCCACGAACGCTGTCACGATGGGATTGGCAACGATTCTCGAGGCGCGAAGGATTCTCGTACTCGCCTCAGGCCAAGCCAAGAGGAAGGCATTGGCGGGTTTACTCCGCGGGTCCGTTACGGCTGAGAATCCTGTCTCAGCCGTAAGGCTCCATGCCGATGCGACCGTCGTTGCAGATCGAGACGCTTCCCTCAGCGGGTAGGTCCTGCGTTATTCGCTTCAAGTTCTGGTGCGCGCTGTAGGCGCGGTCTATGACCGCGCGTTTTTCCGGGAAACAACGCATTGCGCGCGGTCATAGACCGCGCCTACAGTGCGCACCGAAACGCCAACGCAGTTTCGAGACAGAACTAACCAGGTTTTCGTCGTAGTCTATTTGGTCGCGGTCCCCGTGTATCGCAATTCGGGCCCGATCAGCTTCGCCGGATCGGCTCCGGGTTTCGGTCGAAACTTCTGCACTCGTCCGTTGAAGACTTCGGCGATGTACAGGTTTCCTTCCTGGTCCACCGTCAGGGAGTGCGGACCATTGAACTGACCCCAGGGCGCGCCACCGGTACCCCACCCATAGAGATAGTGTCCGTTGAGATCGTACTTGACGATCCTGTTTGTCCCTCCGTCTGCGATCCAGAGGAATTGATCGGTTGTGATGAGGTGAGCGTAGGGAAGGGAACGCACCCCGGTCGTCCACATATCGAGAAATTTTCCGTTTTCGTCAAAAACCTGAATCCGGTGATGACCGCGATCGACGACGAATACACGCCGGTCGTTGCTGATTGCGATGCTGTGCACGGTGTTCCATTCATTGGGCCCGGGGTTTTGGGGATCCTTTGGGGCGGTGCCCCAGTCCATGAGGAATTTGCCGTCCTTATCAAACTTCGCGACGCGTTTGCCTCCGTATCCATCGCTCACGAAGAACGTTCCATCGGGGAGCCACGCGATGTCGGTGGGGCGATCGAACAGTTTGCCCTGGTCGCGACCTTTTTGACCTTTGGTGCCGAGCGTCATCACGAGCTTGCCGTCGTAGGTGAATTTGTGGATCACGTGGAGCTGGTCGTCGAAAATCCAAACGTGTTTCTCCGGGTCGTACGGGCTCATCTTGATCTTGTGAGGCCCGCGTCCGCAGGGCGCTGCGAATAACTTGTCGTGTTGTGGCCATGACTGGACGAGCTTGCCATTCCTATCCACGACAAAAATGACATGGTGATAGCGCCGTTCCCAGCCACGCTTTTCAGTCTTCTGGCATGTTGCGTCCAGCCCGTCGTCATTGCCGGTGGCCGTCCGTTCAGGAGTGAGCATGCCGTAAGGGGTCCATGGCTTTGCATCTTTTGGCAGGGGCAGTTCGCCGCGCTGAGCGATCCAGATACGGTCTGGCGTCTCGGCAAATACTGCCCCTACAGAGCCCCATGTCCAGCCCTCGTGCTTGACGCCGTCGTCACCGTCGGGCAGCGGCTGCAACCAGTTCTCAACCAGTTCGTAGGGTCCGAACTCTTCCTGCCCGCCTTTCTCCTGATCCGCTGCGGGTGTCGCAGTGGAGTTATTCGCAGTGGAGTTAATTGATGAGGCACTGCAGGACGTCAAGACGGCAGCAATCAAAAGCATCAGTGAGAGTCGACGCATCGAGGGTCTCCTTTCGTTGTTCGAAGAAGGTTGGGGTTCTGTTGCGAGGAGTCTATTCTCGATCAAATAGGGGAACAAAGAATTTCATGAGGGAGGGGTTCAAGACCCGGCATAGACCCCGCCCGAAGTCGTAAGCCTTGACATCTGCTACCGGGCACGATAATGAGTGCGACAAATTCATCCCATCGGAGGCAGCGATGAAATTCAGGACACTGTACGCCAGCCTGATCCTGGTCGCATTTGTTGGTGCCTGGTTCCTGCTGCACGAGGCTAGAGTCGCCGCGCAAAGTCGCGGTGCAGCGGCGCAGGCGCCGATTTTCGAAGTCGATCCTTACTGGCCAAAGCCGTTACCGAATCACTGGGTCCTGGGGTCTACGATCGGACTGTCTGTCGACGCCCAGGATCATGTGTGGATCATCCATCGACCGGCGACCGTTGAAGACAACTTCAAGGCTGCCGACTTTAATCCACCGATTGGCGTGTGCTGTAAGGTTGCGCCGCCCGTTCTGGAATTCGATGCTGCAGGAAACCTCGTCAGCTCATGGGGCGGCCCGGGTACAGGTTACGAATGGCCCGAAAGCAATCACGGTATCACCGTCGACTCCAAAGGAAACGTCTGGATCGGAGGAAACGGCAACACAGACACTCAGATTCTGAAGTTCGACAAGAAGGGCAAGTTCATCTTTCAAATTGGCAAGCAGGGCACGCACAACGGCAGCAACGATCTGCTGAATTTCTGGCGTCCGGCAAAGATCTTTGAGCATCCAACGGCAAACGAGGTCTATATCGCAGACGGGTACGGCAATCGCCGTGTTATGGTGCTGGACCGCGATACCGGCAAATACAAACGGCACTGGGGCGC
>Ga0111539_10013513_pt1 | contig 10204 bp, 9 predicted proteins | sample RhiMethybrSRZTD1_FD_79667 | JGI IMG/M metagenome (GOLD analysis project Ga0111539, IMG submission 79667) | Populus rhizosphere microbial communities from Tennessee, USA - Rhizosphere MetaG P. TD hybrid SRZTD1 (version 2) (version 2) | ecosystem: Host-associated > Plants > Roots > Rhizosphere >... | reverse complement strand
CGGGCGGCGTAGGAGGCCGATTCGAAGAGCGTTCTGCCGAACTCAATGGCCGCCAGCTTCAGTGACGTTTGATTCTGGTTGTAGCCGGCGCGCAGCAGGTAGTTCCAGTGGAGTGATTCATCCGCTGTAGGACTGCGCAGTAATGCCAGACTGAAGAAGTTCTGGATGAACTGATCCTCGGAAAGCAGTGGTGGCGCGACGCGCCTGCGCGCGTGGGCACGTCGTATTTCAGGCTGGTCCACGGGTCTCTGCGAGGTTCCCGGATCACCAACACGCCGCCCATCCCAGGGCTTACCTTCATTGCGTTTCGCACGCATGGTGGAAGGAATCGGTGGCGGCGCTTCACGCTCCACGTGTGACTCTTCCTTCACAGCTTCCAGATCCGGCAGCATCCCCTCAGGCTTCTTCGGCAATGGGCGAATGGTAAGGTTATCGCCGGTGCGCTGAGCACTGCTCTTTAACAAGGAACCATTGCTAAATGTGAGTGAAAGACAGATTAGAAAAATGAAACCAATTCGCAGCGAGAAATGTCGTGTGAAGCGAGGATACATAATGAGGACTCCAGTGAGACAGCAAAACAACCGTGCTGGTTAATCAATTCGTCACTGTGGGGAAAGTTAACGACAATTATTGAATGGACCAGCGCACTCTACGCCCGCCTTAGAACGATGTCAATCAAAAGTTTTGCTAAACGAAAATCTATCAAGGACCAGCGACGACCACGTCGTCGGGTGTGTTCGGTTTGCCGTCGGGGCCGAGGGAGCGGAGGGAATAGCGGTCTTGCTGGCCGTCGTATTGATAGGGACGGTGCCAGGGGTCGACGCGGATTACGCGCGCCAGATAGCGCGGGCTGAGGTGATCGATCAGGACGGATTCTTTATTTGAGACGACGAAATAGCCACGGTCGCGATGGTAGTCGCCAAGAGCTTTCGCGATGGTTGAAAGATCATCGGTGGCAGCAGAACGTTTGACAAGGTCAATCGCCGCCGGAAGATTCGCAACATTCAGCCACTCGCGCGTGCCGCTCTTGAACTCTGTCACCTGCCAGGCTCCGGCATCTCGTCCCAAACGAAAATCAACTCGAACCAGCGCCGTGACAAGCGCTGTCGACTCGGATCCCATCGAGAGTCCAAACGGATCTATCTCCTTGATCCGCACGTCATCCGAAGGAAGTGAAATACCTAATAAACCTGCGACCAAACACCGTGCTCGCTTTGTCGTGAGTTCCGTCGCCATCGTGCTGCGCGCAAACTCCGACGGTGCGTCGCATTCTCCCGCGGGTAACTCCACCTTCGCTGCATGCGCAATTACTTCCAAACTTTCCCAACGATCCGGCGCGATCCTGATCTCTCGCAACTGCCAGTGACCTTCATACAATCGCAGCCGAAACACCGTTTCGATTTCAGCGCTGACCTCCGCGCTCGTCGCACTGTTCGATCGAATCTGTAGACGAACAGCGCTGCCCGGCAAAGACCAGCCTCCCATGGTCTGGATAGCTTTGCGCGCTTGTTTCTGACTTAGATCGGCGCGCGCGGATACGGGAACAGCGATCGCAAGCAAGACGACAGTGGTAACGCTGATAAACGCTGGTCCAAATGATCGCTGCATGGGCTATTCGGTCGTCTTCTTGCCGATTAACATCTGCAACATGATCTGTAGTTGCGCAGTCGTGAACGGTTTCGGTAGAAACACAATCGCTCCGGCGGCAAAACTGTCAGACGACAGCTTCGGGTCCTGTTCGGCAGTCATCATCATCACCGGAATCTTCTTCAGCCGCTCTTCGGATTTCATGTAGCGGACCAGTTCGGGACCGGAAATGTGCGGCATTACGACGTCTAGAATGGCGGCAGTAAAATTCGGGTCCGCCTGCAGGATCTTATAGGCCTCGCGGCCGTCGCGCGCCATCACCACGCTGAAGTTTTCTTTTTCGAGAATCGTAGTGATCAATCGAAGAATTGCCGGATCGTCATCAGCAACCAGCATGCGCCGGTTCTCAGTTTCGTCCGTAAGGTCGTTGTTTTCCATGTGAGTATTCTTTTCCAAGTTTCAAACTTCTACTGCCCGACCGCTCTCACCCGCCTGCGTCGAAAGTTCTGCGGCAAGTTTGATCGCCGCAACCATACTCGAGTGTTCCGCAAGTCCCTTGCCCGCGATGTCGAAGGCGGTGCCGTGATCGACTGAAGTCCTGATGAAAGGCAACCCCAGCGTCACGTTGACGGCTTCGCCGAACGACAAACACTTTACAGGAATCATTGCCTGATCGTGATAACAAGCAACGACCGCATCAAACTCGCCACGCGAAGCGCGCAGAAACACTGTATCAGCCGAGAATGGTCCATGCACGTCGATATCATCCAGCCGTCGAGCGGACTCGATTGCCGGCATGATCTCCGAAGCCTCTTCAACTCCGAACAATCCACCTTCAGCTCCGTGCGGGTTCAGAGCAGCCACCGCCAACCGCGGACGCTCCATGCCCCAGCGCTGAAGTTCGCGATGCGTCAGGTTGATCACCTTCATTATCCGATCGCGCTCAACCAGGCGGATTGCTTCAGACAGCGGGACGTGCGTTGACAACAGCACGATGCGAAGGTTTGCGGCGACAAAAGCCATCGCATATTCCTCCGCACCGGTCAGATGGGCGAGAAACTCTGTATGACCGGGAAAACTATAACCACCAAGAAACAAGGCGCGCTTATTGATTGGCGCCGTCGCGATCGCATCGATGTTGCCGGCCGCACACAGTTCAACTGCGGCTTCTATGTAACCCGCCGCCGCCTTACCAGCCGCGCCCGACTCGATGCCGGGTTCGATTGGACCACTGATATTGTCGAGATGATAAATGACCGGTTCGGAAAGCTGATCGGGAAACGACTCTCCAGTGCGTATGATGTCGTAGCCTGATTGAAGATCCAGAGTGCGTGCCGTGTGAGCCAGCAACTGAGCATCGCCGATGATTATCGGCACGCAAACTCTTTTTATTTCTTCTTCGGCAACTGCTTTGAGAACAACTTCCGGTCCGATACCGGCAGGGTCTCCCATCGTTATGCCGATGCGCGGCAAAACTCTCCTGGGTCGAGGACCAGGATTGGCTGAGCTTTGTTCGGAGTGTCGCATTGCTTGAGGCGACGCACTGTGTCAGCGAGAACGCAGGGCGAGGCCGTCTGCAGTTTCGCTTTCGAATCCCCTTAAGCCTTTAGGCACTGGCGGCCTTTTCTTCAACCCGCTCGTCCGCTTTGTAGATGTACTTGATGTTCCGTTTGAGCACGAGTAGATTCGGCGCACCCTTTCGGTTTACCTTCAGCGCACCACGATCGTACCACTCGATAGTGCCTTCAATTTCCTCGCCATCCAATAGAACAATCACCATCAGTGTATGAGCGTCGATCTGTTTCTTGTAGTAGAAGATTTCCGCATTAGTTTCGTTGGGAGGCGGAATTCTTTTCTTTACTTGAACAGGTGTGTGTTGTTGTGGAGCGCGTTCGCGCTGGCCACCATCGTTTGAGGCGCGGGAGCTACCATTCGAACGCTCTCTGGGCTGCGGAACCTCTCGGGCTTTGCCTTTAACTTCCGCGAGTGTGGTTCTGATGAGTTTACGATTCACTTGATTATTACCTCCAAAAATCTATGACGGGGCGTTTTTCACCCGGTCGAGAACTAGCGATGTATAGGACACAGGGCTTTAGATGTCAGATCAGTGTCAAAGCTCTCGCAGGCTGCGGCCCATCCGAGGAGAGGAACGAACATACCCGTAATGGAATTTCCTGCAAGGAATGACCGACATGCTACACAACTAAAGACGAAAATGCAAAGGGGAAAAGCGTGTTTGATTTCAAAGATTTACATGCAAGAAACGATGCAAGCATGTGTGGAATCTGCGGACAAAAAGAGGGAAGGCCCCCGACGGCCTTCCCTTTCAAAGTGCGATGACTGCTCTCTAATCGGCCTTCTTTCGAATGAAAGTCGGCACGTCGAGATCGTCAACGCGCGGAGTACCCATCATAGGCCGCGGGAGATCGTCGGCCGGCCGTGCCACGAAACGAGGTGGCGGCGCGGGAATCGCCGTTGTCGCAGCGGCAGACGCAATCGATGTGGCCTCTCTGTCAAATCCTGTCGCGATGACAGTGATCTTCATCTCATCCGTAAGCGTCTCATCGATCACTGCACCAAAGATTATGTTGGCATCGTCGTCAGCAGACTCACGAATGATCGACGACGCGGCATTCACTTCAAACAACGTCAGATCGGGTCCGCCGGTGATATTGATCAGAACACCCTTCGCACCCTGAATCGTTGCTTCCTCGAGCAGCGGCGACGAAATCGCCTGCTGAGTCGCTTCGATCGCGCGGTTCTCACCAGTCGCTCGTCCGGCGCCCATCAGAGCCATTCCCATTCCTGACATAATCGACTTCACATCGGCGAAGTCGAGATTGATCAGCCCAGGCACAGTGATCAGATCGCTGATGCCCTGCACTGCCTGGCGTAACACGTCGTCAGCAACTCGGAAAGAGTCAGAGAGTGAAACGCCACGCTCAACCGTGTGCAGCAGTCGTTCGTTTGGAATCGTGATGACTGTATCGACGCACTCGCGCAGCTCACGCAATCCATTATCTGCCTGCTGCATGCGACGGCGTCCTTCAAAATGAAACGGCTTGGTCACTACTGCGACTGTCAATGCATCGAGCTCAGTCGCGAGTGAAGCGATGATTGGTGCCGCACCTGTTCCGGTACCACCGCCAAGACCAGTCGTGACGAAGACCATGTCCGCGCCTTCGAGCACTTCAATGATCTTGTCCGTGTCTTCCAGCGCAGCTTCACGACCAACATTCGGATTCGCTCCGGCGCCGAGTCCTTTTGTGAGACGACTGCCGAGCTGAATCTTGATCGGCGCGCGCGAGCGCTTCAGCGCCTGTAGATCTGTGTTGGCAACGAGAAATTCGATACCTTCAATGCCGGCTTCGATCATGCGGTTGACGGCATTGCTGCCACCACCGCCGATGCCGATCACTTTTATCCGCGCTCCGGTGAGTGGCGGATCATCATCAATGAATATATTAATGCCTGCTCCCGGTTGACGAGTGTCCGGTGTCATAGTTAGTTCCTCTCTCCCAAAACGGGATGGCTTCCAAGGCCGCTTCCTTCTATGTTGCGTATCTTGAGCCATCGGCATCGATATCTAGCGGACAATATCTTGTGCAACCGGGGCGCAAGCATACAACAACTTGTCAGAAAATACTACCGAATCTATTTCGAAATCTGGACACAAAATGTGTCAGCTTGCCTGTGGATCCACGCCTGCTGACGCCTGTGCGAATCTCGGCTGCCTGCGCGCGATGTGCAAGCAGTGCGAGACCCGCGGCCGCTGTCCACGCAGGACTCTGGATGTCTTCAACCAAACCACCGAAGCGATCTCGTTCGGGATACCCTATTCGCACCGGCGCATCAAAAACCTGTTCCGCGATCTCAGTCATGCCGTGGAGTAACGCCCCACCGCCTGTCAACACGACACCACTCGAGAGTTGTCGTTCCCAACCCGCGTCTTTGATCTCGTCTGCAACGTGCATCAACACTTCTTCAGCACGAGGCTGCAGGATGTCGCAAAGGATCTGGCGCGAGAGTTGGCGTGGGGGACGCCCACCCACGGAAGGCACGTCCACCAGTTCGCCACGTTCCATCTCACTCAAAGAACTGCTGCACGCACAACCCACCGTCCGCTTGATCTTCTCGGCCTCCGGAATCGGCGTACGCAGACCGAAAGCGATGTCGTTGGTGAAGTGCGAGCCGCCAAGTGGGAAAACTGCGGTGTGCTGAACAGCGCCGCGCTGGTAAATTATGAGCCCAGTTGTCTCAGCCCCGACGTCCACGAGTGCAGCTCCAAACTCTTTATCGTCCTCAGTTAGCGAAGCCTCGGCCGCTGCGAGCTGTTCCAGAACCATGTCGGCCACGACTAGTCCGGCACGATTCACGGCGTTGATCGCGTTCTGCCTCGCCGTGACAGGACTCGTGACGATATGAACCTTCACGGCGAGACGCGCACCGATCATTCCCACCGGATCGTTGATGCCATCCTGATCGTCGACGATGAACTCCTGCGGAAGTCGATCGACAATCTCACGGCCGGCTGGAAGCTGAATCGCACATGCAGAATCGATCGCGCGGCGAACATCCTCGGCGACGATTTCACGATCGCGACCCGAGACAGCGACGATTGCCTGGCCGTTGAAGCCGAGGATGTGCGAGCCCGCAAGGTTGATCGTCACTTCTTCCGCTTCGAGTCCGCTCATACGTTCCGCTTCTTCGACGGCTTTTTTGATCGCGTCGACTGCTGCATCCGGATTTACGATCACTCCCTTGCGCAGCCCGCGAGCCTCGGCTTCTCCGATGCCAACCACCTCGAGCAAATTCCCTTCACCAGGTTCACCAGCAATACACGTCACCTTGCTTGTCCCAATGTCGAGACCGATCGTGTGTTGTGTTCGCTTAGCCATGTCGGGTCACTATCCACAGATTACGCAGACTTTTTTCAATCGGCGTATCTGGGTTCAGTCATTCTTTCCTTCTGCGACGGTGTGGGTGCCTGTGACCAATCCAACAATCGCTCGTTTGCCTTGCGTGAGATCGATATAGCTGATCAGCGGGCCACGTGACGTCTGGCGCTGAGCATCCAGGACCGTCAACGCTTTAGCCAATCTCGTGCTCTGTTCCTGTGAGCCGAGCCGGACTTCTATCTGTGAATCATCGCCCGCGAGTTGCACGCGCACATCGCGCAGATCGAGCAGATTCACTTCGCTCACGCGTTCCGAAACTCCCTGCGCGCTCCAATCGCGCTGCAGTTCGAGAAATTTGCGAACACGTTCGCGGTTCTCCGCCTGCGCCGTCTTCGACTCTTCTTCGTTCCAACCACGCAGGAAGAAGGCCGGCATCTGATCGGTGGAGGACATTTCGCCGAGATAAACTGCGTCGTCATCGACCCAGACAAAACGTCCTGCCGAGTTGCGCACCACTGCTTTCGGTTCGCGTTCAGTTATTCGCACGCGAATGCCATCAGGCAACACGCGCGTTACCACAGCCGTGCGCACCCACGGCAAATGCTCGAGATGATTGCTCAGGACAGGCAGGTCTGCCCTCCAGACTCCGGTTTCATTCACGTCGCGGCGCACCGTGTTCTTAATCTCGTCAGCGGAAGCCCGAGACAAGCCTCGCGTCTCGATTGTTCGAATCTGAAAGAAGCTCGCCGACGCGGCCGCGCGATAACCGACAAAGACAATCAAACCGATGATGGCGATAACGCCAATGCGCAACGCGAGTGGCACGTAACCCAGCACAGACTTGAACCGCGCCGCGATCGATTCACCGCCTCCGCGTTTTGCCGGACGCTGGCCCGCACCGGATCGGCCCTTGCCGATCCCGCTGCGATTACCAACTTTCTGAGCTACGACTTGTTCTCTCATAGCTCACTTCTCCTCCTCTGTGTAATCTGTGGATGGCTCGGCTCTCCAGAGTTCGACTTCATATTCCAACTCGACTCCGTGCTCTCGCTTGACTCGTTCGCGAATCTCTTCGGCTAACGCGAGTGCGTCTTCCGCGCGCGCGCCCTCGCCCTCGGTCACAATGAAGTTGGCGTGCACGGGTGAAACCACTGCACTTCCACGTCGCTGGCCCTTCATTCCCAAATCGTCGATCATCTTCCCGGTGCCGATCTTGCTCGCCGGCGGATTTTTGAAAAAACAACCCGCGGATCGCGCGCCGTGTGGTTGTGTTGCGAGACGACGACTCTTTGCTTCGTCCATTCGCGCCTTAATGAGATTTGGATCGTCAGGTTTCAGCCGTAAAGTGGCGCCAAGCAACAGTTCACCTTCGCGAAACGATGTGTGGCGATAGTTCCACTGAATACTGTCACCGGGAATCTCAACAACCTTTCCTTCACGAGCGACACGCACTTTTTCCGTTACCGTCCCGATCTCATGATCGTAAGCACCCGCGTTCATCCAGAGTGCGCCACCGACGGTGCCCGGAATGCCACCAAGTCCCTCGATCCCCGACAATCCGGCGCGAGCGACATCGATGCAGAGTCGCGGCAGCGAATAACCCGCGCTGACCGAAACCAGCTCGCCGTCGATGTGGACTTCGCCTTTCATGTTGCTCAAGTTCAAAACCACGTACCGATGGTCGCCGTCATCCGCGAGAACGTTGCTGCCTGAACCAAGCGGTCGCCAACCGATGTCCGCTTTGTCTAACTCATAAACCAGAGCGGCTGCCTGTTCTTCAGTGTCAGGAGTAATCACCCAATCGATCGCACCGCCAACACGCAAACTCGTTAAATCCGCAAAGCGCTTCCCACGCTCGGCTCGCAATCCCAATCGCTCTGCAATTTCTTCAATAACGCTCATTTCTTACTTCAATTTATCCTACGGGTAACACAGACGAATCCGGATTTCTATCCGTTTGATCCGTGACTCTCTTTCAACAACCCAAGCAATTGTTCACTTACTCGATTCACCGTGCCTGCGCCCAGCGTCAACACGAGATCGCCAGGCTGAACTGTTGCACGCAACGCTTCCGCCGCGTTGTCCAGCGGCCCGACGTAATTCACATCCTTATGACCAAAACGTTTGATTGCGGCAGTCAAAGCCTCGGCCGTCACACCTTCGATCGGATCTTCGCTCGCTGCGTAAATGTCCGTGATGAACAACACATCGGCGTTATTAAATGAACGCGCAAACTCCTGCATCAGATCGTGTGTTCTCGTGTAACGATGTGGCTGAAACAGAACGACGATTCGCCTGCCACCCGAACCCAGCTTGGCCGCCGCGAGGGTGGCCCTGATTTCAGTCGGATGATGACCGTAGTCATCAACGACGAGCACTCCGTCGACTTCACCTTTCGCCTGGAATCTGCGACCCGCGCCCGTGAAACTGTGCAAACCTTCAACAATCTTTTCAAAAGCCACTTCCAACTCAAATCCAACGGCTATCGCAGCGAGCGCGTTATAGACGTTGTGCAAACCTGGGACGCGCAGGATCATCTCGCCTATCACGTCTGTTCCACGCCAAACTGTGAATGACGATCCGAAGTTGTTGTCGTGCCTGATCCCATGAGCTGAAACGTCTGCCTGGGCGCTGAAGCCGTACGTCATGCGACGGCGTTCGAGGAGGGGAATGATCGCCTGCACGTTTGGATCGTCGAGACACAAGACTGATGAACCGTAGAACGGAACCTTGTTCACAAAACTCGCGAAGCAGGCACGCACGTCGTCCATGTCGTGGTAATAGTCCATGTGCTCTCGGTCGATATTCGTGACGACGGCGATAGTCGGCGTCAACATCAGGAACGACCGGTCGCTTTCGTCAGCTTCGACAACCATCAAATCGCTCGTACCTAAGTGAGCACTCGAACCATAAGCGCCGACGACACCTCCGACGACCATCGTCGGATCGAGCCCCGCATGGCCCAACACGGTGGCGACCATCGAGGTGGTAGTTGTCTTTCCATGTGAACCGGCAACGGCGACGGTGTGCGGTTTGAGCCGCATCAACTCCGCCAGCATCTCAGCGCGTGGAATCACAGGAATCGAACGCCGGTGCGCTTCGAGAACTTCGGGGTTGTCGTCACGCACCGCAGTCGAGCAAACGACGACGTGTGGCTGGCCCACATTTTCAGCCGAGTGTCCTTCAAAGATCTCAACACCCAAATGCTGCAGACGATCGGTGACATTCGAGCGCTTCAGATCGGAGCCCGAAACTCGAAAGCCGAGATTGACGAGCACCTCAGCGATGCCGGACATGCCGATGCCGCCGATGCCGACGAAGTGAACGTGTTGGATCCTACGAAACATAAGCCACAAAAATTACTGGCCACAAAAAGGCACAAAAATCACAAAATATGAATTGATTGGCTGTGCTGATGTCTTTTTGTTCATTCTTAGTTTTGTGTGTTTTGTGCTTTTTTGCGGCTAAGTTCTTCAATCATATCTACAGCGGCTGCGGCCGCGTCGCCGTGTGCTAATTTTCTACTTGCTTCCTCCATGCGATTCAGAGATTCGGGCGCGTTCACGAGTTTCTCGATCTCGGTTGACAGCCGGTCCCCATTCAAATCCTGCTGCAGGATCATTCGCGAAGCGCCGGCAGCTTCAAGAGCCTCCGCGTTCTTGCGCTGGTGATCGTCGGCGGCATATGGAAAGGGGACCATGATCGACGCTTTACCTGCG
>Ga0111539_10013512_pt1 | contig 10204 bp, 6 predicted proteins | sample RhiMethybrSRZTD1_FD_79667 | JGI IMG/M metagenome (GOLD analysis project Ga0111539, IMG submission 79667) | Populus rhizosphere microbial communities from Tennessee, USA - Rhizosphere MetaG P. TD hybrid SRZTD1 (version 2) (version 2) | ecosystem: Host-associated > Plants > Roots > Rhizosphere >... | reverse complement strand
TCCTGAACGACGTGCAGCAGCCGTTCACGAGTGCCTTCGACGACGATCGCCAATCGCGTCGGCTCGTGGATCTCCACCATCTGCCAGGGAAGTCCGGTCCGCAGATCGCTCTGCGCGCCGTCCATCACGCCGAGCAGCGATGTCACGTTGTGCGGCAGCTTGGTGCCGCAGCCGTAGCCAGTCGGGTCGACATAGCTGAAGTAGTACTCGAGGCTGATGCCGGCACACACGGGGACCACCGCTGCCAGGATGCGCGCGAGGATCGCGCCATCGTCATCACGCGACGGATCGTAGGAGACGAGGAACGCGCGGCGATCCAGAAACAGTCCGCGTGTTCGCGTCCGTCGGCCGATGACGCAGAAGGCGTTGGTGGCGTGGCCGTACTCCGGGCGCGGCTGGGCCAGGTCCGCGGCGCGACCCTGTACGTGCGCGAGCGCTGCAAGCGGCGGATACCAGGCGGGAACTGAATCGAAACGCCGACAGCGTTCGTGAGCCTCGCGTCGCCGGGCTGTGTCGATCGCTGCCATCGCCTGTTCGAACAGTGGCGCGTGCGTGGCCGGGACGAGGTCCTCGTCGAAGAACGTCACGTCGTTGTTGCAGGTGTTGCGCTGAGCGCCGATGAACCAGGTGGTCGCCGCGATGGCGACGCCTTCGGACGCGAGCAGCTCGCGGACTCGCGTGTCGTTGGCCATCTGCGCAAACGCGCGGGCGTTCGGGCCGCCGCGCCCGCCGCCGCACGCGCCGCAGTCGTGAGCCGACTCGTGAGGATTGTTGAGACTCACCGATCCGTGCCCGAGCACGAGGATCAATCGAGACAAGCGATCGCGGATGCCGATCTCCTCGAGGACGCGCCGCACGATATCGGCCATCTCCCGCTCGGTGAACCCGGAATACGTGCCGATCGGCGGCACGGCGTCATCACGATCGACCTGAAGCCGGGTGCGCTCGGGAGCGATCGACGTCTCGCGAACGCGTCTCCATTGCGATGACAACCACGGAAACACGACGCGCATCACCAGCGGCACGAGCGTCAGCCAGCCGAACGCCGTCATCAGCAGAGCGCCGCGCATCGGCAGTCGGCTTCCCAGATGCACGTTGTACCCAAGGAAGCCGGACGCGCGCCGGTGCAGGCGCCGCGAGCGCTCGATCAGGCCATCCTCCGCTTCGATTTCCGCGACGTAGTGGTCGGGACGAATCGCGACCGGGCAGAGCGGTCGTGGATGCGCGTCGGTGGCGCCCTGGTGATACATCGGGACGCTGAAGAAACCGGCGGTACTGAACGTCTCGCAAGCGGGCTCGACTTCTTCGAGATGGCGCCGGATCGATTCTTCGCGCTCGTCGATGCAGAAGATCGCCTGGAAGACTGGTGCATCGTGCGGTCGATATGGCGTGTGCTGTATGAGCGCATCGTACAGGCGATAGCGGATCGCCCGCTCGAACGCCTGATGGAGGATTCGACGCCGGCGCAGGGCATCGAGCTGTTGCAGTTCCGATTCGACCTCCGCCACGTGTCGCCGCGTCCACTGCTCGACCATCGACGCGTCGAGGCCACACAACTGTGCGACGTGAAAGAGCGGCCACGCGCGCTCGGACGCGGTGCGTGGCTCGGGCGACGGAAGTCGTGCTCGAAGCCCCACGCGTAATTCCGAGATGGGGCCGGTGAAGGAGATTCGCCGTGCGGCCTCATCGAGCGCGGCCCGTTCGAAGAGCAGCCGAACCGCGAGATATCCGCGCAGCGTTACGGTGATATCCCGTGCCGGCACGCGGTCCGGCCGTTCCTCAATCTGCCGGACGATGCCCGCCCATCCGCGCAGAGCGAGCAGCTCGGCGCTCAGATAGTCCGTCCACTCGTCCTCCGACACACCGAGCGCGAGGAGCGAGTTCGTGATCGAACCGAGGGCGTCTCGATTCGCGGCGTGATCGTCCGCGACGAGGTGCGGAAGCGTTCGTGCCCAGTGTCCGCACCGTGACGCGAGCGACGAGCGGTAGATCTCGAGGAAGCACCCGTGAATGCCGCGGTTCCGTTCGGGCATCGACCAGTGCGCGAGCCCTTGATCGAGGTAACCGGCGAGGAATCGTATGAGCGGCGGATGGAACCAGGCGTCGATATCCAGGTCGTGGATCAGGAGCAGCCAGTCGCGATGACGAACGGGACTCTCGCGGACCGTAACGGTCCGCGCCGCATCTGCGTCACCGACGATCGTGTCGGCGCGTCTCACGGCTGCGAGGCACGCGTCCCACAGGCGACGGACAGCCCGGCGTTCTTCCTTCCGGTCGTTGAGCTCTCGCAGTGCGCCCGGCACGGACCGGGCATGTGCCGGCAGGTCAGTGCGGAATCGCGAGAGCGCGTCGGTCTCCTCGAGGATCCACGAGAGCTCGCGACCGCTCGCTTCCGGAATGCCGTGGAGGACGACCGCGCGCCAGAGGTCGAGCCGATTGCTGGCGCCACCCACGCTCTGGCCTGCGCTCGTGCCGAGCTGTTCGACAAGCAAAGCCTCGACATCCTTCGCGCGAATCCGGCCCGACGCGAGCTTGTCGCGATAGCGGACCTCCGCCAGAAACGGCTGGCGTCCCAGGCGTTGCGCGGCGTGTTCGACGGCGTCTTCGAACGGCAGATGCTCGAAGGCGTGCAGCGTGTTGTGGTGAATGAAGATGCTGATCGGGCCCTGCGCCGGGAGCAGATGCGCAATCTCATCGATCACGCGGGTCAGAGGATGATCGGCGGAACCCTGGTCATGGGCCATCGAAGAGGCGATCGTAGCGCTGTTTCGCCCCAGACATGTCAGTTTGGCGGGGCTGGCGGCCGGTCCTGAAATATCCAGTAGCTCTTAATCCCGAGGAAACATATATTTCACACTCGTCTGCAGCCGGAGTAGAAAGTCTGTACAACAGCAAGCAAACCCGCGTACGCGTGCGGCGGACGCGTCGACGCGGACATGGAGGCTCACGCAATGCCGAGATGTGCCAAGGCGATCCTGCCCCTGGTGTCGCTCCTTCTCTTCCCCCTTACTGCGTATGCCCAGGCGTCCATCGTAGGCGTTGTCCGAGACGCCTCGGGAGCCGTGTTGCCCGGTGTCACTGTCGAAGCGTCGAGTCCGGCGCTCATCGAGAAGACGCGCAACGTCGTCTCCAACGCGGCCGGTCAGTACTCGATCGAAGACCTGCGGCCGGGAACCTATTCGGTCACCTTCGCGCTGCCGGGATTCTCCACGGTCAAGCGCGATGGCATCGAGCTGACCGGTCAGTTCATCGCCACCATCAACGCCGATCTCAGGGTCGGTGGCGTGCAGGAGACGGTGACGGTGACCGGCGAAGCGCCGGTGGTGGACGTGACCAGTTCGCGTACGCAGGAGACGATCTCCGGCGAGACCGTCTCGGAGATTCCAACGTCGCGCCTGTACTCCTCGCTCACGCAGCTCGTTCCCGCGCTCAACGTGCAGGGCAACGACGTCGGCGGGTCGCAAGGGAACGTGTTCAGCGTGTTCCAGATCCACGGCGGGCGGCGCAACGAGGGACAGGTGCTCGTTGACGGCATGAGCGGCGGCTATCAGGGCATGGGCGTGTCCGGATATGCGCCGGAGGTCGGCAACTCTCAGGAAATCGTGTTCAACCTGAGTGGTGGTCTTGGGGAAGCGACCACCGGCGGGCCGCAGTTGAACATCATCGGCAAGCAGGGCGGAAATCAGTTTTCGGGAAGCTTCTTCATCAACGGCTCGGGCAGCGCCTTCGTCAACAACAACCTCTCCGACGAGCTGAAGGCGAAGGGGCTGTCGACGCCGCTGAAACCCAAGAAGCTGTACGACATCAATCCCGCGTTTGGCGGCCCGATCAAGCGTGACCGCGTGTGGTTCTTCGGGACGTTCCGTTACCAGCGGAACCTGCAGACCGTCGCCAGCCTCTGGGACAACAAGAACGCCGGCGACAACACGAAATGGACCTACGATCCGGATTTCAGCAAGCAAGCCACCGACGACGGCGAATGGAGGAACCACTCCGTCCGTCTGACCTGGCAGATGACGCCGCGGAACAAGATCGTCGGCTGGACGGATCTGCACTACAACTGCCTGCACTGCGATGCCGGTGGCTCGAGCTCCGGCCTGACCTTCACAGGCCTGATCGCAACGAGAGAGGCGCTCCAGCGAAACGAAAATCATCCGAGCAACCTCACACAGATCTCGTGGACGTCGCCGGTGACCAATCGTCTGCTGATCGACGCCAACGTGCAGATCGGACCGAACTTCTGGTGGGGCGCCCGTCAGAAGAACTCGTTCGATCCGACGACCATTCCGGTACAGGACGATGGGCTCACCATCAACACTCCGAGCGGACCGATCACCTACACCGGCCTCAACTACCGATCGGCCAACTGGAACGGGCATACCGGATTCACGCGGGTCTATCAGGGGGCCATCTCCTACGTGACCGGGACGCACTCGGCGAAGTTCGGTGCGCGCTTCCACCAGAACGACTCGACGTTCCCCAAGAACTTCTACAACGACAGACAACTCAAGTACAACTTCCGGGGCGGCGTTCCCTATCAGCTGACGATGTATGGCGATCAGGCCTCCGAGCAGCATCAGCAGCAGCAGTACTTCGCCGTCTACGCGCAGGATCGATGGACGCTCAACCGTCTCTCGCTGCAAGGCGGACTGCGCTTCGAGCACCTCGGCGACCACTTCGAGGCGCAGCAGATCGGCCCGAACATCTTCATCCCCACGGCCCTGACGTTCCCGGATCAGGACGGGCCGCTGAAGCTGAAGGATCTGCAGCCGCGGTTCGGCGCCTCCTATGACGTGTTCGGCAACGGCAAGACGGGGGCGAAGTTCTTCCTCGGCCGCTACGTGACGACAACCAACACCGTCGAGGAGTGGTTGAACTACAGTCCTGCGGGCAATGGCCACTTCGTCTCGCAGACGAACAGACCGTGGACCGACGCGAACAGCAACTTCGTGCCCGAGTGCAACCTGCTGAATCCCGTCGCCAATGGCGAGTGCGGCGCGATGTCGAATCCGAACTTCGGCAAGACCGTCAACCCGCTCACCGTCGATCCGGACACGACGAGTGGATGGAACAAGCGTGAGTACAGCTGGGATCTGACAGCGGGGGTGACGCAGCAGATCGCGCCCCGGGTTTCGGTCGAAGCCAACTACATCAGGAGGAAGTGGGGCAACCTGAAGACCACGGTCAACCGCGCCCTGACGCCTGCCGACTTCGATACGTTCGTCTACAACGTGCCGCGAGACAGCCGACTGCCCGACGGCGGCGGCTACGCACTGACGTTCCGTGACGTGAAGCCGGCCAAATTCGGGATCATCGACAACTTCCTGACGTTCACGGACAATCTGGGAGGATCGTCCAACACCTTCAACGGCGTCGACTTCAGTTTCAACGCCCGCCTCCGTAACGTGACGATCCAGGGTGGGACCAGCACCGGAAACGTCGTCGAGGACGAATGCGGCACGGTCGCGCAGCACCCGGAGATGTACATCTCTGGTCTCGGCTGGGGCGGAACGCTGGACTTCTTCAAGCAGTTCAACCCCTCGCTCGGTCAGTGGCCGCAGGCGTTCTGCCATCGCGAGTCGGGATGGCTGACGAACATCAAAGGCCTGGCGTCGTACACGGTCCCGAAGGTCGACGTGCTGCTCAGCGGGACGTGGCATAGCGTTCCATATCCCGGGAACAACTTCCCGAGCGTCACCAGCCAGAGTCTCAATGCGCAGGTGCTGGCGGTGCCCATCGCGGAAACCAACATTGGACGGCCGCTCGCGAGCGGACTTCCGATCGAGTTCCTGAACATCGTTCAACCCGGCGCGCTGAACTATGACCGCCTGAACCAGGCCGATGTGCGGTTTGGAAAGAACCTGCGCTACGGCCGCACGAAGACGCTGGTGGCGCTGGACATCTTCAACGTGTTCAACTCGAACACGCCGGACGTGTGGCAGCAGACCTACGGGCTGACGTATCGGAACCCGTTGTCGATCACGGTGGGACGCTTCTTCAAGGTCAGCGCACAGCTGGACTTCTAAGAGGCGGGGAAGGAATCAGGAATCGGGGATCAGGATTCAGGGCTGTCTGGGATTCAGGTTTAAGGAATCAGCCCTGATTCCTGGCCCAGCCCTGAATCCCGATACCTGATACCTGATTCCTTCGAGAGTAGAATCCCGTGGCGGCCATGGAACTCCGCCACTTCCGGTACGTCGTCGCCCTTGCCGAGACGCTGCATTTCGGGCAGGCCGCGCAGCGTCTGGGGATCAGCCAGCCTCCGCTCAGTCAGCAGATCCGTCAGCTCGAAGAAGAACTGGGCGCGGCGCTCTTTCATCGCACCAAGCGGCAGGTTCAACTGACGGAGGCCGGAAAGGCGTTCGTCGCCGAAGCGAGGCTCGTGCTCGCGCAGGCGGACCATGCCGCGCGGATTGCCGCGCGCGTCAGCCAGGGCGAAACCGGGCGGCTCGTGATTGCGATCGCCGGTCCCGCCGACGCGCCCATCTTCATCGAGATTCTCCGCCGGTTCGCGAAGCGACACCCGAACATCCACGTCGCGCTGCGCAACATGGGGACGACGCATCAGGTGCAGGCGCTGCGCGAGGGGCGCGTCCACGCCGGTTTTCTCGTGCCGCCAATCGACGATCCGTCACTGGCCATCGAGAACGTGGTGCGCCAGCCGGCGGTCGTGGCGCTGCCACGCAAGCATCCGCTTGCCGCACGGAGCTCGATCCCGCTGCGGGCGCTGGCCAACGAGCCGCACGTGATGTTCTCGCGCGACCTCGCGCCGCGCTATTTCGACACGATCGTGAGCGCGTGCGCGCGCGAAGGGTTCACGTTGAACGTGGCTCACGAAGTCGACAATCTGAGCAGCGCCTGTGCCATCGTCGCCGCGGGTCTGGGCGTCTGCTTCGTCCCCGCGAGCCTGCAGCAGGCGCGATCACGACAGATCGTGCTCAAGCCGCTGAAACCGCACCTGTCGGATCTCGATTCGCCGCTGGCGCTCGCCTATCGACGCACGCCAACGTCCGAGCTCGTTCAGTATCTGGTTGCGACCGTCAAGGACATGCTTCACGGGCGCAATGGTTCCCCAGCCTCCAAGGCTATGGGGAACAAGTCCCCCTCCGCCAAGGCTACAGGCGACAAGTCCGCCTCCGACAAGGTTCCGGCGGGCAAGTCAGTCAAGAAATGAGGTGACGCTCATGATCAGTCGACGAGATCTGCTCGAACACAGCGGCGCGCTCTTCCTGCTGGGCGCGCTGCCGCAGGCGCAGACGCAAAGTGGAGCTGCCGGCGGTGGGGTCCTGTTCATGCACGACCTGCCGGAGGTGATGCTCAAGAACTGGGCGGTGACCGCCGTCGAAGTCGCGTACGCGCCCGGCCAGAGCTCGGCGGCGCACCGGCATCCCGGGATCACGATCGCCTACGTGCTCGAGGGTGAGATTCGATCGAAGGTGGGAGATGGACCGGAGCGGGTCTACAAGGTAGGGGAGATGTTCTTCGAAAATCCCCGGGAGCTCCACGCGGTGTCCGCCAACGCAAGCACGACGAAGCCGGCGCGGCTGCTTGCAATCCTGCTCGCAGAAAAAGGACAGCCGCGAACGGCTCCGGCCTGAGGCGCATGTCGACGAAGCGGATGCGCGTGGCTCTTGCCGTCCTCCTCATTGGCGGAGTGTGGCTCGCGGCCGCGCAAACGACGAAGCCCCCGGGGCCGCTGAAGATCGAGAAGGTCCGCGACAACCTCCACATGATTTCGGGTGAGGGCGGCAACGTTGCCGTCCTCGTGACCGACGAAGGCGTGGTGCTCGTCGACGACATGTTCGATCGCAATCACGCCGACATCCTGGCGCAGGTGCGATCGATCACCGACAAGCCGCTCCGCTACGTGGTGAACACGCATCAGCACGACGACCACGCCGGCGGCGATCTGAAGATGCTGCCGATCGCGGAGGTGATCGCGCATCAGAACGTGCGGAAGAACCTCGAGCACATCAAGCAGCCGTATTACGAGGACACGCCCGGCACGCCGATCGGTCTTCCACGTCTCACGTTCTCCGATCAGCTCTCGATTCATCTCGGCGGCAAGGAAGTTCGTGCCTACTACTTCGGACGTGGACACACGAGCGGTGACGCGATCATCTACTTCCCGGAGCTTCGCGTGATCCACACGGGCGACCTCTTTCTCGGTGGACGGTTTGGCGGACGCACCGAGCCGGGCAAGCCGCGTGGCGTGAACATCTACGTCGATTACGCGCAAGGCGGCAGCTTCGTCGATTGGAGCAGGACCCTCGAGCGCACGCTCGCGCTCGATTTCGACACCGCGATCCCCGGGCACGGTCCCGTGTCGACGAAAGCCAATGTCGAGACGTTCAAGGCGGATTTGGAATTGATGCGCGCGCGGCTCGCGCAACTGATCAAACAAGGCACCCGGAAAGACGAACTGGTGAAGATTATCGAGACCGACTACGGCTGGCGCGCGACCGGTTGCCCGCCGAGCCCGCCGACGGCCGGGTGCCTGCAGTTTCAGCAGTCCGACGCGTTGATCGCGGAGCTGCGGACGATGCGGCTCCCTTGACGGCACGGCGAACCGTTCGCTTCGGAGCGTTCGCGCTCACGAAGCGGTAGGCGCCGTGCACGAGATCCCGCAGCGCGTCGGGATGCACGCGGGACAGCCTGACCAGCACACACGGATAGTTGACGTAGTGATCCTTCAGGTAATACGTCGCGGGATCCTCTTCGAGCAGCGCGTCCCGTTGCGCGAAGTCCATTCGCACGGCCAGGGTGTTCGGCTCCGCCGCCTTGTTCATCGCCTGACAGACGAACATCTTGCCGCGCACTTTCAGGGCAAACCCGCCGTACATCGTCACCGCCTCGACATCAGGCAGCGTGACCCCGATCGCGCGGACGGCATCGAATCCCGCTCGTTTCATCGCCAGGGATTGTAAGACAAATCGAATTGGACGCCGTTCGGCGTCCGGTCGCATAATCAGCGCGTCATTCAGGAGGGCACATGAGACGCGCGCTCATCGGACTGTCTCTCTCGCTGCTCGGAGTCGCACTTGTTTCGAGTCTGGCCGCCCAGGGCGCCCGCTCGCAGGCGCTCGACGAGAACGGCGCGCCGGTCTTCAAAGTCGACCCGTTCTGGCCGAAGCCGCTGCCCAATCGCTGGAGCATGCAGCAGGTGACCGGCATTCACGTCGACTCCATGGATCACGTCTGGTTCCTCAATCGCGCCGCCGCGGCGGATGGCGACGAGATTGGCGGCGACAACCCGGCTCGCATCGATTGCTGCATTCGCGGCCCGGAGGTCATCGAGCTCGATCAGGACGGCTCGGTCGTCCATTCGTGGGGCGGTCCCGGCTATCACCCGCTGTGGCCGACAGCGTTGCAGACAGTCATTGCCGACACCAAGGGCTTTGTCTGGGTGTCCGGCACCGGCGCGCAGGACTCGATCCTGAAGTTCACGCGCGACGGCAAGTTCGTCTGGGACTTCGGTCATCGTCCGCCGAAGGAAGGATTCACCGAGAACAACCAGAACACCGACATGATGGTCTCGAAGGGTCGCTTCCAGTTGGACGAGATGACCAACGAGCTCTACATCATCAATCAGAAGCGCGTGCTCGTGTATGACGCGACCACGGGCGCGTACAAGCGAGGCTGGGGCGGCCACGGCATGCCGCTGAGCGAGATCACCAACGATCGCATCTCCAGCTACACGTGGAACGGCGGTCCGCCGCCGGAGGAGAAGAACTTCGTCCCCGATCTGCACTTCGTCGAGATCTCGAAGGATCGCTTCGTCTACGTCGGTGAGCGCGGGCAGAATCGCATCGAGGTCTTCACGACGGATGGCAAGTTCATCAAGGAGTTCTACGTGTCGCCGAACACGCCGGGTCAGCGCGTGACGGAAGGATGCGGCAGCCTGGCCAACACGAAGTTCCCGCCGTGTGGCACGACGTACAAGCTCGCGCTGTCGCGCGACCCGCAGCAGAAGTATCTCTACGTGGCCGATGGCACCAACAACCTCGTATGGATTCTCGAACGCGAGAGCGGAAAGACGTTGGGCTCGTTCGGACGCAACGGCAAGTATGCGGGGCAGTTCCACTGGATCAACGCGGTCGCGATCGACTCGAAGGGCAACATCTATACGGGAGAGGTCGAGCAGGCCAAGCGCATCCAGAAGTTCGCGCCTGTGGTGCGTGGGGCGCGGTAGCGAGTCGTCAGT
>Ga0111539_10013511_pt1 | contig 10205 bp, 8 predicted proteins | sample RhiMethybrSRZTD1_FD_79667 | JGI IMG/M metagenome (GOLD analysis project Ga0111539, IMG submission 79667) | Populus rhizosphere microbial communities from Tennessee, USA - Rhizosphere MetaG P. TD hybrid SRZTD1 (version 2) (version 2) | ecosystem: Host-associated > Plants > Roots > Rhizosphere >... | reverse complement strand
GAATACTTGCTGGTGTAAGGCGTATCGACGGTATCAACGTGGAGGAACCAATAGATGTCGGCTCGTTTAGGTCTCTTCTTAAATATGGAATAAATGATGTTGGAATCTATATACCGTTTACTGTCCGCTACGGCCAGGTACACCAGGTTCGTTGCCTCCTTGGGAATCGTATTATCCGATTGCAGATCCTGAATCATTCCCACATAATGTTTAAGATCTACAAATTCTGTATGTAACTCTCTCAGCCAACGTGCACGAAGGAGAACGAACATCATTAGGAAGAATAAAGAAGCAATTGTGAAGCTGAACCACCCTCCGTGAATGAATTTGCTCAGATTGGAAATAAGAAATGCGCCCTCAATGGAAAAAAACAACATGGCCATTGCGATTGCCCTCACCGTTGACTTGCGCGATACGCCGAAATAAAATGTTAACAATGACGTAGTCATCAGCATATCAAACGTGATAGCAAGACCATAGGCGCCTTCCATGCGGGATGACTCTTTGAAGATCAACACTACTGTGATACATCCTAACATCAGGATCCAGTTGATCGCAGGAATGTATATCTGTCCTTTTACCTGGCTTGGATAACGAACACGTGTCGCCGGCCACAGTTTAAGCTTCATTGCCTCGTTTACCAGCGTGAACGTACCTGATATCAACGCCTGGCTCGCAATTATGGTCGCGAGTGTCGCCAGGAGGATTCCGAAGATAAGCATGCTTTGTGGAATGATCTCGTAAAAAGGAATCACTCCACCGAGAGTTTGTCCCTCATGCTGAAGCAACCATGCGCCTTGGCCAAGATAACTAAGAAGTAGAGCGACTTTTACAAAGACCCATCCAACCCTAATGTTTTCTTTTCCGCAGTGACCTAGGTCAGAGTACATTGCTTCAGCCCCGGTTGTACAAAGGAAGACAGCGCCCAGTATCCAAAAACCTCCGGGATATTTTATTAAAAGGTTGAAGGCGTAGACCGGATTCAACGCCTTTAACACCACAGGATTTTTTACGAGCTGAGTGAGGCCAACAATTGCGATAAATGTAAACCATAGCAGCATCACCGGGCCAAACGTTTTCCCTACTACTCCACTTCCGAACTGCTGGAAGATGAATAAAGCAACAAGGATGATGATAACAATGTAGATGATGGTGTTCGTCGAGATTGCAGGGTTAAGTGCACGTAGACCTTCGATCGCCGAAGTAACGCTGATCGCGGGTGTGATAAATCCGTCTGATATAAGCGTAGCACAACCGATGATCGCGGGAAAAATCACCCAACCGGCTTTATATCTTCTTACTAACGCATAGAGAGCAAATATTCCTCCTTCACCACGGTTATCAGCGCTGAGGGCGAGGTAAATGTATTTGACGCTGGTAATTAACGTGAGTGTCCAGAAGACACAAGAGATTCCTCCGAATACTAATTCCTCAGTAATGATATGTTGGCCGACAATGAATCGGAACGTATAGATGGGAGAGGTTCCGATATCTCCGTAAATAATTCCGAGGGAAATTAGGACTCCAGCAGCTGATAACGGGTTAGGATTTTTGTCGTGCGTTGTTGCCATTCAATTGACACCGTCTTTTGGACGGGCTATGATCAATCTATTACTCTTATCATATGAGATGTAACTCCAAATCCAACTAATGAGAACGAAGATTTTATTTCTAAAACCAATAAGGTAAACCAAATGAACGAACATCCATATTATCCACGCGGAAAAACCATGGATTCTGAATTTTCCCAAATCCACAACTGCTTTGTTCCTTCCGATAGTGGCCATCGTTCCTTTGTCTCGGTAACTAAACGGTTTCAATGGCTTCTTCTTTATCAGGCGTTTGATATTTTCGGCTACCAACCTTCCCTGTTGCATTGCAGGTGGTGCCATTTGTGGATGTCCATTTGGATAAGCCTTATCTCCTGACATGATCGCAGCATCGCCGATAGCAAAAATATTCTGGTAGCCGATCACACGGTTATACTCATCAACTTTTATGCGTCCGGAACCGCCAAGAGATGCTGCACTTATTCCGTCAACAGGTTTTCCTGTTACACCTGCAGCCCAGATCATAGTGCTTGATATAAGCTTGCCACCTGTGCTTAGGATTATTTCGTGACCGTCGTAAGATTTTACAGCGCAGTTCAGGTAAACTTTTACGCTCATCTTTTCTAAATACTCGAGCGCTTTTTTAGATGCTGATTCCGACATGCCTCCGAGCAGTCGTTCACCCCTTTCCACAAGGTGAATGGTCATGTTATCGATCTCAAGCTCCCGGTAGTCTGTTGGAAATACGTGTAGCTTTAATTCCGCCAACGCTCCAGCAAGTTCAACACCAGTTGGACCGCCTCCAACAATGACAAAATCCATCAGGCTTTCGCTCAGCTCCTGATCATCTGTAAGAAGTGCTGTCTCAAAATTGCGAATGATTATGTTCCTCAGCTTGATTGAGTCGATGATGCTTTTCATTGGCACAGCATTTTCTTCGACATCTTTCATGCCATAAAAGTTTGTTGTTGCTCCATTCGCAATAACCAGGTAATCATAGTTAACCCCGCCGATAGAGGTTTCAATATAATTTTCTTCAGGCTTTATATGTGTGACATCGCCGAGGCGAAAAAAAAAGTCGTCGTTCTTAAATCTTTTTCGAAATGGAAATACTATTGAACTGGTTTCGAGTCCTGACGTTGCTACCTGATAAAGAAGAGGTTGAAAGCAATGATGATTGTATTTGTCAAACAGCACAGTCTGTGCTTTAAAACCTTCAAGTCCCTTCGCCACTTCAAGTCCTCCGAAGCCTCCACCGATAATGATGATGCGGGGTTTGCCCAGGTCAGCAATACGCGTTCGCGTGGTAATTAATTTGGGCATGAATGATCTAAAAAAATCGCTTTCAAGTCGGCGGCAAAGTTAATTCCCTTTGCAGAAACCCAAAAACAAAACGGATTAATGTTCAAATCGACGCCATTATCGTCGGCTTATCTCTTTATTAAAATAATTTGGGCAATGCAAACCTCTTAAACCAAAAATCAACCCTATTTTTGCCTAATAACCCCTAAATCAACTCCTTATGTTAAGAAAGTTTGTTTTTGTAATACCAATTGCTGCCCTCATCGTGGGTTGTGGCACCAAGGAAAAGGAAATGCTGCAGTCGCAGGTGGATTCACTGAAGGTCGAATTGGAGACGAGTCAAGCAATGGCGCAAACGTTAGCAGAAGTAGGCTCGATGATGGATTCCATTGATGCAAGCCGTCAACTGTTGAGGGTTAATATGGTTGAAGGAACAACCTATAGCGATTACTCATCTCGGATGAAGGATATCAATGGTTATGTAAAAGAAACACAGAAGAAAATTGATGATCTCGAAAAATCGTTGAAGACATCGAAAGCAAATGCAAATGCATTCTCGAAGACGATTAAGAAACTTAAGGCAGATCTTGAAACTAAGACAATTGAGATAGCAGGGCTTCAGGAACAAGTTGATAAGTACCGGAACGAAAATCAAAACCTCATAACTACGGTTGGTATGCAGGAAGCAGAGCTTGCTGATAAAGCTTCGCAGATAGAAACGAAAACTCAGGAACTTGCTTTGATCGAAGCACGCGTACAGGAATTGATGATTCAAAGCAAAATGACGGAGGCTGATGCATATTATGCGCGTGGACAAGCCGTTGAGGAGGCAGCTGCACGGACAAAACTTGCTCCGCGAAAGAAGAAGGAGACATTAAGAGAAGCTGTAGAGCTTTATAAGAAGGCACTTTCGCTTGGCAAGACGGAAGCTCAGGATAAGATCACCGAACTGGAAAAGAAACTTTAAATAGCCTTATACGTCCTTCAGAGGCTGTTCCTGAAATGAACAGCCTCTTTTTTTTTTGCTATTTTTGTGGCTTGTAAACTAATATGACGGTCGATGTTATTGTAACCATACTTCTGGTTCTCCTCAATGGATTTTTCGTCGCGGCCGAATTTGCAATTGTGAAGGTTAGATCTTCACAGATCGCTCTGGAAAAAGGGAATTATTCCAAAAGAGCAGCGGAAAAAATAATCAACAATCTTGATGGATACCTTGCTGCTACTCAATTGGGTATTACGCTTGCAAGCCTTGGGCTAGGATGGGTGGGCGAAGATGTGGTGTCGAGGATCATCCTTAGCGCGATGAACGGTTTGGGCCTTCCAATTGGCGAAACGATGGCGCACAATATCGCACTGCCGATAGCCTTCGCAGTGTTGACGATCCTTCATATTGTATTTGGCGAGCTGGCACCAAAATCCCTTGCTATCCGATATGCTACATCAACTACACTGCGGATATCCATACCGCTACAGATATTTTACTACGTCTGCCGACCGTTTATCTGGTTGCTGAATGGCTTTGCAAACCTGGTCCTTAAACTGGTCGGAGTTAAACCGATCACTGAAGGCGAAATCCATTCTGAAGACGAATTAAAACTCATTATCGCCGAAAGCGAAGAAGGCGGTGCGATTGAACCTAATGAACGAGAACTGATCCAGAACGTATTTGATTTTGACGACCGTATCGTGCGGCAAGTAATGGTGCCCCGCGTAAAGATCAGTGGCCTTCGCGCTGATTTGTCTATTACGGCCACAATGGATTTGCTTCTAAAAGAAGGTTATTCCCGTTATCCCGTTTATGAAAACTCCCTCGACGAGATTATAGGTATTGTACACGCAAAGGACATCATTACTACATATGTTCAGAAATCTGATAAAGGATTGCGAGAAGTTATGCGTCCTGCTCATTTTATTCCTGAATCAAAACCGATCGATGTTTTGCTTCGCGAATTTCAGCGACGAAAAACACAAATGGCCATCGTAGTGAGTGAGTTTGGTGGAACGATTGGAATTGTCACCCTCGAAGATATTCTGGAGGAACTCGTGGGTGAGATCCAGGATGAACATGATCACGAACAACAGATCGTCACACTGCTGGATAAACAAGTCTACCAGATCGTGGCACAGTCCTCTATTCACGATATAAATAAATTCGTCGATGTTCCATTCCCGGAATCAGAAGAATATGAAACCTTGTCAGGTATGTTGACCTATCATAAGTCCACGCTAAGGGAAGGCGATACGTTCAAACTATTCAACTACAAGTTCAAAATATTGCGGGTTAACAAAACTTTACCCGAATTGGTGGAAGCAACTCTTGAGGAAGAAATCGGAATAGACTAACACATCAAGCAAGTCCGTTCGAGTATTGAACCTGTACCGACTAAAACCATTTTTTCTTTCGGAAGTAAATAATCATCGCGATTACGATCACAACCATTACCCCCCAGACTCCATAGTACCCCCATGTCCATCGTAATTCGGGCATGATGTCGAAATTCATACCATAAACACCTACGATGAATGTAAGGGGCATGAAGATGGTGGAAAATACGGTAAGTATCTTCATCACCTCATTCAGCTTTGTGTTCATGGCATTTATATGTATATCCAGCAGGCTTGAAATCAGGTCTTTATATGTATCCAGCGAGTCAATAAGGTGGGCAACGTGATCGTATACGTCTGAAAAATATCGCATATTTTCGTCCTGAATAAAATCAGATTCTCCTTTCACGATCTTACTTAACGCCTCACGAAGAGGATAGAGCGCTTTGCGTAAGAAGATCAGCTCCTTCTTTAGGGACTGGATTTTATAGAAGGTTTTGTTCGAAGGGTCTTCATATACGTTTTCCTCAATCTCTTCAATCAGATCCCCGACTTTGTCCAATACGTTGTAATAGTTGTCGACAATTATGTCAATGAGCCTGTAGAGCAGGTAATCAGCTTTCTTCTTCCTTACTTTCCCTAGATCCAGTTTAATCCGGTCTCTGAATCCGTCGAACAGGTCACCTTCTTTTTCCTGAAAGGATATGAGGAAGTCGTTCCCAAGCACGAAGCTGATCTGTTCATAGTCGATCGCCCTTGCCTCTATGCGATATAACATCTTCAAAGTGAAGAATAGATATCCTTCGTACTCTTCTGCCTTGGGACGTTGGTCGGACAAAAGATCATCAACCAAAAGTGAGTGCAGATTAAAATGCGCTTGAAGCTTTTCGATGATATCCTGGTTGTTAAGACCGTCGAGGTTGACCCAGTTTACCCGGTCCGGTTGAAGTTTTGACAACAATTCCTCGCTGCCGCGGCACTCGAATTTGTCGTGTTTTTCTTTGTTGTACGTGATAAGCTCTAGGATGACACTATCCGTTTTAGGGATTTCGTGCTCAAGGGCAGACTTTCTTTTGATCATGAGTAAATAGATTCACTAACTCGGTCGCTATAAAATTGGGATTTCGCAGAAATAATTTCAAATCGATTCGTCACAAATTCGAAGTCGGGTACGCTATATAGTTCCAGCTTCTATGCAGACCAAAACAAAAGTAAAAGGTAGCCAAAATTACACAACGACGGTATGTCCATGAAATAAATCTCTGGTGTTTCACCATCATATTTTGTCTTTCATTCTGAAGGTGATACTAAAAGATTTAAAATACTTCAACCCTAATAAATCAATGCGTATTATTGCCTCGATGCCTTTGCGCCTGGAAGATATTAAAGCCCCTGTTGCCCGTGAGATGGAAGAATTTGAACCAAAATTCCGGGCTTCCATGAAGACACATGTTCTTCTCCTTGACAAGATCATGGGGTACATCGTAAAACGTAAAGGCAAGCAAATGCGTCCGATGTTTGTGTTTCTTACGGCCGGGGTATGTGGCAAGATTAGCGAGTCAACGTATCGGGGCGCATCCCTTATTGAACTGCTTCACACCGCCTCGCTCGTTCATGACGACGTGGTTGACGAGGCGAATTACCGGCGTGGATTCTTTTCCGTCAACGCCCTTTGGAAAAACAAGATAGCAGTGCTCGTTGGTGATTTCCTGCTGGCCAGGGGATTGATACTGTCTGTCGAAAACAAGGACTTCAATCTATTGAGTATCGTTACGAATGCGGTACGCGAAATGAGCGAGGGTGAGCTTCTTCAGTTCGAAAAGTCCCGGAAGCTGGATATCACGGAGGAGGTATACTATGAAATTATCAGGCGTAAAACGGCGTCGCTCATTTCTTCTTGCTGTGCGGTAGGTGCTAGCTCTTCCGGTGCGACGGACGACACAGTCCATAAAATGAAAGTGTTTGGCGAAAAGATCGGTATGGCGTTTCAAATTAAGGACGATCTTTTTGATTATGGCGAGGATGAAATCGGAAAGCCATTGGGAATCGATATCAAAGAAAAGAAAATGACATTGCCATTGATACACGCTTTATCCAAAACCGGATGGTTGGAGAAACGGAAGATCCTCGGCATAGTCAAGAACGAAAGCAGCAAGCCAAAGAAGGTCAAGGAAGTTATTGACTTTGTGAAAGCTTCGGGAGGAATCGAATACGCTAACAAAGCAATGAACAGGTTCCGCGAAGAAGCCTTACAGATACTAAACGGATTTCCTGAATCCCATTACAAGGAGTCTCTTATTCAGCTGGTACAGTTTACAATTGAGAGGAATAACTAGTGAGAGTAGGGGATTGGGTGTTGAAGCTGTGAACAAATTCCGTTGAGAAACATTCATCATTCGTCATTCCAACAAAAAGGGCCGCCCTTTTTGTTGGACGGCCCTTTGACAACCTCACCTAAACCTATAATTTTATTGCAAGAAAACTTTTGACCTCCCTGCCTCAAGGACAGCATAGTCTTTCCAGTTTTTATATGTTTGTGCATCGAGCTCTGCTAACGCTGGTCCCGAATTTTCTGGATTGAAATTGCCTTCATTTGCCCACCATTTCCTCGCATTCTCTTTTGCAGAGCCCTTGTCAACTGATTCAAAAAGATTTATACATGAATCTGAAATCATCCACGGCTTGTCTACGCTACTGTATTTTTCGAAGATCATGCTTCTCATTTGCGTACCGCTCGATTGATTCTTGAAATGCGACACCGTGTAAGATAATGTCTCTGGTTCCGTCATCACCATGTCCCAATATTTCTTGGAAACCACTACCTGAGCGGTCGTAAGCATAAAGCCAAAGCCCTCCTCAATCGGTTCCTTCGTAATGGGGCACTTCGCTTTAAGTGTCAATTTTTTCTTCTTACCGAGAAGTTTATCAAGAAATGCCATAATTGTTAAGTATTAAGTTTTGGTATTCTCAACATTAGATACTCTCTAACAAGTGAATAGTTGCATATAAGACTGATAAATATGCAAAAAAGTTACAAAAGGCCATTTTCGCAGAAATTCGGCCGTTTAGAGGCCAATGGAATTTAAAAGTGTACGAATCTGAACTCGTTGTGTCCGGTTATAGTTTAGCTGGCGCCTTTGATGTTGCCCCTGATTTTGACTTTTGGAATTTTTCGTATTGAGTGAAAAAATCCTCCAACTTATCGGCTGGTACCTTCTTCGCGATGATCTTCTTTTTGTCGTCGATTACATACAACGATGGTGTTGTTAATGCATCGTAAAGATCCTGGTACGGTCCAACGTATGTTCTTGGACCATTAACCGTAATCCACTTCATTTTCATGTCGCGTATGTAATCGCGCATCTTGGCCATCGATGTATCAGCGCTTACGGCGTATACTTCAATATCAAACTTTTTCTTGTCATAGAACGAAACCAGCTTTGGTGTCTCTTCCTTGCAGTGTCCACAATCCGGATCAAATATGAAAAGGATCGTGTACTTGTTCTTGATATCGTACATACTGCGCGGTTTATTGTTGGCATCCAGCATAATAAGGTTTGGTGCCTTCTTGCCTACGAGGCTCTTTCTCAACCTGTCCGCATGGTCTTTCAGGTTCTTTTTCAACTTGGCGTTCACCCAAAAATCCATTTCACCTGATGCAAAGTATTTGTCGAAAACATTCACATAAACTTCGTCCAGCCCCATTATCTCAGGTTGCTGGTATTTCAAAAGACATATAAACGTTGCGTACTTGTAAGTCTCCTGATTACTCTTTGCTTTCGAAATGACCTTATCAATGGCCTTCGTGATACTGTCGGCCTGTGGAGCGTGTAACTTGTCAAGGTATTCCGTTATTTTTTCGCTGTACAACGGTCTTGGTAGACAAATCAATGTTGGATCACTCAAATCAAAATTGTCAAAGAAATGTTCTCTGTACCAGCGCAGTTGAAAAGTGGAATCAATCGAACCGTTTGCTTTTTTCGATGCAGGAGGTATCGTTACCGCCTGGCTCGCTTTTAAGATCTTTGCCGTGACTGTTGTCGGGTGTTTGCCAATGATGTCCGACTGATAAGCGATTACCTTCTCGTTTATTTTTGAAAAGACTTCGCGCGCTTCCTTCTTCTTATCTTCCGATAGCGTACTGTCCTGCAATACCTTCAGATATGGTTCAGCTTCCTTGTGGCGCTCGGCGTTGAAGATCATATTCTCGAAGAAGAGTGTGTTGTCGAGATCGCCGGTGACCTTCATATTCCTGACATAGTCGCTCGCGGTCGTAGCCATTGAGAAATGTTGGTTGGGGCCGATCACCATTTCAAACTGCTTCGTCTTGTTAAGTACAAGAAAGTAGACTCCCTGGTACGTTAGCGGCTTTTTGCCTTCAAAAGAAAACTCGCCGTTGCCATTAACCCTGGCGGTGTCCTTGACATAGGTGGTTTCACCGTAATAGTTCCCCAGATAAATTGTGGTATCCTTTAGTCCTGTGATCTTGAATTTGAGATTGTATCCCTGCTGGCCAAATACGGAAGCTGAGACCGTCATTATTAAGAATAAAAGTGTAACCGTTAATCTCATATTTTTCATAACAGGTGCGAATTTCTGGAATTTATCCCTGGAATTCAACGGCAATTAATCAGCCGAATTGTGCGTTAGTAACAGGCGCTTGGTCTGTAAAGTTTGAAGTTTCAACCCCAAACTTTCGCGTTTAAAGCGACAAAACTATAAACTTGCGGCTTTAGAACCACGGAACGGACCAGTTATGTCTCTTCAGATAATAAATCTTACAAAGTTCTACGGCCCCCAAAAGGCGTTAAATAACATTTCATTTGAGGTGAGAGCGGGAGAGATCGTCGGATTTCTAGGGCCCAATGGTGCCGGCAAGTCTTCGACAATGAAAATAGCAACCTGCTATCTTCCCCCATCATCCGGACAAGTAATCGTTCGTGGTTTCGACGTGGTGGATCAACCGACAAAAGTGCGACAGATCATTGGCTATCTGCCTGAACACAACCCCCTTTACCCTGATCT
>Ga0111539_10013510_pt1 | contig 10205 bp, 11 predicted proteins | sample RhiMethybrSRZTD1_FD_79667 | JGI IMG/M metagenome (GOLD analysis project Ga0111539, IMG submission 79667) | Populus rhizosphere microbial communities from Tennessee, USA - Rhizosphere MetaG P. TD hybrid SRZTD1 (version 2) (version 2) | ecosystem: Host-associated > Plants > Roots > Rhizosphere >... | reverse complement strand
GGGACGGCTCACCGCGCCGTTGGTCGCCCGGAGAGTGTGGAGCCGGCCGAGGAGGCGGCCGATGCCGTTGATCGTCGCCGAGGAGCTGTCGCCGCGGCAGTTCTCGCCCGGCAACAGCTCGGTGACGATCACCGACACCGAGTCGTAGCCCGACACCGGCTCCGGGTGCGCGAGCCGTTCGGCCGGGAAGTCGTGATCCGCCAGGTAGCGGAGGATCTCGGCGTCGCCGTGGACGGCCGCGATCGGCCGCGCGGGACCATGCGTGCGTGCCACCCACGGGTCGCCCCCTTCCCGGTCGACGCGCTGCACGCCGTCGGGTGCCCACGGTTCCAGTGGCGTCAGCCGCGTCACCTTGACGCCATAGGTGTCCTCCAGGTGTCGGCCGAGCTCGGCGATCGTGGCGGTCATGGCGCGCTCCAGTGGGGGTCCCGGCCCAAGACCCCGAGCACGCGGTCTTGCAGCGGTGCGTCCTCGGGAACGGGGATCGGTGCGCCGTACCAGCCCTGGGCCCGCTGCCAGCCGAAGGCGCTTTCGAACGCCTCCGGGTCGCCCGAGCCCCAGATGATCTCGAGCTCCTCGGGCGCGATGGTGGCGTCCTGGCCGGTCGCCATGGCGAGGTCCCAGCCGTGTTGCGGCAGGTCGAAGCCGAGGGACCACTGGATGTAGGTGGCCACGCCGTCCGGTGTGCCGGGGTCGTCGAGCACGTGCTCCACGGCCGCTCGGGTGGCACGGAACGCGTCGAGCGGGGTCTCGAACTCGGCGAAGCGGGGCGCGTCGTCGATGCCGGCCCGCTCGTGCAGGACCTGGGCCGAGAAGTCGACGACGTGGATCACGACATCTCTTGCCGTCCAGCCCGCGCACGGCGAGGGCGAGCTCCACCGGTCGGGATGAGTGCCGGCCACGAGGCCCTCGAAGCGGTCGGCGCGCCGGCGGTACTCGGCCGCTACTTCGGCCATCGCTCGGCTCCCCCGTCCGTGAGTCGCGCCACGACCCGCTCGGCGATGGCGTCGGTGGCGCGGCGATCGGGCCACCAGGGCTCCGACCCATCCGGTGTTCGGCCACTGGCCACCGCTCGCCAGTAGCCCCAGGCCGCGTAGTAGGCGGGCTGGAGGCGCATGGCTCCGGCCAGGCGATCTCGCTCGTCGGCCGCGAGCCGGACGTGCCGCCCGTACCCGTCGATCACCGCGTCGACGACGTCGTCGGCTCGTGGGTGCCCGACGGCCGCCTGCAGCAGCCCGGCGAAGGCGGCGAGCCGCGGGCCCCGACCGCCTGACTTCCAGTCGACGAAGACCGGCGTGCCGTCGCCGGTGACGAGAACGTTCGGTCCGCCGGTGCGCGGGGTCGTGAGCGCTTCCGGCAGCCCGTCGCAGGCGTCGGCGGCGTCCACCTCGTCTCGCAATGCGTCGAAGCGGCTGCGGCCTTCCGGCGGCACGCGGTCGGCGACCGCGTCGAGGTAGCCGAGCGCGGCGCGAACGTCCTCGTTCGGCTTCCCCACGTGAGCCGGATCGTGGCCCGACGCCCCGCCGTCGCGGATCGTCGCACCGTCGAGGCTCGTCGTGTGCAACCAGCCCAGGGCGTCCGCCAGCCGTCGGATGTGATCGGGGGTGGGGGGACGAGCCGCGCCGTCGACGTACCCGGTCACGAGGACATGCTGGCCCCGATACACCGAGACCGGCTCCGGATGTGCACACCGCTCGGCCGGGAAGCCCACCCGCTCCAGGAGGCGGAGGATCTCGACGTCCTCTCGCACCCGCACGCCCGCCCGCGCCTCCGGGGGCACCATCCGGGCTACCCACGGCGCCGGCCGGTCCGCCAGGTCCACCCTGAAGATGCCGCCCCCGTGAGCCGAGAGCGTGGTGACCGACATCACGCGCGCTCGGTAGGCGCGCCAGAAGTGGTCGGCCAGCCCGTCGAGGCGACGCCACCTCTGCCAAGCCCCCACGCGCCCGTCGACCGTGTTCCGATCCCGCTCTCTGCGAGCGAGGGCCTGCGTGTAGCTCAGGCCGGCGGCCCGGGCGTCGCGCCGTACGGCTCGCTTGAAGCTCCCCCCCTTGGTCATGACACAAGCCTCCTCGACGCACCGGTGTCCCCCAGCGACGCGGTACGGGGCAAGCTTGCGATGACTGCGAACCGTGAGGGCTGCTTCCCCTTCGCCGTCGAGGCTCCCGGCTGGGGCGGGAGCTCCGGTGGCTTGGCGGCTGGTCCAACGCCGGCCGCAGTCTCTCTGCCGGCTCCGCCAGTGTCAATCAGTTGCGACCGGGCGGGCCGCGAGCCCGAGGTCACCTGGACAAGGCTGGTCGACGCCCGCCGGATCAGGCAATCTGCCCGCGTGGGTGCGCGTGACCGCTGGGCGGACTGGCTGGTGGAGGGCCGCGAACGCGGGCTCGATCAGCGCCAGATCCGGAGGATGGGGACAGCACTGAGGCGAGTGCGTGATCGCGTGCTCGGGGGCGGGCGGCTCCGCCAGGGCATGCGAGTGGTCGATGTGGGCGCCGGGACCGGGCTCCTGGCGCTGGATGCCTGCCGGCGCGTCGGCGCCTCCGGCAGCGTGCTCGCGGTGGACATCTCGCACGATGCTCTGACCTCGTGTCTCCAGCTGCCGCGGCCGGCCGCCGCGCTGAACGCAGTGGTGGCCGACGCGCGGGCCCTACCCCTGCCGGACCGCTGTGTCGATGCGTTGGTGATGCGGTCGGTGCTGATCTACGTCGTCGACAAGGCGCGCGCCGCGGGCGAGCTGCATCGGGTGCTGCGGCCGGGCGGTCGCCTGTCGATCTTCGAGCCGATCAACAGCCAGTACCAGTGGTTCGCCGGGCTCGACCTCTCGGACCTCGAGCCGGACCGGAGCCGGGTCGTCGACCGCTGGCACGCCGGCGCCGACCCTGGGGAGGCGATGCTGGGCTTCGACGAACGCGACCTCGTCGCCCACTTCGCCGACGCCGGCTTCGACTCCGTCGAGCTGACCTACGAGGTCGCCCGGCGCCGAGCCGCCGGGCGACGAGCGGACGTGGCCGCCTACCTGACGATCCGGCCGAACCCGAACATGACCAGCTACGAGGAAGCGGCGCGCGAGGTGCTGGGCGACGACGCCGATGAGCACCTCATCGCGCTCGCAACCGCACTCTCGGAGCGCCCCTCGACCTCGGTGCAGGCCGTCGCGTTCCTACGTGCCCGGCGAGCCCGCCGCTAGCACCTCCGCCACCGCTTGGTGCAACGCCTGCTCCAGGGCTTCGCCCGCGGGGTTGGGCACGGCTTCGGCCCGTCGGACGACGACGAGGTGGCGTTCGGCGATGGGCGGCCCGAGGATGAGGTCGGCGCCGTCATGCCGGCGGGACGCGGCCGGCAGCACCGTCCAGCCGAGGCCGACGCGGACCATCTCGCGCAGCACCTCGGGCTGGTGCGACTCGGCGACGACGTCGAAGGGCGCGCCGGCGCGGCGGAGGGCGTGCTGGATCACCAGTCGGGTATGGGCGCCGGCGGGGTAGGTGACCCACGGTCCCCACTCGGTCGGTGGGCGGTCGAGGGCGCGGCGGTCGGGGGCGTGGACGAAGAGCCGCTCGTGCGTGAGCGGCGTGGTCACGATCGAGGAGACCAGACCGGGCGGCTCGACGCAGACGACCAGGTCGAGCTCGGCCCGGCGGAGCAGTTCGAGGAGGGCGGCCGAGTTCGTGACGGTGAGCCGCAGGTCGAGCTCGGCGCGCTCGGCCCGGAAGTTGCGCAGCGTGGGGGAGAAGTGCTCGACGGCGGCGGCGTCGATCATCCCGACCCGCAGCGACCCGCCCCGTCCCTCGCGCAGCCGGTGCGTGTACCGGGCGAGGTCGACGGTGCGGGCGACGACCTCGCGGGCGTGGGCCAGCACGGGCGCGGCGGCCGGGGCGAGGACGCGCCGGCGGCCGTCGCGCTCGAACAGCGGGAGCCCGACCCGGCGCTCGAGCTCGGCGAGGCCCTGACTGAGCGCGCTGGGAGTCACGCCTTCGGCGGCCGCGGCCACCGCCCACGTCGGCGCGTCGGCCACGGCGACCAGGTACTCGAGCTGCTGCACGGTGAGGTTCGGGACCGCGCTGTCGGCGGGCGTCCGGGGGGTCGGCACGACCGGGGAGAATAGTTCAGTATTTCTGAACAGAGACAGACAGACGGTCAGACCTGTTTACACTTTTCCCCATGCCCAGTCCCCGCACGATCGCCCCCGCCACCGGCCGGCTCGGCATCCTCACGCCCGGCCTCGGCGCGGTGGCCTCGACGTTCATGGCCGGCGTCCTCGCGGCCCGGTCCACCGGCGCCGCGCCCATCGGGTCGGTGTCGCAGATGGCGCACATCCGCCTCGGCAGCCGTGACGAGGGCCTCAACCCGCTGATCAAGGACTTCGTCCCCCTCGCCTCGCTCGACGACATCGTGTTCGGGGCCTGGGACCCGATCTCGGCCAACGGCCTCGAAGCCGCCCGCACCGCGGGCGTGCTCGAGGACCGCGACCTGGCGGCCATCTCGGGCGAGCTCGAAGGCATCGTCGCCATGGACGCCGTGTTCGACCAGAGCTGGGTGAGCCGGCTCAAGGGCACGCGGGTCAAGACCGGCGCCAGCAAGATGGACCTGGCCGAGCAACTGATGGCCGACATCGAGCGGTTCCGCACCGAGAACGAGTGCGACCGGCTCGTGATGGTCTGGTGCGCGTCCACCGAGGCGTACCGCGACGTCACCGCCGTGCACTCGACCATCGAGGCGTTCGAGCAGGGCCTGCGCGACAGCGACGAGATGATCTCGCCGAGCCAGATCTACGCCTACGCCAGCATCATGTCGGGCGTGCCGTTCGCCAACGGCGCCCCCAACCTGAGCTGCGACCTGCCGTGCATGTTCGCCCTCGCCCAGCGGGAGGGCGTGCCGATCGGCGGCAAGGACTTCAAGACGGGCCAGACCCTGATGAAGACGATCCTCGCCCCCGGGCTCAAGGCGCGGATGATCGGCCTGCGGGGCTGGTACTCCACCAACATCCTCGGCAACCGTGACGGCGAGGTCCTCGACGACCCCGAGAACTTCCGGTCGAAGGAGGTGTCGAAGCTGGGCGTGATCGACACGATCCTCCAGCCCGAGGCCTACCCCGAGCTCTACGGGAACATCGACCACGTGGTGCGGATCAACTACTACCCACCCCGCGGCGACAACAAGGAAGGCTGGGACAACATCGACATCTTCGGGTGGATGGGCTACCCGATGCAGATCAAGGTCAACTTCCTGTGCCGCGACTCGATCCTCGCCGCGCCGCTCGTGCTCGACCTCGCCCTGTTCTTCGACCTGGCCGCCCGGGCCGGGGAGACGGGCGTGCAGGAGTGGCTGAGCTTCTACTTCAAGGCGCCGATGACGGCGGACCCGGAGCTCGACCCCGAGCACGACATCTTCATCCAGCAGATCAAGCTCAAGAACACCCTGCGGGAGTGGATGGGCGAGGAGCCGGTCACCCACTCCGAGGCCTGACTCGGGGGGTGGACCGCTGCCAAGCTGGTGCCGGTCCATCACTCTCTGCCCCACGGAGTCCCAGATGTCGTCGACCCCGGAGCCCGAGCACCTCAACAACCCTCATCACCGCCAGACGCTGCTCCAGACCTTCCAGCACCCGGTGAACCACAACATCGAGTGGCACGCCATGGTGTCGCTGCTCGAGGCCGTCGGGTCGGTCGAGCTCCGCCACGACGGCGAGTACGCGGTGCACGTCGCGAGCGAGACCGCGTTCCTCGGCCGTCCGCGGGGCAAGGACCTGGACGTCGAGCAAGTGCTCGCCGTGCGCCGCTTGCTGACAGCCGCGGGGTACGGCCCCGTCGCGGAGGCCATGCGGGCCGAAGGCAGGGAGGCCTGACCCTACGGCGGAGGCCTCGCCTCACATGGCGTCGACCTGCGGCATGATCTCCTCCCTCAGCCGCTTGAGGTCGTCCATCGTCTTGGCCACCGGCACGTCCTGGAACGGCGGCCACAGGAGCGGCATCGTCAACCCGACTTCCTGGTAGCGCTTGAGCGTGTCGGTGATCTGCGCCGCAGTTCCCGCCAGCAGGTTGGTCGCCTTGCCCTGCGGCGTCTGATCGGTCGCCTCGTCGGTGATGACGAACCAGATCATGCTGCAGATCTCGAGGCTGTCGACCGAGTGGGAGCGCCCGAGCTCCTGCAGCTCTCGCTCGATGGCGCCGCGCCACTGCTGGAGCTCGTCCGGCGTGTCCTGGATGCCGATCCAGCCCGCCAGGCCGTACTTGGCGATGCGGTTCGCCGAGCGCTTCGGGTCCTTGAGCCCGCTGAAGAAGATCGGCGGGTGCGGCTTCTGCACCGGCTTGGCGCCGAACCCGCATCGGTCGAAGTCGGCGAACTCGCCGTGGTAGTCGAACAGGTCGTTGGTCCAGACGCCCTGCATGATCTCGATCGTCTCGCGCACGTGCTGGTGTCGCTTCGGGTAGATGTGCGAGGCGCTCGAGGCTGCGAACTCCTCGGGCATCCAGCCGGACCCGACGCCCACGTTCACCCGGCCGTTCGAGAGCTGGTCCACGGTGGCGATCTCCGCCGCGAGGACACCCGGCGCGCGGTACGGCGTGTCGGTGATGCTCATGCCGATCCGCGCCTTGGTCGTCTTCGCCGCCAGCCAGGGGACGAGCGGCCAGCCTTGGAACCACTCGCCGCGGGAAGACACCGGCAATGCCTTCGGGAACTCGTCCATCATGCCGAACGAGTACTGGAGCTCCTCGCGGTCCGACGCCTCCGGCACGACGATCCGGTCGAGCGTCCAGACGGAGTCGAAGTCGAGCTCCTCGGCGAGGCTCGTGAGATCCTCGAGCTCCTTGACGGTCACCTTGTCTCGGAAGTTCGGCAAGTACAGAGCGAGCTTCATGGCGCTTTCTCCTCCACTTCGGACCGGAGCCGGTCACGCAGCTCCCGCTTGAGGACCTTCCCGTAGTTGTTGGTCGGCAGGGCGTCGACGAACCGGTAGTCCTTCGGCCGCTTGTACCGAGCGATGGCGTCGAGGCACGTCTGGTCGAGGTCCTCGACCGGCGGCGGGGCGGTGCCCTCGGCGGCCACCACGAACGCCACCACCGCCTCGCCCCACTCGTCGTCGGGCCGGCCGACGACGGCCGCAGCTCGGACGCCGGGGTGGCGGAGCAGCGCCTCCTCCACCTCTCGGGGGTAGATGTTCATCCCGCCGCTGATGATCAGGTCCTTGGACCGGTCCCGCAGGGTGAGGTACCCGTCGGGGTCGAAGCTGCCGACGTCGCCAGTGTGCAGCCAGCCTCCCCGCAAGGACTCCGCGGTGGCATCGGGCTGCCGCCAGTAGCCGGCCATGACCACGTCGCCCCGGACCACCACCTCGCCGACCTCGCCGGCGGGCAGGTCACGGTCCTCGTCGTCGACGACGCGGACCTCGACGTCGGTGCGGGGAACGCCGACGCTCTGGAGGCGGTCACGCCACCGGGGATGGTCCCGGCCGGCGTGGTCGGCCTTGGACAAGGCCGTGATCGTCATCGGCGCCTCGCCTTGGCCGTAGATCTGGGCCAGGCGGGGGCCGAAGACATCGAGGGCGTCCTCCAGGTCGGCCAGGTACATCGGTGCGCCGCCGTAGATGATCGTTTTCAAGTGGGCGAGGTCGGCGCCGGCGATGGCCCGGTCGCCGGCCAGCCGCTTCACCATCGTGGGGGCGGCGAAGAACGACATCCCCGGCCAGCGGCCCAGGAGGGTGGCGATCTCGTCGGCGTCGACGCCGCCGGACCGCGGCACCACGCTCACCGCGCCCTTCGCCACGTGGGGCAGCCCGTAGAGGCCCGAACCGTGCGAGAGCGGCGCGGCGTGGAGGATGCTGTCCTGCGGCATGACCGGGTCGATGTCGGCGAAGTAGCTGAGCGACGCCATGAGCAGGTTGCGGTGGGTGAGCGTGGCTCCCTTCGGCCGTCCGGTCGTCCCGCTCGTGTAGAAGAGCCAGGCCGGATCGTCCGGCTGCCGGCCGGCGAGCGATGCGGGCGACGTCGCCGTGAGCCGGTCCCACCGCTCACCCGGCGCCACCACCGCCGCCTGCAGCGAAGCGACGCTGCCGACCAGCGCCTCGACGTCGCCGGCGTGGTCGTCGTCGGTCACGACGGCGGCCGACTCGCTGTGGTCGAGGATGTAGGCGATCTCGTCGCGGTGGAGGCGAGCGTTGACCGGAACGGCGACGAGACCGGCGTGCCAGATGGCGAACAGCGCCTCGAGGTATTCGGGCCGGTTGCGCATCACGATGGCGACCCGGTCATCGGGCGACAGCCCGAAGTCGGCGCGCAAGCCCGCGGCCGCGCCGGCCGTCCGAGCGGCGAACGCGCCCCAGCCGGCATGGACGCGATCGCCCTCCGCCAGGGCCGGATCGTCGGGCCGCCGGCGGCCGTGGCGCTCCACCCAGACGGCCACGTTCATCGCCGGCGAGCGTACTGCTCGTCGACCCGGGCCGGCGTGGGACTCCAGCGCGGTCGGCATTCGCGGAGTAGACCGGGCTTTCGATGAGGCTCACCGAGGACGAGGCGCGGGCGCGGCTGGCGGCCCACGACCACGGGATCCTCTGCACCGTGCACGCCGAGCGAGGCGTCGACGCCGTGCCGGTCGCCTACGTGGTCGACGGGGACGGGTATGTCGGCGTGCCCGTCGACCGCGTCAAGCCGAAGGCGTCGCTCCGCCTGCAGCGGGAGCGGAACCTGGAGGCGGACCCGCGGGCGACGCTGCTGATCGAGCACTGGGACGGCGGCGACTGGTCGCGGCTGTGGTGGGTGCGGGCCTCGCTGCGCGAGCAGCGCGACGCCGGCCCCGAGCGGGCGGCGTCGCTCGCCGCCGGGCTGGCCGAGCGCTACCCGCAGTACCGGGACGAGCCGTTCGCCCGGGTGCTGGTCCTCCGCATCGTCGGCGTGACGGGCTGGGCCGCCGCCGGCTGACCTCGGCCTTCGATGATCGTCATGCTGTCCCCATCTCTTCCGTTCGACGCGGCAGGTATTTGGCGTCGCCGTGGGGTGTCTCACCTACGGGACGATTGAGAGGGCGACCAGATGACACATCTCAACGGGCTTCTAGCCGGCATCGCCGCGATGGTCACGGCGGTGATCGGCCTGCTCACCTACCTCGACGACTCCGGCAAGCTGGAGAACCCGGTCGGCAACGCGGTCACGGAGATCGCCGGCGGCGGCAGCGCCGAGGCGAACACCGGCGGCGGCACGGGCACGACCGGCACGACCGGCACCACCGACACGACTGAGAGCCAGGCCCCGGCCGTGGAAACGCTGACAGTGGATGCTGACGGCTGTGACATCTTCGTGGACTGGGTCGCGACCGGCGCGTCCGACGGCAGCCTCGTGCTGTTCCGCGACGGCGGACCTGTAGACGAACTGCCGGTCGAGCCGGGCTCGACGGTCGAGTCAGTGCTCGACACCTTCGGCGAGGGCCCCTACGAGGCTCACTATGAGCTGGTTGCCCTCGACGCCCACGGCGATGAGACGGACACGGCGTCTGCGAGCGACGCGGACGTGTGCATCGGCTGAGACGTCCTCGGACCGCGGGCCGGCGATCAGGTGGGCTCGACCGTGATGTGCTTCACCTCGGCCATGTAGCGGCCGGCGGCAGCCGACGCGGCCTCCGGGGTGTCGCCGCGCTGGCGGGCGTTCATGTAGGCCGCGTACCAGTCCCACCAGTCGTGGGGCGGGGCGACGGCCTCGAAGGAGCCGTGGTGCAAGGAGGTCTCGTGCAGGAGATCGGCTAGGGCCGCGACGTCCATGGCTGCTCCATTCTGTTCCTACGTTCCGAGCCTTGTGAGCCCGGCGACGAACTGCTCCGGTGTCGCGGTGGTCGTCTGGTGGAAGTGGAGCGTGGACATGCGTCCTCCGCTGGCAGCAGGAGTGCGATCGCCGCGGGCGACCGGGCTAGGGCGCGTTGCCGTCGGTGGGAGCTCCGGCGAGGACGCTGCGCAGCGTCTGGGCCGCGCCCAGCAGCCCGGCGCTCTCGAACGGGACGACGATCTTGGCGTTGTCGCTCTCGGCGAACTTGGCCAGCGCGTCGAGCTGGAGGATCGCCACCAGCGTCGGGTCGGGCTCACCCTTCTTGATGGCCGAGTACACGGTGGTGATGGCTTGCGAGCGGCCCTCGGCCTCGAGGATCGCCGACTGCCTGGCCCCCTCGGCCCGCAGGATCGCCGCCTGCCGGGCGCCCTCGGCCTTGCGGACTGCCGCCTGCGCCTC
>Ga0111539_10013509_pt1 | contig 10206 bp, 14 predicted proteins | sample RhiMethybrSRZTD1_FD_79667 | JGI IMG/M metagenome (GOLD analysis project Ga0111539, IMG submission 79667) | Populus rhizosphere microbial communities from Tennessee, USA - Rhizosphere MetaG P. TD hybrid SRZTD1 (version 2) (version 2) | ecosystem: Host-associated > Plants > Roots > Rhizosphere >... | reverse complement strand
GTTGTTCATTCGAGAATACGCAATTAATTGCCCGAGGTGTTCATTAGTGTGTCCAAGTGAAATCAGGATTGCCGTCATACTGGTGAATTCACCGGGAAAAGGAAACTCCACTTTGGTTGTAAGACCTGCATCGCTTGTATTTTTGATAGCGTTGATCATTAGATCATAAGAACGCTTCAGCTCTTTAGCGATAGGTTCCTTAGCCTTCAGGTCCTTTTCCAAAGTTTCCATTTTAACGTCAGCGGGAATCGTTGCACCAAGCTTTGAAGCAAAGAAGTAATTTGCGGAAATAATATGCGCGCATACTTCTGCAACGGAACGGACGCCTGCCTGCGGTGTATAGGAGTATTTATCGCCAGGGATTGCCTGAGCCAACATCATCACCTGTCCAGATACATAAGTGAGCGATCCAGCAGATTCCTTTTGGAACTGTCCTTGACAAAATGCTGCAAACGAAACTAGAAGAGCAACAACTGCAAATTGATATTTCATAATTTAATTGGGTTGAGTGGATAGAATTAATAGAGTCCTAAAGTAAAAAAAAACATGGAGTTGGTATTACTGTTCAGTAAAAACATAACAAAAATCAAGATAGACGGTCACGACATATACAGGAATACAACCATTTGATAAGAACAAACGTTCAAGGCGTTGTTGCGCTATTACCCTCCTTGATTTCGAATCCGAATCAAATTGTAAATTCATGCCAAGTTGATTTGAAGGGTAATTTGATTTATTAACACCGCGATAAGGTGGTACCTTAGTGGGTATGGAAGAACGAACTGATTTATTTGGTATTCCAATTCCTTCGACCAACAACATATTTCTTACAATCGTCATTGTGCATATTCTGATTTCATTGACGGCGATCGTTTGCGGCGTGCTTGCAATGTTTACTGAAAAAACTTCTAAAAATCATAAACGACGTGGCAACCTTTATTTTTGGTGTATTTCATTATCATTTGTGACCATTGTAATTCTTTCGATTATGAGATGGCCGCATAATATTCACTTGTTGACGATTGGAGTTTTTAATTTTGGTGCCACCCTTACGGGAAGGCAGCTGGCGAGGGCCAAGCCACGAAATTGGACACGTTTACATACAACCAGCATGGGCTTCTCGTACATATTCTTATTGACAGGATTTTATGTCGACAACGGTAAAAATCTTCCTTTTTGGAGATTGTTTCCGGAATGGTTTTTTTATGTTTTTCCGGCGGTGGTTGGGATTCCAATAATCATTAAGGTTTTGTTATCGCACCCGCTCAACAGGCAACAAAACTACAAAGCGCCGCCGCGGTCATCGTAAAATCGAATACTTTATTTACACGGCGCACAGCTGGCAAAATCTTCACAAGTTCTTCATGTGATACCCGCAAATCGATCAAGAATAGATCTTAATAGTTAGTTTTTTTATAAAATCTGCATCTTTTTTCCGATCCGCCGTCTTTACAAATGAACGAAGCAACACATGGAAACGAATAAATCCCTCCCCATCGCAATAATAGGAGCCGGTCCAGTCGGTTTGGCCGCCGCCGCTCACTTAAAAGTGCGAAATCTACCCTTTTTATTATTCGAAGCTGGCGCGACCGTGGCGTCAAACATTCTATCCTGGAGACACATAAGAGTCTTCTCGCCATGGCGATATAATATTGATAAGGCAGCTCGGCAGCTTTTAAGCAACACAGCGTGGCAAAGTCCAGACGACGAAGCATTGCCCACAGGCGAAGAACTTTATAATGAATATTTTAAGCCGCTGGCAGAACTGCCCTCGCTTAAGTCGAATATAATTTTTGGCGCAAAAGTTCTTTCGATCGGCAGGAAGAATGTTGACAAAATGAAGACGTGGGGCAGAGAATCGTTGCCATATGTTGTCCAGGCTCTTCGCGAAAATGAAATAGAGCAATACTATGTTAAAGGCGTGATCGATGCATCGGGAACATGGAACTCGCCCAATCCAATCGGCTCCGGTGGCGTGTATGCCTTGGGTGAAGTTGAAAATCACGATAGGATTTTTTACGGCATTCCCGATATTCTCAATCAACATGAAATAAGATACAAAAATAAAAGTGTGTTGGTTGTGGGCAGCGGTCATTCGGCGATCAATGCAATTCTTGAACTGGATAAGCTAAAAGAAAAATATCCCGCGACCGAAATTCATTGGGCGGTGCGCAAGAATAATATCAGCGATGTCTACGGCGGACAAGAGAACGATGCCTTAGCGGCGCGAGGTGCCTTGGGTATTAAGATTGAAGAATTGATAATCAATGACCGTGTAAGCGTATACACCTCCTTTCATATTCAGCAACTCATTAACCAAGAGAACAAATTAACTATTGTTGGGTTTCAGGGCGATCAGCGGCTAGCATTGCCTGGCATTGATGAAATCATTAGTAACACTGGATCACGTCCTGATTTCTCTTTTCTTAGCGAAGTGCGACTTAACATTGATACTTCACTGGAGAGCGTTGCAGAACTTGCTGACCTGATTGATCCCAATATTCATAGCTGTGGAACGGTAAGACCTCATGGTGAGAAGGAGCTTCGTCAGCCAGATAAAAACTTTTACATCGTAGGATCAAAAAGTTACGGTCGTGCTCCGACTTTTTTAATGGCTACAGGATATGAACAAGTACGTTCTATCGTTGCCGCTTTGGCTGGAGATATGGAGGCCGCGCGCAATGTCGAGCTTGATTTACCGGAAACTGGCGTTTGCAGCGTGGATTTGAATAGCACTGCAGCCTGTTGCGGAAATGAAGTCAAGCCGAAGATACAGGTCATGAAAAAAGCAAACGCAGGCGCTTGTTGCTGATGGAGACGATGAAAAAAATTGTTGCGTCCAGTTACGCTTCACCGGAGATCGGCGTTGCAACTGGAGCGTTGGCAGAGGGTTTTTTCCCGACGCCAGCCCGCCAGCTTGATTATTATTATTCATTACCTTTGGATTAATGCTATTATTTTTACGCACGTCTGTTCGATTCAAAAAATGGGAGACCTGATATTTTTATGGAAGTAGCGGGAATTTACACACAGTTTCACCAGGCGCTTTTATCATTCATCCGAAGCAAGGTCAGATCTAAAGAAGATGCTGAAGATATTTTGCAAAATATTTTCATTAAGATTTCATCTGGTGTGAACAAGCTCTCAGCTGATGAAAAACTTCAAAGTTGGATTTATACAATTACGCGAAATGCAATAACTGATTATTATCGTGTCAATGCATCCAGGAAAAACGTTGAAGTGGATGAGGAAATGGAGGAGAGTATTTTGGACGAAGGCCGGGACGACCCGACCAAAGGGCTGGATCAATGCATGAATACGATGATTAAGTTGCTGCCGGACGAGTATCGTGATATCATCATCGATGCTGAGCTTAACGGAGTAAAACAAAAAGACCTCGCAGAAAAATATAGGATGGCCTATCCTTCAATGCGTTCGAGGGTGCAGCGGGGGCGCGAAAGACTGAAACAACTTTTTTACAACTGTTGCCATATCGAGACCGATGCCCTGGGAAATGTCTTGAGTGCCCAGGGGAAAACGGATTGTGAAGGGCCGTGCAAACCTTGTCCCAATGATTAAGATGCTGGCGATTCCCGGAAGCCTTAGGGCAAATTCCTCAAGTAACAAGATTTTATCCGCAGTTATTTCAATGGCTCCAACCGAGGTCTCTATCGAGCTATTTGATGGGGTGGGCAATCTGCCGCATTTTAATGACTCGGATGAGGTCAATCCACGCGTGGAGGAGTTCAGAACAAAAATCAAAACCGCTGATGCCGTCTTGATTTGTACCCCTGAATATGCATTTGGTGTACCAGGTTCGTTGAAAAATGCCCTTGACTGGACCGTGGCATCTGGTGAATTTATAGATAAGCCTGTGGGATTGATTACGGCGTCTAGCCAGGGCGAAAAGGGACATGCAGCTTTACTGTTAATATTAACCGCCATTTCTTCAACCGTGGTCTCCGACGCAACGCTTTTAATTTCATTCGTCAGATCCAAACTGGACGCTGAAGGGAGGATAAAGGATCCCAAAGTTTCAAATGATCTGAATCGCGTCCTGAATGCGCTTGTTCAAAGCGTTGAGACAAAAAATTCTTTTGAAAAATAAGTGCATCGATTTTCGTGGTCGCCGTCTTTATAAGTGAGAAAACAATTAAAGATATGGACTCGAAAACATCAGAACTCCCGATTATCAAGAAAATCAAAATCCTTCCCAGCAGAAAGAATGTTGCACCTGATTCATCCTGTTGTACGCCTAAGGATGACGCTGTATGCTGCACGCCCAGCAAGTCGCAGGAGGAGGACAATGGATCGTGTTGCCCTCAACCAAAAGATGGCTCCGACTGCTGTAACAAGTAACGTCAAAGCAATTAAGCAACAGACGCAGGCAAGACCTGCGTCTGTGCAACTGTCGATGGTATTGCATGATTCCATCATTGGCAAGTTTTAGCACAGGCAGATGCCGTTGATTTGGAACCACACGTCGGTGCTGGCTTGAGACCTTCGTGATGGGTCAGTTGTGGTTTCTCAAACCTTTCCTTTGCTTTTATTGCCCATTCTTTCTTCACTTGTTCAAAGTCTTTCAGAAATTTCTCGTTTTGAAAGAGCTTGTTTACGAGTTGCCTTGCAAGCATGCGCGATGCTTCGGAGTCAGACGGATAATGCACGCCGATTATTTCTCTTGAATGCGCCATGTCATAGGCATCCTTAATAAATACTTCTAAAAATTCTGGAGCAAGCTCTTGATAAATGTAAGCATTCACGTACGAATTGGCCGCGTGCCCACTGGGATAGGCAGCCCAATTTGTGTCCTCGAGGTTTTGTATATCGGGATCGAGGACGTAAGGCCGGACGCGAAGATACTTGTACTTAAATGCCCAGATGAAATAGCCTGCGTCTTGCCAAACATGAGCAATGAGATCAGCGGTTAGTGGTAGATCTTTCGGGTTGAACCAATTGCCTATGGACCGTCCGATGTGAAACAGATTTTGCCTGTAGTAGTCGTAAGTGGAATCTTCGGGTTTTGTTTTCAAGCTGTAGAATACTCCTGCCATATACATGCTTGACTCGACATCGAGTTTGGTTCGCTGGTGCTGAAGCTGCAACAAATAATTTAGTTCTGCGCGGGTTTGTTCCGAACTATTTGCGGGTGGGTCAGGTATTTGGAAATCTTCAAGCTTTGCATGATCAAGATAGTAGGGTTTTATGCTGAGTCTTTTTTCCGCAGAAACTGGATCATATGGAAATTTTTGCTTGTCTATTTCCTCATTGGCGGCGGCTGGCTTCGGACTAAATGATAGTAGACTCTTATAGTAGCCCTTAACGGGCGTCAGCTCAAACTTGTGCTTCTGACAATATGAACAGACTGAACTGAAAAGGATCATTAAGGTAATAAGGTGTAACTGTCTCATACGTATTTGGATTTACACCTATATGACGTCAATACCTGAAAATTGACGCAGAACGCTTTTAACACTTTCGCGAACAGCAGCAGGGATCTCTGTCTTCACAAACAATGATGTTGCCGTAGCTATCCGTCTTAATATAATACAGCTCGTCAAGTTTTTGCTTCAGCATCTTGCGCGCCCGTTGAACGCGAGAACGCGCTCCTGAGTAACTGATATTCAATGCCTGGGCGACTTGATATTGAGATTGGTTTTCAAGTTCTGTGAGAGCGAGTGGTATCCGATATTCGTCAGGTAGCGTATCCATTAGTGATTTCAAACAATGAGCAACACAATCATTGAACTCATGGCAGCTGCTCTCCCAGTCAATATTAATTGACTCAACATTTCTAGAACTCTTTCTGAAATGGTCGGCTACCGCATTTCGGGTGATTTGATATATCCAACCACTAATTTTGTCAGCGGCCTTTAGTTGGCTTGATTTGGTGTGTACCTTGATGAACACGTCCTGAACTATGTCCTTGGCGGTCGGCTTGTCCTTAATTCTCCGTTCTACGAAAGTTACGAGCTCATCATAAAGGTGGTCCCAAGTAATTGAAATCATTTCCTGCATAAAAACCGGTTTATACTATATGACGGCTACACCTGAAAAATGATGCAGCAATTTTTGCATTTTTTTTAAACAAATTCCCGGATTCTCTAATCGAGAAAATATAATCAGTGGCAGAGACCTTTATCGTGGCATAGCACTACGTTGCCGTAGCCATCGGTCTTGATAATTAATATTTCATCAAGTTTGTCCTTTAACAATTGCCTCGCTCTTTGTACTCTCGACTTTGCTGCGGGGTAGGAGAGGTCGAGTTTTTCTGCCACTTCCAATTGAGACATGTTTTGCAGTTCGCTCATCTCGAGTGGAATCCGATACTTATCAGGAAGTGTCGGTATCAGTTCGCTAATGGCATTTGAGACACAATCATTAAAGTTTGCTGGACTCGATTCCCAATCAATGTCTTTGAGGGAAATTTGCTTTTTGTTTTTACGATAGTGATCGATAATGGTGTTTCGGGTGATTTGATAAATCCAACCGAATAACTTTTCGGTTTCCCTAACATGCTGAATTTTATTTTGAATTTTCAGAAAGACATCATGTACGATGTCTTCGGTAAGGGTTTTGTCTCTCACTCTTTTGAAAACGAAGCCTTTCAATTCGTCTTGAACCTGGGCCCAGTTTAAGCTTAATTCGGTCATACGTGTCTTTAAAATTTCAATTGACAGATGTTATAAAAAAAAGGACATTTTTTTCACTTTTCATATAGTTAATCGAGAATGTCATAGCCCGGTAGGCTCTTTTTTTAACATCAGGTATTCCGAAATCTCGTCCACAGTTTTCTTTGCGCTTCTGCCAACACCGATCAGTGTCGCCGAGGCGAAGCCTGTCCAGTTGCCATAACCAACGAACCACACACCATCCACCAATTTTGATTTGGTTCCCTCAGTTTCTGGTCTGCCATCGTTATTGATTATGTTCAATCCGGCAAGGTGTTTCAAGGCAGGTTTAAACCCTGTGCAGAAAATCACCGCGTCAAGTTTTTCTTCGTGACCATCCTGCCAGACCAACGACTCTTCTGTAAAATGATCAAAGGGCCTAACACTTTTTAAAACTTTTCGTGTGCGCGCTTCCTTCACAGTGTCGACCATTACAATATCTCCCAACGATGGAGGTTTATATTGTTTCCCCGCTTTTTGCGCTTCATACATTTGCGTTGCAGCGTCAAACAAAAATCGGCCATCGATGTGATCCGGGAGGAAGTGAGGTTCCTTTTGAGTGATCCAGATTGTTTCGGTTACCTTTGAAAGTTCAGCCAATATCTGGGCCCCTGAGTTTCCTTCTCCTACGACAGCAACTCGTTTACCAATAAATTGGTCTTGAGATTCATATTCACTGGAATGAATAATAGTCCCTTCAAATTTTTCCCGCCCGCTAAAATCTGGCACGTATGGATTGCTAAAGGAACCGGTTGCGCTTACAACAACTTTTGCATGGTATATCGCTTTTGAGGTTTCCACTTCAAAGCCGTCATCAGTCTTCGTTACGTCTGTGACATGCTCAGGCCTGCGAATGGGAGTATTATATTTGGTCTCATAATATTTCAGGTACTCGATGGTGACATCGCGAGTCGGATAGTAGTCAGCGCCACCAGGCATGATCATTCCAGGCAATGAACTCCACTGGGCAGGAGAAAAAAGCCTTAGCGATTTCCAGGTGTGAAGCCACGCACCTCCGCCTTCGTTTTGATCATCAATGATGACGTAAGATAGTCCCGTTCTTCTTAAATAATATCCAACCGCCAAACCACTCTGACCGCCGCCAATAACTATGACATCAAAAATTTCCATAATTTTTATTCGCTCTTGATGATTTTCCAACTCCCTATTGCCAAAACAGCAGGAAGCATTGGAGCGGACAAATATATCCACAAATGCTCGAGGTGTCCTGAGACAACAGCAGGTGAAAGTGATCGGATAGGATTCATAGATGCACCACAGACAGGGCCAAATGTAAATGCAATACCCATGTGCGTGATTGCTCCTCCCGGTGCCTGGTTGATAATAATTGCCCCTGTTCCGTAGAAGACTAACGCGAATGTACCTAATGCCTCAGCATAATATTTTTTCATTGCACCTCTGAAAAAGCATAAAGTATTTCTCTTCCAATTTCATGGACGCGTTCCTTATACTTCTCAGCCTCTTGCGGCGTCCCATCAAAATCTTTTGGATCATTATAAGTGAGCGCGATTCGTTTTGCTGCGCCAATCACCAGCGGGCAATTCTCATCGGCATGCGAGCAAGTCATGATGGCAGCAAAATCGTTTTTTGGATTGAATGCATCATCATATGTCTTAGAGAAAAGGGTGATGCCTGGGGAATCAGAAGTGTAACGGGCCTCATACACGGGATTAGTTCCGTCCTTTTTTACTCTGATATCAAAGCCAGCATCTTTCATTGCCTTTACGGCCCTTGGATTAAAGGCGGTGGCCTCCGTTCCGCCGGAATAAGTTTCTACATTGGCAATTCCAAAGTAATGTGCAGCCGTTTGAGCCCAGACCTGTGCGATATGACTCCTCCTGGAATTATGAGTACAGATAAAATTCAGTTTTATCTTTTGATGAGCCTTTGCTTTTTGACCGACGTATTCCGTCAATTCTTTGATGATAGGTTTACGCTCATTCGGAATTTGAGAAAACTCTCCCCTTAGTTTTTCTATTGTTTCTTGAAGCGCTGGTAAAACTAATTTCGGCATAACAAGCTTTGGTTTCGTGCTATCGTAATATTACGTTGTGATTGAATAAAAAAATTAACAGCAGTTTTTCGGAACGTATTTCGCAAAGAAATTGATGAATACGTCTCTAGCTTCTTCCCAAACTTGTTCGTCGATGCAATAGTTGAGCTTTGGTCCCTCGACTTCACCTTTAATAATTCCTATGAGCTTTAGTTCTTTGAGATGCTGCGATATGGTGGACTGTGATAACGGCAATTCATTTACAAGGTCGTTGGTGATACACGTGCGATTCGTTACCAGGTATTCGAGTATGGCTATGCGCGCGGGATGATCGAATGCTTTTGCTAATGAGGCAATCCGATTCTGCCGTTTCTTAAACAATTCTGATTTTGTAATTCCCATTAGGTCAACTTTATCGTTATAACGCAATATTACGATAAAGGTTAAAGGAACCAAATCGAAAAATTTGATCACAACAAACAGTGCCTCTTTTAAAGATGATTTTTAGGTGTGCCAAATCGAACTTGACCTACTAGGATCCCAAAATTGCAACGCCGCACTATAGTAACCTTAAGAATTCTTTTTTTACGAAATTATATCCTTTATCCCATCTTTCCGTATAAGCCTGTTATTGTCAATCCACAAACCATAACGATGAAACATTTACTCACGCTTATCCGTATCAAACCAACGCTTTTATCAATATTAATAACCTTCGGATCACTGACTGCGAAGGCCCAGAACTATTGGGATAAAATTCCTGCATTAACGTCAGAGTGTTACGCCGATAAAGATGATTTTGGAAAAAAGATCCAGGAGCTGAAATCTGAAATTGAGGATAGAATTGAGAAGAGTAAGAAGGCTACCGAAGAGAAGGTCAGTAAGATGACGCAAGAAGAAAGAATGGCCATCGCTACGAGATATCAGACCATGAAGCCGGATGAGATCGTCAAACACCAAAGCGAAATGATGGCGCTGACTCAGGCACAGACTGAGTTTCAACAAAGTGCCTCTGAATTTGAAACATCCTTCAACGAGCTCGAATCTGATTTCAGATCCGCCTTTGGAAAAAGGCTGGGGGCGATCGAATCTGAGTACAGGAAACTTCCCGATGGCGAAGGCACCCCGCAATGGGCAATTAAAAAAGGGGAGGAGCTGATGGCCTCGTATAACAAAGAGTACGAAGCGATTTGTAATGAGTATTTTACTTCATCGGATGCGAAGTTTAAGAGTTGGCTTAAAGATTTTAAAACGTTTCTGAACGAAAAGGAAATTCCCTTCAACAAGAAGATGATAAAGATGCAATACGCTCAATACGGTATTACCGCAGATGAATCCGTCGCTGAGCTTATGGTAATTGAGAAGTACCTGGAAAAATGCGCAGCAGTATTCGGCCTTCGGAGACCTTATCCGCAAGGTTAGGTTCTTCGCCTTCTAAATTCGCCATCCCCTGCCTGCATCCCCTTCGCGTAGCCGCTTGCCACCGCTATAGCTTTAGCGCACGCGGTCGTCAGAGCAAGG
>Ga0111539_10013505_pt1 | contig 10207 bp, 8 predicted proteins | sample RhiMethybrSRZTD1_FD_79667 | JGI IMG/M metagenome (GOLD analysis project Ga0111539, IMG submission 79667) | Populus rhizosphere microbial communities from Tennessee, USA - Rhizosphere MetaG P. TD hybrid SRZTD1 (version 2) (version 2) | ecosystem: Host-associated > Plants > Roots > Rhizosphere >... | reverse complement strand
CTCAAACCGTGGCACCGCAAGCTCTACGAGCGTGGCTGGATTGCACCGCATTGGCCGAAGGAATATGGCGGCATGGGCGCGACCCTCACGCAGCAGATCATCCTGTTTGAGGAGATCAGCCGTGTCGGCGCGCCTACGCCCTATCCGCACGGGCTCAATTTCATCGGTCCGTTGATCATTGATGTCGGCACGCCGGAGCAGAAGGCGAAACACCTGCCGCCGATCCTTACCGGCGACACCACTTGGTGTCAGGGCTATTCAGAAGCGGGCGCCGGTTCCGACCTCGTGCGCCTGGAAACGCGCGCCGAGCCCGATGGTGATCATTTCGTCGTCAATGGCCACAAGATGTGGACGACCAATGGCCACTTCGCCGACTGGATGTTCGCGCTGGTCCGTACCGACCGGAACGCCACGCCGCGCCATGCCGGCATCAGTATGCTGCTGATCGATCTGAAATCGCCCGGCATCACAGTGCGGCCGATCCAGACCATCAAGGGAGACGCGGAATTCGCCGAGGAATTCCTGGTCGATGTGCGTGTGCCGCGCGAGAACCTGCTCGGCGCGCTCAACGACGGCTGGAAGGTTGCCAACCGGCTCCTGGGATCCGAACGTTTCACCACCGGCCATCCGCGTAACGCGGCCGTGCTTCTCAACAAGGCGCGACAGGTGGCCGAGCTCACCGGTGCCACGCGCGAAGCCGGATTCCTGCACAGGCTGGCGGCGCTTGAGATCGATCTCATCGCCTTTTCCGCCTATTACCGCCACGCGGCCGCGCTGCACGGCGAGAGGCGGGCGCCGTTTTCGATGGCGCCGGTGATCAAGATCGTTGGCGGCGAACTCGGCCAGCGCGCCTCCGAGTTGCTGGTGGAGGCGGCCGGAGGATACGGCGCCTTGGCGGACGACGTGAGGGTTGGCAATCACGTCATCAATCCCGCGGCGGAAATGTTCGAGATGCGCCGCGTGACGGTGGGCAGCGGGGCGGTCGAGATTCAGCGCAACATCATCGCCAAGCGGGTGTTGGGGCTACCGAGCTGATGCTGTTCACTCGTGAACGAATTCTTGCGACGCGCTTGGTGCGCGGCGCGCCCACACGAGAGATAGGGGAGTTCACCAAGGTCGTGACACTGTCGGTGAGAAGGAATCCGTCTTGGACCTGTTGCTGACCGAGCAGCAGAAGCTGTTCGCCGAAACCGCGACGCGGCTATGTCTCGATCACGGTGGACCCCGGAGATTGCGGGCGCTGCGCGCTGCCGCGGCGGAGATCGACGCCGACGCATGGCGTAAGATCATCGAGTCGGAATGGCTCGCGACGGTCGTGGCGGAAGGTCGTGGCGGGCAGGGGCTGGGAGCCCTCGACGTCGCGCTGGCGCTCGAGCAGGCCGGCCACCAGCTGCTCATGGTCCCGCTGCTCGAAGCCGCCGCGACGGCATGGACGATGTCACGGGCCGAGGACGTTGCGCGCGCAGGTGCCGGGCTTGCCGATCTGTTGCGCGGCTCGCGTCTGATCGTGCCGGCCACCGCGGCGGCATCCTGGCGCTATGGGGGCGGTGCCTCCGGTGTCACCTACGATCATAAGGCTGGCTTGCTCAAAGGCAGCATCCCCTTCGTAGCCTATGGCGGCTCGGCGGAAGCATTTCTGGTTGCCATCGATGCCGGAGCGCAGCCGGTGGTGACCATCGTCCCGCGCAGCGAGGCATCGGTCACGGTCGCGCGCAATGTCGACGGTTCGACAGCGAGCCGGCTCACCTTCGCCGACGTCCACGTTCCTGCGGAGCAGGTGATCGCGACTGGTGCCGAAGCGAAGAAACTGGCCCTGCAATTGCAGGACTTCCTGGTGCTGGGCGCGGCGGCCGAACTCATCGGCCTTGCCGCCGCGGCGCTCGACGTTACGCTTGATTACATCAAGCTACGGCAGCAGTTCGGACGCCCCATCGGCAGCTTCCAGGTGTTGCAGCACCGTGCGGTCAACGCGTTCATCGATGTGGAGCTCAACCGCTCGCTGGTCTACCGCGTGCTCGCAGCGTACGATGCGGGCGAGCACCACCCGGCGATGGTCTCCGCGGCGAAGGCGCGCGCTTCGCGCTCGGCGCTGGAGATCGTTCGCGGCGCGCTGCAGATGCACGGCGCCATCGGTTACACCGAGGAGCACGACATCGGCCTCTACTACAAACGCGCCATGGCGCTTTCTGCGCAATACGGCGGCGAGCTCAGCCACTCCACGCGGTTCTCAGAGCTGACGCTTGAGGCGGGAGCATTATCATGACCGACGCCTCCCCGCACGCTGCCGCGGTGCTGCACTCGGTGGACCGACGCGGCGTGGCGACGCTGACCCTTAACCGACCGGAGAAGGGCAACCGCTACAGTCAAGCGATGCTCGATACGCTGCTTGCAGACGTGACGCGTCTCGGGGCCGAACCGGCAGTGCGCGTCATCGTGCTGCGGGCGGGCGGCAAGCACTTCTGCGTCGGAGCGGAGATCGGGGAGGAGCAGCCGGCGGTGAAAGAAAAGTCGCGCGCCACCCTTCCTGGTCTTTGCCTGGCGTTCGACGAGGTCCCAAAGCCGACTGTCGCGCTCGTGCACGGCGGCTGCATCGGCGGCGGCATTGCGCTCGTGTCCTGCTGCGACATCGTCCTCGCTGCGCGCGACGCGTTCTTTTCATTGCCGGAGGTGCGGCTGGGCTTTGCGCCGGGGCCGCTGATTCCATTCTTTCTGCGTGCGGTTGAGGCACGCAGCCTGCGCCGCTATCTGCTGTCGGGCGAGCGCTTTGCGGCCGAAACGGCCTTGCGGATCGGCCTGGTGCATGAACTTTACGATGCCGATGGCGGCGACGCCGCGTTGGCGTCGCTGCTCGACGAGCTATTGCTCGCGGGTCCGAATGCAGTGGCTACCACGAAGGGGCTGCTGCGCCGGCTGACGCAAACCCCGGTCTCGAAGGAGCTGTTGGCGGAATTGCAAGGCCAGTTCGACGCCCGCCGTCATTCGCCGGAAGCGACCGAAGGAATCGCCAGCTTTCGCGAGAAGCGCAAGCCGCGGTGGGCGTTGCCGGGACACGAATAGGGAATATCGTCATGCATGCCGTCCGCCTTTTGGCCCTGGGTCTGTTGGCGAGCTTGGGTGGGGGCGGGTCGGCGGACGCGCAGAGCTGGCCGTCGGCAAAGCCCATCACGATGGTGGTGCCGTTCCCGCCGGGACCGGCGCTCGATCTGGTCGCACGCCTCGTCGGCAGCAAAGTGAGCGACGCGCTCGGCCAGACTATCGTGGTCGAGAACCGCAGCGGCGCGAACGGCACGATTGGATCGAGCCTGGTCGCGCGCGCGGTGCCCGATGGCTACACCCTGCTGGCGGCCACGGCAGGTACGCATGTCACCGCCGTGCATCTGATGAAGAGCCTGGCTTACGACCCGATCAAGGACTTTACCCCGATCATCGCCGCCGTGGAGCCGGCGACGTGCCTCGCCGTGCACAGCGCCATCCCGGCCGACACGGTGGAGGATTTGATCGCCTATGCCAGGAGCCGGCCCGACGAGCTGTCCTACGGCTCGTCCGGCGTCGGTTCGGTGTTCCACATGATGGGCGAACTGTTCAACCAGACCGCCGGCGTGCGGATCAAGCATGTACCCTATCGTGGCGTGGCGCCGGCCATGCAGGACGTCATCAGTGGTCACATCCCGATGGTGTTCATCTCGGTATCCAATGCGATCCCCGCCATGCAGACCGGCCGCGTCAAGATCCTCGCGGTGCTCGAGCCGACGCGCTACGCCGGACTACCGCAGGTCCGCTCGATGTCGGAGATCGTGCCGGCGTTCCAGAAGCCATCGTCCTGGTTCGGCTTTCTCGGACCCGCAGCATTGCCGCGCGAGATCGTGACGCGGCTGAACGCCGAGATGGCCGCGGCACTCAATGCTCCCGATGTGCGCAGCAAGCTCGAGGACAACGGGATGACGGTGATTGGTGGCAGCCCGGAGCAATTCGGCGCGCTCATGCAGGACGGCATCGCGCGTTACGGCGCGATCATCAAGGCGACAGGGATCCAGTCGGAATGAGCTTAGGGACGAAACGAGCGCACAGGCCAATGGCCGATGCCATCGCTCTGCAGTTTCTGTCGGTGTCGCTCAGCAAGGGCCAACTCGCGCAGTTCTGTTCGTATCAACTTACACCGATGCCCTGACCGCGCGTGTCGGTGATCTCGGCGCCCCTCTGTCCGGTTGGGAGAGCCCGCAGGGCGGACGAACGTCGCGTAGTCCGCCGTTCACCGCCGGTGGCGCATTGGGCTTACAACCAGCGTGTACTGCACGTTGCCTACTTCGCCAGCCGCCGCGTGGTCTTCATGCGCTGGACGCTGTCGCCGGCGAGGTGGCTCCAGATGATGGCGTCGCGCACCAGCTTGTCGGCGCGCGGCTCCATGACGCCCGCGTCGGCATGGAGCTCCAGGTTGAGCTCGCTCACCTCCTGGATGACGTCGGTCGAGAAATTCATGCATAGGCCCGGGTTTGCCGAATGCAGCTTGTGGTCGTGCTCCCAGGCGACGCGCATCACGAAGGAGCGCAGCGCCTCGGTGAGCAGGTGCATGCGGTTGAGCTTGAGCTGGACCACCTGCTGCTCGAACAGGAGCCGACCGCCCTGCTTTTTCGTGCGCGCCAGCCTGAGCGCCATGCCGCAGGCGTCATCACAGACCCCGAGCGCATTGGCCGCGAGTTCGAGATCGCCGAACAGGTCGCCTCCCGTGCGGTCGCCGGCCTGCTGCGTCTTCATGTCGGAGCCGTTGACCGGCCCGACGACATTGGCGTGCGGCACGCGCGCGTTCTCGAAGATCATCTCGCCGTTCTGGTAGAAGCGCCAGCCGCTCTTGTTGAACACCTTGCCGATGCGGAAGCCGGGCGTGTCGCGCGGCACCAGGAACATGGTGGTGCCCTGCTTGAGCGGCGCGTTCGGATCGGTACGGGCGTCGATGAAGAATAACTTGCCGACGCTGGCATTGGCGATGAAGCACTTTTCTCCGTTGAGTATCCATTCGTCGCCGTGTCGCTCCGCGCGCAGCTTGAGCCCGGCCTTGGGATCATCCGCCGGCGGCAGCCGGTTGTCCGAGCCCGCACTTGGCTCGCTGATGCCTTTTCCCAGGAGATAGGTGTCGTCCTCCAGGAACGGTTGCAAGAAGCGCCGCTTTTGCTCGTCGGTGCAGGTCGCTGCGATCAAGTGGCTCCACTTCCAGCATTGGCTGAAAGTTTTCGAAATCGCGCTGTCGGCTTTGGCCAGCTCTGTCATGACCAGCGCCTGGGTCACGAAGTCGGTGCCATGGCCGCCCCATTCCTTCGGAACGGCCATGGTACGAAAGCCGAGCCTCGATCCTTTCTTGATGATCTCCCAGTCGAAGGTCTCGCGCGGGTCGGAAATTTCGTCGCGCTCGACCGAGATCGGACGTATTTCCTCTTCCGCGAACTTGCGCGCCGTCATCTGCCAGGAGCGCTGCTCGTTGCTCAACGTGAAGTCCATGGGATGCGCCTCGTAGGTTCATTCGGCCGCGAGCGCGGCCGGGCGGGCCGGCCGGCGATAGCCGGCCAGCGCTTCGGCGATACGCAGCTTTGCGTCGCTGTTGCTTGCCCCGGCGTGCAGGCACACCAGGGCATCGTGCACGTATTTCTGCAGCGGCATGTCGCGCATCACGCCCATGGCACCGAAACACTCCGCGGCGTCTTTGGTGGCGTGGTAGATCGCCTCCGACGCATACACCTTGGCGATGCGCGTGAGCGGCAGGTCGGGCAGGCTGCGGTCGGCGAACGCTTCCGGATGGTCGCAGGCCCACGCTGCCTGCCAGATCACGGTGCGCGCAACCTCGAGCCGGACCGCGATCTCGGCGAGCTTGGTGCCGATCGCCTGATGCTCGATGATGCGGCGTCCGCCCTGTACCCGCAGCTGCGCATATTCGAGCGCGGCCTCATAGGCGGCGCGGCCGATGCCGAGGTTGAGTGCCTGATCCAGCGGAGCATCGCGCCCGGCATCGGCGCCACCGAGCGCGTCTTCCCGTTCGGGACCGAGAAGATTTTCCGCCGGAACCTGGCAGTCCGTAAAGACGAGCTCGCCGCAGACGCCGTGGTGGAAATGTCGGCTGTGGTCGCTCTCGCGCACGCTCAGGCCGGCTGCATCGCGCGGGACCAGGAGCATGCTCGTGCCGCCGGGGCCGCTGTTGACTTCGACCGCGAACAGCCCGGCCAGCGGCGCGTTGGCGACGCGGTCCTTGACGCCGTTGATCACCCAGGCATCGCCGGCGCGTACCGCGGTGGTCTTCACGTCGGCCTCGCTCGTTTCCGGTCGATGATAATGGATACCGAGCGCCGCATCGCGGTCGGGCTCTAGCTGCGCGAGCGCCAGATGATAGCGGTCGTCGGCCAGGAACGGCGGCAGGAAGCGCGCCGTTTGCTCCGGCGTCATCAGCCGGTCGAACAGGGCGTGGGCAAGCGTCGAGGTGCGCGCCAGCACGGCGGCGACATCGGGGTCTCCCAGCGCCAGTTCCTCCGTCACGATGCAGGAGGTAAGCGTGTCGACGCCGGCGCCGCCCGCATCTTCGGACAGCGCGAGCGTACGCAGCCCAAGCTGCGATGCTTTATCGAGCACGTCGGAGAGCAGGGGCCGCGTGCGCGCCTCGAGACGCTCGGGCCGAAGCGCGAGCGGCTTGACCTCTTCGGTGACGAAATCTCGCACGGTGTCGCGGATTTCCAACTGCTCCGGGCTGAGTTGAAGATTGTACATTCACGCATCTCCGGGGGTCCGAACTGCCGATCGTGCAGGATCAAGGGGATTTCCGTACGAACTTCTGCACCCGCCAGTTCAACGTGTCGGCGATGAAGACGTCGCCTTTCACGCTCACCGCGAGGAAATGCGCCTCGCCGAATTGGCCGGGTCCCTTGCCCTGGCTGCCGGTTGACCCCAGCACGTTGCCGTTGAGATCGAGCTTGATCAGCCGTCCGGCGTGCCCGTGCGCGAGCCAGATGTTCTGGTCGGGACCGATGAACAGGCCGCACGGGGTTCCTGGATGCTTGGATTCCCGCAGATATTTGCCGTCGGAATCGAACACCTGGATGCGCTGATTGTTGCGATCGGCCACGTACAGCAGCCCTTGCGCGTCGATCGCGATGGAGTGGGCGATGTCGAACTCGCCCGGGCCCGTCCCCTTCTTGCCCCACGCCTTGATGAAGTTGCCGTCGCTGTCGAATTTGATCACCTTGGGATCGCCGCGTCCGTGCCCTTGTACGACGAAGATGTCGCCCTGCGGCCCGAACGCCATGTCGTTCGGCTCGTTGAACAGCCGCAGATGACCATAGGAGTGCATCTCGCCGGCAGTGTCGCGCACGCCAAGCACGAGCAGAATACGTCCCTCGGGGCTGAACTTGTAGACGACGTGGGAGCGCGCGTCGGTCGTCCAGATGTTGTCTTGGGCGTCGATGCGCAGCCCGTGCGGCCGGTCGAACAGCCCTTCGCCTAACGCGCGAATGAATTTCCCGTTGGCGTCGAACTCCATCAGCGGATTGGGGCCGCGATGCAGCACGAAGATGTGGCCCTTGGAGTTGATGGCCACGCCCGAGGTGCTGCCGAACGTCATGCCGGTGGGCAGGCTGAAGCTGTCGGCGACCACCACGTAGTCGAGAGGCGGAGGTGGGGTGGTCTGCGCGACAGCAGGTATGGACGTCAGCGAGCTCATCAGCAGGATCGCAAATGTTTCGAAGGTTCGCATGTCAGGATCCCAAAACTCGTTTGTCATGTTTCGCGACAGCGGAGCATCCAGCCATCGCGAAGCTTAATTGACGCCCGGCAGTGCGGCGTATGACGCTCCAGTTTTTCTGATTCATCCGCCTTCGCCGACAATGACGGCGGAGGGCCTTGTCCCACGGTCAGTCTCCCTTGATGCCCGCAGTCTTGATCACGCGGTCCCACTTTTCCAGTTCAGCCTTGATGTACTGGGTGAGGTCTTCGGGGTCCTTGTAGAAGGCGAGGATCTGCTGCTCGTTGAATATCTTCACCACGTCGGGCTCCTTGAGCATCGCCGCGACCTCCTTGCTCAGCCGCACGACCACTTCCTTCGGCGTCTTGGCCGGCACGAAGAGGGCGACCCAGGCCGACATTTCGAAGCCGGGCACGGTCTCGGCGACCGCCGGGATCTCCGGCAGCGCCGGCAGCCGCGCCGGCTCTCCGACCGCAACCGGGATCGCCTTGCCCCCGCGCACGTGCTCGAGGGAAGTCGCCACATTGTTGTACATGAGCTGCACATCGCCGCCGATCAGCGCCATCGTGGCCGGACCGACGCCGCGATACGGCACATGCAGGAGTTTGATGCCGGTCTGCAGGGCGAGGAGCTCCAGGCCGAGATGGCTGAAGTTGCCGGTTCCGCCCGATGAGTAAGTCAGCGCACCGGGCTTTGCCTTGGCGAGCGCGATCAGCTCCGCCACGTTGCGAATGCCGACCGCCGGATGAGCGATGAGCATCGACGGGAAGCGGATCATCATGGCGACCGGAATGAAGTCGCGCAGCGGCTGATAGGCGAGCTTTTCGTAGAGCGCCGGATTGGCGACGATCGGCCCGTCCGAGATCGCGCCGATAGTGTAGCCGTCGGGATCGGATTGCATGAGCGCCTGCAGGCCGATCGCGCCGTTCGCTCCGCCCCGGTTCTCGACATAGACCTGCTGGCCCAGCCGGTCGGACAGGTGCTTGGCGGCGAGGCGCGCAATAAAATCGGTGCCGCCACCTGCCGGGAACGGGCAGATCATCCGGATCGGACGCTGTGGCCACGGTTGCGCCGCGGGTGAGGTAGATGCCGGGCCCGCGCCTTGTCCGGCCGCCTGCGACAGTGCCAGCAGGGGCAAGGCGATGGCGAGCGCGAGCGTGGCCGCTCGCCGGGCGAGATCGATGTGCATGTGCTTCCTCCCGATGAAGCGCCCGCCGGTTACTCCAGCGTGGCTTGTTATCTTTATTCTTGCACGGCGGTGGCGATCGCGTCTCCCATTTCGGTGGTACCGGCTTGCCCGCCGAGGTCGCGGGTCAGATGCTTGCCCCCGGCGATCACGCTGTTGACCGCGGTATGGATGCGGTTCGCCGCCGCGGTCGCCTTCGGCTCGTTGCGTTTGCGGCCGAGCCATGCCAGCAGCATCTGGCCCGAGACGATCATGGCGTACGGATTGGCGATGTTGCGTCCGGTGATGTCGGGCGCCGAGCCATGGGTCGCCTGTGCCATCGCCTGGCGCTCGCCGACGCACAAGCCTGGTGCCAGCCCGAGCCCGCCGACCAGGCCGGCCCCGATATCGGTGAGGATGTCGCCGAATTGGTTGGTGGTCACCACGACATCGAACTGCTGTGGCGCGGTCACCAGCTTCATCGAGATCGAGTCGATCATCATCTCCTCGAACGCCACGTCCGGGTACTCGCGCGCGACCTTGCGGCATTCCTCGGCGAACATGCCGCAGGCGAGGCGGTACACCGGTTCCTTGTGCGCAGCAGTGACCTTCTTGCGAGTGCGGGTGCGGGCGATCTCGAACGCCTCGCGCGCCACCCGGTTCGATCCTTTGCGCGTGATGACGCGCATGGCGACGGTGATGTCGTCATTGGGCCGGAACTCGGGAGCACCCGCGACCACCGTCTCGGAATAGAGCATCCCCTCGGTCAGCTCGCGCAGGAAGACGATATCGACGTTGCTGTGGATCGACGGAACGGTGGCATGGGACAACGCCGGCCGCACCGCCGCGAACAAGTCGAACTTCTTGCGCACCGGCGGCATCACCCAGGTGGCATCTCCGCGCGGATAGGCGGCGTGCCCGATCGGTCCCATCACCCAGCCGTCGAGCGCGCGCAGGCTCTGTTCGGTCACCGCCGGAAGCGTGTTGCCGTGCTCCTCGTGCCCGCGCTTGCCGATCGGCAGCGGTTGCCATTCGATCTCTAGCCGCTCGCGTGCGGCGGCGGCCTTCATCACCTTGACGCACTCCGGAACGACTTCGAGGCCGATATCATCGCCCAGCAGGATTCCAATTCGCAAGCTCACTCCTCCACCACGATGCCGACATCCTCGACGTCGCGCTTCCAGCTCGCCATTTCGTTCCGCAGCCAGGCCTTGGGGTCCTCGAGCGAGGTTCGCGCCGGAACGACCATGCCGCCGCGCTCGAAGGCTTCGTGCGTTTCGGGCGCGGTCATCGCCCTCGCGAAGGCCTGACGCAGGGTCTCGATAATG
>Ga0111539_10013504_pt1 | contig 10207 bp, 10 predicted proteins | sample RhiMethybrSRZTD1_FD_79667 | JGI IMG/M metagenome (GOLD analysis project Ga0111539, IMG submission 79667) | Populus rhizosphere microbial communities from Tennessee, USA - Rhizosphere MetaG P. TD hybrid SRZTD1 (version 2) (version 2) | ecosystem: Host-associated > Plants > Roots > Rhizosphere >... | reverse complement strand
CTGATAGATCGTGACCGGGACGCTGGCGCTGCCGCTCTGGCCGTTCCCGTTGAACGTGTACCAGCGCTCCCGGTCAGACGCGCCGACCGGCGCGCTGTCGAACGTGAACCAGGCGCCTTGAACGAGTGACGTCCCGGATGCTACGAGATCGGGAAAGACTTCGAGCTCGATGCCTTGTCCGGTCTTCGCGGAGTCATACCACGACCCCGTCAGGCCATGCTGGTTGAGATCGGGCGACGCTCCGTGAACTGACGCCGAGAAAAGAATTATGGACGTAACGACGTGGATGCGAATACGGCTCATGCAGGCCCCGCTCGGCAAGAATTAGTCCAGCGCGTAGAGCCGAAAGTAGTCCCTTCGACAACCGGGCGCAACCTGACGTTGGACAAAACGCTGCCGCTTTAGAACTCTTGCACATGGGTGAAGTTCATGTCCATGCCGTGGTACCGCCGGCCAACGCACGTCGATCGACGCGAGGCGGCGACCTGCCTCAGCGCGTGCCGCCGCTGACGCGCTCGATCTCGAACTTCAGCGGCAGGATCTCGCAAGTCGTCTGGAAGCCGCGCCGGTACAGATCGGACTTCTGGGCACGATCGAGCTTGAACTCCAGCAGCGAGCAGGGCCCGGTATCGATTACAACCGTACGCGGCCAATACCGCGCATCGACGAACTCGCGCGAAATCGTCGTCATGAACGTGCGAATCAACATGTTGATGTAGCTGCTCAGCGGGAACAGCCGGTTGAGCGGCATCGGTCGCGTTTCGGCTTCGCTGCGCATGCGGAACAGGCACACGGGCGTTCCATCCCCGGACCAGTCGCGGTGCAGCGCATCCTCGGACAGGATGCTGCCGTCGACGAGCAACCCACCCTCCCACGGTTGAAACGAAAACAGCAGCGGAATACCCATCGAGCAGCGCACCGCGTGCGACACCTTGAGATCGGGCGTGGTTCGCCGATCGAATATCACGGGTCGGCTCGAGCGTACGTCGGTTGCGACAACGGCAAGATCGATTGCGAGATCGACGAAAGATTTGCCTTCGAGCTGGGTGTCGAGCCATTCTTCAAACCCGTCGCCTGACGACAGTCCGCCGCGCTGGATCAGCTCGACCAGCGACCGGCCACGAAAGCGCGCGAAATTGATGTCGAGCACGAGTTCGAGCATTCGCGCCGGCGACCAGCCGGCAGCCCTCAGCGCAGCCACGATGCTTCCGCCCGACACGCCGACGATGCGCGCGTAGCGGACGCCGAGATCGTCGAGCGCCGCCAGCACGCCAACGTGCGCTGCGAGTCGCGTGCCCCCGCCGGCCAGCACGGGCACGAGGTGCAGTCCCGACAAGCGTGGTCGCTCGATCATCGCACCGAGTTCGGCATCGTTCATCGGGGTTGCGCGCGATCGCCGGCAATCATTCGGTCACGTCAGTCGGCAGCAAGCTCACGCTCGAGGAACCTCGCGACGCGGCCGTAAAAATCGTAGCGATTCTTCTCGAGCAGGAAGCCGTGCGCCTCGTCGGAGTACACCTGCCATTCGACCGGCGTTCCCTGCGCGCGCAACGCATCGCGCATCTTCTCGCCAAAGATCAGTGGCACGCGACGATCCTGGGCACCGTACGCCATCAGCACGGGAGCCTTGATCTTCGTCGCATTCTGCAGCGGCGACGCGGCCTTGAGCTTCGCGGCGTCCGCGTCGGGATCACCGATCGTTTCCTTCGCCGTGTAGCGAATGAAATTGCTGTACGCCAGATCCGACCACGTGATGTCGAACATCAGGCCGATGTCGGTGACGCCCACGACATTGATGCCGCAACGCCAGCGGTCGGGATCGCGGGCAAGTCCCATCATCACCGCGTAGCCGCCGTAGCTCGCGCCCATGATGCACGCGCGCTTCGGATCGACGATGCCTCGCTTCACCAGCCAATCCATACCGTCGTTCAGATCGTCCTGCATTGCGAGGCCCCATTGCTTCCAGCCGGCAACGTAGAGCTTCTTGCCCCATCCAGTGCTCCCGCGAAATGCGGGCTCCAGCACCGCGTAACCCAGTGATGCGATGTACGCGGGCTCGGCGCTCCAGCCCCACGTTGCACCGTGCAAGTAAGGTCCCCCGTGAACCAGCACCACCAGTGGCAGGTTCCTTTGGGGCCCGCCCTTCGGCAGCGTCAGGTAGCCGGGAATCTCGAGACCGTCACGCGCCACGTAACGCACGGGCTCCCGCGTGGGCATCGCTTCCGGTCGGATCGAATTGCGCCGCGACGCGAGAAACTCCATGCGGCTCTTGTCGGCGTCGAGGAGGTAGTACGAGCCCGGATCGGTGTCCGAATACGATGTCACCAGCGCCCGCGCGCCTTCGCGCGCGATAACGTTCATTCGCCCCGGCAATGCCGCGTCGACGGATTTCTGCAGCCGCGCCCAGTCTTCGTCGAACCAGAAGCTGCCGGGGCGATCGGCCTGGTAACGCAACCCCACGATGCGGTTCTTGCTCCGGTCGAAGACGAGGTTCCCGTCCAGGTCGGCGCTCGGGTGCGCCGCCAACTCGGTCCCGAGTGCACGCTTATCGGTGTCGTAGCGATAGATGGCCCAGGTGTCGCGGCCGATGTTGGACTTCACGATCAGCGAGCCGTCGCCGTCGAATGCGACCGGAAGAAACGTTGCGTCGCGATGATTCGACTCGGCAAGGCGTACCCATTTCGACGCTTCGTCGGACCGCCAATACACGCGGAGCGTCGTTCCCTTGTCGATCTCGACGGCCGCGCGAATGGCACCCTTGCGGTCGGCGAGCCATGAAACGATGTCCCCGGGTTTGTCCGAACTCTTCAACATCCTGCGCGCCGAGCGGGTATCCATCCGATAGACATTCGGATAGCGGGCGTCGGGATCGTTTGAAACGACGAGGATGTCGTCCGTGCCGTCGCGCGGCAGCGACAACAAACGCGTGTAGCGGTAGACGAACTGCTGACGGTCCGATTGCGCCTTGAGCGTCGGAGCGAGGATGCGGAAGTCCTTGCCGTCGCGGTTGACGGCGAACAGCCCGCCACCGCGCTGCTCGCCGAGTCCCGATTGCAGGTCGATTGCGGAGAATACCAGGCGATCGTCGTTGACCCACTCGAACCAGTCGACGTCGTCGCCCTGCAGCGCGGCCGCGATCGCGACGGACTTGGTCTCGACGTCGATGACGGCCAGGCGCACACGTCCGCCGGCGGGGATCAGCGCACCGAGATACTTTCCCGACGGCGAAAGGCGCAGTTCGCGATAGCTGGCGTGCTCGAAGTACGGTTCCGGCGCGACGGCGTCCGCCGCACGTCCGACCCCCGCCGCGAGCGTGGTCGCGAGGAGCAGGAAGAGCTGCACCAGTCGGGCGACAGTGGCCGGTATCGCTGGCATGGTCAATGGTCGAGCGATCGGATGCCGGTGAATGACGCTGCAGTATAGGCGCGACAGCGCGCTTGGCAGCGCAGCGGTTGCTTCCCATAATTGACGGCCGATCCCGGCTTACGCGGACTTAGCAATCCCCATGCAGGCCCTTCATGCCGAACGCGCATCCGGCTCCGCCCGATGCGACCTCCGATGAGCGCCCGATCCGTGATCTGCATACGGCATGGCGAATCGACGTTCAATGCCGCGTGGCGCGCGAGCAGCACCGACCCACTGCACTTCGATGCGCCGCTGAGCCCGACGGGTATCGAGCAGGTGCGCAGCGCGCGCAAGGCCGTGGCAGCATTCCCGGTGGAGCTCGTGGTCACGTCGCCGCTCACGCGCGCGCTGCAGACGGCTGCGGGGCTGTTCGACGGGCACCGCCTCGCACCGCCGATCGTCGTTCATCCGCTGATGCGCGAACGCGTGGAGAACAGCTGCGACATCGGTCGTTCGCCGCACGCACTCGCCGTCGACTTTCCGTCGCTGGACCTTGGTCATCTGGACGACGTCTGGTGGCACGCGGAGGGAACCCCCGACACGAGGGGCATCTGCGTCGAACCCATCGCATCCGTCGCTGCGCGCGCTGCGCAGTTCAATGCCTATCTTCGCGCGCGCCCCGAGCGCTACATCGCAGTGGTAGGTCACGGCACCTTCTTCTTCCATCTGACGGGTCGCACGCTCGCCAACTGCGAAGTGGCCGAGCTCGACATTGACTCGCGCGACTGATCGGCCTTCGGGATGGACCTTGAATCGATTTCCTCGCCGGCCGCTGCCGGGCCATTGCACGAGCCCGAATGGATCGACGAGAACCTGATGCGGATCGACGGCGTCGAGTTTTACGTGACCACCGATCAGGACGCGCTTCACGCGCACCCGTCGACCCGGAATCATTTCCTGCTCGGCAAGAACCGGCAAATGATCGACGACATACTGGCGCTGCGTGATCGCGAGCATATCGAGCGCATCCTCGACATCGGGATCTTCAAGGGCGGCAGCGCAGCGTTGTACGCGAAATTGTTTCAGCCCGCCAAGCTCGTTGCCGTCGAATACGCGGCCGAGCCCGTTCGCGCACTGACGCAGTTCATCGACGACAACGCCCTGGGCGCGCGATTGATTCCCGTCTACGGCACCGACCAGTCCGATGCGAAAGCAATGAGCCGTGTGCTGGAGGCGCACTTTTCCGCACGCGACATCGATCTCGTCGTCGATGACGCGTCGCACTTCTTCATGGAGTCGCGCGCGGCGCTCAATCTCGCGCTTCCCTACTTGCGTCCCGGCGGTCTCTACATCATCGAGGACTGGGGATGGGCGCACTGGCCCGGTGACGTGTGGCAGAAGAGCCGGGCGATCCCGTCGGTGAAGCCAGCGTTGTCCAACCTGCTGGTTGAAGTAATGATGTTGTGCGCGTCGCGGCCCGACATCGTCGGCAGCCTCTCCATCACGCCGAACAGCGCCGTACTGCGGCGCGGAGCTGCGGTGCTCGACCCCGCAGGATTCGACATCGGCAGGCACTATCTCTGCCGTGATCGCTGGTTCAAGCCAATGCTCTAGCCGGCTGCGCCAGCAGCGGAGCGTTAGGCAGTTGTGGGCTACCAAACCGTCGACAATGCTTACAGTGGTCAGAACGACGCCCCGCTATTCCGCGAGCGCCAACAGGTTGAATCGGTATATTTTTCTGGCGCGGGTACGCTCTGCCGACCGCAGCCATTACGAGCCGGCGCCGGCCTGCGCTTTCATCGCGTCCTGCATCCGCTTTTGCGTCGGAGCGTCGGTCGTGCGTCCCGCCACGATCATTTCGGTGATCCAGCCTACGAGTAGCGTCGTGTAGGCCTGCCGACACGACGGATCGGTGAGGCCGTGATCGGCGCCCTCGATCATCCGGTACGTGAGCGAGTGCGCCCGTGTGTACGCGTTCCGATAATTCTGCAGCACTTCGCGCGGAATGATGGCGTCGTGTCCGCTCTCGACGATCAGCACGTCACCGTGGTAATCAGCCGCCGCGCGCAGTGCGCGATTGTCGCTGGCGTCGAGCGCACGACGGCGATAGGTCTCGAGTCCCTGCATCCTGCGCAGCGCGAGCTTCGGCTCGTTCCATTCGCTGTCCTTGTAGAGCGCCGGCGCACGCAACGCGAGCCACTTCACCGGCCGCAGCGTCGTCAGCAACGTTGCCAGGTACCCGCCGTAGCTGCTGCCCACGACGGCGATGCACCGGTCGTCGACGGCGGGTTCTCCGGCAAGCGTATCGTAGGCCGCGAGCGCATCGTGCAGATTGTCCTCGCGCGTTACCGTCGCCTGCTCGCGCACGGTCTGCGCGTGACCGCGCATGTCGACGGTGAGGCACGCGCAGCCGAGCGCTGCGATTTCGCGAGCGCGCGACGCGTATTGCGCCTGATTGCCGCCCCAACCGTGCAGGAAGAGAACGCCGGGCATCCGGGTGTCGGGAACAATCAGCGTGCCAGCGATCGTGTGATCGCCGACCGCGATTTGCATCAGCTCATCGCGCGTGGACATAGGGCTCGATCAACGTGAACTTGAGGAGAGGACCGGCGCGCTCGTCGGTGCCGGTGAAATACACGATGGCGCCATCCGGTGGCGCCGCGTCGCTGCCGTACCGTTCCGTGGTCGACGCCCGGACGACTGCCAGCGCAGGGTCGTCCCGGAACGCGAGCAGCGCCTCGACTTCGGCGCCGGTTGCGCCGCCGACCCGCCAAGACTGCTCGAGCACGCCTGCGCAACGGGCGCCCGCGGCATCGAGGCCCTCGGCGACGTCGTAATTGCGTCGTGAGGCGAATAGACCCGCGAAGCAGCGGAACGCCGCGTCGTCGTAGGTTCGTGCCTTGGCAATGGCGCGCTGGGCCTGCGGTGGATGATCGATCGCGAGCAGCGCGTCGAAGTCACCGCGTACAACCAGCAGCGTCGATCCGCCGTAGACGATCGCGCCGTGATTGTTCTCGGTCACACCCTGCGTGCCGCAATAGCTCGCAACGAGATCGCCCACGCGAACCTGGCCGATGCTGTAGGTGGTCACGTCCGTAAGGTTCTGTTCGAGGCCGATGCCGTATTCGCGAAGCTCGTCTGCGTCGATATCGGCGAGCGCACGCTCCAGTGCCGTTCGATCGCCAACCACGACCTGGCCACCGCCACCGATTCCGAGCGCACGCTTGACGCGAACCGGTCCCTTGTCGAGGAGGCGCAACCCGGCGCGGCATGCATCTTCGACGCCGAAGGCGGTGAATCCGTCGAGCACGGCCGCTTGAACCTCACGACCGAACGCGACCGACCAGCCGTCAGGTGCGCGCGCATCGGCGTCGACGAGCGGATGACTGATCGACTTCGTTGCGGCGAATGGCTGCGGCACGACACCGCCGAATATGTCGTGCTCGCCGTGGATTCCGAGCGTGCGCGCATGGTCGATGCCGACCAGCGTGCTCGTCGGCACGAAATAGCGATGGGCTGCCGAGCCCGTGGCGCCGTCGTGCTCTCCGACGAACCGATAGCCCTTCAGCGCGGCGAGGCGTCGCGCGATCTGCGTGCAGGTCGCATGATCGTGCGCCGCACGGTCGCCCGATTCGCGACGGTAGACGACCACCTCGCCGGCCGGACGTGCGAGGGCGTGCGCGCGTTTCGATTCAGCGGGACTCATGGAGGCATCTGTTCTGCGATGAGTCTTGGAGTCGTGAAGTTGCTAATCATTGCAGATACCGCGGCTGTTGCGTATTGGCGAATTGTTCAACACCCAGCCGTGATGCATTTCTGCCGTCGGATACTATCCGCGGTGGAATTCGACAACCGTGATCGCGGAGCCTGCGAGGCGCGCGACGCGCGAGGAGCGGCGGCGGGGCCTCCCGGCGCCGAAGGTCGTCGTCCTGCCAACGTCCCCAAGGAGGACCCATGCGCAGTTGTCACATGAAGGCCGCGGCACGGGCGGCGGCCGCCACGGTCGCGTTGCTGGTCGCAAGCAGCGGGGCGATCGCCGAGAACATTGCCGTCGGCAACTACGGGTCGTCGGCGAACGGCATGCCCTTCGCCGTCGCGCTCGCGAAAGGTTACTTCAAGGAGGAGGGCGCCAACGTCACAGGCATCGTGTCGTCGCAAGGCGGCGGAACGTCGGTCCGTAACGCGATGGCCGGCGTCGCGTACGGTGAAGCCAATCCGGGGGCGATCGCGGTCGCGATCCAGCAGGGTGCCGACATCAAGATCGTCAGCGACAACGTGTTGACGATCGCCGAGTTCGCATGGATGGTGAAGAAGGATTCGCCGATCAAGACGATCAAGGATCTGAAGGGCCGGAAGATCGGCTACACGAACCCGCGCTCGACGAGCCAGGCACTGGCGATCCTGCTGCTGCGCAAGGCCGGCTACGAGGAGAAGGACGCCGAACTCGTCAAGACCGGCGGCTTCGGCCCGATGCTCGCCGCACTCGATCTCGACCAGATCGATGTCGCCGCCGTGACCGAGCCGCTGTGGTCGAAGGTCAAGGACAAGTACCGCGTGCTGATCACCGGTGCGGAAGCATTGCCGCCGCTCGACAACGTCGTCGGGATGGCAACCGGCGAGGCGATCCGGACGCGCGGCGATTTCATTCGCGGCGTCATCCGCGCGCGCCGCCGCGCGGTCGAGTTCATGATCAAGAATCCCGACGAGGCGGGTGACATCGTCGCCGAGCCGTTCGGCATCACCAAGGAAGTCGCGCGAAACGCCGTGCGCAACCTGACGACGAGCATGACGCAGGGAATCCCGTATTGGGGCACCGGCCAGATTCACCTCGAGGGAATGAAGCGGATCATCGACGTGCAGCGCAGCGTGGGCGCGATCACCGAGGAAATCGATCTGACGAAGATGATCGACACGCAATTCCTGCCCGACGACATCAAGGCGCTCAAGTAAAGGGCGGGCCGTTCCGGATGCCGGCTTCGCACGTCACGCTGCACGGCGTGACCAAGGTATTTCCCGCCGCGCCGGGCGGGCAGCCCGTGCATGCGCTCGGGCCGATCGACCTTTCGATTGACAAGGGCGAGTTCTTCGCGATCGTCGGGCCGTCGGGCTGCGGCAAATCGACGCTGCTCGAATTGATCGCCGGACTCGTGCAGGCAACCGACGGCGAGATCGACTTCGAAGGACGCGCGATTGCGCGCGAGATTCCTGACGGCATCGGTGTCGTGTTCCAGGAGGACGCGTGCTTTCCGTGGCTGACCGTGCGCGACAACGTCGGATTCGGCCTCCGGGAGACGGTACTTGCCGCGGGCGAACGCGCAAGCCGGGTCGACGGTGCGATTGCGATGATGGGACTGCGCGAGTTTGCGGGCAGCTATCCGGCGCAACTGTCGGGCGGAATGCGGCAGCGCGTGTGCATAGCGCGCACGCTGGTTGCGCAGCCGCGGCTGATCCTGCTCGATGAGCCGTTCGGTGCGCTCGACCAGCAGACGCGGCTTCTGATGGGAGACGAGGTGCTGCGTGTCTGGCGCGAAACGGGCGCTACCGTGTTCCTGATCACGCATGCGCTCGACGAGGCTGCGATGCTTGCCGACCGCATCGGCGTGATGTCCGCGCGGCCCGGCAAGATGATCGACGTCGTCCGGACCGATTGGCCACGCGAGCGGGACAGCCGGATCGTCGAGCGCGAGCAGTTTGGCGCGATCACCAGCCGCCTGTGGAAGACGCTGCGCGACGAGTCGATGAAGACGATGGGACGAATGACCACTTCCGCATGAGCCGCGTCAGGCTCTACCAGGTTGCCGTAATCGGCGGCTTCGTGCTGCTGCTGGAGGCTCTTTGCGTCGGCGGCGTCATCGACAAGGTGACGATGCCGCCGCCGCATCGGATCGTCGTCGACTTCGTGAAGCTCCTGACGTCGAAGGCGATGTATCCCGAGATCGGCAAGAGCATGGGCAACGTGCTGGTGGCTTTCGTGCTGGCCTACGTTCTCGGCATCGTCGCCGGCACGGCGTTGCATGGCTACCGGACGCTGCGCGACACGCTCGATCCGCTGTTCGCGACGTACTACGCGATTCCGGTATTCGCGTTTTATCCGCTGTTCATCGTCATCTTCGGACTGGGCGACGGGCCGCAGGTGCTGATCGGCGTCCTGCTCGGCGTGGTCGCGGTGATCGTCACGACGCTGAACGGCCTCGACCGGGTGCCCTCCGTGCTGCGCAAGACGGCGCTCATCGCGCGGCTGACGCCGTTGCAGACCGCGCTGCAGGTGACGCTGCCGTTTTGTGCGCCGTACCTGCTGACAGCCGCGAAGCTCGCGCTGGCCTATGCGTTCATCGGCGTCATCGGCTCCGAGTTCATCATGGCGCGAAGCGGCATGGGTTACGAAATCGGTTTCGCATACACCAATTTCGACAACGCGACGATGTACCCGCTGATACTGCTGATCCTCCTGCTGTCAGTCGTGATGAACGGGGTGCTGTCGCACTGGGAGAAGGTGCTGCTCGCCCGGCGGGGACAGCAGTGAAGGACGGCGGCCGCCGGCCGTTGCGCAACGCGGTCGCGCTCGTCGGCGGCGTGTTCGCCTGCTGGCAGATCGCCTACTGGATCGTCGGCGGCGTCGCATTGCGCTAGCCGTGGCAGACGCTGCGATTCACCGTCGAGCTCACCCAGACGCACCTGTTCTGGCTGCACCTCGCCAACACGCTGCAGGCGTTCGCCGCGGCGCTCGCGATCGCCGTGGCGCTTGGGCTCGCGATCGGATTCGGTCTTGGGATGCACCGCCTATCGGCCGACGCGATGGAGCCGATGCTGGTCGCGTTGTACTCGATCCCCAAGATCACGCTCTATCCGATCCTGCTCCTCG
>Ga0111539_10013503_pt1 | contig 10208 bp, 9 predicted proteins | sample RhiMethybrSRZTD1_FD_79667 | JGI IMG/M metagenome (GOLD analysis project Ga0111539, IMG submission 79667) | Populus rhizosphere microbial communities from Tennessee, USA - Rhizosphere MetaG P. TD hybrid SRZTD1 (version 2) (version 2) | ecosystem: Host-associated > Plants > Roots > Rhizosphere >... | reverse complement strand
ACGTTGCGACGAAGCGTGCCCCGTGCGCGACGAGTTGTTGTACCTTGCGGCCCCCCTTGCTTAGAGTGCCGGCATGACGCTCATGCAACTCAACAAGAACAGAAATCTGACGTTCTGGTCCCTGCACGCGCTGGGCTGGAGCGCCTATGCCATTTCGCAGTACCTGGGCGCGCTGCTGTACGGCAAGGCCGTCGCCTACAACAAGGTGATCGCGATCGCGGCCATCAGCGGCTTCATCCTGAGCTCCTGGCTGCGGTATTTGTGCCGCTGGCTGTGGAACAAGCCGCCGGCCGTGATGATCGGCGTCGGCATATTGAGCGCGTATGCGACCGCACTCCTGTGGCGACCGCCGATCATCTGGGCGTATCACACGTACTTCGAACACGAGTGGATGGGTGAGGAGACCCACTGGTTCGATTACTTCGGCGGCGCGCTCAGTGCGACGTATCTGATGGTGTGCTGGATCGGGTTGTACTTCGGATTCAGGTATTACGAGTCGATGCAGGCCCAGCGCGAGGCGGCGTTGAGATCGTCGGCGCTGGCGCAGGAGGCCCAGCTCAAGATGCTGCGGTATCAGCTCAACCCGCACTTTCTATTCAATACGCTGAATGCGATCTCGACGCTGATCCTGGACAACAGGAATCAGGTAGCGAACTCCGCGGTCACCGGGCTGTCAGAGTTTTTGCGTTACACGCTCGATCAGGACCCGATGAAGAAGGTGACCGTGGCGCAGGAGCTCGATGCGTTGAACCTGTACCTCAACATCGAGAAGATGAGATTCGGGCAGCGCCTGACCATCGAGTTCGCGATCGACGAGAACGCAACCATGATGCTGATGCCGAGCCTGCTGCTGCAGCCGCTGATCGAGAATGCGATCAAGTACGCGGTGTCGCCACGGGAACAAGGAGGAAAGATTCGGGTCGGCGGGCATGTGACCGGAGGGATGCTGCAGCTCGAGGTGTCGGACGACGGGCCGGGCATGGTCAACGCGTCGCGACTGACGAACGGCCGCGGCGTCGGCATCCGTAATACTTGTGAGCGACTGCAGGTCCTCTACGCTGAGCGCGGCAAGGTGCAGGTCACCAACACCGAGCCGGGCCTGCGCGTCGCGCTGACGTTTCCGGCGGAGAGTGGCGCAGCTCACGCTTGATTGAAGTCGAGTCGAACGGGGATAGCATGAGCGACAGGCCGATTCGGGCAGTCATCGTCGACGACGAAGAGCTCGCACGCCGCGGCATCGAGATCCGGTTGGGTGCGTACAGCGATGTCGAGATCGTGGCGCACTGCGCGAATGGCCGCGAGGCGCTCGAAGCGGTTGCGCAAGAGAAACCGGATCTGATGTTTCTGGATATTCAGATGCCCGGGATGTCGGGGTTTGATGTGTTGGCGCGACTGCCGCACGACGCGCTGCCCATGATTGTGTTTGTCACTGCGTACGATCGCTTCGCGCTCGATGCGTTCGAGGCACAGGCGCTGGACTACTTGTTGAAGCCGATCAACGACACCCGGTTTGGTCAGGCGCTGGAGAGAGTGAGGAGTTTCTGGCGGCAGAAGTCCGCGATCGCTCAGCGCGACAAGTTGATGGAGTTAATTGCGGCGACGAGGGGAAGCGGGTCGTTAGATGGGGATGAGATTCAAAGGCAGCTCGCTGCGGTCGGGCCGGAGTATCCGGAGGTGCTGCCGATTCGCGATGACCATGGAACGGTGAGATTGGATGTGTCCAAGATCGATTGGATCGATGCGGCGGGGGATTACATGTGCGTCCATGCGGACGGTCGCACTTACGTGCTCAGAGAGACGATGAAGTCGCTGGAAGCGATTTTGGATCCGAAGATTTTTCAGCGCGTGCATCGATCGACGATTGTGAATATTCAGAGAGTGCGGAGGCTGAGGCCGCATACGAATGGGGAGTATTTCCTGACCTTGGATGATGGGCAGGAGATCAAGCTCAGTCGGTCGTATAGGGATAGGGTGGATCAGCTGCTGCAGCGCAGGTAGGAGCAGCGCCCGGAATTCGTCATCCATCAGGAAACAGCGCCGACACTGCAATGCCAGTGTCGCCCAACGCTGCGACCGCTGCTGTGTCGCTCGTAGTCAGAATGCGGTCAATCGCATAGTCCAGGTGCGGTTCACGAAACACGTGCAGCTCGCGCCGAGCGATATCAACGATCCACAACTCCGCGACTCCGGCTCGAGCGTAAAGCGGTCGCTTGACCTCGAGGTCGTACATGAGAGTCGTGCCGGCAACCTCCACGACGAGAAGCGCGTCTGCGGCGGTCGGATGCGAGTTGTAATATCGATCTGCGCGCGGCCGTAGCAACATCACATCAGGTTGCGGCGCTGATCGTTCACCCAACACAAGTGGACTTTGCACGCGAACCATCGCTCTTGGCGCAACCTCGCGCAACAGCGTGTCAAGCGTGCACACGACGGCTGCATGTGCGCTGCCGATGGGCGGCATCTCGACGATCTCTCCTTCCATGAGTTCGAGGCGAGCCTCGTGCGCGAACACATGTGCTTCTCCCATGCGCATGTACTCCTGCACCGTGATCGCATGGCGCCGCGGGTGATCGTGAATGGCGTTCATGACTGCATCCTATCGCTATCCATCACACGTCGCGAGCACTGGCTCGCGTATGAGTGTGCATGTTCGAACACATCAGTCGGACATGAGTAATGACTGAATTCGTCGAGAAACTCAGCTCTCACATCGACCTGCGCATATATACAGCCGCCGCATCGTGCGACACGATTTGGCCGCGCTCAATCGAGCACGCATGCCCGCCAGAATGACCACCAGGGAAGAGGAACGCCGCGTGCAGTCTATACGTAACTTGCGTATACTCAGATGAAGGCGGTTTTCATTGAGTTGCCGGCCTTCGAGCGGCACCGCCACGAGTATCTCGATGACGATGGCTTGCGGCGGTTGCAAGACACGCTGATGGGCAATCCGGGAGCTGGCGCTCGTGAAGATCGAGCTGAAGGTGAGGAAGATCGATGAAAAAGAAGCGTGACCTGTTTGCTGAACTGACGGCGGGCTTCGATGCTCTTGCCGAACAACGCGCCGGCAAGCGCACGTTGCGCACCCACGCGCTCAAAGCTAAACCCGCCCCAAAGATCACTCCTCGCGAGCTCGCCAAGATCCGCAAGGACATGAATCTGTCGCGCGGGCTGTTCGCGGAGTACTTGCGCACCAACGTACGGACACTCGAGAACTGGGAGCAGGGTCGGGCGAAACCCAATGCTCAGGCCGCATTGCTCATTCGCATGGTGCAGCGGTACCCGGACACCGTGCGTCGGCTTGCCGAAATCTAGGTGTAGCACGCCTCAGCTATAGCTTGACGACAATGAATGTGCCTAGAGAACTGGGGCCCGAGATCCGCGAGCTCATCGCGCGACTCAAGAAGGCGCATAGCGTCTGACCTCATGCATACGTTGACAGCGCCCGGCCCCAGCCCTTGGCACCTACGCGACCCTGCGATGCGAATCTTCACGCCGGAGGGTGAATGGACATGGGAGTTTTTCGACGGTCCGACACTAGGAGGAATGAGCAGGTTGCAGTCGCCTCTGGGCACGACAGTCTTGCTCGTCGATTTCTACTGCTATGTTCAGCCGTTGCCGGATGCTCGACTGCTCGTCTGGTTCGAAATCGGCAGGCAGGACCCGCTACGAAATCCGGGCGTTCATTTCACTCTCATCGATCTGCGCGCGCTCGAGGCTCTAAATGACTCTGCTGTGATCGCCGGCGAGATGAAGGAGATGAAGCAGCAGGTTCGCTTCAGCGGCGGAGCAGCCATCCACTGCGAATTTACAACGACCCTCGATCCCGGTACGCATTCAATCTCCGCGCCCTTTGAGTTCCATGACTTGGCGGAGACTCTGGTACTGGCCGACTACGGTATCCCCACGCGATCGAGTAACCATTTCGACCAAATGTACCGTGCGATTTTCGCTTTCGACTTCAAGGCCGGGCGCGTCACAGTGATGCCGCAGCGCTGGTTCAATGAAGGCAACTACGACTTTGGCTACCAGTGGATTGCGCGAGTGCAACGGGATCCGCGGACAGGACGAATAGTCGGTGAAGGCGTTCGTATTCCGCCTTTCCGCCTGGATGAGACGGGGACGAACCTCGCGTGAAGTGGTGAACAAGTGAGCGTCACGGCATCATGGAAGTCAAACCAGAAATAGTCGTCCTCGTGATCGTGATTGCCGCCGTGATGCTGTTCCTCAACGGCAGGCGAAGACGGCCGAAAGAGAAGCGTTCCGGTTGCCTGGGCGTGGTTGCCTGTCTCGCATTGCTGCCCCTGGCAGTGATTGCGATTTGGTGGATGCACACCTGACGTCACAGGCTCTCACTCGCCCCGCACGTATATCCCGCAACTGCACACCCCACCCTAACGGGATCAAGCTACCTCAGCACACGGAGTCACCAAAGCTCACGACAAGCGACGACCGAGAAGCCGTGTCGGGCAAGCTGTCCAGAGTCTCTTTGTCATCCGGCGGTCCGTTTCCCCGCTACGCCGTCGCCGTATCCCTCGCCTTCGTCTCAGTCGTAGTCGAAGCCGGCATCCAAGCCTTCGTCGCGTGGCTCGACCCTGCAGCCAGCCACCCGTTCTCAGCCTACCCGGCCCTGCTCGCGGCAATTCTTCTGAGCGCGCTGTATTGCGGACGCGGGCCGGCATTGGTGTGCCTCGCCATCTGCTCGGTGCTGTCTCTGTACTTTCTCGTCGAGCCGGCGTACTCGTTTAGCATCGAAACCCCCGCCATGCGCGTGCAGTTCATCCTGCGTGTGGCCATGGGACTGGTCATCTGCCTGGTCGGTCTCGACCGGCGGACCGTGCGCGAGAGCTTGAAAGACAGCGCACAACGCACGCAGCTCATCGTCGACACCGCGATGGACGCGGTCATCGCGATCAATCGCGAGGGCACGATCACGGAATGGAACCCGCAGGCCGAGGCCATGTTCGGCTGGCAACGAGCGGAGGCGTTGGGACGCGAGCTGGCAGAGCTCGTCATTCCCAAGCGCTATCGCGAGCCTCATCGGCGCGGGATGCGCCGTCTGCTCGAAACAGGCTTCGCGAATGTCCTCGACAAGCGCATCGAGCTGTCGGCAATCCGCCGCGACGGTGCAGAGTTTCCCATCGAGTTGTCGATCACGCGTATCCAGTACGCCGGCGACGAGTACTTCAGCGGGTTCGTGCGCGACATCTCCGCGCGCAGAGCTTCCGAGGCAGAGTTGCGTGCCAGCGAAGCACGGCTGCGCATGCTGGCTGAGTCGCTGCCGAACCTGGTCTGGACTTGCCGCGCCGACGGCTGGTGCGACTTCCTAAGCCGTCAATGGATCCAATATACCGGTCGCCCGGAGCAGGAGCAGCTCGGCACCGGCTGGGCGGAGCAGCTGCATCCGGACGATCGTCCGCACGTCCAGCGGGAATGGGCGGCGGCAGTCCTGCACAAGACGGCGTTCGACATGGAGTTCCGCATACGCAGGCACGATGGCGTGTACCGTTGGTTCAAGACGCGCGGAATTCCGCTGCTGGACAGCCACGGTCAGGTGGTCAAGTGGTTCGGCTCGAACACCGATATCGAGGACTCCAAGTTCGCGGAAATCCGCATGCGCACGCAGCTGGAGCGGCTCGACCTGCTTGACCGAACGACACGCGCGATCGGCAGCCGGCTCGACGCGCCCAGCATCCTGCAGATTGTCGTGCGCAGCCTCGAGGATCACCTGGCCGTTGATCTCGCGTGCGTTTGCCTGGCCAACGCCGACAAATCGGCGCTGACCGTGAGCTGCATCGGTGCACGCAGCGTGCAGACCGCGAAACAGATCGGCGTGCTCGAAGATGCGCGCATCGACGCCGCGGAGAATGGCATGGGCCGCTGCATGCGAGGCGCCGTCGTCTATGAACCCGACCTCGTCCAGGTCGAGTCCCCGTTCGCGCAGCGCATGGCGAGCAGCGGACTCAATAGCGTCGTGTTCGCACCGATTGCCGTAGAGGGATCCGTGTTCGGCGTGCTCATCGCAGCCTCGCGCAAACCGCAGCGGTTCACGAGCAGCGATTGCGAGTTTCTGCGCCAGCTCAGCGAGCATCTCGCCTTGGCCATACATCAGGCAGAGCTGTACACGTCGCTCGAGCGTGCATACGAGGACATCCGCAGCACGCAAAAGGAGATGTTGCAGCATGAGCGCCTGCGAGCGCTGGGGCAGATGGCGAGCGGGATTGCACATGACATCAACAACGCTCTCTCTCCTGCCGCGCTTTACATCCAAGTGCTGCTGGAGCGCGAGACGAGCCTGAGCGGGCCCGTGCGCCAGCAGCTGGGGATCGTGGAGCAAGCGATTCAGGACGTCTCACACACGGTCGCACGCGTCCGCGAGTTCTATCGTCCGCAACAGGCTCACAGCGAAGAGGCGCCCGTCAGCGTCAATCGTCTGCTGGAGCAGGTGATCCAGCTCACGCGCGCGCGGTGGCTCGACATGCCGCAGGAGCGCGGCATCGTGATCCAGATGCAGCGGGATTTCTCTCCCGTCACTCCGGACGTCATGGGGGTGGAGAGTGAGATCCGGGATGCTGTCACCAACTTGATCCTGAATGCGGTGGACGCGATGCCGGCGGGGGGCACAGTGACGGTGCGATCGCGCGCTGCAGGGAGCAGCGTCCCCCTCACCGCTGTGGAAGTTATCGACAACGGCATCGGCATGGACGAGCAAGCGCGCGCCCACTGCCTGGAGCCGTTCTTCACTACGAAGGGCGAGCGCGGCACCGGGCTGGGCCTGGCAATGGTCTACGGGACTGTGCAACGCCATCGCGGCGACATCGAAATCGAGAGCAGGCCGGGTCAGGGCACCACGGTGCGACTGCTGTTCCGGGCTCTGAGCACCCCTAGAACACAGACGGCCGTGGAGCGCGAAGCGGAGCGCGCCCGGCCGCTGCGCATCCTGCTGGTCGACGACGATCCGCTCGTGCTCGAGGCGTGCAAGAGCGTGCTGGAGAAGGACGGCCACGAGGTAGTCATGGCCGAAGGCGGCGCAGCCGGTATCGGTACCTTTCGTCAGGCATGCGCGGGTGCGCAGAGGTTCGATCTGGTCGTCACCGATCTGGGCATGCCGCACGTCGATGGCAGGCAGGTCGCCGCGGCAGTCAAGGCGATGGAACCGAGTCGGCCCGTGATCATGCTCACCGGCTGGGGTCACAGGCTGCGCGTGGAAGACGAGATTCCGGAGTTCGTGGACCGGGTGCTCGGCAAACCACCGAAGCTTCAGGACCTGCGGACCGCGTTGATCGAGTTGACGAGCCGAGGCGACGCCGTCGAGCCGTCGTCGCCCAGTGTGTGATCTCAAACCGAGGAGACGAGAGCGGGGTTCTCTCGCCTCCTCGAACTCCCCAGACGCTATTTGCGCGTCGGAGGCAGCGCGGCGCTGATCGACGAAACTTCGTCGACACCAGCTTTCTTGCAGATCGGATGCGAAAAGTCCGCCTGTGCGCTCGGCACCGAAACGATGCCCTGATAGTTGATGTTGTCATCGCCCCGCACGCTGACGCCGCCGGGCACGAAGTCCAGTCCCAGCCGCGTACGCGTCCGCCACGCGATGTTGTGATCGGCACACGAGGTGTCACCGCTCACGCCGATCGCGCCGATCAGCTGCTTGCGCGAGTTGTACAGCGCGAGACCGCCGCCGAACACGTTCACGCCGCCGATGCGCTGGCCGACCATCGGATCGTCGTCCTGGCCAAATTCACTCGCCGGTCCCTCGTATGCGGCGTCCGTGTTGACCGGATTGCTGTGCTGCAGGCCGTACAGTGAGCCGCCCGGCTGCACTGCTGCCCACAGATTCGCGGTCGAGAGCGACAGGTTCGGCAGGCTGAAGGCGTTTGCGGTGTTCGCCTTCTGTGCGGCGATCACGCGGCTGCCCGGCCACTGCTTGCCGCGGTCCGTGCCCGTGAAAGCAACAGCGCAGACGATGCCATCGCGATTGACGACCGCGCCCCACATGTCGAGATCGAACCCGCCGTTGTCCTGGCCGCGCGCGTTCACAAGCGCATTGCGCAGGGCGTCGTGAGCGGGCAGGCCGGCGCAAGCACCGGTCGATGTGAGAGCGGAAGCGTCGCTCGATCGCTCCGCACCGCGGGCGGCGCCCGCAGCAATGGCCAGCGTCGCGACGATGCCGGCAATCAGAACTGAACCAACCAAACCTCGACTCATGATGAATTCTCCCGGGGGTGTGTATGAAGGTTGTCTTGTGACCATGAAGCTGCGAACCAAACCATCGGTCATGGGGCGATCCTCGGCGAACAACAACACCCATCTAGAACGGAGACCGGCCCGCATCCCTGACAGGTCCCGCGGTGCAACCCCGTTGCGAAATCAAACGTCGAACCTGTCACCTTCCAGGTCGCTTTTCCGTTCGAATGAACAAAGACTCCCGGGGACTTCCATGGCCGCTTCCTTCTTCCACCCAGCAGGCGCAAACTGCGCGCCGGCGCTGTTGAGTCTGCGGGTGGCTCACGTGACCGCTGATGGCGATCTGTTCACCGATCTCTACGCGCAGCTCCGCCAGATCGCGCAAAGCGCGCTCCGCCGCAGTGGGCCGCATCTCACTGTCAGCCCCACCACGCTGCTGCACGAGGCGTACCTCAAGATCTCGGATCGCGACGCGCTGGCCTTTCCCGATCGCGTTCGATTCATGGCGTATGCGTCGCGCGCGATGCGCAGGCTCGTCATCGACTTCGTTCGCGAGCGACGCGCCCTGAAAAGAGGTGCGGGGTTCGAGATCACCTCGATGCCGACCGAGGCGGGCGAGCTGGCCGGCGATTCGCTCGATCTGCAGCGCATCAGCGACGCGCTCGATGAGCTCGCCACCGTGAGCGAAACGCTGGCGGAACTGGTCGATCTGCATTTCTTCTGCGGCTTTTCCTTCGCCGAAATCGCGGCGCTCCTCGACATCTCGGAGCGCACGGTGATGCGCGACTGGAACAAGGCCCGTCTTTATCTGCACGACGTGTTGCGCGAGCCGTGAAGAGTCGCTTCGACAAGGCACGTTGGGAGAAGCTCAGCCCCCTGCTCGATGAGCTGCTGGCGCTGGACGCACCCGCGCGAGCGGAACGCATCGAGGAGCTTCGTCGCAACGGTCACGCAGACGCGGCCGATCTGTCCGACCTGGTGACGCAGTACGCCGAGATGGATCGCGAGGGATTTCTCGCGGATCCCGTAGTGCGGCCGGTGCAGGAGCCGGGTCTGCAGGGGCAGGTCATCGGCAGCTACACGCTCGACAGCTTGCTTGGACAGGGCGGCATGGGCACCGTGTGGCTTGCCCATCGCAGCGACGGCCGCTACGAAGCGCACGTCGCAGTGAAGCTGCTCAACCCGGCTTTGCTGGGACCCGGCGGCATCGAGCGCTTTCGTCGGGAAGGGCGCGCGCTCGGTCGTCTGACACATCCGAACATCGCGCGACTGATCGATGCAGGTGTTACGCAGACGGGCCAGCCCTATCTGGTGATCGAGTACGTCGAAGGCGAGACGATCACCAAGTGGTGTGACGCGCGGCAACTCGATCTGCCGTCAAGAGTGCGGCTGTTTCTCGATGTCCTCGCTGCTGTCGCGCACGCGCACGCGAAGTTCATCCTCCATCGCGACATCAAGCCATCGAACATCATGGTGACGGCCGAGGGCCAGGTGAAGCTGGTCGACTTCGGCATCGCCAAGCTCCTCGACGATGGCAGCGACGCCACGCCGATGGCAGACCTCACGCATCTCGGCGCGTATGCGTTCACGCCCGAATATGCGGCGCCGGAGCAGGTTCAGGGCGGCGAGGTGACGAGCGCCACCGACGTCTACTCGCTCGGCGCGTTGCTCTACGTTCTCCTGACTGCACAGCACCCAACGGTTGGTGTCGGTCGTACGCCACTCGAACGGATGCGCGCGATCGTCGACTCCGAGCCCGTTCGCCCGAGCGACGCTGCTCCGCTGCCGACGCAGCAGGCGCGCGCGCTCCGAGGCGATCTCGACAATATCGTGCTCAAGGCGCTGAAGAAGTCGCCGGCAGAGCGCTATCCCACCGTCGAAGCTTTCGCCGAAGACCTGCGACGGCATTTGAAGCACGAGCCGGTGAGCGCGCGGCCCGACTCGCTGACGTATCGCACGGGAAAGTTTCTGGTGCGCAACAAGCTGGCAGTGGGCGCCGCGGCAATCGTCTCGCTGACCATCGT